>Ga0070733_10002692_pt1 | contig 12429 bp, 14 predicted proteins | sample Coa_R1_9_FD_66450 | JGI IMG/M metagenome (GOLD analysis project Ga0070733, IMG submission 66450) | Surface soil microbial communities from Centralia Pennsylvania, which are recovering from an underground coalmine fire - Coalmine... | ecosystem: Environmental > Terrestrial > Soil > Unclassified ... | reverse complement strand
GTACGCGGAATCGCGGGAATTCCGGATGAATCTCACGCAGCGTTTGCCGCACTTCCAGACTCTGTTCGAAGCCGCTGCAGCACTCACCGGTATCGACTGGCACCTGCTCGCGGCGATTGCATATCAGGAGTCGAAATGGGATCCGACAGCGCAATCGGGTGACGGCGCCCTCGGCTTGATGATGCTCACGACAGACACGGCCGACGCCATGGGCATCAACGACCGCGCTGATGCGAAGCAGAATGTGACAGCGGGGGCGCGGTATTTTGCGCAGGTGCGCGCGATGATTCCGGAGCGCATTGCGGAGCCGGATCGCACGTGGCTGACCGTTGCGGCCTACAACGTCGGGTTCGGGCATCTCGAGGATGCACGGGTCATCGCCCAGGCACGCGGCAAGAATCCCGACTCCTGGTTGGATGTTCGGGAGATGCTGCCGCTCCTGGCCCAGGAGCGCTGGTACACACGAGCCAAGCGCGGCTACGCCCGCGGCTGGGAGCCCGTGCAATTCGTCGATCGCGTGCAGCGATTCCTGACACTGCTGTCGTGGCAGCCTGGTGAAGGAGTCGCGGTCGCTCCACCACCGCCCGCAACGCCCGAAGCTGCAGGCGTTACACCCGCGAGCTGACACTCAGTCGGGCACCCTGCGCGCCGCAAAGAAATCTCGCAGTACGGTCGCGCATTCCTCGGCAAGGACACCGCCGAATACATCGACGCGATGATTCTGACCAGGTAGCGCGAACACATTGACGATGCTGCCGGCGGCACCCGCACGCGGGTCCCAAGTTCCAAACACCAGTCGGCGAACGCGCGCATGTACGATAGCGGCTGCGCACATGGCACAGGGCTCCAGCGTGACATACAGAGTCGTGCCCGTGAGCCGGTAGGAGCCAAGGGCCAGGCCGCCGCCACGCAGCGCCTCGATTTCCGCGTGCGCCGTGGGATCGTGGGTCGCGATCGGTCGATTGCCCGCTTCCGCCAGCACGCGCTCGCCGTGGACCAGCACGGCTCCGACCGGCACTTCTCCGCTGACTCGGGCAGCCCGCGCGAGCTGCAACGCACGTCGCATGAAATCGACGTCGCGCATTGGTCCGAGGGCAGCAGGGAACTCTCCCATGGCAGTAACGTAGCACGCTGCTGCCACTGCGCGACACGTTGGATAGAATGCGCAGCATGCCCCGACACATCGGTATCGTCGGTTGCTCTGCCGAAGGCGCGGCTCTCTGCTACCGCACGATTTGCCTCGAGAGCCCTCTGCGCATGGGCGGCCACCATCATCCGCAGATCTCGCTGCACACCCACTCTCTGGGCGACTACGTGCGATGTATCCAGAGTGAGGACTGGGCAAGCGTCGCCGAGCTGATGCTGGACTCGGCGAACAAGCTCGCCGCGATCGGGGCGGACTTCCTCATCTGCCCCGACAACACGATTCATCAGGCCTTGCCGCGCATCGCTGCTCGCCTGCCGCTTCCGTGGCTGCACATCGGGGAAGTGGTTGCGCGCGAAGCCTCGCGGCGCGGTTTCCGCACATTGGGGCTGACCGGAACACGGACACTCGTGGAAAGTGAGGTATACCCGGAGCAGCTGGCGTTGCAAGGCCTCCACTACCAGCGGCCCGATGCCGCCGCGCGGGCGGAGCTCGACCGGATCATCGTGGAAGAGCTGGTCCGCGGAGTGTTCGGCGCCACTGCTGTCACCTTCATGCAGGAGCTGATCGGCCGACTGCAAGCGGCGGGATGCGACGCGGTCGTGCTTGGATGCACCGAGATCCCCCTGATCATCCATGACGGGAACTCGCCGCTGCCTACTCTTGATTCGACCCGCCTTTTGGCACGAGCAGCGATCGCGAAGGCGCTGGCCTGACCTCCGCCGGGCGGTGTATTGCCACGCCGGCCATCACCAGGAGTATTCCCGCAATATCACGCGCCGAGGGGATCTGCGCGAGCACTATCGCGCCCATGATCGCGGCGGTAGCGGGCAGAAGCGTCAGCAACAATGCAAAGCTGGCACGCGGTAAGCGCGCCATGGCGAGCTGATCGCAAACGTACGGAACGACTGACGAGCAGATCCCCACCCCCACTCCCGCGAGAATCAGGCTCGGACGCGAGAAGATTGCGACTACCTGACTGATCCCGATCGGGAAGACCACGACGAACGCGACGCCCATCGCGGCGGCAAGGCGCTCAATGCCTGTAGCCGCGCCGGAGCGCGCGATCCGATGACCGAGTATCAGATACAGGAGGAACAACCCTCCGTTCAGGAATGCCAGAGTCAGCCCGGACAGATCGCTCGCCCATCTGACGTCGATGAGCAGGTAGACGCCACCTGCTGCCAGTGCAAGCCCCATCAGATTGCGGGCCGTGCGCAGACCGTAGAGTGCCAGAGCAAGCGTACCCAGGAATTCGATCGCGGCAACCAGGCCGATTGGCAGCCTCGCGAGCGCGAGATAGAAGCAACAGTTCATGAGGGCAAGACAGACGCCCAGCCCGGCCAGCACAAACCGCTCGCTCGGTTGCAATGGCACCCACAGGCGCCACGGGCGCGAGAACACCGTGAACAGAGCAGCGGCAGCGGCTATCCGCAGCCACGCCACCCCCAGCACCCCAACGGCTGGAAACAGCAACACGGCAAAGGACGGGCCCAGGTACCGCGAGATCGCGCTGATGGCGAACCAAGCGTGTGGCGGTACGACGGTGTCGACTCGATCAAAGACGCCGGAGCTGATGTCTACGTCTCCGGCAACTGTCGCGCCAGCCACCCGCTCTCGGAAGCGGGCGCCAACAGGCTGCTTTGCTCATCTACAACGCCGGTTTGCTCCGGGCTCGTTTGCTGCGGGCTGCTTTGCTCCGGGCCGAGTTGCTCAACCACCAAGCTGCTTTGCTCATCCATGAGAGAGCCGAATACGTCGCTCGCTGCGGCGGTGGCGGCCGCAAACGGGATCTGCAGCTCTGTCCGATAGTCCGCCTCCCGATGTGCCACGGCACGCTCGGGGAGCTTGTATCCGCGCTGGTCGGCTCCGTAACGCATGTACACCTCACGGACAGCGCCCGAGATCCTGATGCCCTTGTGACCCATCCACTCCATCACTCGCTGGTAAAGAAGTGGTGCTTGCGCGTAGCTGCCGTCAAATCGGGCGCATGCGGCGCGCGTCACTCCGCGCACGAGATGTCCCCCGCACGCCGTGAGTGTCTGCAGCTCCACTGGCACGCAGACCTCCACATCGACATGCCGCAGCCGGTACTCCATGTCATGCAGCAACAGGAAGGGGCTGGCAGGAGCGCGTAAGCCGAGCCGAGCGACCCGCCTCTCGGTCGCCTCGAACATTCTCTGCACGGGCAGGCCGAGAGAGCGCACCCGATCACGAACGGACAGCACCGCGATGGCCGCGAGCCGGCGCTGCGAGATGTGGCTACCGCGGGTCTCTCCACTCACAGCCGACCGGGATTGCAAGAACGCATCAAGCACTTTGAGGCGCTGCTCATCGAGCGCGAGCCGAACCGCGAGCCGCCGTCGTAAGCGGGCCAGCCCGAGCAGATAGGTCGATGAGTCGTCGGCTCGCGCGTTGAGCTCACGAATCTCGGCGACCGTGCAGCCCAAAGCTCGCAGCAAGCGGATGCGCCGCAACAGGGGCAGCTGGCTGGCGAGATATAGCCGGTAACCGGAAGGCGCGATTCCGGCGGGACGGAACAAGGCGGCCGCATCGTAGAAACGCAGCGTCTTGATGGAGACGTGCGCGAGCTCGGCGAAGCGGCCGATCTTCAGTAGGTGCTGATCAGGCAAGACCTGCTCCGGGGAGTCATTCGCCTGCACGGCCTCCCGCATCGATTCTACTCCGGAGCGCGCGCAGCTTGAGCCTCCCGTAAGGGGAGACTCCACAATCCCTCCAGGAGGTAGCGCTCATGCATCACAAGCACCGATGGTCCGCCTGGACGGCTGCGCTCGTCCTCGGCAGCGCAGTTGCGCTCGCCGCGGAGCCGGGTGTCCTGCCGCGTAAGTCTCCCCCCGGAATGAACGAGAGTTACCCCCAGGTCGAAGTGCTCTACGACTCGGTTCGGGATGCCACGAATCATCGCTTGCGCCTCATCGTGACACACCCGCACGCACCTTCGGGACCCCTGCCGACGATCTTCGTGGTCGGTTGGCTGAGCTGCGATTCGGTCGAGGCGCCGCCAGGCACCAAGGACCCGACGCAGCTCGTGATGCAGGCGCTCGTGGCATTGCCGGGTTTTGCCACAGTACGCATGGACAAGGCGGGAGTGGGCGACTCCGAGGGTGACTGCGCAGCGACCGACTTCCTGACCGAGCTGGCCGGCTATCAGCGCGCCTTTCGTCAGATCCAACACTACGCGTTCGTGGACACGGACCGGCTGTTCCTGTTTGGCATCAGCAACGGTGGCGGATTTGCGCCGCTCGTCGCCGAAGGCGTCCCGGTCAAGGGTTACGTGGTGGATGGCGGCTGGATCAAGACCTGGTACGAGCACATGCTGGAGATCGAGCGGCGGCGACTCGTCCTGCAAGGACATGGCCCCGAGGAAATCAACACGTTGATGCAATCCATCGAGCGGCTCTATGCCCGCTATCTTCTCGAAGGGGAGGCGCCAAGGCAGAGCCTCGCGGCGCACCCCGAGTGGCAGGGCCTGTGGCAGGGCGACACGGATCACCAGTACGGCCGGCCGACTTCTTACTACCAACAGCTGCAGCAGCTCAATCTGCTGGCCGCGTGGTCGGCCGTGAAAGTACCGGCCCTGGTGCTGCACGGTCAGTTCGACTGGATCATGAGTCGGGCTGACCTGGAGCTCATGGCCGACACCATCAACCGCAACACCCCGGGAGCCGCCGAGTTCATCGAGCTACCCGCCACGGGGCACACGTTCGAGCACTACCCCTCGCTCGAGGCTGCATTCGCGGGCAAGCAGCTACCGTTCGACCCGGACAACGCGCAGCGGATTGCGCGCTGGTTCGATCAACATCGATAGTGGCGGGCAATAGCGGCGGCAATCGCGGGCGCGAGCGACCGAGCGGCACCGTTCAGCGCCCGAGGCCACCGTGCCGCGCGAGTTCCTGCGCGGCCAAGGTGCTGAGCAGTTGCACCTGTTGCGGCTCTTGCGCGGCCAGATCTGTCAGCTCACCGGGATCGGCCACGATGTCATAGAGCTCGTCGTGCAGGCGCGGGATGTGCTCGTAGTGCAGACGTCCCATGTAATGCAGGAGCTTCCAGCGCCCATCGAGCACTGCTACCGAGCCGGTTGTCAGTGGAGCGTCCCGCCGGTTTTCCTCGAAATTCATGGCGAATATCGGTGGAGTCGCTGCGATCTGCTCAGCCGCCGTATCCCACAGCGGCAGCAGCGAGCGTCCTTCCCATGAGGATGGCGGCGTGATCTGCGCCAGCGCCGCGAGAGTGGGCGCGATATCGATCTGCTCGGCGCGAGTCTCGATGCGCATGGGGCGCGTCTGGTATGGAAGCTTGATGATCAGTGGCACATGGATGATCGAATCATAGAGCCCTGGCCCACCGTGCCCGCCGTATCCGTTGCCGAAACTCTCGCCATGATCCGCCATCACCACGATCACCGTGTTGTCACCCAGCCTGTGCAGCGCTTGTGTGATGAATTGACCGGCATAGTGGTCGACGTACCGCACTGCCTCGTCATAGCGCGCCTCCAGAACCGAGACGAGCTCCGGATCTATCTCCCGGAACATGAAATTGTCCTCAGGGTCCGAGCCGGCGGGATCACGGGCCGCGCGTGAGGCCGAGAATTGCCCGAGCCATGGACGGGGCGCCGCATACGGCGCGTGCGGAGGAAACAGGTGAACCCACAGGAACACCGGGCGACTCGTGTCGGCGTGCGCGAGGAATTCCAGGGCCGACTGCACCGCGAGCTCAGGATCATAGTGACGGTTGGTTCGCGACAGCGACGCGAGCCGTGTGCGGCTCCAGAGCTTCTGCGCCAACAGCAGCGGCAGGACCTGGCTCGCTGGACATTCGTAGGGGAGCAGGCGCGCGAGACGGTCGGGGCACGGGAGGGTCATCGGCACCTGATCGCTACTTCCGAATCGGAAGTAGGGCGCAAAGCCGAGCCGCGCCGCGCCGGCGTATGAATTCGTGGCCACGTAGCCGGTGAGATAGCCCTCCCGCGCCAGCTCCTCCGGGAGCGAACGCTGTCGAGTCTCGATGTTCGGCCACGAGAAGATCTGGTACGCGCCATGCGTCCACGGGCGAGTGCTGGTCAGAATGGAGGCCACGGCTGCCGTCGTGAAATTTGCGTTCGCGTACGCGTGCTCGAAAACGGAGGCGGTGCTCGCGAAGGCATCCAGGTTGGGCGTCGTTGGCCGTGCGTCGCCATAGAGCGACATCTGCCCCGCCGAGAGGGCATCGATGGTCAGCAGGACGATATGCGGACGTCCCGGCGCATCGCCACTCGACTGATTCGATGCAGCCTGCGCGTTGGCGTCAGTCGGTGGTCCGGACTGCCAGCCGAAAAATGGCAGGGACAACACTGACAGAGCCCCGAGGAGGGTCAAGGCGAGCGCAGGCAACCGCAGGCGCCCCACCGTCCGCCGCCCCCATGGGGTGAACGCGGCGACCAAGCCCAGAAGCAGCGCGGCCAGGGACAGCTCGGTCTCAGCGCCGGCCTCGAATGCAGCCCTAGGAATCGAGCTGAAGGTTGCGACCCAGATGACGACATCGAGCAGGATGGCAACGATCGCGGCGGTGGCCGCCGCTGCCAGCAAAAGAAAACCCAGCACGGCGGCGGCGCGCTGCAGTCTCAGCCGCTCGAATAATCGCAGCGCCAGCGCCGCGACCACGACGGGTGGGATGCAGAGGAGAGCCAGTAGAAGCCACGCAGTTGCATACGTGGGCAGCAACTCGATCGGCTGCAAGTAGTAGAGATACTGCTCGCTCTTGGCAAGGAAGATGAGCGGGAGTGAAATTCCGAGCAATACGAGGGCGGGAGTCAGCGCGCCCCACGGAGTCTGCACCCCGTCACGGGCCTCGCGAGGGTTCAACGCCATCGAGGCTGCAATGCCGCTCAGGACATCGAGCCGCCGTCATCCCTGATCGAGCCACGGCGAAACACGCCGAGGATGGCTGCCGCGGCGCGGTTCCACAGCTGCCGGAGGTACCTTCTCATCATGGCGATACCCGAGCCGATCGCCACGAGTAGCGGAAACAACATCTGGTACAGCGGTCCAGCCGCGTTCGGATCGATGTAGGCATGAGCTGGCCGAATCGGCGCCAACAGCAGGAGCAGCGCGACGGGAAGCAGCTTTGCCGTCAGCGCGCTGAAGGATCTCGAGGGGCGCCCCTCAACGGTATTCGAGTCAGTCATGGTCACCCCTTTGGCGGAAAACAAGCAGCGCGGCTTGAGCTGAAACAAGTCGGTTTTCGTTCGGGCAAACGCGGGTGATGGGTCGCGTTGACGCACCGGCGCTCGGATACGTGCATGCGGACCAGTTTCCCCTGCTTCCCCTTTTGGCTTCCGGTGCGCACGACCGCGTCCGAGGCCGGCCGCGCGCAGCCCGCATATTGCGCGCTTCGACCCTGCTCCAGCGCGTCAATTAACTTATTCGCGAACATTGCCGTTGCAATCCGACACTAGCAGGCCTGGCCAAAGCGTTGCCGTGCGGCCTGTATCCGCACCTCAACCCGCTCGACAGCGTTGCCCGCCGGCATGGCGGCGCGGGTCCCCGTGTGCACCGGCTGGCGGACCAACGCCTGCCGTATGTTGGTTTCCGCGTTGGCGCCGAGCGCCGGGTCGATGAAATCCAACACGCGGTGCAGTAACTTGCCCGGCTCGCTGCGCAGCTCGTCGAAGTCTACCCACAGCAGCTGCTCGCGCGGGATCACCTCCAGACACTCCTCGAGCACCCGCGCATAGATGCGCAGCGCCCGATCCAGGAACTCCTGCAACGCGCCCGACGGACTCTCCCACAGAGCGTAGCGCGCGATCATCGCAGTCCACATCTTGACGTTCGAAGCGAGGACCTCGCCCGTGTGCCGGCCGATCCAGATGAATCTGGCGCGGGGAAAGGCCGCGCGCAGCATGGGCAGCCGGAAGGTATGTCCGGGCGATTTGAGCAACAATCGCCCGGCCCCTGCCTGCGCGGTCACGCCGCGCAGGAAATCCTGCCAGCGCGGCAGTGCCTGCGCTCGCGAAGACCAGAGGGAGTCGGCACACTCACCCAGCCGGCGCGGATCGATGAAGGCTCGGTATGCCGAGCACTCCCCGAGCAACAACAGCGCGAACTCGTCCTCTTGCGGACTGTGCGTCGCGATCTGGCCCTGGTCCATGGGACGATCGACACTCGCCGCACGCGCCGGCGCAGCGGTCAAAAAGCAGGTCGAAGGGTTGAAGCACTGCCACGTTCTCGGGGTCGCCCACTGCGTACAGGCGGTGAGCAACTCGTGCAGCACCGTAGTTCCCGAGCGCCACAGCCCGAGGATGAACACCGGATCGGCAGGGAGCTCGACCGTAGCGAAACGCTGTAGGGACGTGCGCCAGTTGCGCTCGAACCAATACGAATTCCAGCGCAACCGGGCGCCGTGGCCGAAGGGCTGGACAGTCGGACGGCCGCCCGCGCGCAGCCAGTCGGCGAGCGCTGTCGCACCGATGAGAGGGGCGGCAGTCCGAGACATGTGCCCAGTTTAACCGTGTCAGACACAAATAGGTCACCGCCTTGACCTTTTGCAATTACTTACAAGGCGGGTGGCCACAGCGAGCCGCGCACAACACCTCTACCCGTGTTTCTGCTTTGCTGCTGCATGCGGTGCCAGCCCACTGTTGTCATGTCCCGCAGCTGCTGCCGAGAGCGCGCAGCAGCGCTGTCTCACATGGGCTGCGGGAGAGAGCGAGGCTCCTCGGGCAACGGGATGAACTCCTGATGGTCGAGGTCGGGCAACTTCATGCGGCCGAGGCGCCAGTCCGTCTTCGCCTGCTCGATGCGTTCGTGACTCGACGCGACGAAGTTCCACTCGATGAATCGCTCTCCCACCGGCTCGCCCCCCAACAGCATCACCACCGAAGGCTCGAGAGCTGTGAACAGCACCGCCTCTCCCCGGCTCAACACCAACATCTGACCGGCGACGAAGCGCTGTCCCCCGACTTCGACCGCGCCTTGCACGATATAAGCGGCTCGCTCCGGGTATTCCGCGGGCAGTTGCGCCCTGGCGCCTTGCGCGAGCCGCCAGTGCGCGTAGAAGAGCGGCGAGTGCGTTTTCACCTTCGACCTTGCTCCAAACCCCTCGCCTGCAATCAACCTCGCCCAGAGTCCACCTCCCTCGTAGGTAGGGAGATCTGCAGCCCCGTGGTGCGCGAATGCGGGATCCGTGTCTTCGTCCTTGATCGGCAGCGCCACCCAGGCTTGAATTCCATGCACATGGTCACCTTCCGCGCGGGCGCGCTCGAACCGCTCCGAATGCGTGATGCCGCGGCCGGCCGTCATCCAGTTCACTTCGCCAGGACGTATTGCCTGCTCCGTCCCCAAGCTGTCCCGATGCATGATCTCGCCATCGAACAGATAGGTAACGGTGGAAAGTCCAATGTGCGGATGAGGACGAACATCCACCGACCGTGCGATGCCGCGCTCAAAATCGATGGGGCCCATGAGATCGAAAAAGATGAAGGGACCCACCATCCGCCGCTTCGCGAACGGCAAGACCCGCCCCACCTCGAATCCCCCGAGATTGCGGCGGCGTTGATCGATCACGAGCTCGAGCATGAGCTGCTTCCAGTTAGCGCCCAAGCGGACGATCATAGCCGCATTCGCCGTACGCGCCTATGTCACGAGAATGACAAATCCGGCATCGGCTGTGGTCCTAACTCGCCGACTTGCTGATGGCCAACTCCCCGGCGGAGCTAAGAGCCTCGCGAACTCCCGCCGCCACGCCGGCTGTCGCGTTCGAGCTCCATCTCGTTCACGACGCGCGTCACCCCGATAACACTCGCCGCGATTCGTTTGGCGGCATAGATGGCATCAGCACTCCACACGTAACCGCTGAGATAGGCAACGCCTCCGTCCACCCGGACGTCCACGTGACGGTAAAAGTAGATTGGATTGGCATCCAGAGCGGAATAGACGCGATTCGCGGTCGCCTCGTCGGACCGAGCCTCCTCCGGCGTTTTCGGTGTCATGTGCGCGCAACCGCCAAGAAGGGCTGATCCGAGCCACACCGCAGTCCACAAGCAGGGTCGAAATGCGCTCACCGGTCCACCGAATCCGCCTCGTCGTGCGTCAAGCATAGGCGCGCGAGCCTTCTCTCGAGATGACGCTCGGGAGCGGGCCGAGTTCCGCAAGCGGCCCGACTTTCACGAGCGGCCCGACTACCACGAGCGGACCAATTTTCATGGCGGACCGACTCCACGAGCGGACGCGACGGTCCGTCTCCCGACGAGCCATCCTGCGCGACACGCTACTGCTACGCTCAGGATTGTGTTAATGAAGCCGCTACCGGAGGGATGCGCGCAAGGTTTTCGTGACGTCGGCGGCAATGTCGTCCTGCACGCGCAGAATGTCCTCCGCTGGCCGATCGTAAGTCTGGGACCAGATAATGTATCCGTCGTCAGCACGGATCAGTCGCGTAGCTATGCGCAGCATCGATTCAGACTTGCGTACACTCCCGTCGAGGACGTAGGCCACTCCGAGCAATTGACCCACCTCGGCGACGGAGAGTTTTTTGCCCCTGACATAGAAGGAGGATGCGGGTGCAGGGACCCGCAGGCCGGGGATCTTGCTCAACCGGTCGATCAATTCTTCCGTCAAGCCGTCCGCAAAGTATTCCTCATCCATTGCCTGCGTCGTGAGGTCCCTGAATGGGAGCACGGCGATCGATTTCTGCGGTGTGCCAGCAAGATGCAGTGCGGCGCGATTCGCGAATACGTTATAGGCCAGGAACGCAAGTCCCAGCACGAGGCATGCGACGGCGCCGGCAAGCATGACTGCACGGGCCCGGCTCCCACCGCGGGCCTTGCTCTCGACGTTCGAGTCAGTGGCCGCCTCGGGGGGCGGATTCTCCGAGCTACCGTTGGTCCATTTGCTGACGGTGGCGACCATTCGGTATCCGAGCCTGGGTACCGTTGCGATGTACGCTGGCTGCTTCGCTTCGTCGTGCAGAAGGCGGCGCAGTGCAGCAACCGCCTGGTAGACCGAATCCGGAGTGACGATCACGCCAGGCCACACCAGGCGCAGAAGATCATCGATGCTTACGACTTGGCCTGCACGCTCCGCCAGACAAAGCAGCAGGCGCATGGTCCGCGCTTCGAGCCGCACGACCTCACCCTCACGCGAGATCTGTCCGGATGCAGGGTCCACGCACCAGCTGCCGACGTGGAGCCGCATTTCATTCCCATTATCCATGCGTGCTCGGCGTGAATGCGGCTCTCGGGACTTGAAATTGGCAGGCCGGAGTATAGCAGCGCTGGATCACGGATCACCGCGGGCTCCCCGCCTTCTGCCGCAATCTCACGGGGGTTGCGCATCCTCGGCCCGCCGGCGCTGGGCTTGCTTTTCCGCGCCTTCGTCACCGGCCGCCCGTTGCAGCCGCACTATCCGGATCGCGGAGCTCGGTCCGGCGGTGATCGTCGTGCCGGTGGAGTCCGGGATGCAGTGCATGGGCACCAACATTTTCTGCGTGCAGCAGGCGAGCGTCCACAGCTCTCGCCACGCGGGGCCCTTGCCGCCAGGCAATGTCGTGCTCGCCTGCTCGATGAACTCCGTGTCGGCGATATAACCGATCTGACAGTTTGCCTCTCGCCCGCCGGCAATGGTGCCGAGTGCCCACACGGCCTGCCGCGAGGCGCCCCGAGACAATCTTCCCCTGGCATCGGTGAGGATTGGCTTGTATGGGACGTCTTGCTTCTCGATGGCGAACTGTGCGGCGGGACAGGGATTCTGTAGAAACACCGTCGAGCGAGCCGCAGCATTGATCACGTGCTGCTGCTCCGACGGATCGCCGAGAAGTCTTGCGAACGCCCCCTGGTCATCCGAGAATGCGGCGCGCGAGACGAAAAGACCGCTCAAGAGCGCGAGGCCATACAAAGCGTCCGAGAGCTCGGTCCCATGCATCGTTGCCACCAATGAACGCGTCCCGTTAGCGGGATTTATGCAGCATACTGCAGTTGTCGTCTGACCAGAGCACGAACGGTCATGAGAGCATCATTCCCGCGACGCCCCGAACGATCGAGTCTTCCGCGCCGCAGTTCCTGGGCGACTCACTTGTTGCTGTTAAGTGTCTGCGCGAGCTCATTCGCCCAGCCCCCACCCGACACTGGCGCACCCGCTGGCGCTTCCCAGAGCAGCGGGCCAGCTTCCCAGCCGAAGGGGAGTTTCTTTTCGTCACTCAAGCAGGCATTCGGACAGAATTTCGATCGCGAGGTCGTGCGCGGACACTTCGACGTGGGATCGTCGCCCGACACGCACCGCTATTACTGTCTG
>Ga0070733_10002688_pt1 | contig 12437 bp, 11 predicted proteins | sample Coa_R1_9_FD_66450 | JGI IMG/M metagenome (GOLD analysis project Ga0070733, IMG submission 66450) | Surface soil microbial communities from Centralia Pennsylvania, which are recovering from an underground coalmine fire - Coalmine... | ecosystem: Environmental > Terrestrial > Soil > Unclassified ... | reverse complement strand
CGCAATCACCTGGGCGTGGATTTCGCCGGAACCAACACCACCAGGGAAGGTACGAGTTGCCGCCATTGTTGATCGGCGAGACTTGCACGGTGGATTTTTACCTGGATTTGCCGGAGTTGTATGCTTCCCTCTTTTCGTTTTCGCCGGCGGTGGCCGACGGAACCCTGAATCAGTACGCCATCTGCGACTGGATCGACAACGCGCTGGTGCTGCCGATGGAATATGGAGACGCGCCAATCTATGGACAGGTCCACTTTGCTTGCCGCGTACAAGTGAATAGCAGATTGGGAGTCCCGGCCTCGTGACCGAGTTCACGGGCGAGCGGGTGATCCCGGGCCAGGTAAACGCTGATCTGTGGGCGGAGCATATTGCTCGCTACGCCTTTGCAGCACGCTTCGCTTCAGGCTGCCGCGCGCTGGATGCCGGATGCGGCACCGGCTACGGAGCGAGTGAACTGGCGGACTCGGCCGGCTGGGTAGTGGGCGCGGACATCGCGCCAGAAGCGATCGAGTATGCGCGGGAGTACGCTCGAACGCACTCGACCCACGCCAGAACGTCATTCCTTCTCGCTTCGGCGACGGCGTTGCCGTTTGAAACGGGCATTTTTGGCCTAGTCACTGCATTTGAAGTCATTGAGCATCTGGCCTCCTGGCGCCAACTGTTGGGCGAAGCCAGGCGGGTGCTCACTCCAGGCGGATTATTCCTGGTCTCGACTCCGAACCGCTTGTATTACGCGGACTCGCGCAGGCTGGACGGTCCCAATCCCTATCACGTTCACGAGTTTGAATTCGAAGAGTTCGAGGCGGCGTTGCGCGAGTTTTTTCCGCATGTCGCTATCCTGTTTCAGAACCGCGTGGAGGCATTCGCGTTTCATGGGCGCGCTCAAAGCCCTCCTGTCGAGGTACGTGTGGATGTAACGACATACGAGCCGGCGAGCGCACATTTTTTTATCGGCGTCTGTTCAGACCAGCCCCTGCCCGATCTTCAGCCGTTTCTATACGTGCCTCGCGCCGCCAACGTTCTGCGCGAGCGCGAACAGCACATCCGCTTGTTGGACCAGGAACTGGCACAGTCGAAACAGTGGTTGGATCAGAGCCTCGCAGATCATCAAAAGCTGCAAGAGGCGCATGAAGAGCAGACGCGGCATCTGGAGACTCAAAACCGCTGGGCGGCCGAACTCGAACAACACCTGAAAGACGCACAAGGGCGCATTGTGGAATTGCAGGAAGAATTCCAGACCGAGCAACGCGCCGCCGCAGCGGTCGCGGACGGTTACGCCCGGAAGGTTGCGGAACTGGAAGAGGAGAACCGCGAAAAGACCGCCTGGGCCATCGAAACCGAAGCCCGCTTGACAGCCGATCTGGCCGCGCGGGCCGAACATCTTGCCGCCACTGTTCGATTGCTGGACGCGGCGGAGGCCACTGTGGTCGAGCGGACCGAATGGGCTCAGCGCTTGGATGCGGAACTGGCTCAGCTCCAAGCCGTATTCACCATGATTCGCCAGTCTCGTTGGGTGAAGCTGGGGCGCACCGTAGGACTGGGACCGCGCGTTGACTAGGGTGAAATCGGCATGAGGCGCTTCGCCGCGGACGCTTGGCGCATTCTCAAAGGCCTGCCGCTGGCGCTTGCGGCTCCGGTGTTCCTGGCGATCAGCGCTCTGGGGTTGCTGCTTGCGGATGCGCTCTCGCTGCTCCGGACGCGTGTTTCCTTGGCCACGAGCACCAAGCCGGAAAACAAAGCAGCGTCCATCGTCATTCCCAATTGGAACGGGCGCGAGCTGCTGGAGAAATATCTTCCTTCCGTGATCGCGGCGACCGCAGACCATCCGGGCAGCGAGATCATCGTGGTCGACAATGGCTCGGAAGACGGCAGCGCGGCATTCCTGCGCGAACGTTTTCCGCAGGTGAGAGTGCTGGCCCTTCCGCAAAACCTGGGCTTCGGAGGCGGCTCCAACGCTGGATTTCGAGACGCGAAGAACGATATCGTCGTGCTGCTCAACAGCGACATGCGGGTGGAGCGCGAGTTCCTCGCGCCCCTGCTCGCCGGTTTCCAGGATGAGAACATCTTCGCGGTTTCGTGCCAAATCTTTTTCTCCGATCCGGGGAAAGTTCGCGAAGAGACCGGATTGACGGAGGGCTGGTGGCAGCAGGGCGCACTGCGGGTCCGCCATCGAGTCGAGCCCGAGATCCGAGAGTTATTCCCGTGCTTCTATGGAGGCGGAGGATCGTGCGCGTTCGATCGCAGGAAGTTTTTGGAGCTGGGTGGGTTCGACGAGCTGCTCAAGCCGTTTTATCTGGAAGACACCGATCTTGGATTTCTAGCCTGGAAACGCGGGTGGAAGGTGCTGTATCAGCCCGCCAGCATCGTGTATCACGAGCATCGCGGCACCATCGGGAAGCGCTTCAGCGACGAGTATATCCAGAGCGTCCTCAAGAAGAATTTCCTGCTCTTCACCTGGAAAAACATCCACGATTGGAGGCGGGTGATCGCGCACTTCTGGTTCACCTGGGCCAATGCCATGCTGAGCTGGTTGTTTGGCGATTCGCCGGAGCGTGCCAATTTCGCGGGAATCGCTCGCGCGGCTGCTCAGCTTCCGAAAGCGATAGCGTCCCGCATGCGAGCGCGGCGCCTGGCTGCGATCAGCGATGCGGAGGCATTCAACAGGCCTCTGGGCGGCCACTTCCACGATACGTTTTCAAACTGCTTGAGGAAGCCTGAACCTTTGAAGGTGTTGTTCGTCTCCCCGTATCCGATTTGTCCGCCGGTGCATGGCGGCGGCGTGTTTATGTATCAAACCGTGCGCGAGCTGGCGCGGCTCTGCGAACTGCACCTGGTGGTTCTGCTGGATCTGCCAGGGCAGCGGGAAGCGCATCGTGAGCTGGACGATTTGTGCGCGTCCACGGAATATGTCGTGCGCCTGGAGGGCAGGCAAAAAGCTTTTGGGTCGATCGAACCGCACGCGGCGCGCGAATTCCGGAACCGCGACCTGGCATGGCTGATTCACCGGCAGATCCATCTGCGCGGCATCGACGTGCTGCAACTGGAGTACACAGTGCTGGGGCAATATGCCGGACGTTACAGGCGCATTCCCAGCATCCTTTTCGAACACGACGTCTATTTTCAATCGATCGCACGGCGGCTCGAGTTCATGACCAGCCCTATCGAAAAGATGCAGGCGCGATGGGAGTATCTGCGAGCATTGCGATTTGAGTTGCGGCTGCTGCCTAAGCTCGATCGCATTCAGGTGTGCAGCCGCGAGAATGGTGACTACATCACCTCTTTCTGCCCCGAGCTCAGGGGTAGGATCGATAGCGACAACCGCGCCGGCATCGATACCTCGCGTTACGAATTTCGCCGCGATGGACGCGAGCCGTTCACACTTTTGTTTCTGGGAAGCTTCCGGCATTTGCCGAATCAGGAGGCGCTGAATTGGTTCCTTCGCGGTGTGTGGCCGAGGTTGCGCGCAGCCGAATCGCGGATCCGCCTGATCGTGGTCGGCTCCGACCCTCCGCCACCGCACGCGATTCCTGATGACGACGCCATCGAGCTGGCTGGCTTCGTGGAGGATGTGCGGGAACCGCTGGCTCGCTATGCCGTTTTTATTTGTCCGATCCTGAGCGGCTCGGGCGTGCGCGTAAAACTGCTGGAGGCATTCGCGGCGGGGATACCGGTGGTTTCGACAAGGTTAGGAGCGGAGGGTTTGGCCGATAAAGACGGCGAGATCTGCGCGCTGGCCGATGAACCGGAGGGGTTCGCGACGGCGATCCTCGACTTGATCGCCAATCCGGAACGCGCCGCGGAGATGGCTCGGCGGGCGAGGGCGGAAGTGGCCGCGAATCGGGATATGCGAAAGATGACGGAGCGGCTGGTGCAGTCGTACCGCGGGGAAGTGGAGAGGATGCGCGGGGAGGCTAATTCGGATCAGGGCGTTGCGCACGATCGATGACCAGGTCGTGAGCGGCGCTTTGCCCGGGGCTACTTAGATTTTCGATCTTTCTCCGCGCGGTCCTTGCCGAGCTGGTCCACGATCTTCATGGCCAGGCTGTTCATTTCATCGGAGGCGCTGCTTTTGGCTTTAGCGTACATGCTCCACAGGACAACGCGCGATTGCCGGTCGACAAGGAAGAGCGATCCCTTCCCTCGTGACAGCGGCGCCGCGGCGGGTTTGGCAAAATCGTCGGACGACAGTTTGCCATCGGATGGCTTCTTCTCTTCGTACATACTTTGCAGGCTCTGCTCGAAGTTGGCGCCGATCCGATCGGTGAAAATCGCGTCGGCCTTCTTCGGGTCTGTAACCACCTGGATGAGCCCGCCCTTGGTCAGGCGGGTAGCCAGATACTGATCGAGCCCGCCGGCCATGGGCATCAAATAGACCGCCTTCACGCTGGCAACATCGGCCGCCAGAGCGCTCAGGCCTGCCGCAAGAAAAACCGTCAGCAGCTTCATGACTCCATCATACACACGTTATGCTAGTCCTTCGGCCAAATGTACAAGGGTCAAAAAATCACCGTGATCATGCCTTGTCTCAACGAAGAGCAGGCGATCGAGCTGCTGTTGCGGCAGATGCCGGATTACGTGGACGAAACCATCGTGGTCGACAATGGTTCGACGGATCGAACGTCGGAAGTCGCGCGGAGCCTGGGCGCGCTAGTGATTCGCGAGGACGTCCGGGGCTACGGGCGCGCCTACAAGACCGGATTCGCATCGGCCACCGGAGATATCATCGTGACGTTGGATGGCGATCACAGCTATCCCCTGGATGCGATTTCTTATCTGCTGGAGGCGTTTCTGCACCTGAACGTGGATTTCCTGAACGCCTCCAGGCTCCCGCAGAGCGACCCCAAGGCGATGAGCTTCATCAACAAATTGGGCGGGGTGGTTCTCTCACTGGTGATGTCGATGCTGTATTTCCGCTGGGTGCGCGATTCTCAATCGGGCATGTGGGTGTTCCGCCGCTCCATTCTGTCCGGGTTCAAACTAACCTCCGACGGCATGGCTTTCTCCGAAGAGATCAAGATTGAAGCGCTGAAGAGCAGCCGCGTAAGGTTCGCGGAAATCTCCATTCAGTACACCTCGCGGCTGGGCGAGAGCAAGCTGAATCTGTGGCGCGACGGCTTCTACAATCTCTGGTTTCTGGTCAAGAAGCGATTTACGTGATGACGGTGGCGGCGGTGATCCCGCATTGGAACCGGCGGGCGCTTCTAGCTCACCTGCTTGAAAATTTGAAGCGTCAGACGCGGCCGTTTGACGAAGTGATCGTGGCAGACAACGGCTCGACCGACGGCTCGGCGGAAATGGCGGAACGGGCGGGAGCGAAGGTGCTGAGACTGGGGAGCAATCTCGGGTTCGCGGCAGCCGTGAACAAGGGAATCGAGGCGGCGCAGGCGGAATGGATTGCGATTCTCAACAACGACGTGACGCTGGAGCCGGAGTGGCTCGAGACATTGCTTGAGAGCGCTGCGAAAGACGGCGTGTGGTTCGCTTGCGGAAAAATCTTGAGGGCGGACGATCCGGGCGTGATCGATGCCACCTTCGATGAAGTATCGAGAGCCGCGTGCGCCTGGCGTTGCGGTGCGGGGCGGCTCGACGCGCCGGTATGGAATCAGGCGCGGACGATCCACATGGCTCCTATGACCGCGGCTTTGTTCCGAAGCAGCCTCTTTCACGAGGTCGGGATGCTGGACGAGAGTTTCGAATCGTATCTGGAAGACGTGGATTTCGGCTTGCGCTGTGCCGGCATGGGACGCGCGGGGGCGTACGTGCCCAGGGCCGTGGCTCGCCACATCGGAAGCGGGACACTGGGCGCGTGGAATAAAGACACGGTCCGGCGCATCGCGCGCAATCAAGTCCTGTTGGCCAAGAAGCACTTCCGAGGCATGGCTGTTTGGCGAATCGTGGCTGGTCAATTGCTTTGGGGATTGGTAGCGTGCCGCCACGGGCGTGGGCTTTCGTACCTGCGCGGCAAGCTTCAAGGTTTCTTCGCGAAGCCCGCAACCGCTCCCTTCGGCCGCGGCCCGGAAGGACGGTTCCTGGACGAATCGGAAAGACGGTTCCTGGAGGAAAGTGAGCAGCGCATCTTCGAACTACAAACCGACCTACAAACTCAGACGGGGTTCGACCGCTACTGGAGGGCCTACTTCTGGCTGTCGCGGCGGTGATCGTAACGCACAATTCGGCAGCAGTGATCGGCCGGTGTTTGGATGCTCTGGCTGAGATGGCTCCTTCGGCGACGGCTATCGTGATTGACAACGCCTCGGACGACGGCACGCTCGAAGAGGCTCGTGCGCGGAGCGGAGTGCAGATCATCGCCAACCGCGAGAATCGGGGCTTTGCCGCGGCCGTGAATCAAGGCGTCCAGGCTTGCTCGGCGGAATACCTGTTGATGCTGAACCCGGACGCGCGTATCCTCACCGCGCTCGACGGTGTGATCGAAGCGAGCCGCGCGTATGGACTCGCTGCCGGGGCGCTGCTTGATAAGACGGGACGCCCGCAGAAAGGGTTTACCATTCGGCGCTTCCCTACACCCCTGACATTCTGGTTCGAACTATCGGGATTGAACCGGATGTGGCCGTCGAATCCTGTGAATCGCCGCTATCGTTACCTGGATCGGGACCTGGATCAGAAAGGCCCAGTGGAGCAGCCGGCGGGCGCGTTTCTGATGTTCCGAAGAGACGTGTGGCAGCGGCTGGGCGGCCTCGACGAGGGGTTCTATCCGGTCTGGTTCGAAGACGTGGATTTCTGCCGGCGAGCCACGACCGAAGGCTATCGCATCGAATACGTTCCGCGAGTTGCAGCGGAACACGCCGGGGGCCACTCGGTCCTTCAAATACCCCAGGGATGCCGAGCGAGGTACTGGTGTGCTAGCCTCTTAAGATATGGAAGCAAGCACTTTGGATCTTCCAGTTACCGTAGTGTTTGCCTGGCTGTCGCTCTCACTTGCGTTCCGCGGGCGGTTGCAGGGATGATTCGAGAGCGCAGCCTAGCTCCCATCCTCAGTTGTATTAACATTTTTGGTTTCGCTGTACGGCGTCTTATTTCCCTCCGCAAATCGGGAGAGGAACCGAGGCTGGTTTCATAAAAATCCTAATATGGCCCTCAGAGATCTCGTTTCCGTTACAGTAGTCACCTACAACAGCGGCCGGTTCATCAAGCGCTGCCTGGAATCCGTCCTGGAGCAGAAGCATGGAAACCTGGAGGTTGTGGTTATCGACAACGCCTCCACCGACGGGACGGTGGACATTCTGGAGCAATTTTCGGACCGCTGCCGGCTGTATTACAACGACGAGAACGTCGGGTTCGCGGCGGCCCAGAATCAGGCGATCGCCCTGGCTGGGGGGGAATGGGTTCTGACGCTGAATCCGGACGTCCTGCTGCTTCCCAACTTTATTCAGGCGCTGGTGGAAGCCGGCCAGGTGGATCCGAAGGCCGGCTCGGTCTGCGGCAAACTGCTGACGATCCGCCCCAGCTTCGATCTACCGGAAAAGCAACTGGTGGATTCCACCGGGATTTACTTCACGCCCATGCTGCGGCACCTGGATCGCGGGAGCCAGGAAGTCGACAACGGCCATTACTTGAATTTCGAGTACGTGTTCGGAGCCACGGCAGCGGCGGCCCTGTACCGGCGGCAGATGATCGACGATATTTCCATCGACAACGAATTCTTCGATCCGGATTTCTTCGTGTATCGCGAGGACGCCGATGTGGCCTGGCGGGCGCAGTTGATGGGATGGCGGTGCATCTACACTCCCAACGCCCGGGGCTATCACGTTCGCGCCGTGCTGCCGGGAAATCGCAGCGCGCTGCCGCCGGTGATCAACATGCATTCGGTGAAGAATCGCTTCCTGATGCGCATCAAGAACATGACTCCGGACTTGTACCGGCGCAACTGGTGGGCGATCACTTCGCGGGATCTGCTGGTGGTGGGGAAGTGCATGTGGAGCGAGCATTCCTCGCTCAAGGCCTTCGCCTATGTCATGCGCAACTACAAGCGGGTCTGGCGCAAGCGCCAGGAGATCATGCGGCGCAGACGCGCCAAGGACGACTACATGGCGAGTTGGTTCTCTTTTGAACCGGTCAGCCGGCCGGCTCCCCGCCCCACCGCTCGAGCTTTGGCCAAGACGCGGGCGGCGCGGGGTTAGCCCGGCCAGGTTCTCTGCTCCGTGCGGTTCGCTCTTCTCGGAACACGCGGCATTCCCGCGCGCTACGGCGGTTTTGAGACCTTCGCGGAAGAGCTTTCTACCCGGCTTGCGGCAAGGGGACACACCATCACGGTGTATTGCCGGGAGCGTTACGCCCAACTGGAATATCGCGGCGTGCGCTTACAGTATCAGCCCACCCTGCGCCACAAATATCTGGATACGATCGTGCATACGTGCCTTTCGACGCTGCATTTGGTGTTCGCGCGTTTTTTCGGGGAGAAACACGATGCCGTGCTGTACTGCAACGCGGCCAACGCCGTGTTCACCTGGCTGCCGCGCGCGGTGGGAATGCCGGTAGCGCTGAACGTGGACGGCCTGGAGCGGAATCGCAAGAAATGGAATCGAGCGGCGAAAGCCTGGTATCGGCTTTCGGAATGGCTGGCGACGTGGATGCCTGACGCCGTGATCACGGATGCCCGGCGCATCGCGGACTACTATCAACAGCGCTACAAACGGGCCTCCGAGATGATTCCCTACGGCGCGGAAACGGGAAGGGTCGCGACCTGCGCGGCGCTCGCCGGGTTGGGTCTGGAGCCGCGACGATACTTTCTCTACGTGAGCCGCATGGAGCCGGAAAATAACGCGCTACTGGTGCGGGAAGCGTTCGAGAAACTAGGGGGCGCCACCTCGATGAAGCTGGCTCTAGTCGGAGACGCGCCCTACGCGGCGGAGTACATACGGCGCGTGCGCGACACTCGCGATCCTCGCGTGGTGCTGCCGGGAGCGATCTACGGCGAGGGCTACCGCGAGCTGGGCTCGCACTGCTTCGCCTACGTGCATGCGACCGAGGTCGGGGGCACGCATCCGGCACTGATCGAGGCCATGGGACGCGGTGCGCTTACGCTTTATCTGGACACGCCCGAGAATGCCGAGGTCGCCGGCGGAGCCGCGCTGGCCTTCACGCACGCGAATTTGACCCGCGTGATGCAGCAGGTTCTGGACATGCCCGAGACCGAGCGCGAGATGTGGCGCGCGCGCGCCATGGAGCGGGTTCGATCGCGCTACAGTTGGGAGGCGGTGACGGACGCCTATGAAACACTCCTGACGAGGTTGGCCAAATCGTGAGGAGCTGGGTCGAGGTTTCGCTCGGAACCATCCGGAGCAACTACAGAGCTGTGCGCGAGGTCGTCCAAGGCACCGCCGAGATCATGCCGGTGGTGAAGGCCGACGCGTACCGGCATGGGGCGGTGCAGGTTTCCCGCGCGCTGGAGGCCGAGGGCGCTCCGTGGCTGGCGGTGTCCAACGTCGAAGAAGGCGCGGCGCTGCGGCAGGCGGGCATTCGCGCACGCATTCTGGTCATGGCCGATTTCCTTCCCGCCGATCGCGACGCGCTGCGTGAGTTCGGTTTGACTCCCGTGATTCATTCGCTTGGCGACATTTCTCTGGCGGCAGGCCCGTATCATTTGAAGATCGACAGCGGCATGGGGCGGCTGGGCACGCGCTCAACGCCGGACGAAATCGTGCAGGCGGTCGCGGCGCAAGGAGCGGGCTTGGAAGGTTTGATGACGCACTTCGCCTCCGCCGGCAACTACGCCAGTCCGCAGACGGCGGAGCAGCTCGAACGCTTTGAGCGCGTGATCGACGCGTTGCGCAAGGCTGGTCTGACGCCGCGTTACATTCACTCCTCGGCGAGCATCCCGGTCGCGTACGGGCGGCGGGAAGCCTGGGGCAACCTGGTGCGGCCAGGTCACGCCATCTACGGCTACGTTTCGCCAGCCCGCGGAGCAGCGCCGCAGCCTGTGCTCGCCGTGAAGCCGGCTCTAACGTGGAAAGCGGCGGTGCTGGCGGTGAAGGATATCGAGGCCGGAGCTTTGATCGGCTACGGAGGCATCATGCGCGCGGAGCACCCGATGCGCATCGCCGTGCTCGCCGCGGGTTACGCGGACGGCATCCCGCACCGGCTGGGCAATCGCGGCAGCGTGATCGTCAAGGGCAAGCTGGCGCCCATCGTCGGCGCGGTCTCCATGGATTTGACCACCATCGACGTGACCGCATGCGGGGAGATTCACCCAGGCGACGCGGCAACGCTGCTGGGCCGGGATGGGGACCTCGCGATCGACGCGCAACAGATCGCCAAGATCGCGGGGACGATTTCGTACAGCGTCTTGTGCGGCATCAGCGCGCGCGTGAAAAGGGTCTTTGTGGATTAAGGGGGCGAAGTTGAACTTTCGCCCCGCGAAAGAGCTATTGGTGGAAGCGGCCCTCGAGCACGCCCTTGGCGACGACGTGGCCGTCCATGGCCTTCATCACATCAGCGCGAGCGGCGTCGGGACCCAAGTCGAGCTTGGTATCCAAGGCGAACAGCTCGAAGGTGTAGTGATGATACGGGCCGGCTGCGCCTGCGCCGGGGCCCATATAGCCCACCTGACGAGTTCCCTTGATCTGGATGGTTCCGTCGGCCAGCTTCGGATCCGTGGAAACGTTGGCCTGAAGAGATGTCGCCGTCGCAGGGATGTTGAAAACCATCCAATGCGTGACGTCTTCCACTTTCTTCCCGGGCGCGCCATCGGGATCGTGAAACAACAATGCGAAGCTCACGACGCCCGGGGGTACATTGGTCCATTCCAGCTTAGGCTGGACCACGGCTGCGCCAGCCTTCATGGTGAACTTATCGGGGATGACGCCGCCGTCGACCAGATCGGGAGAGGTCAGGGTCAGGCCCGGTCCTTTCGGAGCGCCGCCGCCACCACCCTTGCCTTTGTCTTGAGCCAGCAGCGCACCGAAGGCGACCGCAAGCAAAATACCACTACCAGCCATTACCTTCTTTAGCATTGATGTTCTCCTCTTCGAGTCAAGTTACTGCGGCCGCTTGAAACGGCCCACCAGGACTGCTTTACCGATGGCGTGACCTGTGATCGCCATCATGACATCGGCGCGCGTCGCGTCGGGCCCGAGGGTCAGCACCGTATCCAGTGCGTAAAGCTCCAGCGTGTAGTGATGATACGGATTGATCGCGGCGTTGCCGGGACCCATGTATCCGACGCTACGAATGCCCTTGGCCTGGATGGTGCCGTCGGGCAGCTTGGCATCGGTCGGCAGGCCTCCGGCGAGTCCACGGGCCGTGCCCGGGATATTGAAGACCATCCAGTGCAGAACATCATCGGGAGTCTTGTTCAGCGCGTTATCCGGATCATGCATGATCAGCACGAAGCTCATGGTTCCCATGGGAACATTGGTCCATTCCAGCTTCGGCGACGGCGCCGTGGGGCCCGCCGCCTGGGTGAATTTATCGGGGATAATGCCGCCGTCCTGGAAGTCGGGCGACGACAACGCCATTCCGGGAGTGGGAGGCGCTTTGGGGGCTCCGCCGCCCTTGCCTTTGTCCTGCGCCAGTGCGACGCCGAGGGTCACGGCCAGTAGCACAGCGCCTGAAGCGATGAGTTTCTTTTTCATGGTGGAACTCTCCTCGTGCTATTCTACTGCGGTTGCTCGCGGGCCGGGGGCCGCGCCGCCCTACACGTCCAGATTGCGGACGTCGAGGGCGTTTTCCTCGATGAACTTGCGGCGGTTTTCGACGTCCTCGCCCATCAGCGTGGTGAAGATCTGGTCACTCTGCACCAGGTCCTCCAGCTTGATCTGGAGCAGGGTACGGGATTCCGCGTTCATGGTGGTCTCCCAAAGCTGCTCCGCGTTCATCTCGCCGAGACCCTTGTAGCGCTGCACGTTGACCTCGCGTGTGCCTTCGCCTTTGACATGGGCCAGCAGCTCGCGCCAGCCCGCCAGAGTTTCGCGGGAACCATCCTTGACCGCCACGAACGGCGGATGGTTCAGCTTCGCCGCCTGCCGCGCCATGGACCGCAGGCGCTTGTATTCGGGCTGGGCGGCCAGCTCCACGTTGATGGCGCGCTCGGCGTTGGTGGGATCTTTGAAGGTCACCATCCAGGAGGAATGCTCCTCTTCCTGCTTCAGCTCGGTCTCGATCTTCTGAGCCTTCAGCGCCTCATACACGGGGCGCAGATTGGCTTCGACGGTGAAATCCGCCTTGGTGTCAATTGCCAGCTCAGCCCGCGCCAGAACCTCCACCACGCGCGACTCGCGCAGGCGCCGCTCCAGCTTCCGCCAGGTTTGCTGGAACTCGTCGAGTTGCACCAGGAAATTGAGCAGCTCCTTACCGGCCAGGACGCCGCCACCCGCCACGGCCTTGTCGGACAGCTCCACCTTGAGGCTTTCCGTGACGCGGCGCAGGATCTCGCGCGTGAATTCCTTGTCGTCCTTGATGTACTTCTCGCTCTTGCCCTT
>Ga0070733_10002687_pt1 | contig 12438 bp, 14 predicted proteins | sample Coa_R1_9_FD_66450 | JGI IMG/M metagenome (GOLD analysis project Ga0070733, IMG submission 66450) | Surface soil microbial communities from Centralia Pennsylvania, which are recovering from an underground coalmine fire - Coalmine... | ecosystem: Environmental > Terrestrial > Soil > Unclassified ... | reverse complement strand
TGATGGATGAGGGCCGTATGCCTCGTGGACAGGGCAGCCGCCGCGTTTTGACGCGCAACATGGCCATGAAGCATCACGCGATGGAAGACCCCATCTGGCGTGACAGCCGCCGCATTAAAATCGCCTTTCTGGACGCGGCCTACAAAGGCGTGGGCGGCGACCGCTGCGTATATGGAGAAATGGAGTTCGGCGATGAGGCCGAGGCCGATTTGGGAACGGCAATCACCACGGCGATTATCAGCCAGACCGATTTATCCTCAAAGCGGCGCAAAATTCTCGCGCTGACCGATATTGCCATCGTCCCGATTGTCGGAAACAACAAGGAGGAAGCCGAAGAACAAATTGTCGCTTTTGTCAAAGGCCGGTGCGAAAGCGCGAAGATCGACCCGGACAGTTTCTTTTTCGATTCGGGAATGAGAACCGGACTGGTAAGCACGTTTGCCCGGCTCTGGTCGCCTCTGGTCGTTCCGATTGATTGCGGCGGCACACCGTCAACCAGAACAGTGTCCGCTCAGATAACAACACTCTGCAAGGATTACTATTCAAAATTCATCACAGAACTATGGTATTCGGTAAGGCTAATCGTGGAAGCTGGCCAGTTCCGGGGCATGACCGAGGACGTTCTGACGGAGTTTTGCCAGCGAGAATGGAAGATGGTCGGAAACAATAAAATTGAGGTTGAGGCCAAGACGGAAATGAAGATGAAGACGGGAAGATCTCCGGACCTCGCGGACGCCGTAGCGGTTGGCTGCGAAGGAGCGCGCAGGAAAGGATTTATCATCGACAATCTCACGAAGCCGACTGCCGCCACTAACGCTTCTCAGAAGTGGAAATCGGAACTGCTTAAAAAGTCCAGAGACGCGCGGAAGCAGCACTCGCTGGATTATGCCGCGTAGGCTACGGTTTTTGACGGTAACTGAGTTCCAATAATCGGATACGCGCCTCGTGGTCGTCCAGTTCTTTTTGGGTTTGTTCCTGATGGGTAGTGAGTTGAATTACGGAAGTGTTAAGGGTGTCCACCTTGGTAATCAGGCTGTTTAGCAGAATGCTGACAATCAACATCAACAACGCACCCATAGCGGCCAACACCGTATTGAGTTTGAGCAATCCACTCGTCTCGCGTTTTATTTTTACCTCAATCGGAGTGTCGGGAGCCTCGCCCTGAGACAATCCTGGATGATGCCGCTTGGCGTCGGGAGCGTTGGGGTTGGGTTGGGTCATGTTGGCGTCTTACGTTTCCGGGATATGGTGCGGTAATATAATGAACGTTATTTGAACAGTATGTTTCTACCACGCATTGGTTAATAACGACGGTGTGCCTATTGTCCATGCTATAGCTATCCAACTTCCAGGCTGCAATTCTGTATAGGCATCGCTTGATTCCGAAGCCGTGATTTGAACACCGTTATTGGTGACAGCAAACGTAGATACGCTATACATTTTGCAAGCGAGACAGAACGTATAAGGATTAGTAAGAAAATAAGGAGACGACCCGATATTTACCGATACGGGCGTATGCAACGCATAAGAGGCAATTCCGTTGGTTGCTGTAACAGTTGCTCCAACCACCAGAGAACCTTGTAGCGATAAATCTACTCCACTTATTGGCAACATATTTATGCCGATGGCCCCGCCTCCTATTGGGACATTAGTGGTTCCATTACCGTTCGTGGCTTGATACATGCCCGTTCCAAAAATCACATCGCCAATGTCGAGCGGAGCGACCGCATTTGAATTTGGCAAATCAAGTCCGGCACCAATTATTATTGTTCCGTTTGGAAGGTAGGTGTTCGCACCAGACAAAGCCCCTACGACCGTAGTGCCAATAGAACCGATAGACCCATTTGGTGACGCCGCGTATTGATAACCATGCGACGTTTGTCCAATCGCTACGTTGTTTGACCCCCCAAGCATACCAAAAAGAGAATCTTTTCCTACGCTGGTGTTTTTTTCTCCTACAGACATGCTTTGTTGAGAAAACGCGCCAATGGCTGTTGCCCAACTATTTGCATCAAGATTAACAACATTTCCATAATTCTGTAACGCCTCGGTTCCTATCGCAGTGCTCAATGACGCATTGGTAGCATCGAATAAAGCTTCATACCCAACGGCGACGTTTCCTGTTTTGTTTGCCCATTCCCCCGAAAGCGCACCAAATCCTACCGCAACATCCTGACTAGAATTGATGTTTGTCGATAATGTATTGTTTCCAATCGTTACATTGTCTGATCGTGCGGTTGCCCATTGCTGAGATTGATAACCGATGGCAATGTTCGCCGCGCCGGTCTTGTTGCTTTCGAGAGCTTGAACTCCTATCGCAATGTTTCCTCCCGCGCTAGTATCGCCAGCAAGAGCCTGCCATCCAACCGCGACGTTGTTCGATCCCGTTGTTAAATTTGTCAACGAGTCTCCACCGATAGCGGTATTATTACTGGGATTGTAAATTTGAACGCCAAGCCCGTTATTTATAATGCTTCCCGCTGTGGTCAGGTTGCTTAATGTGTTTCCTATTCCACTGCCTCCATTGGTCGCAATTCCACTCGTGGATGATAGCGACCCGCCATCAACAATAATATTAGGTGAGGCACCAAATACCGCGATGTCATTTGGTGTCGCGGATGCCGGGGCGCGAACCGCAACTTGTCCAAGTGAAGTGAACGCGAGCAGCAGGGCCACGCCCGCTGATATTAAGATGCTAATTTTATTATTCACTAGATTAATTGAACCCAACTATTATTTCCACCAGCAGAACTAATCCATAAATTTTTAGCGGTTGAGTTATACCAGAATTGGCCTTGTGTTCCGGCAGTCGTGCCGTTCACCGGGTCGGTTGTTGACACGATGGTATTGGAACTTCCCCCGCCCGTGCTGCCGTTGGTGACTATCTGAGCCAGCAACGCGAGTTCCAATGCCTGCGCCAGAGACACGCCCATGCACATATAACACTGTGCCTGAGTCAAAAGTGATTGAGCGTCGGTTGCCATATTATTGAGTTATCTGTGCCATCAGAGCCAACTCCATCAACTGCGGCGTGCTGACATTCGCGTAGCAGGGATAGCACTTCCCTTGGTTAATCAATCCCTGCGGACTGACATCGTTCGCCGGATTCGATTGCAGCGAAATATCCGCCAGTAGTTGCAGTTTCATGGTCTGAAACAGCGACGCCCCAAAGCAAGCGTAGCACGCGCCCGCGCTCAACAGGCTTTGCGGGTCGGTCGGATATGTCATGGCGTCACTCCATCATCGAGGCCATGCTGTCCGGGTCTTTGGCTCCGTTCCCGTAGCCTTCGCCACTAGAGCCTTTGCTTTCCCCGTCGTCAGGCACCCATGAGAGTTCAACGTCATTTTCGCCAACGCCTTCAACGCGGAACTTGCACACGTCGCCGGGTTCCGGGACTTTGCCTTGAAAGATGGACTTGGGGGCAACGGTGGTTTCAGAACCCTCGTCGCTCTGGTCGCCTTTGGGTTCGTCCTGACCGGCCATTGGCTGTTCGCCTGCGTTATCGTCCGAATAAGGATTGTCGTCGTTTCGCATGTTTCTCTCCAATTAATTTTAATTGTTTTCACCCGATGAGGTTTTACGCCCCATCGGGTGCGACATTCAAGCCTAAACCAGCGATTACTGGTCAGGCGTCGGAGGCGGCAGCGGGGCCGGGGAAGGCACAGGGCCGTCCTGAGTCCCGGTCGGAACACCGCACGGGAAGGTGCCATACAACGCGCTGTAGGCCGTGGGCACCGGGCAATTCGGCAATTCGCTGACATAGGACTGCGGCGGATAGCCGGGGTCCGGGCTGCACACGTCGATTTGCGGGATGCAGAACTGTTCGCGTTTGTGGAAGAACACTTCCGCGAACTCGTAATGGAGCGGTCGCATGTAGTATTTGAACCACGAAATGAACTGCCCTTTGTTCTCCCATTTGTTCGAAATGGTGTTGCCGTTCATGTCCTGCCCGAGGTCGTGCATCGCCCAACGCCATTTGCCGCCGAAATCACGATGGCCAAAGGGAGTTTCCGGATTCATCGGAGTCGAATCGGGCACCAGCAGTTCCATCGCTTTCTTGTGCCAGATATAGCTGATTTCGAAATGCGCCTGTTCGTAGTCCGGGTTATCGTCCGAACCCAATCCAGCGGAGCCGCCCGCGCCGGTCGTCACATCATTCCGGTAAGGCAACACAATCTGGTAGCGATACCGATTGCCGTTGCCTCCGTTGGCTGACGGGCCGAGGTCGGTGACGTAATTGAAGCGCAATCCCATTTCGTCCACGCGAGTCAGGTAATTGCCAATCTGGCCGGAGAACCCGTAACGCCAGTAATTATTGGCCGCGCTCCATTCGGTGAAACGCCAGTTGGACGCGGTATTCGGAAGGTCGCCGCCGCCATTACCAAGCTGTCCGCCGAGTTTATCGAGGAACCAGCAGGTATCCATGCTGGTGACGAGTTCGATGAACGGAGAGGTTTCCTTGAACGGATTCTTGCCCGCGTAACCGCGCCGCATCAAAGGTGCAAAGCGATTCTGCAACATCTGCGGCACCAGATGGAATGTGTTCGATGGGGAAACCGAGCAGTCAAAATACTGTTCCTCATCTCCATTCGGACCCACCAGAGTCCACTGATAGGTGAACAGTTGAAGCGTCGAATTGGCCATGTGCTTTCGTTTGGCCCACAAAAGAGCGCGTTTGCGAAGGTAATTGCTGGAAATCGCCGTGGTCGCCGGGCGCAGAACCTCAGATATAATCTGGTCGATGTGCTGTTCGGCGTGGGTGATGTGCATGTCTTGGTCGTAGCACAACAGCGGCGTGCCCCACGTTTGCTGTTCGGCATAGTAGGTCAGCCGGTCGGCACCCCACCCGATTTGATGCTCGGTCGGGTCGCAAGGATTTCCGACGCACCCCGGGCCGTTGGCGTTGACGCGGTTCCACGTCTTGGTGGTATTGGGGAACACGGAACGGAACCGGTCCTGTGTCACTTCAACGGGCGTTCCCATCGGCATTGTGCCGGTGGATACGTTCAGAAGCCAGCCGTCAGTGGGTCGAATATCTTCCATGATCAACTCGTCGAACTTCGGCGTCTGGTCAACGAAAAATTGGGGCATGTCGCACGCGGCGACGATTTGCCCGGGAGGGCAGGCCATATTTTTATGCTTTCATTAAAACGGTTACTGTTAGAATAAGTTATGCGTTAACGCCAATGCGTGACGCGCTTATTCTGTGTTTTACGGTTTTAAGAAGGCACCGTTGCCATGCCGAGAAGTCGGTTCGACTAACACCGTTCGGTCTGTCCCGAATGTCAGATAGCAATTACGCTATGGTTGAGCTAATACTCTCCACTGGTTTATTTGTCAACTTATTTCTTGACGGGAGCCGTGGAATCTGTATCGTAAGGGTGTGATTACGGTGATTGAGAACATTTTTGAATTGGCTGGCTGTCTTTTCAGGCAGTTGGCTGAAATCGCGGTAATCACAACTTGGCCGGTCAGCTAATCACTGACTGGCCTTTTTGTTTGCTGCGAGCCTCACACGCTCTCCACAAGCACGCTGTTACTGACATGGCACAGCGACACCAAAAGGTCGATGCTGATGCTCCCTCGGGTCGGGTCGCCGGAAGACGAATAAAAGCCGGTGCCGCGCAGGAAAACCGAGGTTAAAAAAGCGCGCGGGGGTTCCCTTCGACATACTCTGCTTTCTCCGTTCGGAAAGTGGGGGTCGGGGGGTTTTGCCTGAGAGCAGGTTTGAATCCGAACCGCTGGCTTCTGTGTTTTTCCTTCGTTCTATTTGTTAAACACCCGCTCGTGTTAGGAGGGATTGCGCCGGGAGCAAGGCGCACACGAGCGGGCTTAAACCTATTTGGCCCTTGAGCGAAGTTCTTGGTGCATCCGTTCCCGCGCGCTCAGGTGGCCGTTGGAACCGTTCGCATTGGGCGTCAGTCTGCCGCCGTTCATGCCCGGCTCGCTCGACTTGTATTGTCCGAGTTCCTTGGTCAGAGTTTCAACCTGAGCTTTCAGGGAATCATTCTCGCCTTTGAGAGCACCCCACGCGGCGGCTCGATTGCGGATGGCGGCATGACGGCGGATGACGGCCTGACGCTGTTCCGGGGTGAGCTTAGGGTCGTTCGGAGTTTCGGAAAAGGCCCGGTCCACCAGCGCGAAACCATTTTCCAGCCGGGTATTCCATTCCGCATCGCCTTCGCGTTTAGAGAATAACGGACCGTAAGTCTTGTCGGCGATCATCGCCGCGTTCTCCTTCTGCCAGATGTCTTTGACCGTGGATTGAAGTTTCTGGAAGTTGGCCTGCGCTTCCTGCTGCTGTTTGGTGAGAGTTTCGCCACCGCTCTTTTTGGCTTCTTCCAGCGCGGTTTGTTGCGCTTCGAACAAGGAACGGATTTGTTTCCGGTGCGACATGACATCATCGGCGAACTTTCCAAATGCTGTGTCGGCAATCTCCCGCGCTTTACCGAGGGGTAGGTTCACGAGGTCGAGAATGTCCTGTGGCGTGACGGGCCGTTCAGTGCCGCCCGGGTCGGTGATGGTGATTTCCTTGAGTTCGGATACGGCATTAGACCATGCCTTTTCGTAAGGCTGAACATACTTGTTCTGAAAATCTTCGGTCTTGGAATAGTCCACAAACCGCATGTGCTGTTCCAACTCGGCGGCGCGGGCCTCGGCCTTCCGAATGCGTTCCTCGAAACCCTTGCGGTCATTCTCCGGCACGGTTGAAGTTTTGGCATCAGCAAGTTCTTTTTCGAGTTGAGCGACCTGTCCCTTGTATTGTTTTACCAATTCCCACGGTCTGGCCTTTTCCTGCTTGCCGTCTTTGGGCGGCTCTGCGCCCGGTGCCGCGCCGGTCTTGTCCGGCTCCACAGCGGGTTTTGCGGCGTCAGTCTTCTGAGCATTTGCGTCAACCGCTCCGTTGGCGGGCTTGGAAATCTTTTCCAGTTCCTCGTGTAGACGGGCGCGGGCGGTGCCTTTGGCGGGTGGTTTAGCCGCCTCTGGTGGCAGCGCAATCGCTGGCGTGGCACTGGATGGAGTGGGAGCCGGTTTGGGCGGGGCTGGTGTCGGCGTAGGGCTTGGCGTTGGGATGGTGGCGATGGAAGCGGGTGGTGCGGCGATGTCAGGCATAGTTATCTCCGGTAATCAAGGGACTCTTGAGGTTTAGGTTGCCGTGGAGTTGGTGTCTCGGCCAGCATACGAAAGGTTTGCAGAAATTCCAACGCGCCCTGAATCTTCATGCCCGCCGCCGCCGACCCGTTGGCGTCCTGAATCTTCATCGTAACTAGCCGGGTATATTCCAACATGGCGACCTCGGACGCGCGTTCGAAAGCCGGACTGGCAATCATGTCGCGATGCGCGGACACCTTTTTGTCGTCCTTTTGAAATGTCTGTTGCGGGGTGGGATTGGTTATTAGCACGCTCATAGACTCATAGGCTCATAGGAAATGCACTTGATGCTTCTTTTTACCGGACAACCTGCGCTTTGGCAAGGATTTGGTTTTTGGCTTCATCAGGAACTTGGCCATCTTGAACAATGGCCCGGCCTGCTTCCGGTCGGCAAACCTCGGGGTCGGATTCGGATACGACGGAAATTGCGGCGGTGCCTGTTCGTCATTCACAGATACCTCGTTTTCTTTTTCTTGCGCTTGTCTGGCCGGTAAACCTTGGCTCTACGGGAGAACACCTGACGATTTTCGTAGCGCGGCCCTTGGTCGGCCATTGCCTGACCAAAAGAACAACCACTCGCGATTGAGGAACCACCGGGAGTCATGCGCCCTCCAATACATCGGCGGGTTGCGGCATTTCCTTTTTCGTGAAGGCAATGCCTTCCGTCTCGGCCTTTTCGATTTCAGTGAACAAATCCGCCATAGGTTCAATTCTCAGGGTGACGGGCTGGTCTTTCATGGCTTCGGCTAGTCCCTTGAGATTTTCCAGAACATCGTTCGGATTGTTCCCGATTGCAACCGCGCAACCGATGGCATCATGATCCTGACAGGGCGGGAAGTGAAACACGCCATCGGCATAGGCGGCGGCGTAGAGCTTTATCCAGCGCGAGATTTCTTCCGGCACCTCGACCGATTTCCACGTGTCCCGGTCACCGTTGTAGGCAATGACAGCCTCGCCGCAGAACTTCGCCGCCCACTGCGGTTGAACAAGAATGCCTTGTGCTCCGTTCCAAACAATCTCATCAAAGTTGGCATACATTTCCAACTGTTCCTCGCCAGCCGGTGACGGCATTCGGAAACACGGGTCAAGCCAGTAACCAGTATCATCCTTGACCCGTATCTCAGACGATACAAAATTGGCGTATCGGCAATCCCGCATCATGTCCTCGACAGCCTCGTTTCCGCTCCACAACACGTCAGGCAGAGATTTACGCGGCTTAACCGTCGCAAAGTAGCTCTCTGCCTTCTTTTCGTAGCCAAGGATTATGTCATCAGGCCACTGACCGTGAATGTCGTAAGTGTCCGTTCCGGCCTCAATATCGGTTTCCACTCCCTGCTGGACGTAAAACAAGACATGCTCTCGCAATGGCCCGAATCGAAGGGACAGGTAATCCAGCTTGTTCGCAATCTGCTGTGGAGTTTTAGCTTCCCACGTTTCCATGTCCCCACGGAAACGGCTTATTTTGACGAACCACTTTTCTCCCCGATGTTCGTCGAGAAATCTCTTGAGATTGGTCAACCCCCGAACGGTGTCCGTGCGCGGCATGGGCAGCCCGTTCTTTTGACAGAACTCAATCCAGCGACCACGATATTGCTCCAGCTTTCCCGAGTCCTTTGAACCCCACACCGGAAATCCCTGCCGTTCCAATTCCTTCTGCAACCCCCAATCGGCGCAATCCGGGAACACGAACAAATCTATTTCGTTTTTGAATTCCCAAAAGTCCTCGACGTATTCGACCTCGGGCAGACCCGCGCCAAGACATTCCCGTCCGACAGTTACGAACGGTTCTCCATCCGGCTTGTGATACAACACGCGCTTGTAATCCCGGGCCAGACGTTCCGCTATCGGAAAAAATGTGCCGCGATCAATCACGCAAGCTGTAATTTGTTCAACAGGTTTCATTTTTCCGGCAACGTGGACAAATAGAAGAAATCCTCTTGCCTTTCCATAACATTGCTATCCATCCGCTCGCAGCCGCAATACTGGCTATGTCTGACTGATTGCCAACCAATATCTTCAGCGTGGCACCGCATTCACATTCCAGAATAATAGAGTCTTCCTCTTCCTCTTGCTCGTCTGGAAGACCATCCGACACTTCGTAATCAGGTGCGCCTTCAGGCATTATTCGTTAAACAGGTTGATGCGTTTCTTGGTTTTCTCGGCGGCGATGTCCAAAGCCGATTCCTCGGCCTTGATGCGCATGTCGAGCGCGTGCTGCTGCGCCTTTCGCTGTTGCTCTTTCTCGAAGGCAATCTGACGTTGCGCAGTGCGCTGTGCGTGGCTCTTGGCCGTATTGTCCTGCTTGACTTTCGACTGAGCCATCATCCCCTGAATCTTCGCCGCGTCTTTCGGGTCGATTTGCGCTCCGTTCTGCTGCTGGCGTTTCTTCATGGCCGATTGCAGCCGTTGCGCCATCGCCTTCACCTGATTCATCAGCTTGCCCAAGGTGTCGGACATTTTCTTGACCAACTGTTTCTCGGTCGGGTCTTGGGCGATGATGGCGATGTGCTGTGCGAGATGCTGCGCCATGTTCTGCAATCCCTGAATGGTGTCGGCGTCGGCCATGCCGCCATTTTGAGACGCCTTCCCAATGATAATAGCCATGTCCGGCATCATCGCATTGACGTATTCGATGTGATTGATTCCTGTCTTGATGCCCACCGGCAACCCGCGCAACAGCGTCGAGGCCGCGAGTTGCGCATCGTGAACCGAATCCGTGACCGCCACTGGTTTTTCCGGCACCAGCCGTTCGGCCCGTCCGGGGTCGTCTGTAATCGCAAGGGTTACATCCCTCAGAATCTCGCGCTGTGGCTCCGGGTCGTAAAGGTTGCGATACTGCATCAACTGTTGAGCAATCGTCAGTTCAAGCGTCTTGTTGCCCGCGCCCATCACGCGTTCAGGTTCAATGTCCCACGACTCGACATTAAGAAGTTTTTCAGGAACTCCCTGACGCAGACAGGCGGCGCGGAATTTAACCACATCCGGGTCGCGCGAACCGCACTGGCAGAAACGGCGGAAGATTTCCCGGTATTCGAATACCTGATAAGCGTAGGCTTGCTGTAACGCGGCGGACACCAGCGCGGTTGCCTGATTCACTTCCGCCATCACCTGAAACTTGGTTTTCTCCGTCCGGTCCTGCTGGTTGGCTGGTGTGGTTGAGAATGACGACGAGTTTTGGGAAATCAGGTTGGCGTTCTCTTTCAAACCCAATTCGGCCAAAGTCGTATTGACCTGATAGCGTTCTGCTGCCGGAATGAACTTCACGGATTCATCCACCCACCCGCGATTGAATAAATCAATTTTAAGGGCTTTCTGGTAGTCATTTTCTCCAACGACCCGGAACAACATCATCAGTTGCTCGAACACGGACTCGGTAAATTTACAACGCAGCCGGTTCTGCAAATGGCACACCGCATACATCAGGTAGCCGAGCGACCGAACCGAGTGATACCGGAATGGCGCGACACTGGACAGGTCGGCGAACTGGCAGGAAAAAATCTCGCCGCGTTCCGAGGCGATGACTCGCTGTTCGGAATTGTAAAGCCATTGGTTCTTGGCGAAGTCCAGAGTTCTATTGTAGCCGGGGTCGCCACCACTCTCTGGCGTTGACCAGTTATCGAGCACGATTCTCCTACGCCAACCTTGTTCCTTGCCTTCATCATTCCAATACCAGAAATCGAACACGTCAATGGTCGGCACGCGGTCGCCCATGTAAAATCCGCCATCCGATTTGACTCGTTCCTCAAGTTTTTCCGGCGACCAGACTTCAGGATAATTCTGGCCTAGCAATGCCATTGATTCCTTGTCTACCTGTTCAATGCACTTTTTCGCCAGTTCCCGGTTCCACGCCTTGTCGCACTTATCGCGTTGGGTGAGCCGAATCAGTTCCGGGACCGTGAACGATTTCAGGAAGCAGAAAAACGGGAGGTTGCGAAATGAAAGCACCGTATCCGCTGGCACCAATAAGTCTTCCACGCCGCGCGATTCCGGGCACCACGAATCGCGGTCTGGCCATGCGGCGGGAGCCTGCCCGTGAAGAACCAACAATGCGAATTTGGAACGGAAACACTCGTAATAATCCAGCGAGCGTTTCATTATTTTATTCATCTCGCGCGTCACAATCACCGAATACGCGCTGCGCTTGTGATGCGGCCCCATGTCGGTTGTGGCCTTGAAATAATTTCCCGGTTTCAGGAATGCGCCATAGAACTGCGTGCGGGCTTCGTGAGCGATTCGGGTTCCCTCCAGATAGTTGACATTGACGGCGATATTGTTTTCGATGACTTCGGATTCAGAGTAGGGAGGAACACCGTTGAAAAGCTGATTGATGCGAGCACGATTTTTGCCACGCGGCCAGTCGCCGCTTCTCATCTCAAAGCAGATCTGTTGAACCTGAGATGCATCATTGAATTCCATATTGTCTTTTTAACGGTTTGACTGGAGTTGTCAATGCTTTCTCCACACTCCATCCTTTCAGGAGTCGCCTATCTAATGTCGGACGTTTTATTCCCATCCGGTCTGCCCAATCGGATTTTACCATCGTAATACCATTAAAAGTGAGTCGAACATTTCGGCTATAGTTTCTGTTCTGTTCCGCATAAGTTTCCCACTGGCAATTATCCTTGTTGTAATTTTTGGAATTGTCTTTGCGTCCTATTGTGAGGGACTCTTGATACGATGTCCCCATGTCTCGCTTGAACTCCTCATAAGATGCCCACTCGACGCGAATACCTTTCTGTCCATAGTGTCGATAGCTCGGTGAGTTGGGATCATTGCAGCGTTGCAACATGGACCGCCATATGATCCAAAGCCGCTTTCCCGAATCGCCATGTGTTTTGGTGGATGTTCTTCGAGATTCGTCACCTAGACAGCCACACGAGCGGGTATGTCCTCTTTTTACAAGATTAGCGTAAGCCTTGGTTGTCTTTCCGCAATCACATTTGAATTTCCACACCGGCTGACGTTTGCCGCTCGGGAAACGGTGGAAGTGCGACAATGATATAGCTGTCAGCCTACCGAATCGCTGTCCTGTGATGTTTTGGAGTTGAGAAGATTTAGTTGTCTCCATGATAGTCTTGGAAGTAACCGCTTCTTTTCCAAACAGAAAAGTCATACTGCGACAGGGGTTGGGTAAGCCATCTCGGTCAGTCGTTTGCGTTCTTCGTCGGTGGACTTTTCAAATGCCTCGGTGTGTTTGTCGAACACTAGCACCGAGGATTGATCGCCGATTCGAAAACGGTTGGTAACCTCATCCCACATGGGCTTGGGATAAGTTCCGCTCCATG
>Ga0070733_10002686_pt1 | contig 12438 bp, 11 predicted proteins | sample Coa_R1_9_FD_66450 | JGI IMG/M metagenome (GOLD analysis project Ga0070733, IMG submission 66450) | Surface soil microbial communities from Centralia Pennsylvania, which are recovering from an underground coalmine fire - Coalmine... | ecosystem: Environmental > Terrestrial > Soil > Unclassified ... | reverse complement strand
CAGCGGCTTCACAGCTTGCGGAAAAATGCTTCAAACCGTTTCCTCAGGGGCTGAAGCCCAGTGAAAGCCGAGCACTTATTGTCGGAGCTAAAGCTCCGACCCCCTAAAAACCCACTTTTTCCGCAAGCTGGTAAGCCGCGCGGATCTTGCTGTGTTTTCGTCGTGGCTGAAGCCACGCCCCGCAAAGACTTCCGAGTTGCCACGCAGACTCTGAAGCCCCGGCGTTCCAGAACAGAGCCGAAAGGCAGCCCCTCTGACTGATCGATAGTCCACCGGCAAACGCGGGAGACCGCTAGGCTTGCGCAGTTGACGGCGTTGGCTCGAAGTGCAGGCTGCGTGACGGCGGTTTCCGCAGTATCCTTATATACGCAGACATCTAGATGGTTGGTCGCGGCGGCTGGGTCGCCGTATGCATGGGTTTTCAGGGAGGGAACGTGGACGCCAAAGCGTCGCCCGCAGTGAAGGCGCAGACACGCATCGAATCGGACAGCATGGGGAAAATTGAGGTTCCCTGCGACCGCTATTATGGCGCGCAGACGGCGCGTTCGCTGATTCATTTCGATATCGGACGCGAAACCATGCCGCCGGAATTGATTCGCGCATTCGGCGTGCTGAAAAAGGCGGCGGCGCTGGTGAATAAGGATTTGGGCAAGCTTTCGCCGGAGAAGGCGAAGTTGATCGTACAGGCGGCGGATGAGGTGATCGAGGGCAAACTCGACGAACATTTTCCATTGCACATCTGGCAGACCGGCAGCGGCACGCAGACGAACATGAATGCGAACGAAGTGATTTCCAATCGCGCGATTGAGATCGCGGGCGGTGTGCTGGGCAGCAAGAAGCCGATCCATCCGAACGACGACGTCAACCTGTCGCAATCCTCGAACGATACGTTTCCCACGGCCATGCATATCGCGGCGGCGTCGCGCATGGCTGAAGTGCTGATTCCCGCGGTGGAGAAATTGCGCGATGCGCTGGCGGCGAAAGCCGGCGCTTTCGCGGATGTGGTGAAGATTGGGCGAACCCATTTGATGGATGCGACGCCGCTGACGGTGGGGCAGGAAATGTCCGGGTGGGTAAGCCAGTTGGATCGTGATATCGAGCGTCTGCAGATGGTGCTGCCCGGGTTGTATGACCTGGCGATTGGCGGCACGGCGGTGGGCACGGGATTGAACGCACATCCGGAATTCGCGGAGCGTGCGGCGCGGAAAATTTCTGAATTGACGGGTTTGCCGTTTCAGTCGCACCCCAATAAATTCGCGGCGTTGTCGGCGCACGACGAAATCGTGTTTGCGAGCGGCGCATTGAAAACGCTGGCGGCATCGCTGATGAAAATCGCGAACGACGTGCGCTGGCTGGCGTCCGGGCCGCGCGCGGGCTTCGGAGAATTAATTCTGCCGGAAAACGAGCCGGGTTCTTCGATCATGCCGGGGAAAGTGAATCCCACACAGTCGGAAGCGATGACGATGGTGGCGGTGCAAGTGTTCGGCAACGATGCAGCGATCGGGTTTGCCGGCTCACAGGGAAATTTTCAGTTAAATGTGTACAAGCCCGTGATGATTCACAATTTTCTGAACTCGGTGCGCTTGCTGGCGGACGTGTGCCGTTCCTTCGTGGACCATTGTGTTCTCGGCATGGAGCTGGATCTGGCGCGGATCGAGCAGAACGTGAACAATTCGCTGATGTTGGTAACGGCGCTGAGCCCGAAGATTGGATATGACAAGGCTGCGGAAATCGCGCATACCGCGCATCATGAGCACACTAGCCTGCGGGCGGCGGCGCTGAAGCTGGGTTATCTAACGGAGAAGGAATTCGACGAGCTGGTGAAGCCGGAGAATATGACGCATCCGTGACGAAGTGCTGCGCCTTTGGAGCGTCGTGTGTCGATTGCGAGCACGCGGCGTTGCTTATCGGCACACGCCGGCAGCAAACGATGGCAATTTTTGCCGAGCCGCCACGAAATGTTTACTTCTTGGAATTATCTTAGCCGAGACGCCGATTTACTTTGACACCTTCGCACCCTTTCATTAGAGTTTGTTTCCCTACCTAAGATTTCTTTTTTAGGTTTGCCCCCCTTCCTCTGGAGCAGTTATGCGTATGTTAGTCGCCGAGAACGATCCTGCCCTCGCGACATTCCTGCACGAAAGTTTCAGCGACGAGCATTTCGCCGTGGACCTGACGGGTGACGGCAAAGAGGTCCAGCGCTGGGTCGAGGAGCGCAACTACGACGTGGTGATCCTGGATCTGAATCTGGTGCGAGTGGAAGCTGCTGAAGCCGTGCAATTTGTGCGCAGCAAACGGCGGCAAGTGCCCATCCTGGTGCTCTGCAGCCGAAATCGCGCCGAAGAACGCGTGCAAATGCTGGACGAGGGCGCGGACGATCTGCTGCTGAAGCCATTCGCGTTTTCGGAGCTTTCCGCGCGGGTGCGTGCTTTGCTGCGCCGCGGCGGGCGGTCGGCGGAAGCGGTGTTGTGCATCGAAGACCTGGAATTGAATCGCGTGGAGCATTCCGTAAAGCGCGCGGGGCGCGCGATCGAACTGACGCCCAAGGAATTTGGGCTGCTGGAGTATCTGATGCGCAATGCGGGCCAGCACGTGACGCGCGCGCAGATTATCGAGCACGTGTGGAATCTGTCGTTCGATACGCTGACCAACGTGGTGGACGTGTACATCAACTATCTGCGGAAAAAAGTCGATGGAACCCCGGAGCGCAAGCTGATTCACACCGTGCGCGGCATTGGCTACGAGATGCACGCTACGGCGCGACGGGATGCAGGCGCAGAGGTGCGGCAGTCGTAGAACCCGGCGGTGGCCGCGATTCGTTTACGGATGCGCTGCGTTTCGTTGTGAATAGCGGCGGCGCGCTGAGGATCGTCGGATACCGAAGCGCGGGTCTTTGATAAGGCTTTCCTCAGCTTACGGAGTCGTCCGGTTGGAAAAGGGAGAACAAGCTCATGTCAGCAGCCAGCTCAGCAATCACAACCGCCGTATCAGCGAGAATTCTCGTGGCCAGCTCGCGACCGGATTTTCGTAAACGGGTGCTGAAGTGTTTGGCGCCGTCCAGCGGGCAGACCGGCGAAGCGGCGGGCGGCGCGGATGCGTTGATCAAGCTGGAATCGAATGAGTTCGCGACGGTGCTGCTGGACCCGGAGATTGAGGATCTGGACGTTCCGGAGTTGGTGGGGGTGATGCAACGGCGCTATCCGCAGCTGGAAGTGGTGGTGATGGATCGCGTGGAGGGGACGCAGCAACTGTCATTTGAAATTTCCGGCCGGCGCGTGGGCGAGCAGTGCGAGCTCGAAGTAGAGGCCGCGGCCGCTGGGGTGCCGGCGGTTTCTGTGACGTATCCGGAAGTGGAATTCGCGCGCGCGCAGGCTGCGCCGCAGATTCGCACCGAACCTCTGCCCGGGATGATCGGCAGCAGCCTGCGTATGCAGCAACTCTATCGTCTGGCGCGATTGGTGGCGCCGCGGGATACAGCGGTCCTGATTGCCGGGCCGACGGGAACCGGAAAGGAACTGGTGGCGCGCGGAATTCATGCGTACAGCAAGCGCAGCCGCGGCCCGTTGGTGGTGGTGAACTGCGCGGCCATTCCGGAAAGTTTGCTCGAGGCTGAACTGTTTGGTTTTACGCGCGGCGCGTTTACCGGAGCGTTCCAATCGCGCCTGGGCCGCATACACGCGGCGCACGGCGGCACGCTGTTGCTCGACGAGGTGGGGGAACTGCCGCTGGGGATGCAGGCCAAGCTCTTGCGTTTCGTGCAGGAAGGAGAAGTGCAACGCCTGGGCAGCGCGGATCTGTTTCGCGTGGACACGCGGCTGATTTCTTCGACCAATGCTGATTTGCTGCAGCGCGTACGCGACAAGCAGTTTCGCGAGGACTTGTATTACCGGCTGGCGGTATTTCCGTTGTATGTCCCGCCGCTGCGGATTCGTTCCGAAGACATCATGCCGCTGGCGCAGCATTTTCTGGGGATTCTGTGCGCCCAGGCGCAATGCCGGGAGAAGAGATTCACGATCGAGGCCGTGCATCTGCTGCGGCAGCATGCCTGGCCGGGGAATGTGCGCGAATTGCAGCATGGAGTGGAGCGCGCATTCGTGCTGGCCGAAGCAAACGAGCAGATTGGGGTGGAAAATATGTCCCTCGGTTCGGAAACAAACTGACCTCAGAGAATTCTTAGGGCATTTTCCGCCGCATGGAACCTGCCGTGCATGGAACATCTTGCCATGCCAGCCACCGCCCAAGCAGCAAAGACCATCGAGCACAAGAAAGAGCAGCCGCGAATGCGTCCTGCGACGAGCGCGTCGAAACGCACCCTGGAGAGGGCCTTCCAGAGCTTTGCGGGAGCGGCTGAATCGCTGGAAAAATCCTACGGACAACTGCACGCCGAAGTACTGCGCCTGCGCTTCGCCCTGGAACGCACCAATTCCGATTTGGCAACCAGCCTGGAAGAAAATGCCGGGATGCGCCGTTACTTGACGCGCATTCTGGAGAATTTGCCTTGCGGAGTGCTGGTGGTGGATCAGCAGGGCCAGCCGAAGATGATGAATCCGGAAGCGCGGCGTTTGCTGTCAGGAGCCGCGCAACCACGGCGCGTCCCCGAATTAGCGGAAGCAGCCGGCGCGAGCGAAACAGGCGGCGGGGCGAACGGCAAGGATCATTACGGAGAACTAGCGCCGGAAGCGATGCGCGGGCTGCTCGAAGCATCTCGCGCGGAGGGCGCAGCAGAGCAAGAGCGCCAAATCCTCACTGGGCAAGGAATGCGCACGATTGGCCTGGCCTGCGCAGTGCTGGGCGAAGGTTCGCGCGCGGGCGCGGCCAGCGAGTCAGTGTTTATCTTGCGGGACGTTACCGAAGAGCGGCGGCGCGCGGCGGAGTGCGAGACGGCGCGGCGCAAAGAGTCGCTGGCGGAAATGGCCACGCTGCTGGCGCATGAAATCCGCAATCCGCTGGGTAGTCTGGAACTTTTTGCGGGATTGCTGGCGGATGCCACGGCCGCGCAGCCGGATCTGCGGCGCTGGACGGATCACATCCAGGCGGGGCTGCGTTCACTTTCAGCGACGGTCAACAACGTTTTGCAATTCCACAGCCAGCCCGCGCCGCAGCTCGCGCCGGTGAATCTGGGCCGGCTGATGCGGGAATCGGTGGAATTTCTGCGCCCGCTGGCGCGCCAGGCAGGCTTACGAATCGATTTGCAGAATGCACTGGGCGAGCTGGAAGCTCCGGCGGATGCGCATCGCCTGCAACAGGTGTTTTTCAATTTGTCGCTGAATGCTTTCCGCGCGATGGGGCTGGGCGGCACACTCGAAGTCCATCTGCAATGGGCGGACCTGGACACATTCAGCAACGTGCAGATTGATTTCGCGGACAACGGCCGCGGCATCGCGCCGGAACACTTGCAGGAAATGTACGAGCCGGGATTTACGACGCACGCGGGCAATCCGGGGCTGGGATTGGCGGTTTGCCGCACGGTGATGGAGCAGCATGGCGGCACGATTCGCGCGTCCAGTGAAATGGGCAAGGGCACCACATTCTCATTGATTCTGCCGTGCGGAGGAAGAGGCGCATGATCCAACAAGTTCTGGTGGTGGATGACGAAGCACCGATGCGCGCTGCTCTGGAAGCGCATTTCGTGCGCGATGGCTGGGAAGTGAATACCGCTTACGGAGCGCACGACGCGCTGGAGAAATTCCGCCGCAACCCTTGCCCGCTGGTGGTAACGGATATGCGCATGCCGGATGGCGACGGCCTGCGCGTGATGCGCGGCCTGCGCGAGCTGGCGCCGCAGGTGGGCGTGATTTTTCTTACGGGATTTGGCTCCGTGCCGGATGCGGTGAGCGCGATTCGCGAGGGCGCGAGCGACTATCTGGTGAAGCCGGTGTCCTTCAGCCAATTGAAGGAAGTTGCCGAACGCGTGCTGGCGCGCGCGACGGCGCGCGTCTGCAGCGTGCGCGCTCAGTCCATTATCGGAGATTCGCGGGTGCTGCAAGAATTGCTGGACCGGACGCGGCAAGTGGCGCGCACCGAAATGGACGTGCTGGTAGCGGCTGAAAGCGGCACCGGAAAGGAATTGCTGGCGCGGCTGATTCACCAGACCAGTGACCGCCGCAACCGCCCTTTCGTGGCCGTGAATTGCGCCGCTTTTCCTGAAACGTTGCTCGAAAGCGAACTTTTTGGCCACGCGCGCGGCGCGTTTACCGGCGCCACCGGAGCGAAGCCCGGAAAGTTCGAACTGGCGCATACCGGCACCCTGTTGCTGGACGAAATCGGCGAGCTGCCGCTGCCGTTGCAGCCAAAATTATTGCGCGCGCTGCAGGAGCGCGAGGTGGATCGCCTGGGCGACACTCGCCCGGTGAGCGTCGACGTGCGCGTGATTGCCACAACCAATCAGCCGCTTGCGAAATTGGTCGAATGCGGGAAGTTTCGCGCCGATTTGTATTACCGCCTGAACGTGGTGCCACTGACGATTCCGCCGCTGCGCGAGCGCCGCGAAGACATTCCGATGCTCATCGCCCACTTCCTCGCGAAGTACGCGCCACAAGCGCACCGAGCGGCGCCACAATTTTCCGGCGAACTAATGGCCCGTTTACAGGAACAGCAGTGGCCGGGAAACATCCGCGAGCTGGAAAATTTCTGCCGCCGGACGGTGGCGCTGCACAGCGGCCAAATGATCGGCACGGAGATTCTGGAAGATGCGGCCGGCAGCGACGCACCGCCAGAAGTGCGAGCGGCGGCGAACGCCACCCACGTCGCGACGAATGTTGCGACTGCGGGCCAGCCGGCCGGCACGGCCGTGCTGGGAGAATCGCTGCGCGACATGGAACGGCGCCTTCTGGAATCAACGCTCGAGGCGCATGGCGGCAATCGCACGCGCGCCGCGCTGGCGCTGGGAATCTGTCCCCGCACGATGCGCAACAAAATCCGCGAATACGGCTTGCCACCGAGGAGGTACGCATGAGTTACAGTCTGATTGACACACCGAGCATCCCGTTCTACGAACGATTCCTGGATCTCGCGACTTATCGCCAGACGCTGTTGACAGCGAATCTGGCGAACATTGATACGCCCGGCTACCAGACGCGCGACGTCGCTTTTCAGAGTGAAATGGCTTATGCCAGTCTGGCGGACTATCGGGAGCCGTTGCGGCCCTTCGCTCGCTCTGTGCAAGGACTGATGGTGCGCCCGGACGGCAACAATGTCAGCCTGGACCGGGAAAGCTTGCTCCTCGCGCAAACCCAGTTGCAATACAAAACCGCAATCGAATTGATTCATTCGGAGTTTCGCGCAATTCACGGCGCCATCAACGATGGAGCGGAGAGCTAGCCATGAACCTATTCGGACTTCTCACTATAAGCGGTACAGCATTACTGGCCGAGCGCGAGCGCGCGGAAGTAGTCGCCAGCAATCTGGCCAACGCGGAGACTACGCGCACGGCCGCGGGCGGACCCTACACCCGGCAGCACGTAGTGTTTGCCGCCGAGCGGCCGTTCGGCTTGCCGTTCGGGACGCAACTGGCAACCATGGTGGATTTCAGCGCGCGTGGCGTGCAGGTGGACGGCGTAATTTCCGACCCCACGCCACCGATTCGCCGCTTCGATCCCGGGCATCCCGACGCCGATGCCGATGGATATGTATCTTCGCCGGCCATCAATCCAGTGGAGGAAGAAGTGAACCTGATGGGCGCGGCGCGCGCCTATCAAGCCAACATCTCCGCCGTGCAGGCCACCAAAAACATGATCAACGCCGCGCTGCTACTGCTGTCCTGATGCGCGGACTAGCATTGCATCGAGACACGCATTGAGCACTCTGTAGAGGAGATCATTCATGTCGAACCCGATCGCGGGAGTTGCCTCCGCCGCGCAGAGCGCTCTATCCACCGCCGCCGCCGGAGCAGGGGGAGCGCCGAACGAATTCTACCGGACGCTGGATGGCGTGATGAATCAGGTGGGCGACGCCTCGGACGACGCGCAAACCAAGGTGCGCGAAATGTTGCAGGGCAATGGGCAGGACCTGCATACAGCCTTCATTGCCGTGGAAAAAGCAGACTTGTCCTTCCAGCTGATGATGCAGGTGCGCAACAAAATCATCGCGGCCTACCAGACGATTTCACAGATGCAATTCTGAACCCGCGCTGGCTGGCTGGCGCAGTGACTCTTGCGTTGACGCACGGGCGGCAATCTTTTCTGGCGCCGGCGCGCGCGGCGCAAGGATCGGGAGAACCATTCAGCCGTGGAAAAATTCTTCAAACAGGCCGTAGCGTTCGTACGCGCGCTCAGCTTCAACCAGCGCGTGCTGCTGGGCGTCGGCGTGGTGTTGGTCGCGGCCGTGCTGGGAATTTTTGTGAAGCTCACCGAGAAGGCGGACTTCAAGCCGCTGTATACCGGCCTGGCGGCGCCGGACGAGCAGGCGATCGTGCAGCGGCTGTCCGCGAAAGATGTTCCTTACCAGGTATCGACGGATGGAACGACCATCAGCGTTCCCGCGGACCAGCTGGACAAAGTACGTCTGGATCTGGCCGCCGAAGGGATGCCACAGACGGGGCGGCTGGGTTTCGAGCTGTTCGACAAACCGAATTGGGCGGGAAGCGATTTCGCCGAGCAGGTGAATTATCAGCGGGCGCTGGAAGGCGAACTGGAGCGCACCATCCAGACGCTGGGAAATGTGGAATCGGTGCGCGTGCATCTGGTGCTGCCGCACGAATCGCTGTTCAGCGACCGGGAGCGTCTGGCCAAGGCGGCGGTGGTGATGAAGCTGCGCGGCGGCGGGCTGTCTGACGACCAAGTAAACGCGGTGACGCATCTGGTGGCCAGCGCCGTGGATAATCTTTTGCCGGAAAACGTGACGTTGATTGGCGCGGATGGCCGCACGCCGCTGGTGGCCAAGGGCCGCGACCCGGCGCGCGGCGCGTTCGCATCGGTGGAACTGGAAGCGGGCATGGCTGAAAAACTGGTGGCCACGCTGACGCCCGTGGTCGGACCGGACCACGTGAAGGCCAGCGTGACGCTCGCTTACGACCAGAGCACGGGCGACACCTTGCAGGAAATCTACGATCCGACGAATCCGGTGTTGTTGACGGAACAGGTACAGGAGGAGCGTTTCGGCGGGTCGCCAGCGGCAGGAGTTCCCGGCACGCCGAGCAATGTGCCGGGTGCGCCGCCCAATTCAGGCACGAAGTCTCCCGCGGCGGGAGCCGCGGCAACAGCCACGCCCGCGGCGCCAGCTCCAGGCACTCCAGCGGCGGTGGCCGCTGCGGCGGCTGCTGCAGTTGCCGCTGCCGGAGGCACATCTGTGCCCGGTGCGGCACCTGGTGCGGCAGGCGCTGCAGGCGCCGCGCCGGCCGTCGGCGCCGCCGGCCAGCCAGTGTATGTTGCCGGAAAAACGTCGCAAACAATGTCCTCGAATCCGATGATTTCAATTTCGTCGGAGTCCGACGGCCAGCACAGCGAGAGCCGCACGTTTGCCGTGAGCAAGACGACGCGGCACATCACCGACCCGGCGGGGCGCATTCAGAAAATCGCGGCGGCTGTGCTGGTGGACGATTTTGTGGAGGTAAAAGACGAGAAGGGCAAGAGCACGGAAACGCGGCGCAAACGCACGCCGGAAGAAATGAAGCAGATCGAAGATCTCGCCAAGGCTGCGATCGGCTTCGATGCGGTGCGCGGCGACGTGCTTTCGGTGCAAAACGTTTCGTTCGTGAACGCTCCGATTGAGAAGACGATTCCTCCGGCGATCGTCGAGCGGATTCGCGTGATTGCCGAGAAATGGATTTGGCTGGGACGTTACCTGGTGCTGCTGCTGCTCTTCGCCATCGTGTATATGCTGGTGCTGCGGCCGGTGAAGGACCAATTGATGAAATCGTTCGAGCTGGCGGGGGCGCACCCGCCGGCGCTGGCTGCGAGCGCGATCGAAAATTTGTCACCCCAGGAGTTGGCCGCTCTATCGCCCCAGGAGTTGGCCGCTATTTCGCAAGAGCAGCTGCAAGCGGAATTGGGGAAAAGCAGCTCGGACGTCGAGCGGGTGGTGCGGTTGAAAAAACATCTTACGGAGAAAGTGAAGCGTGATCCAGGGCAAGCCAGCGTGCTGATTCGCCAGTGGATCAACGAAGAGAAGAACGCCTGATGGCGGAGCCAGTCAAGACGTTGACGGGAATGGAGAAAGCCGCGATCTTGCTGGTGATGCTGGGTGAAGAGGCTACCACGGCGGTTTATCAAAGCCTTTCGCCGGAGGATTTGCAGCGCCTCACGCAGCAAATTGCGTCGCTCGAGAATGTTCCCCCGGCATCTGCCGACCAGGTATTGAACGAATACAATCGGTTGAGCATGACCCAGGAATATCTGGTGGAGGGCGGCCCGGAAGTCGCCGGAAAAATGCTCACCAAGGCGTTCGGCGAGACAGCCGCGAAGATTCTGCTGGATCAGGTGATCCTGGCGCGCGAGGAGATGTCCAAGACTTTCGAGGTGTTGCAGAAGACCGATCCGCGAACTCTAGTGAAGTTCGTGCAGGGCGAGCATCCGCAGACAATTGCGATGTTGCTGGCGCAACTGGGAAGTAAGGCGGCAGCCGCGCTGCTGGTGTTGCTTCCAGAAAAGACACGCGGACAGACGGTGAAGCGGTTGGCGGAGATGCAGCAATTCTCGCCGGAAATGGCGGGAAAGATTTCCCTGGTGCTGAATCGCAAGGTGGCCTCGCTGGGGGAACAAAGCCGCAGGTCCTATGGCGGGGTGAAAACCGCGGCGGAGCTGCTGAACCGCATCGAGCCGCTGGTGAGCAAGGCGATTCTGGAAACCGTGGAATCCGAGGACGCCAAGCTGGCGCTCACCATTCGCAACAACATGTTCACGTTTGAGGATTTGCTGGGCGTGCCAGAAAGCGGAATCCGCGAATTGCTCACTGCGGTGGATAAGAAGAGCCTGGCCCTGTCTCTGAAAGGCGCGCCGGAAGATTTGAAGAATCACATTTTCAAGACGATGTCTTCGCGCGCGGTGGAGATGCTGAAGGAAGACATGGAAGCGCTGGGCCCGGTACGCAGCCAAGCGGTTATGGCGGCACAGCAGGAAGTGGTGCTGGCGGCGCGCACGCTGGAAACGCAGGGCAAGATGGTTCTGAACAATGAAGGGAACGAGGCCATGGTTGTGTGATGAGTGAGACTCCGCGAAACGAGGCTGCAAATGTCGCGCCATTGACCTACCTTCCCGCGCCGGGGTGGGACGCCGCGCACGTCGCCACGCAAGCCACGAAAGAAGCGAGCAGCGGCAAGGCCGGTGCCGCCGGCAACGCCGCGGGAGAGGCCAGAGCGGCGCCAGCCGCCGCGGCTGATCCCACACAGGATGCGCAGCGCAAAGCGTCCGACAAGCGTTTCTGGGAAGAAGGTTTGAAAGAGGGCCTGGCGCGCCGGGACGCGGAATTTGCGGGCGCGAATCTTCAGTTGCGCGAAGGAATATCGGGCGCGCTGCGCGATTTTGCGCTGGCTCGCGATACTTACTTTCATGGCGTGGAAGGCGAAGTCGTCGCGCTGGCGCTGGCCGTGGTGCGCAAGATTCTGCGGCGCGAGTCGCAGGTGGATCCATTGCTGCTATCGGGCTTGGTGCGCGTGGCACTCGAAAAGATGGAGGCCTCCAAGACGGTGCGCATGCGGGCGCATCCCTCGCAGGTGGTTGCCTGGCGGGAATATTTTGCGCAGCACGGCGATATTGCAGTCGCGCCGGAGATCTCCGGCGACGCGACGCTGGAACCGGATCGCTGCCAGCTGGAGACTGACCTGGGCGTCACAGATCTAAGCCTGGATTCTCAACTCAAGGAAATCGAACTCGGACTTTTGGACCTGCTGGCGCAGCGACCCGCGCCGCAAGGAGCAACGCCGCAAACACCTGCGACACCGACACCGACACCGACACTACAAACTCAACCTCCAGATGACGCACAAAATACCGGGACGTGATGACCGATAAGGAAGTACTGCTCGCGCCATTTTTCCGCAGGCTCTCGCAAATTCCTACCTGGAGTTCTACCGGGCGCGTTACGAAATCCATCGGCACACTGGTGGAATCGGACGGCCCGATTTGTTCGGTCGGTGATTGTTGCGAGATTATCGATTCCGAGGACGAAGTGCATCAGGGCGAGGTGGTGGGTTTTCGCGGCCACTCCGTTCTTTCCATGCCGCTGGATCAGCCGGGCGGAATACGATTTGGCGACCGAGTGGTGACGCACGGGCTGCGCCCATCGTTGCCGGTAAGCGATGAATTGCTCGGACGCGTGATTGATGGCACGGGCGCGCCGCTGGATTCCCTGGGCGGTTGCCGCACGCCCGATTTCCGCGCGATTCACGGTTCGCCGCCGTTGCCGCTGGAACGTACGGCGATTCACGAAGCGCTGGGCTGCGGCATTCGTGCGATTGACGGGATGCTCACGTGCGGGCGGGGCCAGCGGGTGGGAATTTTCGGC
>Ga0070733_10002685_pt1 | contig 12438 bp, 12 predicted proteins | sample Coa_R1_9_FD_66450 | JGI IMG/M metagenome (GOLD analysis project Ga0070733, IMG submission 66450) | Surface soil microbial communities from Centralia Pennsylvania, which are recovering from an underground coalmine fire - Coalmine... | ecosystem: Environmental > Terrestrial > Soil > Unclassified ... | reverse complement strand
ATGAACACCGGCTTGATGAAGCGCAGCTTGTCGTACCCATAAGAGAAGGCGTTGACGCAATTGGTGGCGACGAGCCCCAGTCCGGCCGAAAAGACGAAAGCGCCGGCCACCAGCCGCTTGGCGAAAATCCCCTCGCGCTCGGCAAAAATCTGGTCGGCGACATAAGGGTGCATATCGAGCACGAGAGCGTTGAAGTGCATCGACTCGCCTTCGGAAATCGTCCGCCGGAGGGAGCGGATTTTGTGGCCGATTTCGAAGTCCTCGTAGAACCAGTTCTCAGCATTCCAGACCGGCAGGCGCGCATGGTCGGCAGGCATGCTGGCGGGGTTCGTGCTGGAAACGCCGACCGTCGCCAAAAAAGGGACGTTCGTCCCCGTTTCGCGATTCATGCTTTGGGCCTCCCTCCGCCGGACGGTCGCGCCGGTTTAAGGCCATGATAGTCACAAATAAATGTTTCATTCAAATAGAAAGTTAGACTAGGCTGAACTGGGCACGACGCCGCCAATCGTGCGCGTGAGGACGTTGGCCGTATCGACGATCTTGGCGATCGCCTCGGTGATGTCGGGCGCGCCAGGGCGTCCGAGCGGCGCGAGATAGGGACAGGTCAGCGCCGCCACCGCGTTGCCGTCGGGACCCAAGATCGGCGCCGAGAGATTGTAGACGCCAGAGGTTTGCAGGCTCGGCATGACCTCGTAGCCGCGCGTTCTGATCTGCGCGAGGCGGTCTTCGAGATCCGCCGGAACCTCCAGATCCTCCGCAGGCTCCTCGTGCTCCGCAATCATCAGCGCCCGCTCCTCGGCCGAGTGAAAAGCGAGCAACACATGGCCCGAGCCGGTGTTGAAAAGGCCAACCCTCGCGCCGACGCGAATGGCGATGCCCCAATAGCTCGGCGCGTCGATTTGCGCGATGACGGTGACGGCGGCGTGATCATAAACCGCCAGGTGATTGGCCTGTTGGATCTGCAACGCCAACTCCCGCATCAGCGGCGTCGCTTGCGCGACAAGGCGGCGGATCGGGCTGTGCAAATGGGCCAGGCCAAAGAGCTTCAGCGTGAGCTCGAATCTCTCGGCTTCGTTGCGCGCGACATAGCCGCGGCGAACCAGCCGGTCGAGCATGCGGTAGTTTTCGTTGGGGCTCCGCCCCAGCGCCTTGGCGATTTCAACCTGCGTCAGCCCGCCGTCGACCGAGGCAAGCAGCTCGAGAATATCCAGCCCCTTGTCCAGGGCCGGGGCGCGGTAACGATCGTTGTCTTTGCCGTCATTCATGAATGAAACCGAAGGCCTCTCATGCCGATCTAGCATCGGAGGATCGAAAGACGAACTTGGGTCCCCTTCCCTGATTGACAGGCGCTGACCCGTATGATTTACCCATGAACGTTGCATGCGCATTTGGATGTTGCAAGGCGTCTCTTAGCGGATGCGGGCGGCGGCGTTCTTAAAGAAAAGCCGCGAAAAGGGAGGACAGCGATGAACCGTCTTTTGATGTTCGCCTCGGCCATTGCGATCACCGCGGCGGGAATTGGGGCCGCTGCGGCGGCCGACCAGCCCGGTTCTTTCCCAGGCGTGACGATAGACGCCAAGCTCATCGGCGGACAGCAGTACGAAGCGCTCTACACCCGCATCGCCGAATGGGAGAAGCTCACCGGCGCGAAGGTCAACATTCTTTCGAAAAAGAACGGCTTCGACATCGACAAGGAGCTGAAGTCAGACATCGCGGCGAACAACGTGACTTGGTGCGTCGGCTGGAATCACACATCCTTCGCGCCGCAATACACCAGCCTCTATACCGATCTTAATAAGATCGTACCAAAGGAAGAGATTGAGAAATACGTCCCTGGCGTCATCAAGGCCTCGACCATCGGCGGCAAGCTCACCATGCTGCCTCGGGCGCAGTTTGACGTCTCCGCGCTTTACTACCTCAAGAGCAATTACACCGACGACACGAAGAAGAAGGCGTTCAAGGACAAATACGGCTATGACCTCGCGCCGCCGACGACATGGAAGCAGGTGAGCGACCAGGCGGTTTTCTTGTCCAACCCGCCGAACTTCTACGGCACCGAATTCGCCGGCAAGGAGGAAGCGATCAACGGCCGCTTCTACGAGATGGTGGTCGCCGAGGGCGGCCAATATCTCGATTCTTCGGGCAAACCCGCGTTCAATTCAGACGCGGGCGTCCGCGCGCTCGACTGGTTCGTCAACCTCTACAAGGCCAAGGCCGTTCCGCCCGGAACGACCAACTATCTCTGGGACGATCTCGGCCAAGGCTTCGCCTCCGGGACGATCGCGCTGGATCTCGATTGGCCGGGTTGGGCGACATTCTTCAACGACCCGAAGTCCTCGAAGGCGGCCGGCAATGTGGGGATTATCGTCCAACCGGCCGGCTCTTCAGGCAAGCATACCGGATGGTCGGGCACGCACGGCTTCTCGGTGACCGAGGCGTGCCAGCATAAGGATGCGGCGGCCTCTCTGATTCTTTGGCTCACCAACGACGATAGCCAGAAGATCGAAGCGGGGAACGGCTCGTTGCCGACGCGGCCGGCGGTCTGGGACTGGGACATCGCGCAAGCCGCCAACGACCCTTATAAGAAGCAGGTGCTCGCGACCTTCCAAGAGGCGGCGAACTACGCCTTCCCGGTGCCGCCCCTGCCCGAATGGATCGAAATCTCCAACGCCGTCTATCCCGAGCTGCAATCGGCTATTCTCGGCGACAAGACGTCCAAGGCGGCGCTGGATAGCGCGGCCGAAAAGGCCACGAAGATCCTTCAGGACGCCGGCAAGCTTTAAGCGGGCGCCGCCTCCGGCGAGGATATGGGCGTTGCGCCCGATGTCCTTGCCGGCGGGCCGCGTTCTCCTCTTCGAAGGCCCGAGCTATCGACTTCCTTGCGCGGCATGTTGCGCGGTTTAACTTCGAACGAGTTCGCCGCCCGGCGAGCCGTAATGGTTTACACGCTCTCGGGGTCGATGAAGTCGTTTCGGGTCAGCGCGCCGCTCCTTTTGCTGACGCCGGCGGTCATCGTGCTTGTCGCGATGGTCGCGGCGCCGCTGATATTTTCGCTCTATTCGAGCTTCACCGCCTTCCGCCTGACGCGGCCGGAAAGCCTGTGGGTGGTGATCGGCCTTCGCAACTATCAGAACGCGCTGACCGACCCCGTCTTTTTGACCGCCTTCCTGCGCACCGTGGTTTTGCTCACGGTCGCGCTCAATCTGGAAATGCTGTTCGGCCTCGGCTTGGCGATGCTGGTCGAGAAGGCCCTTCGGGGACAGCGCTTGCTGCGCACTTTGATGATGTTCCCGATGATGTTCTCGCCGATCCTCGTCGGCTTTCAGTTCAAGTTTCTGTTCAACGACAATGTCGGGCTCATCAACAACGCCCTGCAGTCGCTCGGCGTCACCGAGGCGACGATTCCCTGGCTCATCGACGGCAACCTTGCTTTCTTTTCGATCGTGGTTGCGGAAGTCTGGTCTTCGACGCCGGTCTTTGCGATCCTCATTCTCGCCGGGCTCTTGGCCATGCCCAAAGAGCCGCTGGAGGCCGCCAAGGTGGACGGCTGCACTCCGTGGCAAAGCTTTCGCTACGTGACCTGGCCTTTCGTCATGCCCTTCGCCTATATCGCCATGACGATCCGCTCGCTCGACGTCGCGCGCGCCTACGACATCGTGAAAATCATGACCGATGGCGGCCCGGCGCGCCGCACCGAGCTTCTGTGGACGCTGATCGCGCGAACCGCGTACGAAGACGCTCGCATGGGCGCGGCCAACGCCATGGCCTACGCCTCGATCCTCCTCTCGATATTTTTCACCGTCTATTTCTACCGCAAGCTCGCGGCCGCGCGGGCGCAGATCGCCGCGGAGTGGTGAAATGACGCGCAACGAGGCTTCGCGCAACATTCGCCGCCTGCTCGGCGTCGCCCACGGCCTCGGCCTCTTGCTGGCGATGTTGATCATCTGCCTTCCCGGCGCCTGGGTCGTGCTCAATTCGCTGCGGCCAACCGTCGAGATCATGGCCAAGCCCGCGATCTGGATCCCGCAAGAACTGTCCCTCGACGCTTTCATCGCGATGTTCGGCGTCCTCGGCCATGGCGCCATTCCCGTCGGGGATTATTTTCGAAACTCGCTGATTATCTCGGGAACATCGACGGTCCTCGCCATCGCCATCGGCATGTCCGGCGGCTACGCCTTCGCGCGCTATCGCTTCCGCGGCAAGTCGGCCCTGTTTCTCGGCTTCATGCTGACCCGCACCGTCCCAGGCGTCGCGCTCTCGCTGCCGTTGTTCATCATCTATGCGAGACTCGGCGTCATCGACACTCATTTTGCGCTCATTCTCGTTTACGTCGCGCTCAACGTGCCGTTCACGATGTGGCTTATCGACGGTTTTTTCCGGCAAGTGCCACGCGAAATGGCCGAGGCCGCGCAGGTCGACGGCTGTACGCGCTGGCAGGCGTTTTGGCAGGTCGAGTTTCCGCTCGCCGGTCCCGGCATCGCCTCTTCGGCAATTTTCGCCTTCCTGACCTCCTGGAACGAATTCGCGCTTGCCTCGCAACTGACGCGGTCGGTGAACTCCAAGACCCTGCCGGTCGGGCTTCTCGATTACACGTCCGAATTCACCATTGATTGGCGCGGCATGTGCGCGCTGGCCGTTGTGATGGTTGCGCCGGCGCTGGCGCTCACCTTCGTTATTCAGCGACATCTTGTGTCTGGCCTCACCTCCGGCGCAGTGAAGGGCTAACGATGGCGACGGTGACGCTCGAGAAGCTGGTGAAGCGCTATGGCGCCGTCGAAGCGGTGCGCAAAATCGACCTCGCCATCGGCGATCGCGAATTCGTCGCGCTGGTCGGCCCTTCCGGCTGCGGCAAGTCGACGACCTTGAGGATGATCGCTGGCCTCGAGGAGATCAGCGAGGGGACGATCCGCATCGGCGGCGAGATCGTCAATGACTTGCCGCCGCGAGCGCGGAACATTTCGATGGTGTTTCAATCCTATGCGCTCTATCCGCATATGAGCGTGCGCGAGAACATGGGCTTCTCGCTCAAAATCGCCAAGCGTCCGCCGGGCGAGATCAAGCAACGGGTCGACGAGGCCGCGGCGATCTTGCATCTCGAGCCATTGCTCGATCGCCGGCCCTCGCAATTATCCGGCGGACAACGCCAGCGCGTCGCAATGGGGCGGGCGATCGTGCGCCACCCCGACGTTTTTCTGTTCGACGAGCCGCTGTCCAATCTCGACGCCAAATTGCGCGGCGAGATGCGCACCGAGATCAAGAAGCTGCACGCCAAAGTGCAGGCGACGGTGATCTATGTCACGCATGATCAGGTCGAGGCGATGACGCTGGCGGACCGCATCGTCATCATGCGCGATGGCAATATCGAGCAGGTCGGCGCGCCCGACGACGTGTTTCGTCGTCCTGCGACCCGTTTTGTCGCCGGCTTCATCGGCTCTCCGCCGATGAATCTCGTCGAGGCGGAAATCGCTGACGATCGCGTTGTCTTCGCAAACGGCGATCGCCTGCCGATTCCGGAAGCGTACCAGAATTCCGCCGCGAAGGGCCGCAAGGTCGTCTTCGGCTTACGTCCGGACGACGTCTATCCAAGCGGGCACGGTCTCCCCTCGGGTCACGCCGCCGCCGTTCACGAGCAGCCGCTCAAGGTCAGCCTGACCGAGCCGCTCGGCAACGAGACGCTGGTCTTCTTCGATTTCGCGGGACGCGACTGGGTCTCGCGCATGCTCAATCCGCGCCCGCTCGTGGCTGGCGCTGCGGTTGCCGTCAGCTTCGACCTCGCCAATGCCCATCTCTTCGATGAGGCGAGCGGCGTCACGCTGGCGCGCGCGAGAGGCTGACATGGCGAAAATCCAACGCGTCGAATTGCGGATGGTCGATCTTCCGCCCAAGGTGAAGCGGACTGACGCCATCCAGAGTTTCGTCTCGCAAGAAACGCCGATCGTCTCGATCACCGATTCGGACGGGGCGACGGGGACGGGCTATTCCTACACGATCGGCACGGGCGGATCGTCGGTGATGCGGCTCATCGCCGACCACCTCGCGCCGCGGCTCCTCGGCAAGGACGGCGACCGTATCGAGGCGATCTGGCGCGAGCTCGAATTTGCAACCCACGCCACCACGATCGGCGCCATCACTGCGCTGGCGCTCGCGGCGATCGATACGGCGCTCTGGGACTTGAGCTGCAAGCGGCGCGGCCTGCCGCTTTGGATCGCCGCGGGCGGCGCCAGCGACCGGCGGCCGCTCTATACGACCGAAGGCGGCTGGCTGCATCTGCCGATAGAGGCGCTCATCGAGGACGCTCTTGCGGCGAAGGCGCGGGGGTTCCGCGGCGCAAAAATCAAGATCGGCCGGCCGCATGTCTCAGAGGATCGCGCGCGGCTCGCCGCGGTTCGTGAAGCGCTGGGCGACGATTTCGAGATCATGACCGACGCCAATCAGGGCTTCTCTCTTGACGAGGCGATCCGGCGCGCCGGCCAATTCGCAAAGTTCGATCTCGCCTGGATCGAAGAGCCGCTGCCCGCCGACGACATCGAGGGTCACGCGCGGCTCGCCCATTCGACCTCGACCCCGATCGCTATCGGCGAGTCGCTCTATTCGATCCGGCATTTCCGCGAATATCTCGCCAAAGGCGCCTGCTCGATCGTGCAGACCGATGTCGCGCGCATCGGCGGCGTCACGCCCTGGCTCAAGGTCGCACACGCCGCCGAGGCTTTCGATGTTCCGATGTGCCCGCATTTCCTGATGGAGCTGCACGTCAGCCTCGCCTGCGCCGTCCCGAACGGCCGCTATGTCGAATATATCCCGCAGCTCGATGAGCTGACGACGCATGGCATGACCGTTGAAGCCGGCATGGCGGTCGCGCCTAGCGCGCCTGGCCTCGGCATCGCTTGGGACTGGGACGCGGTTCGCGGCCGCAGCATCGCCGAATTTACGAAGACGATCGCGAACTAGAGGGAGGCGAGAATGCAGCGCATGGGCATGATCATCGGCATTCGGCCGGAGAAGATCGACGAGTACAAGCGCATGCACGCCGCGGTCTGGCCGGGCGTTCTCGCCAAGATTTCCGAATGCAACATCCGCAACTATTCGATCTTCCTCCGCGAGCCGGAGAATTTTCTGTTCGCCTATTTCGAGTACCACGGCGCGGATTTCGCGGTCGACTCCGCCAAGATGGCCGCCGATCCGACCACGCAGAAATGGTGGGAAGTTTCAATGCCATGCCAGCGGCGGCTCGACAGCGCCAAGGAAGGCGAATGGTGGTCCGCCATGCCGTCAGTGTTCTTCTATCCTTAGAGAAGCGAACGCCGATGTCCCTTGATCCGGGCTCTCTCGCGCAATCCTGGGCGAAGCCAAGCGCGCCGCGGCCGATCGTGACGATTGGCGCGGGCTCGATCGTCGCCGACGCCCACTATCCGGCCTATCGCAAGGCGGGCTACCCGATCGCGGGCCTCTTCGACCTTAATCGCGGCCGCGCCGAAGAGGTCGCCCGCCGCTTCGGTGTCGACAAGGTATTTTCGACGCTCGACGAGGCGGCGGCGACAAGGGGCGCTGTTTTCGATCTTGCGACGCCGCCAGGCGCGCACGCCGCAGTCCTTAAAGCGCTACCCGAAGGCGCCGTTGTGCTGATCCAAAAGCCGATGGGCCGCAACGAAACCGAGGCGACTGGGATTCTTCGGCTGTGCGCGGCGAAGAAACTCATCGCGGCGGTGAATTTCCAGTTGCGCTTCGCCCCCGCCATGCTCGCCATCCGCGACGCGCTTGCCAAGGGCCTATTGGGCGAGCTCGTCGACGTCGAGGCCCACCTCGCCATCGACACGCCTTGGGACATGTTCGCTTTCCTCAAAGGGCTGGAGCGCGTCGAGATCGCCGTCCATTCAATCCATTATCTCGACCTCATCCGCAGCTTCCTCGGCGATCCGAATGGCGTGCACGCCAAGACGATCGGCCATCCGAAATCGACAATGGCGCAGACGCGGACCTCGGCGATCCTCGATTATGGCGAACGCATCCGCTGCACGGTCTCGGTCAATCACAATCATGCTTTCGGCCGCAGACACCAGGTCGCCGAATTCCGCTTCGATGGAACGGAAGGCGCTGCGCATATGAGCATGGGGCTTCTGCTCGACTATCCGCGCGGCGAGCCGGACGCGCTGTCGATCCGGCCGAAAGGCGGATCGGAATGGATCGACGTCCCGCTTGCCGGCGGCTGGTTTCCGGACGCCTTCATCGGACGCATGGCCAATCTGCAGCGCTTCGCGGCGGGCGAGGACGCGGCGCTTGTCGCCAGCGTCGAGGACGCCTGGATGACCATGGCGCTCGTCGAGGCGGCGTACCGCTCCAGCGCGGCGCCGGCCACGCCGCTTTCGCCGCGCCCTTGAATGAAAGGCGATTCATGATCGAACAAGCGATCTACTATGAGGATTACCAGCTCGGCCACGTCCGGCTGACCCACGGTCGCACGATTACCGAGGCCGACTTTGTCATCCACGCCGGCCACACGGGAGATTTCTTTCCCCATCACCTCGACGCCGAGTTCATGAAGACGACGCCCTTCGGCCAACGCATCGCGCATGGCACGATGGTTTTTTCGATCGGCGTCGGGCTCACGGCGACGCTGATCAATCCAGTGGCCTTCTCTTATGGTTACGATCGCCTGCGCTTTGTCCGGCCGGTCTTCATCGGCGACACGATCCGCACGCGCGTCTCCATCGCCGCAAAGGAGGACGACCCGCGCCGGCCGAGCCAGGGCCGCGTCGTCGAGCGCTGCGAAGTCTTGAACCAGCGCGATGAGATCGTGCTCGCCGCCGATCACATCCTGATGGTCGAGAAGCGCGGCGGCACGCAGGCTAAAGCCTGACGGCCGCGACCTCATGAGTGGGAACGTAAGGATGAGTCAATCGCTCAAAGGCATGTCGTGGAGCCATCCGCGCGGCTACGACCCGCTGGTCGCCGCGGCGGCGGTCTGGCGGACGCAGCGCGGCGTTGAGATTTCCTGGGATCGGCGGTCGCTGCAGGATTTTGAAGAGTTCCCGGTCGAGGAGTTGGCCAAGCGCTACGACCTGATGGTGATCGACCATCCCCATATCGGCGGGGCCGCAGAGCAAGGCTCGCTCGCGCCCCTCGACGAGCCGCAGCGCGCCGCTGAATGCGCGGCGCTCGAAAAAGCGAGCGTCGGGCCCTCGTACGAAAGCTATGCCTGGGCGGGACGCCAATGGGCGCTGCCGATCGACGCTGCGGCGCAAGTGCAGGCGGCGCGGCCAGACCTCATCGCTGAGCCGCCCTCGTCGTGGAGCCAAATGCTATCGCTCGCTCGCGCCGGCCTCGTCGACTGCCCATTGCGCCTGCCGCACTCCCTGATGATCGCCTATACGCTCGCCGCCAATCTCGGCGCGCCTTGCGCCGCCGAGGGACCCGATCTGTTCGATCTTAAGATAGGCGCGCGGGCGGTCGAGATGATGCACGAGCTCGTCGCGCTGATCGACGTCTCCTGCTTCGCCAAGGACCCGATCGACGTATTGGAGGCGATGTCGGCGAAGAATTCGCGCATCGGACTCGCGCCTTTGATCTATAGCTATGTCAGCTATGCCCGGCCCGGCTTTCGCGAAAAGCCGCTGAAATTCGCGAATATCCCAATGGTCGGCGGCGCCGGGCCGATCGGCTCGACGCTTGGCGGGGCGGGCATCGCCGTCTCGGCCTTTTCGCGTCACCGCGCCGCGGCGATCGACTTCGCCTTCTGGGCAGCCAGCGGGCCCGTCCAGCGCGGCCTCTATGCTTCGGCCGGCGGCCAGCCGGCCCATGCCGACGCCTGGGGCGACGCCGGCGTCAACGCCGCCGCGCGAGGTTTCTACTTCGATACCCGCGCGACGCTGGACGGCGCTTGGCTCCGCCCGCGCCATGCCGGCTACATGGCGTTCCAGCGGGCAGCGTCGGAACGATTGAATGAAGGGCTTAAGGCCAAGGAGCGCGCCGCGAGCCTCGTTCGCGCGCTCAACGAGATGTACCGCTCGAGCCTGCCGGACCATGGGCGGAACGCGGATTTGCGCCATGGCAGCGCCACGCCAACGGGAGAAGCGCGATGAAGTTTTTGGTCACGGGCGGCACGGGCTTCATCGGCGCGGCAGTCGTCAGGAATCTCCTCGACCGAGGCGTCGCCACCGTCGTCGGCGACGCTAATCTCAATCCAGAGATCGCGGCGACGTTCAAAGGCGCAGGTGTCGAGAAAATGGACGTGGCCGACCAGCGCGCGGTCGAGGCCGTCTTCGACCGCCATGGCGACATCACCCATTGCATCCACCTCGCCTATCTGATGAGCGCCGAAGTCGAGGCCAATCCCGCTCTCGGCGTCAATGTGAACGTGCTCGGCATGGTCAATATGTTCGAAGCGGCCGTGCGGCGGCGGCTGGCGCGTCTGATCTTCGCGAGCAGCGAAACCGTCTATGGCGCCTCGCAAGCGCGCTATGGCGAGAGGCCCGTCGTCGAAGACGATTTCTGCGCGCCCGCCGACCATTTCTTCACCTATGGCGTCATGAAACTCCTCGATGAGTTCATGGCGCAAAAGTACATCGCGAAATACGGCGTAAGTCTCGCCTGCGTCCGCCCGCCGGTCGTCTTCGGACACGGGCGAAAGCGCGGCTCCGTGCTTTGGGCCGAGGATTTTGCCTCGCGGCCGGCCAAAGGGGAGACGGCCCACCTGCCGTTTTCGCGCCATTCCCGTGAGACCTGGATCTACAAGGACGATTGCGGCGAGCAGCTCGTGCTCCTCGCGCTGAAGCCGAAACTCGACCATTTCGCCTACAATAATGGCGGCGCCTGCGCCTCGGGCGAGGACATTGCGGCGGCCGTGAAACATTGGCTGCCCGACGCTCGGATCGAGTTCGACGAGACCAAGCCGCGAACGCCGCTGATCGACTGGGAGGACGGCCAAAGGCTCGAGCGCGAGATCGGTTTTGCGCCGCGCTCGCTCAGTGAGGGCGTGCGCGCCCATATCAACGAGGCGCGCCGCGAGGCCGGCCTCAAGGAGGTCTAAAGAATGCCCACGCGCTATCGCAACACCGTCGTCGGCAGCTATCCGCGCCCGGCGCAGGTCGCCGACACGATGAAGAAGCCGACGCTGAGCCAAGCCGAGACCGACGACATGATACGTTGGGCGGCGAAGGATCAGGCCGATCTCGGGCTCGACGTCATCACCGACGGCGAGGCCTATCGCGAGAACATGTACTATTTCTATCAGAAGCGCGTCGACGGCGTGACCTTCGAGAACATGCCGCGGCTGTCCTTCGGCACCGCGGGCTTCGGCATCGAATGTCCGCGGGTGATCGGGCGGATCGAAAACCCGCGCTTCAATCTGGCGCATAATTGGAAGCTTGCCCGCGAAGCCGCGCCGGCCCATGTCAGGGTCAAGCAAACCGTCACCGGCCCGCATGTTCTGACCCGCTTCAGCGTCAACGAGCGCAAAGACCTCTACCCCGACGATCAGGCCCTTTGCCGCGCCTGGGTGGACGTGTTGCTCGAAGAGCTCGAGGCGGTCGTCGCGGCGGGCTGCGCGGACATTCAGTTCGACGAGCCGATGTGGACAGAATCGCCTGAGCAAAGCGAATGGGCGGCCGACATTCTCAACGAGCTGATCGCCCGCCTGCCGGCTCACGTGCGCGTCGGCCTGCATGTCTGCGGCGGCAACCCGAGGCGCAAACGAATCTATTTCACCAAATATATGGATCTCGCGCCAGCCTTCCGCAAAATGAAAATCAAGGAAGTCTCGCTTGAACATTGCACGCTGAGCTATGACCTGATGCAGCTCTGGCCGCTATGGGACTTCCAAGGCGATCTCGCCCTCGGCGTTATCGACCAGCGCAGCGACGAGATCGAGACGGTGGACGTCGTGCGCCAAAGGATCGAGCCGGCGCTGAAGCATTTTCCCCGCGAGCGCATCGTGCTGACCAGCGAATGCGGCTTCGGCCATGTCCCGCTCGACATCACGCGCAAAAAACTCGCCGTGCTCGTCAAGGCCTCGCACGAGCTCTAGGCGCGAGGACGGCGAAGCCGAAGGAGCCTTTTTAAATGACTCCCCCTGCCCTCATTGATACGCATCTGCATCTGATCTATCGGCAAAAGCTGAGCTACCCTTGGCTCGCCGCGGTCGAGGCTCTGAACCGCGATTTCTCGCTCGCTCAGTACCAAGCCGAGGCGCGGCGTTGCGGCGTGACCGACGCTTTGCACATGGAAGTCGACGTCGCCGAAAGCGACATCGAGCCCGAGACGCGTCACGTCAAGGCGCTGGCTCAAGAGCCCGCGAGCTTGCTGCGCGGCGCGATCAGCGCCTGCCGGCCGGAAGATAGGGATTTTCCCGCCTTTCTGGAGCGTCAGGCGGGGGACGCTTTCGTCAAGGGTTTTCGCCGCGTGCTGCATGTCGTTCCGGACGAGATGAGCCAATCGCCGATCTTT
>Ga0070733_10002684_pt1 | contig 12439 bp, 13 predicted proteins | sample Coa_R1_9_FD_66450 | JGI IMG/M metagenome (GOLD analysis project Ga0070733, IMG submission 66450) | Surface soil microbial communities from Centralia Pennsylvania, which are recovering from an underground coalmine fire - Coalmine... | ecosystem: Environmental > Terrestrial > Soil > Unclassified ... | reverse complement strand
GCCGGACCTGGACCCCATGGCTCGCCGCCTGCGCCACATCGCGGAAACGCCGCGCCAGCAGTTGTGGAAGGATCTGGCGTATGTCGCGCTGGCGGCTGCGTCGCTTCCCTTCACGCTGCTCGAAGCCGCGTGCCGCGCCGGATCCACCATCATGGTGGAAGCCCGGAAAAAATCGTGATCCCGAAAACATTGTGATCTACGCCCAGGTCCGCTCGTGGATGCCACCGGGGCTGCGGCGCTACGTGATGCATTTCGAGGCCGCCATCGAAGACGCGGTGAATGGCTTCGCGGCGTCGCTTCCGCCCGGGGCCCGCGTGCTCGACGCCGGCGCGGGAGAAGGCAATTACCGCGCGTGCTTCACAGCGCAGCGCTACACCGGCGTGGATCTGGGCGTGGGCGATGCGGCCTGGGATTACTCGGGTCTTGACGTCGTTGGGAATTTGGCCGCGCTGCCGTTTCGCGCCTGCGCTTTCGACGCGTCGCTCAACGTGGTTACGCTGGAGCACGTCCGCGAGCCCGCGCGTGTTCTCGCCGAGATCGCGCGCACTCTCGCGCCCGGCGGCAGATTTCTTCTGATCGCGCCGCATGAGTGGGAAGAGCATCAGCAGCCGCACGATTATTACCGCTATACGCGCTACGGGCTCGACTATTTGTTGCGGCAAGCCGAATTCGAGCGGATCGAGATCCGTCCCGTGGGCGGTTTCTTTCGCTTGTTGTCGCGGCGGCTGTTCAACGCCCTCCAGTTCTTTCCCGGCCCGCTGATGATTCTTGCGGCGTTCTTTTTTGTCCCGCCCGCTTTGCTGCTGCCCATGCTCGATCCGCTGGATCGCCGCCAAAACTTTACACTGGGGTATATATGTTCCGCGCGCAAACCTTCTTAATGCTCTCGATGGCGGCGGTGGTTTCCGCGGCCGATTTCTCCGGAGCCGCTGCCTTCGACTTCGCCAAAGCCGCCGTGGCTTTTGGACCTCGCCCGGCCGGCTCCGACGCGAATCACAAGCTGCAAGCCTACATTCTCCAGAAGGTCAAGGTGCCGGGCGCCCAGATCGTCGAGGACGCCTTCACCGCGAAAACGCCCCGAGGCGACATCGCGATGAAAAACATCATCGTGAAATTTCCCGGTAAGAGCGGGCGGGCTATCGCCATCACCGGCCATTACGACACCAAGCCCTTCTCGAATCGCAACTTCGTCGGCGCCAACGACGGCGCTTCTTCCACCGCGGTGTTACTGGAACTGGCCCAGGCGCTGGCCGGCCAGCCCCGCACCGACGATGTCTACCTGATCTTCTTCGACGGTGAAGAAGCCTTCGGCCAATGGACCAACACCGACAGCGTCTACGGCAGCCGCCACCTGGCCGAGACCTGGAAGAAGGACGGATCCTGGGTCCGCTTCAAAGCTCTGATCAACGTGGACATGATCGGCGATAAGAACCTGAACATTTTGCAGGACACCAATTCGGATGTGAGCCTGCGGCGCCTGGTGTGGAATGCAGCGGCTTCGCTCGGCTATCAGAAATATTTCACCAACATGAGCGAACCGATGGACGACGATCACATGCCCTTTGTCCGTCTGGGCGTGCCCTCGCTGGACGTCATCGACTTCGATTACCCGTCCTGGCATGAGGACAGCGACACCTTGGACAAGATCGGCCCGGCCAGCCTCGAAATCGTGGGCCGCACCATGCTCGAGGCCATCAAGCGCATTCAGCAACAATGAAATCGGCGATGCCGCGGCTGGCAACGGCCCGGCCCGAGCGGATCGCCGTTCTCCTTTTCGCCCTGGCGCGAACCATCCTGTGCGGCTACCGCGCCGCCACGCAATCGATTACCGTCGATGAAGCCACCACCTACCTGAAATACGTTCGTGGGAATTGGGCCGGCATCTGGACCAACTACGACGCCAACAACCACATCCTCTATTCCATCCTGGCGCAGCTTTCGGTGCGCGCTTTCCACATCTCCGAATTGTCCTTGCGCCTGCCCACCGTGATCGCCGGATTCTTCTTCGTGATCGGAATCCACCGCGTCCTTGAAGCCACGGTCGATTCGCGCGTCATCCGCTGGATCACTCTGGCGGCCATCAGCGTCGCTCCTTTGATGCTGGATTTTTCGGTAGCCGCGCGCGGCTACGGGCTCGGCGTCACTCTGCTGGTGTGGGCTTTCTACTTTTCTATTCAGGGCCGCGACCTTTGGGCCGGAATCTTTGCCGGGCTCAGCATGTCCGCGACCCTGAACGTGGCCTTCTCCGTCATCGGCCTGGTCGCGTGTCCGCTGGTTCTGGGAACGGGACGACTGCGAGCCCGCCTGCGCAGATGCAATAGCGTTGCCGAGCCCGCCGCCGTGATCGTTCTCGTGATCTGCTATCCGGCGCTGCGCCAGGCCAATATCGGCGCCTTCTATGTCGGCTTGGACACCATCCGCAGGGCGCTCTACGACTTCGTTTCGCAGACGGTCCGGGCCGTGCCAGGCCACGGCGGCTGGCTCGGCTCCGGATTCGGAATCCACGCCATTGAGTATTTTTTGTTACCCGCCGTGATGCTCTTTGTGACCGCCGTTTCGATGCGGGTGTTTCAGCGCGAAGAGCGTTCGCGCCGGTCGCTGTTGCCCGCTTTCGCCCTGCTTCTTGCCCTCGGCGGGATCGTCGCCGCGCACGCGGTGCTTGGTCTGAACTATCCGGTGGATCGGCTCTGCCTGCATCTGTTTGTGTTGTTGGCGCTGGCCTGGGCCATCGCAGCGTCTCAAGTCGCGAACCCTCGCATTCGCGCTATTAACGGAGTGGTTGCGATGATTCTGATCGTGCAGTTCCTCACGCAGCTCCACACCAGCTTTTTCGCCGAGTGGGTGTTCGATGCGCCGATAAAGCAGATCGCCCAGCGTCTTCGTCAGGAGGTCCGCGGAAAGCCGCCTGGCTCGGTCTCCCTAACAGGCGAATGGTTCCACACACCCGCCCTTCAGTATTACCAGAATGTCTACCAGCTCACCGCGATCAAGCCGGTCGAGCGCAGCGACTTCACGCCTCTGCACGGTTTCGATTACTATGTCCTCGATGGCGACGTGAACGGAACTCCGGAGGCGCTTCGGTTGATTCCGCTTTACAGGGACCAGTTCTCCGGGGTCCTGCTGGCGCAAGAACCGCAACCGTGATCAAACACTGGCGAGCGTGGGTCTACTGGCTGAGCCTCTCCGCCGCCTTAGTGGCGTCGCGATTGAGCCACATCTACCTTCTATGGACCGACGAGGATTATCATCTCGCCGCCGCGATACAGGTTCTCGCCGGCAAGTTTCCGTATCGCGATTTCTGGTACGACAAGCCTCCGCTGAATTTGTCGTTCTACTTGATGTTCGGAGCGTCGACCGGTCTGCCGCTGCGGGTGGCGGACGCCGCGTTCGTGTGCCTGTGCTGCGCGCTCGCGTACCACCTGGCAAAAGGGCTCTGGTCGCAGCGCGAGGGCTATCTGGCGGCCGCGGCGCTGGCCTTCTTTTCCATCTTCTACCTGGCGCCTGGAATTATTCCCGAAGAACCCGACACGTTGATGGTCGCGCCGCATCTGGCCGCCGTCTATCTCGCGTTCCGCCGCCGGCCGCTGCTTGCCGGTCTGGCCGCGGGCGTAGCGTTTCAGTTGAGCGTCAAGGGAGCGCTGGTGCTGGTTTCCGCGGGTCTGTTTTGCGAGGCCGCGGCGCTGCCGATGCTCATCGTCGGATTCCTGATCCCTAGCGCGATGGTGGCGGGATGGCTCGCGGCAGCGGGAGCGCAGGCCGCTTACGTCGAGCAGGTGTGGCGATGGGGCCTGCTTTACGCCGGATTGCCGCACACGCGGAGCGGCGTCTCCATCGTCTTGCATTGGTTCGGATTTCATGCGGCGCTGGCGGCCGCGGCGCTATGGTATTGGATTCGGCGTCCGGATCCAGGCCGCGAACAGGAGCGGAGGACGCTGCTGGCCTGGTGCGTGATCTCGCTGGGCGGCGTAGCTACCGGCTGGCGCTTCGCCCCGCGCTACTTCATGCAGCTTCTTCCGGCGCTGGCGATCCCGGCGGCACGCGGATTTGCGCTGGCCCCGCGATGGGCGCGAGCGTTATTCGCAGCGGCGCTGCTGATCCCGGCCCTTCGTTTTGGCCCGCGCTACATCCAGCTCGCGCGACAGGATTTGGCGGGAGTGGAAGACACATGGCAGGATGCCGCGATGGATCGGGAGAGCCGCGATGCCGCAAAAATCATTCTCGATATGGTGCAGCCCGGAGACACGATTTTCGTGTGGGGCTATCGTCCCGATGTGGTCGCGTATACTCGCCTTCCCGTCGCTGGGCGATTGTGGGACTCGCAGCCGGTCACCGGCGTTCCCGCCGACCGGCACCTTTCCGAATCCCAGCCCGTCGACCCTCAGTGGGCGAGCCGGAATCGCGAAGAATTATCCAGTGAGCAACCCACGTTTTTGGTGGACGGGCTGAGCCAGTACAATCCGCGGCTCGACATCCACGGATATCCCGAGCTCGCGGCGTGGCTGGCGCAATACTCGGTGGCCGGACGCGCCGGAGCCACGATTATCTATCGCCGGCGTTCAGCTCCGTAGCCACTCGCGCATCGCGGCCGCCACCGCCGCGGGTTGCTCCATGGGCGCCATGTGCCCGGAATCCGGGACGATCACGACGCGGCTGTGCGGAATCATCGCGGCCATTTCCTGATGCCGCGCCGGCGGGCTCCAGCCATCCTCGCGGCCGGTGAGAAGCAGCGTGGGGCAGCCGATCTTTGCGAGCCCCGGCTTCGCGTCGGGACGCCCCAGCAGCGCCAGCATCTGCGCCTCGTAAATCTCCGGCGTCTTGCGCGCGACCATGCTGACAATGGATTCGACCAGCGCCGCGTCGGCCATTCGGCCCGGCGCAATCATCGGCGGGAGCCATTCGAGCGCCACGGCGCGCATGCCTCGCTCCTTGGCGATCTGGAGCAGAACCCGCCGCTTGCGTTCTTCTTCCTCGCCCGCCGCACCGGAGGGCCTGGTGTCCGCGCCCGTGTCGAACAGAGCCAGCCGCGCGACGCGCTCCGGCGCAAGACGCACCACTTGAAACGCGATGCGCCCTCCCATGGAATGTCCGGCGAGAGAAAACCGATCCGGCGCAAGCCGCAGGACTCGCTCCGCCATGCCGACGATGGAATCGAGATGGCCCCAGTCCATGCACGTACATTCGGCAACGTCGCCGAGCGCGTCGATCTGGCCCTGCCACACGGCTTGGTCGCATAGCAATCCGGGAAGAAGAACGAGTGGTTCCATATTATGCGAGGGGCACAGACAGATCGTGTGTCACTTCGCCCGCGGGGCCGATGATACGCTCTGAAACTTTGAGCTCGCTCCGATCTTCGGAGAGGGTCAGGCGGCGCTCGAAGATGAGATCGACGTCGTGCATTTTAATGTCGGAACGCTCGATCAAAGTTTCGCCCTCCCATTCGTATGCTCGATGACGCGCGAAGCGTCCTCTCCCGCCGGGGCGTTGGAGCACGCCGGCTCTTCCACCGCCGGAGAAGCCCCAGCCCGTGCCTGGCGGATGGGAGGCTTCGACGGCATCGGCGGGCGGCGTGAACGTAAATACGTCCGGAACAATGGGCCCGTCGATGACCGCATTGACGAACGAGATTGTATGTTTACGCGCAGTCTCGTGATCCCACCGCGGCATCCGCACCGAAACTTCGCCTTCCATCCGCGAAACCAGACGCGTCTTGGAATCGATGGAATATTGCACGGGAGAGCTAAGCCACAAATGGGGATGAGACATCTGCTCATAGTTGACGGAAAGGAGAAGCGAGGCGGCCTCCTCCGCGAGGACTTCCACCGACACGACCTTGTCGGCAATGCGGGAGAACAGAAACGGAGGAGGGGTCGCGCCCAGCGAAGCGTGCTCGGGCCGGAACTCGCCCGGTACAAACTTCCGCGCAAATGCAGGACTCTTGGAGTAGCGCTTGGGAAGGGCGAAGAAAGTATGTAGTTCCACGCCGTCGGACACCAGAATCATTCCGTTCCGTCCGCTGGTCTCGATGCGGACTTTATCGGGTGCCTCGAACCAGACCTTGGTCCGGTGTTCGCCGCGGCTGGAGGAGCCGTCGTCTTTCGATTCGGTAACCGAGACTATCTCGGCCGAGAGAGTCTTCAACTCCGCATACGCCCGCGCGATGCTTTCGAGAACCGCCATCGCCTCCATCCCTGTAATTATGGCAGGCCTCCCGTGCCCGCCTGTCTTGACACTTCCCCGCCCCGCATGTTAGTTTTCGGCAGGCCAGGAGTTATAGAAAAAGCAATGAAATTTGGGAGTTTTTACGAGCTTCAGATGCCTCGTCCGTGGGCCGAAGGAAGCGAACACAGGTTAATCAAGAACGCGCTGGAGCAGGCGGAGCTTTGCGATAAGGCCGGCTACGACTACATCTGGGCGACGGAGCATCATTTTCTGGAAGAGTACGCGCACTCCTCGGCGCCCGAGGTGTTTCTTGCAGCGGCCAGCCAGCGAACCAAGAACGTGAGGATCGGGCATGGCATCGTGCAGATGCCTCCGCATATCAACCACCCCGCGCGAGTGGCCGAGCGCGTCGCCATGCTCGATCACATCAGCGACGGGCGCGTCGATTACGGCATCGGCGCGGGCGCTTCGGAGACGGAGCTGGGCGGATTCGGAGTGCCGCAGGACGAGAAGAAAGCCATGATGCTGGAGGGCGCGCGCGCCGTGGTCGACATGTTCACGCAGGAACCGTTCGCCGGCGTGGATGGCAAGTATTTCAAGATGCCGTCGCGCAACGTGGTGCCCAAGCCTTTGCAGAAGCCGCATCCGCCGCTGTGGCTGGCGTGTTCCAACCGGACTTCGATTTTGCAGGCCGCCAGGCTGGGCCTGGGAGCCTTGACGTTTTCCTTTGTGGGCCCGGAGCAAGCTCGCCAATGGGTGGCCGATTATTACACTACTTTCGAAAAAGAGTGCGAGCCGCTGGGCTACGCGGTGAATCCGCAGTTCGCCATCGCGTGTCCGTTCTTGTGCGGCCGCGATGCGGCCAAGATCGAGGCGATGGGCGCGGAAGCGTACGGCTACTTCATTTATACGCTGGGCCACTACAGTTTCTTCGGCGAGCATGAACCCGGCGTCACCGACGTCTGGGATGAGTTCAAGAATCACCCCAAGGAATTCGCGCCGCCAGAAGGGCGCACCCAGGATTGCGTCGGTACGCCGGAGCGGCTGCGCGCGCAGTTGAAGGAATTCGAGGAGGTCGGCATCGATCAGGTGGTCTGCCTGTCGCAGGCGGGCAACATTCCGCATGAGATGCTGTGCTCTTCGATCGAGCTGTTCTCGAAAGAAGTTCTGCCGGAATTCAAGGACCGCGACCAGAAGAGCGCGCGCCGCCAAGCCGAGCGTCACGCCAGGCTCTCGGAAATCGTCATGCCTCGGAAGGTTAAGCACGCCGCGCCGAAGGAGCGCACCATCATCCGGGCCGCGGGACATCACTAAAGGATCGCGATGCAATTCCATCATGAATCGATTTCGGTAAACGGCGTCAAGGTCGCAATGCTCACCGCGGGGCAAGGCGAGCCGCTGATGTACTGGCACGGCGCGGGCACCTGGCACGGCTTCGATTTCGCGCTGCGATGGGCCTCCCGATTCCGCGTGATGATTCCGTTTCATCCCGGCTTTGGCGATTCGGCCGACGCTCCGGAGATGTCGACGGCCAGCGACTATTCGCTGCACTATCTGGAGATGTTCGATCAGCTCGGGCTGGAGCGCGTGAACCTGGTGGGCTTCTCGATGGGCGGGCGGCTGGCCGCGACATTCGCGATCGAGCATCGCAGGCGCGTACGCAAGCTGGTGCTGATCGCGCCGGCGGGACTGGATGTGCCGGAGTATCCGCTGCCGGACTTCTCGAAGATTCCGCCGGAGGAGGTTCCCGGCTATATCGCGCACGACCCCGCCATCCTGGCTCCGTATCTGCCCAAAGGACACGACCCCGCATTCGCCGACGCGCGGGCCCGCGAAGGCGGCAACTTCGGCAGGCTGCTCCAGAGCGGGCTGATTGGGCCGTGGCTGCCGCGCTGGCTGCATCGCGTCAACATGCCGACGATGATTGTCTGGGGCGATAAGGACAGGATTCTCCCCGCCGCTCTGGCTCCGTCTTGGCACAAGCTGATCCCTCACTCGGTCGTGCGCGTCTTTCCGGAGGCCGGGCACACGGTCACCGACGAAAATCCCGAGTGCGTGCAGGCCATCGCGGGGTTTCTAGCGTGAAAATCCACAAAGCCAACGAACGCTACGAGGCTTGGCTGGGCGAGCGGATTCCTCTGATCCAGGCGGATCTAAAACAAAAGCACGCGCTGATGAAGGAGGCTCCGTTCCCATTCCTGCGCGCGACGTTCTATCGCTGGGCGCAGACGTGGCCGCTGGTTTCGCCGGAGACATTCGCGGCTCCCGTCGCGCTGGCTGTAGGCGATCTGCACGTCGAAAATTTCGGCACGTGGAGAGATATCGAAGGCCGGCTGATCTGGGGCATCAACGATTTCGACGAGGTGTGGTGGCTGCCCTACACCTGCGACCTGGTGCGTCTGGCAACCAGCGCGCTGATGGCCAGCGCGATGGATCACCTGCACATCGACGCCAGGCGGGCGTGCCAGATGATTCTCCAGGGATATAAAGACAGCCTGCGCGCCGGGGGAAAAATGATCGTGCTGGCCGAGCATCACCCCTCGCTTCGCGAAATGGCGGTGGAGCGGCTGAAGGATCCGGAGGGCTTCTGGGCCAAGCTCAACGCGCTGCCTTCGTCGACTCGCGAGGAGCCGCCCGAGCGCGCCACCAAGGCTCTGCGGCGGATGATGCCGGAGCGCGGATTGAAATATCGCGTGGTGCACCGAATGGCGGGGCTGGGGAGTTTGGGGCGGCGGCGCTACGTCGCGCTGGCGCAGTGGCGCGGAGGCAGCATCGCGCGCGAGGTCAAGGAGCTTACCGATTCGGCGTGGCTGTTCGCGCATCCCAGCCGCAAGTCCGGGATCTTATATCAGGAGGCGCTGGACCGCTCGATTCGCTGTCCCGATCCGTTCGTCGAACTGCGCGACCGCTGGATCGCACGCCGCTTGGCGCCGGATTGCAGCCGTATCGAGCTGTACTCGCTGCCCGCCCAGCATGACGCCGCGCGCCTGCTTCACGCCATGGGGTGGGAGACCGCGAATGTCCACCTGGGCAGCCGCGAGGCCAGCGTGATGACCGCCGATTTGAACAAACGCAAACCGACGTGGCTCTTCAAGGCCGCCACCGCGATGGTCAGCTCCGTGCACGCGGATTGGGAGGAGTGGAAGAGGGGCGCGTAAAGGCTACGCGAGGAGTGTGGTTTCCGCGTGAACGGCAGCCAGCGCCCGGTCCATCGTGGCTACCGAACCACCGTGTTCCCGCGCCAACCGCACAAGGTAAGCGTCGGTGACCTGCCGGTGCCCGGCGATCCCCGTGGTTGGCACGTCGAGATAAGAAACATCGTCCGGCCAGAATTCGTGGCGCGGAAGGGAGGAGATGGATTTGAGCAGGAGCCTTGCGGATTCGGCGGTCGCCTCCACGCCGGCGCGCAGGTGAAAGCGGACAAGCGCACCTTGCGTGATGGGGCATGTTGCAAACCGGTGCCCCTTTAGGAACCACGCCGCCGCGCGGGTGTTGAGACTGTGCTCGGGCGTCGCCAGCGCGATCAGGACATTGGAGTCGAGCAGGTAGACTCTACTCTTCGTCATCGAGAGCTTTGACGTCCTCGGTGGTCACGGGGCGGGCACAGCGGAACGTGGGGAATCCGTAGTCGCTCATCTTTATGGATCCGCGCTTCGCCCCTTTCGACGATTGCAGAATCAGGTCGCCAACCACTCGTCCGAGACTGCGGTTCTGATCCCGTGCGATGGCCTTGGCGATGTAGTACGCCTCATCGGAGATATCGAGCGTGGTGCGCACAAGGGCATCATAGCACAAGCGCACAAAACCAGGGCGTTTAACTTTTCCGTTTTTGTGCCCTAAGCGCAGCGAGTGGTTCGACTGAGCATGTCTCTGCCACGAAAGTAATGAGACCGCCGCACAGGCAGCTAGCGCGCGCCCTCTGGAAACGCTATCATTGTTCTTCAACCCTCAAGTCTGCGTTGAAACAATCTTGCGTTGGACAAATCAACAGTGACCAATTCAGTGGGAGTGCCGCGGGAGACTTTCCCCGGTGAGCGTTGCGTGGCTCTTACGCCGCGCTCCTGTGAAGTGCTTCAAAAACTCGGCATGGCAGTGCTGGTGGAGCCTTCCGCCGGAGTCGAGGCCGGCTATCCCGATGAACAGTACACGCAGCGCGGGGCCAAACTCGCCAGCCGCGCGGAGATTTTCGAGCAGGCCGATATTCTGCTTCAGTTCCGCAGCCTTGGCGCGAATCCCGAAGCCGGCCGCTCCGATTTGCCGCGCCTGCGTCCCGGGCAAATTCTGATCGGCATGGGCGAGCCGCTCACCGCGCAAAAGGAAATCGCGGAGCTGGCGGCGGCGGGCGTATCGTTTTTCGCGCTGGAACTGATTCCGCGCATCACGCGCGCGCAGAGCATGGATGTGCTGAGCTCGCTCGCGACAATTTCCGGATATGAGTGCGTGCTGCTGGCGGCAGCGGCACTGCCCAAGCTGTTCCCCATGCTGATGACCGCCGCGGGCACCATCACGCCCGCGAAAGTTTTCGTGCTGGGCGCGGGAGTCGCCGGCTTGCAGGCCATCGCCACGGCCAAGCGGCTGGGCGCGGTGGTCAGCGCCTACGATGTGCGCACCGCCGTGAAGGACCAGATCATCAGCGTGGGCGCGAAGTTCGTCAGCCTGGAAGTGGAATCCAGCGCGGCCGAGGACAAGGGCGGCTACGCCAAAGCTCAGGACGAAGCCTTCTACAAACGCCAACGCGAACTGATGAAGGAAGTGGTTCAGGATCAGGATGTGGTGATTACCACCGCAGCGGTCCCCGGCAAGCGCGCGCCCATCTTGATCACGACGGAGATGGTGGAAGCCATGGCGCCGGGCTCGGTAGTCGTCGATCTGGCGGCCGTGCGCGGAGGCAACTGCGAGCTCACCAAGCCGGGCCAGATCGTGTATCACCACGGCGTGTCGGTGATGGGACCGGTGAATATCCCGGCGCTGGCTCCGTATCATTCCAGCCAGATGTTCGGGACCAACGTGACCACGTTTCTGAAGCATCTCAAAGCGTTCCTGCCGCTGACGGCGGAGCCGGCCGATGAGATCGTGCGCGACACGCTGGTGACCTTCGGCGGCAACATCGTGCACCAGCGCGTGTGCGAAACTTTCGGTCTTCCCGCGCCCACCAAGGCCATCACCAACGGAAACGTCAAATGAACCACAATTACGAATTCGGTCTATACGTGTTCATGCTCGCCGCATTCCTGGGCTGGGAGCTGGTCAAGCGCGTCTCGCCGCTGCTGCACACGCCGCTGATGTCGCTGTCGAACGCTATCTCGGCGATCGCGGTGGTGGGCGCCATCGCGCTGACCGGCGACAAAACCGCCACCACGCTGATCCGCACGCTGGCTTTTATCGCGCTGATCACCGCGACCATCAACGTGGTCGCCGGTTATCTCATCACCGACCGGATGCTCAAGATGTTCCGCAAGCGGGAGCCCGCCGCGCCTTCCGAAGGAGAGCGCAAGTAGAGATGGAAAGCATTCTCCCGCTCATTTATCTTTTCGCGGCGCTGGGTTTCATTCTGGCCATCAAGTGGATGAATCATCCATCGACGGCGCGGCGCGGCGTCATCATCGGCGAGATCGGCATGCTGCTGGCGGTGGTTGGAACGCTGCTGCGGGCCGAGGTCCACATCGAGTGGATTCTCGCGGGCCTGGCGATTGGCTCTGCTATAGGCGCGCCTCTGGCGTACCTGATGCCGATGACCGCAGTGCCGCAGTTGACTGCCCTCTCGCACGCCTTCGGAGCGCTGGCATCGGCGCTGATCGGCACGGCCGAATTTTACAAAGAAACTCCGCACGGTCTCACGATGGGCGCGCTGGCGGCCGAGACACTGTTGGGATACCTGACCACCACGGCGAGCATCATCGCCTTCGGAAAATTGCAGGAGATTCTGCCGACGCGTCCGTTGACGTACAAGGGCCAGAACGTGGTCAGCTTTATCATCCTGGGCGGCGCGGTGGTGCTGGGAGTCCTGCTAACCGCCGGATATTCCGACCCGTGGATGTTCCCGGCGTTCATCGGCTTCGCGCTGATGTTCGGCATCATGCTGGTGACGCCTATCGGCGGAGCGGACATGCCCACCGTGATCGCGCTGCTGAACTCCTCGGCCGGCGTGGCCGCGGCGGCGATGGGCTTCGTGCTGGATAACCGGCTGCTGATTATCGCCGGCGCCTTGAACGGGACCGCGGGTTTGCTGCTTTCGATCATCATGTGCAAGGCCATGAACCGCTCCTTCACCAACGTGCTG
>Ga0070733_10002682_pt1 | contig 12444 bp, 11 predicted proteins | sample Coa_R1_9_FD_66450 | JGI IMG/M metagenome (GOLD analysis project Ga0070733, IMG submission 66450) | Surface soil microbial communities from Centralia Pennsylvania, which are recovering from an underground coalmine fire - Coalmine... | ecosystem: Environmental > Terrestrial > Soil > Unclassified ... | reverse complement strand
CGCCGCAGAGCGGGGTAGATGGTCCCGGTCGGCAGGTCGAACCGGGCGCCGCCGCGTTGCCGCAGCGCCTCCCTGACCGCGTACCCGTGCCGGGGCCCGGTCTCCAGGCTCGCCAGCAGCAGCGTGTCCAGGTGGCCCTTGAGCGCTTGCGCGTCCGCCCTCATAGGTAGGTATGCTACCCTCAGTGCCATAGGTAGTTATCCTACCTAGCTGGGGCGGACAGGGTAGCCGGCTGGAGGCAGGCGATGACGGACGCGGCGGTCGTGGCCGAGGGGCTTGGCAAGCGGTTCGGGCCGGTGGTTGCGCTGGACGGCGTTGACCTGGAGCTGCCGGCGCGCAGCGTGCTGGGCCTGCTGGGCCCGAACGGCGCGGGGAAGACGACCCTGGTGCGCATCCTGGCCACCCTGCTCAAGCCCGACCGCGGCCGCGCGCGGGTCGCCGGGTTCGACGTGACCGGGCAGCCGCGGGCGGTGCGGCGGCGGATCGGCCTGTCCGGGCAGTACGCGGCCGTGGACCCGTTCCTGACCGGAGCGGAGAACCTGGTCATGATCGGCCGGCTTTACGGCCTGCCCGGCCGCATCGCGCGCCGCCGTGCCGGGGAGCTGACCGGCCAGCTCGGCCTGGCTAGCGTGGCCGGCCGGCTGGTGCGCACCTATTCCGGGGGCATGCGGCGCCGGCTGGATGTCGCCGCCAGCCTGCTGGCCGCGCCGCCGGTCCTGTTCCTCGATGAGCCGACCACTGGCCTGGATCCTGGCGGCCGGCTGGCGTTGTGGCAGGTGCTCGGGGATCTGACCGCAGAGGGAGCCAGCCTGCTGCTGACCACCCAGTACATCGAGGAGGCCGAACGACTCGCCGCCACGATCGTCATTATCGACCACGGCCAGGTCGTCGCCACCGGCACGCCCGATCAGCTCAGAGCCAGAGCGGGGGGAGACCGCCTGGATCTGCGAGCCAGGCCGGGCCAGGACACCCGCCGCCTCGCGGGTGCACTGGGCGGGCTGGGCTCGGCAGAACCGGCCGTCGATGAGGCAGCGGGCCGGGTCGTCCTGCCTGTGGCCGACGGCGCGGCGGTCCTTCCCGCCGTAGCCGGGCGGCTGGCCGCAGCCGGGCTGACTATCAGCGCGCTGGCGCTGCGCCGGCCGACGCTGGAAGAAGCCTTCCTGGCCCTGACCGGGCAGGCAGCCGGCAGCCCGCAACCGCGCGACGCAGAGACTGGCGGCGTGCATGCCGCCCAGGCGCAGCCAGCCCGGAACGCGCGGCGCATGCGATGACCGCCATCATGACCAGCGGCGCTGCGTGCCACGGCAGGCCAGCCAGTGCGCTCACCGGCATCGCCGTGATCACCGGGCGCAACCTGCGGCGGCTGATCCGCGTGCCCACGCTGCTGGCATTGGCCACCGTGCAGCCGGTCCTGTTCGTGCTGCTGTTCACCTACGCCTTCAGCGGTGCCGTCCACGTGCCCGGCATCTCCCGTTACATCGACTACCTGCTGCCGGGTGTCTTCGTGCTGGCGATCGGGTTCGGCGCGTCCCAGACTGGCGTGGCCATCGCCGAAGACCTCAACACCGGGATGATCGACCGGTTCCGCTCCCTGCCCATCACCGGCAGCGCCGTCCTCGCGGGCCGGGTCGCCGCCGACGCGCTGCGCAACCTGTTCGTCCTCGCCCTGATGATCGGCACCGGGGCGGCGGCAGGGTTCAGGTTCCACGCCGGGCCTGCTCCCGCTCTCGCTGCGGTCGGCCTGGCCGTCGCGGTCAGCGTGGCGTTCTCCTGGATCAACCTGCTGCTCGGCCTGGCCGTCCGCGATCCCGAGACAGCCGGGCTGGCCGGGCTGTTCCCGGTTGTCATCTTGTTTTTCACCAGCTCTGTCCTGGTGCCGGTCGCCACCATGCCCGGCTGGCTGCAGGCCTTCGCCAAAGCCAACCCCGTCACCGTCATCACCGGCGCCCTGCGCGCGCTGTGCCTCGGCGGCCCCACCGCCCGCCCGGCCATCGAGGCCACCGCCTGGCTCGCCGGGCTGCTCGCCGTCACCATCCCGGCCGCCATCGCCCGCTACCGCCATGCGACCAGCAGCTGAACCGCCCCCGGCCCCCGCCCTGGACCGTGCCGCCGTCCAGGCGGAGATGGAACAGGTAAGGACCGACCTGCGGCAGCTCATCCGGCTGCGGGACGGCGAGCGGGACGAGACCCCGCAGTGGTGGGGCACCGGACGACGCTGACGAGGACGAGGCCGGCTTGTCAAAGGGCTTGTGGGTTCCGCCCGGCCCGGAGGACGACCGCCGGGTGTTCTACGCCACCGGGGCGAAGGGGGCGAGCCACCAGCACAGCAGGGTCGAGGACGCCAAGTTGACCGGGCATGCCACGGCCAAGGCACCAGACGGCGAGATCAACGGAGGCTCGGCCGCCTGGAACCCGACCTTGCTGGAGATCACGGTCGCGGGCTGCGCAGCCGGGGACAGGCCGGTCGACTGGGCGATGTGGGTGCAGCAGCAACGCTTCCCCGACCACTACCGCGACGAGGGCCTGAAACTTCCGCTCGCGCTGCACCTAGCCGCGAAGGCGACCGAGTACGCGCTGCCGCAGGAATACGCGGAGGCCAGGCTGCTGGAGGACGTCCCCGAGGACGGCACCGCCGTCAGCGATGACGGGACCGATGACACCGAGGAGGCAGGCGGGACTTTCGCCCTCGCGGACGATGAGGGAGAGGCCGAGGGGGATTACTAACGGTACTCCCGCCGCGCCATCCCCGCTTCCGCAACGGGTAGCGCGCGGCTCCGGAGGTGCCCGGTATTCCCGTGCGGACGAGGAGGCTGTAAGCCGGTATACGCGCAGGTCAGAATGTTCTACGTAATGTTCTTCGTGATCGAGGTCGGCACCCGCGATCCTGCCAGCCTTATTGGCTCTCGATTATCGGGCTGCGACTGAGCGCGGCGAGGCGGTGGAAGGGGTCAAGTTGTCGGCTGATCACGTCGTCTGGTCGTCCCGTAGCGCCAGGTCGTGGCCGCGATCAGCGGCGGCGCTGTTCCGCGCCGGGTCGGATCGGTCGCGAGCGCAGAATCATTTCGGAGCTGGGCTGTCCACAGGGTCTTTTCGTTTCCACAGGCAGCGCACGTAGTCCTGGCTGGTGGGTCGGTGTCGGTCATGCACAGATGGCTGTTTCCGGCGACGTGGTTTCCCACAGCCGACGGGTGTTTGTGCACGTAGCGATCCACAAGCTAGTCCGGGTAGCGTGCCATCCCTGGCCGGGATGGGCGGCATTTTGCCTGACCGCCCAGGCTGCACGTGACGTGCCAACCGGTGGGAGGGAGCGCGGTGGATATCAGGTCGGCGCAAAAGCTTGCCTGGGAGAACAAGCTGGCGAAAGGCTTTAATACCACTGATATCCCGCTGGAGTTCTGCCTGCTGAGTGGCGAGGTCGCGGAGGCATTTGACGCTTGGCGCAAGGGCCGGCCGCAGGTCGCTGAGGAGCTGGCGGATGTCGCGATCTACCTGCTGGGCTTGGCGGAGATGGCCGGGGCCGACTTGCAGGAGGCGGTGGAGGCCAAGCTGGCGGTGAACGAGGCGCGGGTGTACCGGCGGCTGCCCAACGGAGTGCCGGTGAAGGATGCAGCCGCTACCGAGACGCCGCCGCCGTCTGCGCCGCGGTGATGCTCACGCCGTGCTTGTGGTGGTGTCGATCGTGATAACTGGCGCGTGAGCGGCGAGCTTGCCGAATGTATCGGCGTAGGCGGTTATCAACGCACTGACGCGTGCCAGGGGCGGGGTATGGCCGTCGCGGGCCAGCAGGCGGGCGGCGATCTGGTCCGGCTGTCCGGTGAGATGGACCAGGATGCCGCCGCGCTGCGCCACCATCGCGGCTAGTTGTGTGGCCTGGGTTAACGTGAGCCGGGAGTGGCCACGATCGAGGGGGCCGTGGACTAGCTCGCTGACGAAGCTGCGGTCAAGCACGAGCGGGCCCGGGCGGGCAAGGATCGCCTGGTATTTGGCGAACAGGTCCACCCCCTCGGGGGTGAGGGCGGCATGCACGACGGCATGCCCGTGGTGGGCGGCGACCGCTTGGGCCAGGGTGGATTTCCCGGCACCGTCGCAGCCGTCTATGACCACCAGGTGCTGCTGGCTCACCGGGCCGGTGAGGCCGGGCACGGTCACGGCAGCTCGATCAGGGCGGCGAGTTCTGCGGTGCTGGCGAACCGGCCGCTCACCGCGTACTGGATCATGAGGTTCCGCCAGTTCGGTTCGCGGCCGTCGGCGAACGTCCACCACCGGCCCGGATCCGCGGCGAGCACCGTGCGCCCAGCCGCGGCGCATGCGCCGGTGATGATGGCGGCGCCCGGCGGGGTTTCCGGGCCACGGGTGTCGATGAGGGTCAAGCCGGCGCGGCGGGCTGCGGCCCAGTCGGCGTGTGCCGCCTGGCAGGGATCAGCCGGGTCACGAAATCGGGTGGCGATGCGGGCCTGCCAGCCGCGGGATTCCAGCAGGCGGATAATGTCGCGCCATAGCTCGCCCGGCAGGTGGGGGGAGGGGTCGATGAACGCGTAGCGCCCGGCCGCCACGAAGGGGGCGCGGTTGCCAGCAGTTGGTGGCTGGGCGCGCAACAGCGCGGAAATCGCCTGGTCGATGGCGTCGTCGATAGATTGCAGGTTGCGGTGCAAGAACGCCGCGAACCGCTCGGTTGGCTGCGCTGGCGGCGGGGCGAGGTGCGGAGCTCGGATCACCTCGGTCAGCACGAGGTCCAGCAGCGAGTCAGGGAAGGTGTGGGCCGGCCCGTTGCTGGTGGGGCGACGCCTACCGCGCCATGTCACGCCGTCGGCGCGGCGGAGGTGACCGAGAAGTCTGCGCGAATAAGAACGTGCCGCCGGCCGAAGAGCGTGGCCTGTTGGTGGGCCGCGGGGGTTTCCGGGCCCAGGTGTCCCGCTCATGGCAGCCGTTCAGGCGGTATATCTCAGGTGTGGGGCTTGTTGGGCGTGACCGAGAGATGGCGGCGGTTGGCCTGCTGTTGGACCGGGCGGCAGCGGGTGCCGGCGGTGTGCTGGTGGTTTACGGTCCGCCCGGTTCCGGGAGGACGGCGCTGGCCGAGGCCGCGGCGGGGGAGGGCCGACGGCGCGGCTTTGCCGTCGCCCGGGTTGCAGTGGCTGCGACTGGACCGGTCCGGCTGGCCTGGGCGCAGCTGATACGCCAGACCGGCGGGCCCGATGCGCTGGCGCGCCACCTGCTGGAGGAGGCGGGGCCGCTGGAGCTGGATGATGCCGCCGAGGCTTTGGTGTCGGTGGGGCCGCGCCTGATCGTGGTGGACGATGTCGATCGTCGTGGCTCCGGAGCGGTGGAGTTCTTGCCGGTGCTGGCCGCCCGGGTGGCCGACTCCTCGACAGCGGTGATAGTGACCGCGTCGGCGCCCTTGGGCACCGGGCAGGAACTGCGCCTGGGGCCGCTGGGCGAGCAAGACCTGGGCGCGGTGGTAGCTGAGGGCCGGCCCGAGGTGCGCCGGGCATTGTGGCTGGCTTCGGGCGGCTTGCCGGGTCCGGCTGTGTCCCTCGCGGGTCGGCTCGGCGGCCTTGCTCCAGGTGCCGATCCGGTGGTGCACCTGGCCCTGTCTGCGCCCTCTCAGGTCACGTTTCTCGCTGTTGACCCTCCGCTGATCCGGCTGCTGGAAACCGCGGCCGGGCTAGCGGCGGATGGCCCGCTCCGGGCTCGGGTGCTGGCGCGCCTGGCGCGGGAGCTGCTCGCCGACCCCGCGGCCGGGCCCCGGCGGCGGGCCCTGGTCGACGAGGCCCTCGCGCTGGCACGGGCCGGCGGAGAGCCGGCGGTGCTGGCCGAGGTGCTCGATGCCAGGCTGCACGCGTTGTGGGACCCCGCCGCGGCCGAAGACCGGCTCGCGGCTGCGTCGGAGATCATCGACCTGGCCCGCGCCGCCGGTGACGACGCTCATGAGCGGCAGGGCATGTTCTGGCGGTTCGTCGCCCTGATGGAGCTGGGCCGGGTGGCCGAAGCGGAGTCGGCGCTGGCCGCGTTCGAGCGGGCCGCTCAGCTTGCCGGCGACGAGGCGGCGCTGGTGATGGTCGCGGCGCGGCACGCCATGCTGGCCACTGTGCGGGGCCGTTTTAGTGAGGCGGTGCGCCTCGCCGAGCAAGTCCTTGAGTCCGGGCGGCGAGCGGGCCTGGCCGACGCCACGGACCTGTACGGCGCGGTGCGCGGGATGGTGATTCAGGAGCAGGGAACCGAGCAGGAGGCTGCTTTCGGCGTGGGTCTGCTGCTCGATGCGGCACGTCACCGGCCAGGCCATCTGTTCGAGGCCACGTTGGCGGGTGTGCTGGCGACGTTCGGCCGTATTCCGGAGGCGCAAGCTGAACTACAGCGGGTGCTGCCCCAGGCGCTGGGCGCTTCTGGGCCCCGGTGGCTTGGGGCGATGGCGGCGCTCGCGGTCGCGGCCAGCGCAGCCGGTGACCGGGAGGCGGCCGGGGCGCTGTACCCGGCGCTAGCACCATACCGGGGGCGGCTGGTCATTCAGGGCGGTGCCAACGCTGTTGCCGGGCCGGTGTCGCACTACCTGGGCCTGCTCGCCACGGTCCTGGGCCGACAGGACGAAGCTGTCGATCTTTTTTCCGAGGCCGCAGCCCTGGCAGGGCAAATCGGGGGCCTACCGTCGTTGGCTCACGCCCGGGCCGGGCTGGCCGGCGCCCTGGCTGCACGCAATGGCCCTGGCGACCTCGAGGCAGCCGAGGAGCACCGGCGGCAGGCTCGATCGGTCGCTGAGCGGCTGGGCATGACTGTCCTGCTCGCGGCGCTGGCGCCACCGGCCGATCGCTGGCGGCTCCGCCGGGACGGCGCTGACTGGCTACTTGACGCCGACGATGAGCATGCCCGCCTGCGCGACGGCCGTGGCCTGCACTACTTGCGGGCGCTGCTGGCCGCGCCCGGCCACGACATCCCCGCTCTGGACCTGGCCGCCGGCGGGGCAGGCGTACACCCACGGGCCGTCGGCCCGGTCATCGACGAGCAGGCCCGCTCGGCCTACCGCCGCCGGCTCACCACCCTGGCCGGCGAGCTAGAGGCCGCAGACCGGGCCGGCGACGCCGATCGCGGCGCGCGGCTCGAAGCCGAGCGGCAGGCCCTGCTGGCCGAACTGCGCAGTGCCACCGGCCTAGCCGGGCGGAGCCGCGAGGTCTCCCCGGAGGCCGAGCGGGCGCGGGTCAACGTCACCCGCACCTTGCGCGCCACGCTGGCGCGGATCACCGAGATGGCCCCGGCAGCCGGGGCCCACCTGCAGGCGTCGATCCGCACCGGCGGAGCCTGCCGGTATCAGCCTGAGGCGGGCGGCCCGGCCGGCTGGGACGTCTGACCGTACAAGTTGTTCCATCACGATTTACGCCCCTGGGGTGAGACCACGGAGGCAACCACCGATGACAACGCCCAAGCCCATGGACAGTAAACCTGAGGGACAGGCCGGCCCGCCCGTGCCGGCCAGGGCTGACGCGGCGGCCCTGGACTGGGGAGTCGGCAGCTACGAATCCCTGGCCGCGCAGCTTCTGCAGGCCGCCCGCGTCGTCGTCGAAAGCGCAGGGCTCCGCCCCGCGGAGCGTGTCCTTGACCTTGGCTGCGGGACCGGAAACGCCACACTACTCGCCGTAGAGCACAGCAGCGAGGTGACGGGCGTGGATCCCGCGTCGCGGCTGCTGGAGATCGCCCGAGCTCAAGCCGCCCGCGAGGGCAAGCAGGTAACGTTCCTGCCCGGCGAGGCCGCGTCGCTGCCGATCAGCGAGTCCAGCGTGGATGTCATCCTCTCGGTGTTCGCCCTGATCTTCGCGCCCGATCCCCATGCCGCAGCCGCCGAGATGGCGCGCGTCCTGGCCCCAGGCGGGCGCATCGTGCTGAGCGCGTGGATTCCCGCCGGCGCGATGTTCGAGATGACCTCGACAGCGTCAGATACTGTCAGGCAGGCCCTGGGGGCATCGCCGGGGCCGGCGCCGTTTGCCTGGGAACAGCGCGATGCCCTGTTGAACCTGCTCGCCCCGCACGGTTTCAGCGTGCAGGTCACGCACCACGCTTTGGCGTTCGCCGCATCGTCCGCGCAAGAGTTCCTCGACGACCAGCTTCAGAGCCATCCGATGGCAGTCGGTGGTCTCAGCGTCCTTGAGCGGCTCGGCCAGGCAGAAGCGCTGCGCACCCGCCTCCTGGCGATCTTGGAGAACGGCAACGAAGACACAAGAAAGTTCCGGGTAACCAGCCGCTACGCCGTTGCCACGGCCCGCCGCCATCGGTGAGCCAGCGCTCAGGAACCGCGCTTGTGACCATGCCAGCATCACCTCACGGGCATACTGGCAAGGCCCACAGGAGCCGCCCGGCGGGTTGTCACCCCCTGGACAGGATGCTCCCCGCGACCCTCGCGAGTCCCGTCTGCTAGGAGGCGGTGCCAGGTGCGGGTCCAGGAGCTGTGGCGGTATCCGGTCAAGTCGCTTCAAGGGGAGCGGCTGCACCAAGCACTGGTAACCGCGCATGGGCTCGACGGTGACCGCAGGTACGCGACTAGCTGCTCGAAGCCAGAGTGCGGCGCGAGGTCCGGTGATTATCGTGTCCTTCGGGTCTGGTAATGGGGAGCCGGTGATGCTCGCCGTCGGCCCGAGCAGGTCCCACATGTTGCCGCGATGTCGCGGAACACCGCCACTTGGCCGTATGGTTCCGTGCGTGGCGACCCGATGAACTCCACTCCGGCCGCCATCATCCGCTGGCGTGCGGCGTCGAAGTCGTCAACGCGCAAAAAGAACCCCACCCGGCTGGTGGCCTGCCTGCCCATCACGGCGGCCTGATCCGGGCCGTCAGCTTGCGCCAGCAGGAGGCCGGTGACCGCCCCTGCCGGCCGCACCACCACCCACCGCTTGGGCCGCCCTCATTTGGTCCGTGCAGCGGAGTTCTCGGCCAACTCGAAGCCCAGAGCCGTCACGAAGAAGCTGATCGCGGCGTCATAGTCGGTCACCACGAGCGTGACCAGGCTCAGATGCACCCGCCCAGTGTTACGCATCGCCGCGGCGTCCGGCGTCACCGCTGGGTGTGGGGGTACCTCGCAGCGACGCAGGCCAAGTTCGCGTGACCAGCGGCGAAGGTCGGTGACGCTCTCCTGATCAAGGTCGCATAGCAGGTAGGAGCTGGCATTTCCGAGCATGGTCATCGCCAGCAACGCAGAGCCCGGATAGACGCCACGGTCGCCCCCAGCATAGGAGGCGGCGATGGCGCGGTACTGCGAGCTGGCCAGGGCGTCGAAACGCGGAGCGACCTCCAGAAACCGCAGAATGCCGAACTGGCGCTCCTCGTCGTGCACGACCGGGTACGCGGATGAGCAGCTCGGTGCCGGCCTCCTCGGCTTCATGCCTTGCGGCCTTCGGCGGGCGGGGTGAATGCCGCGAGCAGGGTGGCCGTGATAAGCCGGGCGGCGTCGTCAGCCTCGATGCGGCCGCCGGCGGCGTCTTCGGCGGCGGCGTGCATGAGGCTGAAGGCGGTGGTGGTCAGCCAGTGCTCTGGCAGGTCGGCGCGGAAGGTTCCAGCGCGCTGCCCGCGCTCGATGAGGGCCTGCACCCGGCGCAGGATCGGGTCGTGGACGCCGCGGATCCGCTCGGCGGGCAGTTCCCGGTGGGCGGCCAGCAGGATGTTGCGGAACTGGTGGACCAGTTGCCAGGAGGCGGCCACCAGCCGGGTGAGCGCCGCGGCCGGGTCGCCGCCGGTGTCGGTGGCGCCGAGAATCGCGTCCGCGTGCTCGATGGTCCGGGCCATGACTGCTTCGACGAGTTCGGCGCGGGTGCTGAAGTGGCCGTACAGCGTGATGCGGCCGACGCCCGCCGCCGCGGCGATGCCCGCGATGCTCATCTCGGGGTCCCGGGCCAGGCAGTCGGTGGCCGCGTCCAGGATCGCGGCGACGTTACGGCGCGCATCCGCTCGCTGGGTTCTGCGGGCCGTGCCGCGGGCATCGCTGGACGGCATCTCCGAATATTCCCTTTCTCGAACAGTGGTGTATGAGTTAACCTGGCCCCTGTAACTCATACAAGCTCGTTCATGTTAGCGCACGGCGCGCCGGAGAAGGAGATCGTCATGCAGGGCCTAGACCGCAGATCCAGAGCGCGCAGACCAGAAGGGCCGGCCGTGACCGCGGCCGGGCCGGGTGCCCCGGACCGGCCACGCGGGCGGCCCGCCGTGCGATCGCGCTGGCTGGCCCTGGCCCTGCTGGCGTCCGCGCAGCTGATGCTCGTCCTGGACGTCACCGTGGTGAATGTGGCGCTGCCGGACATCGGCACGGCCCTGCACCTGGTCCGCGGCGAGCTGCCGTGGGTGATGACGGTCTACACGCTGGTCTTCGGCGGGCTCATGCTGCTGGGCGGGCGGATCGCCGACCTGTTCGGCCCGCGGCGGCTGACGCTGGTGGGACTGGTTCTGTTCACCGGGTCGTCGCTGCTGTGCGCGCTGTCGCGGGACGCCGCGATGCTGCTGGCCGGGCGGTCGCTGCAGGGCCTCGGCGCGGCGCTGATGTCACCCGCCGCGCTGGCCACCGTCATGACGCTGTTCACCGGCCCCGCCCGCGGCAAGGCGCTCGGCGTGTGGTCGGGGCTGGCCGGTGCCGGCTCAGCGCTGGGCGTCATCCTCGGCGGGGTGCTGACCTCCGAGGCGGGCTGGCGGTGGGTGTTCGCGATCAACGTGCCGATCGGCATGGCGCTGCTGTTCGCGATACCGCTGGCCGCGCCCGCCCGGTGGCAGGCCGGCGCGGTGGAGCGCGGCCTTGACATCCCCGGCGCGGTGCTGGTCACCGCCGGGACCGCGGCGGCCATCTACGGGCTGATCAACGTCGGCAGCCACGGCTGGGCGGCCACCTCTACCGTGCTGCCGCTGGTGCTCGCCGCCGCGGTCTGGGCAGCCTTCGCGGTGGTCGAGCACCGCGCCCGCCGTCCGCTGCTGTCCGTGGGCCTGCTCGGCCAGCGAGCGGTGCTGGCCGGCAGCTTCCTCATGCTGGCCGCTACCGGGCTGCTGGTCGGCGGTTTCTTCCTGGGCTCGTTCGCGCTGCAGCGCGCCCACCACTACAGCGCCCTGCACGTGGGCCTGGCCTTCCTGCCGATCGCCCTCGCGACGGTGGCCGGAGCGCAGGCCGGCACCCAGGTGCTGACCCGTGTCAATGCCCGGATCGTCGCGGTCACCGGCCTCGCCCTCGCGGCCGCCGGGTACGCCATCGCCGCCCGCTGGCCTCAGCCCGTGGAGATGGTGGCCGGGCTGAGCATCGCCTCGCTCGGCATCGGGGCGACCTTCGTCACCGCCTTCACCGCTTCGCTCACCGACGCCGCCCCAGCCGAGGCAGGGCTGCGGTCCGCGCTGGTGAACACCTTCCACGAACTCGGCGGAGCGGCCGGCGTGGCCGTGTTGTCCAGCGCCGCCGGAGCCGGGCTCGTCGCGGTCCACCTGGCCAGCCATGACTTCACCCGTGCCTTCACCGTCGGCGCGGTCGTCGCGGCGGTTGCCCTGGCGGCCGCGGCGGTGCTGGTCCCGGCCGTCCGCCGCAGCCCGCCGGCGGCCAACGTTCCGGCCAGTGACCCGGCGGCACGGGATGCACCGGCCGCCCGGCTGGTCCGCCGCCGGTCCGGGCTGCGCGCCAACAGCGTCGCGATCTGTGTGATGCTCCTGGTCCAGTACGGGCTCGGCATGGGCGTCAACCTCTACGCCCAGGTGCCGGCCGCCGACCATAGCACCGGCCTCGCCGTGGCGGCCGGCCGGGCCCTGACCAGCCAGCCGGCCGTCCTCGCGGCCCACACCGTGCTGGGGCTGCTGATGCTGGTAGCAGGAGTCAGCGTGCTGGTCCGCGCCATCCGTGCCCGGCACCGCCGAGCGATCGCGGCCTCGGCGGTCGGCCTGGCCGCCATCATCACTGCGGCGTTCAGCGGCGCCGCATTCGTCAGCAACGGGCAGCCCAGCGCGTCTATGGCCATGGCTGTCCTCACTGGCGTGGCCCTGCTGTCCTATCTGGCCAACCTGCTGATGGTGGGCCCGGCCGCCGCGGTCTCCCGCGATGAGTGATCCCGGCACTGTGTGCCCGATGCCCCGCCTGGTCATTGGCAGAAGCTGGTGCGGTCAGCTCGCCGGTGATGAGCCGAAGGCATGCCAGGGACGGGCTAGCCACCGGGATCCGGGCCGCCTCGGCCCGTGGCTCCTGCTGCGCGCCGAACGGGCCCGCATGCTGCCACATACCTTCCTATCCGGCCGAACCAGCCGCGTAACAGGAGAACAAAGATGACCAGCCTGCACCCGATCTATCACGGTGACACCGGCGAACCCAGCGCCCGATTCCGGCCCGCGAGCCAGCCTCCGGGCTACCGCACCGCCAAGGGCACCGCCGGGCACTGCCTCGCCTCACCCGAAGACACCGGCGGCCGGTTCAGCCTCTACCGCTGGGACATGAGCCCCGCCTCCGGCGGGCCCGGC
>Ga0070733_10002680_pt1 | contig 12450 bp, 7 predicted proteins | sample Coa_R1_9_FD_66450 | JGI IMG/M metagenome (GOLD analysis project Ga0070733, IMG submission 66450) | Surface soil microbial communities from Centralia Pennsylvania, which are recovering from an underground coalmine fire - Coalmine... | ecosystem: Environmental > Terrestrial > Soil > Unclassified ... | reverse complement strand
CGATCGTATTTAGCAAATTCGGCAGAGCGAAGTTTTATAAAACTCTGCTCAGTCTTCGCAGAAACAATCCGGCTCTTGCCGCTAATGCTTCTTTCCGAAGGGTAAGAGTGGGAAATGAAAAAGCACTCTATGCCTATGTCAGACAAAAAGAGGGGAACAAAATATTTGTCATTCTAAATCTTTCTGATAAAGAACAAACCATTACGATCAACGACAAATCACTGACAGGAAATCCTTACAATGTCTTTGCGGCTAAAAATGAACCGCTCAACAGTAAACCGTGGAAGATTGAACCATGGGGATACGTTGTCTATAAATATTAGGGAGCAGGAAGCGGGAAGCAGGCCTCACGCGTCCTGCCTCCTGCTTCCTGCCTCAAACCTATTTCTGAATTCCTGTCATCACCGATTTTTTTGAACCGTAATCTAAACTCCGTTCGATGTCCACTGTTATATTTTTACCATCGAAATGACAGGTAAATATTTCTGTGTGGGGGCTCTCGATATAACGCATTTGCATGACCAGGGTCTGATCATCCCGCCAGAAAAAATTCCCGGCTACTTTATACGGTGAAAGGATGGCCCAGTTTTCCATCGCATCGGAAACTGAATAAGGCCCCGGTTTGTTTGTCTGTCCTGTTTTCCAGAAACCTGCCCCGTAATACAGATCGTAGGTATCTCCTCCCGCATTGAGGACGAAATGACATATGCTGTCGTGGATCTGTATATTGATTGATGAAATGTGATTTTCATTCGGCTCAAGTACAAAATATTTGATCAGATTCTTATTCGTGTTCATAGATGTAAAACTGCCTGATTCAGGCACGAGCGCCAGCGTAGACAACTTTGCCTTCAAAGTAGTCTGGGATTTTGGATCTTCCGGTAGTTTGTCTCTTCTGAAAGCCGGTAAAAGATAATCCCACACCAGATTTAACTCATTCTGCATATTCTGCGTTTCTTCGGTGATGGCAATAACGGCATCCAATCCTGGCAAAACAAGAATATACTGACCAAATGCGCCATCTGCACGGTATGAATGATGGCGGCTTCGCCATATCTGATAACCATAACCCTGTTCCCAGTCACTGGAATCTTTTTTCACTTGAGGTAAATCGGGATGCTGGATAATTTTTGAGGTTGTTGCTTCCTCAATCCATGATGAGGGAATAATCTGATTTCCGTTCCATAATCCTTTTTGCAGGTAAAGCTGACCGAGTTTTGCCATGTCCTCGGTTTTTACCCGCAGCCCCCAGGCTCCTGTATTTATTCCCATAATATTTTCCTCCCAGTCTATTCCGGAAATACCCAGCGGCTCAAAAAGTCTGGACCGGAGATATTCAACAACTTTTTGCCCCGTTACTTTTTGAATGATCGCGGACAACATGAAAGTGCCCATGGAATTATACAGAAAAACTGTTCCCGGTTTATATGCAATGGGAGCTGCTAAAAATGTCTTTGGCCAGTTTTTGGATTTTATAACCTGCCTTGGTTCCGGATCCATCCCGTCAGACATCGTCAGAACGTCTTTGATGGTGAGAGCCGCGAGATTGGGTGAAATCGAATCGGGCAGATCTTTCGGAAAAAATGAAATGACTTTATCTGAAAGTTTTATTTTGTTTTCGCTTACTGCAAATCCAATAGCCGTAGATGTAAAAGTCTTACTGGCAGAATATAAAGTATGCCGTAATGATGGTTTATAAGGATTCCACCATCCTTCAGCGATTACTCTTCCATGGCGAAGAACCATGAAACTGTGTAATTCATTTTTACTTTTTTCAGAAGCATTAATAAATTTTAGAATGTCCGCGGATGAAACACCCTCCGCTTCCGGAGTACTGCGTGGAAGAGATGATCCGGTTTGGGCGTTTGCAGAAAATAAAACAACGATCGATGTTAAAAGACTAATTATTTTTATCATGTGGCGGAAATTGTTAATTGTCAATTGTCAATTGTTAATTCAATCATTTTCAAATTAGCCTCGGCCTTTGCCTTCGCCTTACGCCTTAGCCTTAGCCTTACACCTTCGCCTTCGCCTTACGCCTTACGCCTTTGCCTTAGCCTTCGCCTCAAACGTATTTTTTCACCACCGGTATTTTCCTCAATAAAATACTGACCTGCCAGCTTACAAGCATTGAAATCACAAACGTTATCAGGAATTTAATGAATGCCGGCAGATCCACATTTAATAGTTCATACTGGCACCATAACACAAAAATATAGTGGACTAAATATATGCAATAGGCATTCAGGGTAAGTGAATCCCAAACGGCGCTTGACCTCTTAATAAATTTTCGGAAGAGCGTCAGAAATGCGAGAGAACTGAAACAGGTCGAGCCTGCGTAAACACATCCGTAAATAATTTTCGAAGGCCATTCACCTAATTTCTGTCCGAATCCCTGCCTTCCCAACCCTTCCAATACGAGCAGAAGCATGTAAAAGATGACGCAGGCTCTGAGCCAAATCCGCCAGTTTTTCATAAACTTCGAGTTGGAAGACAATAGTCCTTTTTCAATATCCGAAGCACCGAGGATGCTTCCGAAAATAAAAAAGCCGAAATAGAGCAATAACCGGCTTTCCTGAAATGCAAACGGACCAAAACTTTTCCAGGAATAAGCACCAAATAACCAGGAAGCCGGAACATAGAGTAACCATACCATTCCATAAACCAGCAGGGCAGCTTTTAATGGATGGTCTGCCAGGTTTCGTAATTTTTTTTCCGATCTGTCAACAAATGGTATGAATACCTTTCCAAAAACAGCGAATAGCAGATTGAATAAAAAAAGAACCCAGATGAACCAGGGTGGGCCGGCCGGCCAGCCCTCAACGAAAAGGAAATCTTTTAAAAAATTCTTTAACCCACCTTCCGGGTGTTCGGTGAGGTAGGCAGGATAATAGGCCAGCAACATCAAACTACTTACGGCCACGACAAATGGTAAAAAAAGCCGGTAGAAGCGGTCGCGAATAAACAGGCCCGGTCCTTTCTTTTTCAATCCCTTCACAACAAAAAATCCACCGATCAGGAACATAAGGGCCATAAAGAAAACATCGTTGAAGTTTTCGAAAATATCGAGACCGACCCAACGTTTACTATCTATGATCGGATGGGTGGAAAGGATATAAGCATGCGGGTTGAAACGCGCAAAAGTCGTGTAAGCGAGGGTAGAGTGATGTGCAACGACGAGTACTGTTATAAACGAGCGGAGATAATCAACCCATAAGACCCTTCCGGCGCTCTGATGCAGAACCGGATTTGACGCAGAATTGTCATGTATCATTTTATGCACGTGTTATGTTGAAAACAGATCTTAAATATAAACCCTATTTTCCCTATTTTTAAACCGATGTTGGCTGACTGCTCGCTTACACGATTCGAAACAATGAACACGAATCTACTCGCAAACCCGATTTTCAGGGACTATTTTAATATTCATCAGTCTTACGGTGAATTGTTAGATGAGGACGGTAAAGTGCGCCCTCACTGGGAAACTTTTTTTGAGACTTACAGCCGTCTTGGCGAGGAAGAAATAAATAGCCGTAACACCGATACCCTCCGATTGCTCAAAGAAAACGGAGTAACATATAATATTTATGGAGATCCGAACGGCTTAAACCGTCCATGGAAGCTGGACAATATTCCTTTTTTAGTCAGTCAGGAAGAATGGACATCCATCGAGACGGGTCTTTCTCAAAGAGCACAACTGCTGAATTTCATTCTGGAAGATATCTATGGGGAAAGAAAACTAATCAGGGAAGGAATTTTGCCCATGGAGCTTATTTATAATCACGCGGGTTTTCTCAGACCCTGCTGTGGCATTCATCAGCGCGGTAAACATCAATTGGTTTTATATTCTGCAGATATTGCTAAGAGTACGAAGGGTAAACTCTGGGTCGTAAATGATCGAACGCAGGCTCCCTCCGGATCCGGATATGCGCTGGAGAACAGAACAACTATGACGCGCGTGATTCCGGAATTGTTCGACGGATTGAAAGTCCGTCATCTTTCGCCCTATTTCAACGCACTCCGGAATGGTTTAAATGAAATCGCACCGCACAGAAACCTGAATCCGCGGATTGTCATTTTGACACCGGGTTCTTCCAATGAAACTTATTTTGAACATTCTTATCTCTCTTCTTATCTTGGATTTACACTGGTGCAGGGTAATGACCTGATCGTAAAAGATAATTTTGTCTGGCTGAAAACAATGGGTGGCCTCGAGCGTGTAGATGTGATCCTTCGCCGTGTGGATGATATTTATTGTGATCCGCTTGAATTAAAAGCGGATTCCCAGTTGGGCATTCCCGGGTTGTTACAATGCGTGCGCAGTGGAAATGTAAGTCTGGCCAATCCGTTGGGCAGCAGCGTTCTTGAGAATCCCGGTCTGATGCCGTTTCTGCAACTGATCTCACGTCATTTTTTAAATGAAGACCTGATATTGCCGACCATTGCATCCTGGTGGTGCGGTCAGCCGAAGGAACTTCAATATGTTTTGGAAAATATCAAAACCCTGGTGATAAAAAAAATACACCGGGCTGCGACGGGCAGTTCTTCCATTGACGGAGCATCGTTATCAACCAGCCAGTTAGAAGCCTGTAAACAACAAATCAAATCAAACCCCGCACTCTATGTCGGACAGGAAAAAGTGGAAATATCCCTGAGCCCTTCACTCATTGGGGGAAGAATTGTGCCACAGAAAGTATTGTTCAGAAGTTTCCTGGTGAGTAACCAGAATGATTATGTGGCAATGTCAGGTGGCCTGGTCAGATCGTCTGCAGATGCCGCAAATTTTCTCATATCAAGTCAGACTGGCGGATTTAGCAAGGATGCCTGGATTATTTCCCCCGAACCGGGCAGGGTTGTAAATGTATTAAAGGAGACACCTGAGTCTGCCGTTGAAACATATAATGATATGCTGCCAAGCCATGCGGCGGAAAATTTATTTTGGGTTGGCCGTTATACAGAACGCATTCTGGGTAATGCACGTTTTCTGAGAACGGTGATGCAATTTCTGGCCGAAGGAAATAAACTGATCACAGATATCAACCGGCAAACGGAAAAGAGTTTGCTGGAAGCCTTTACAAAGTATAGTTATACCTTACCTGGTTTTGTTGGAGAAGATGCGGATAAATTATACGCTGATCCCTGGAAGGAATTAAAAGATGTTCTTTTCAACGAGAAAAGAACGGGAGGAATCAAGTATAATTTCTCCCAGTTTCACAAAGCCATACATGAAGTGCGGGATCATTGGTCAACGGATACCTGGCGTGTGATCCGCGGTATGGAAGAGGGATTGCAAATTGGTATTCCCTTGTCACATCATGGACATCTGCAAATGATTCATGCCCTCGACAACCTGATCACTTCAATCGTTGCGTTTATAGGATTGAACCGGGAAAGTATTTCCCGCGAACAGGGTTGGATCATGCTGGATGTTGGAAGAAAAATCGAGCAAAGTCTTTTGGTGATCACCATGTTGAGGACCAACCTGGTAAAAAGATATAGTGATCAGGTGGAATATAATCTGCAGCAATCGGTACTAATGAGTAATGAAGGTCTTGTGAACTACAGATATAAATATCGCAGACCGCTTCAAAATCTGCTGGTAATAGATCTATTACTCTTTGATCCAAATAATCCGAGGTCACTGACCTATCAGGTTGTGCGACTGAAAGCTTATCTGCAAAACCTGCCCAAAAATAATGGTGGCAAATCACTGACTGAATACGAGCGGCTTATTCTGGAAGCCGATACAATGCTAAAACTCGCCGATAAAAAAGAACTGGCCGAGTCAGACGAGGACGGATATACCAATCTTGAAAAATTTTTGTCCCGGTTGTTCGGTATTCTGTCCGCCATCCCCGGCGTTATTTCAAAGGCATTTTTTAAACATGAGATGACACCAAAAACAATCATCATACGATAATACCGCCGATCACTTCAGAAATGAAATATACAATTCAACATAAAACAGCTTATAGTTATCTGGAACCCGTGAGCCTTTGCCATAATATCGCACGGCTTGTTCCCCGCAACACCAGCGATCAAATCTGTAAGAATACAAATATCCGGATTGAACCGAAACCGGACCGGATCAATGAGTATGAAGATTTCTTCGGAAATAAAGTGATTTATTTTTCTATTGAAAAGGAACATTGGGAACTCACGGTCAATGTGACTTCCGAAGTAGAACGTCATCATTCCGGTCAGATAAAAATGCAGGTTTACAGAAATGCCAGCCTGGAAGAAGTAAAAAAAGGAATACAAAATCTGAAAGGCGAATCGATGGATATCAGGCAATACATTTTTGAGACCCCGATGACCGCGTCAAATGAGGAGATATTAGCGTTTGCTTTAAAGTCTTTTCAACCTGGTAAATCTGTTTTTGAAGCGACGGAAGATCTCACGAAACGCATTTATAATGAGTTCGAATACAAACCGGGACATACGACCATTTCAACTCCGCTGACACAGGTGTTGAAAGAGCGGAAGGGTGTTTGTCAGGACTTTGCACATCTGGCCATTTCATGTCTCCGGTCTGTTGGCTTACCGGCCCGTTATGTCAGCGGATATATTGAGACCGTTTCTCCTGAAGGAGTTGAGAAACTGATTGGCACCGATGCCTCACATGCATGGTTTAGCCTCTATATACCGGATATGGGATGGACCGATTTTGACCCCACGAACAATTGTATCGTATCCGACCAGCACATAACAATAGGCTGGGGAAGGGATTATGCGGATATTGCACCCCTGGACGGGATTATTCTCAGCAGCGGTTCTCATGAATTGACGGTATCGGTAGATGTAAAGAGGACAAACTGAAAATTGCCCACTGGTATAGTTATTGAATGGTACCAGATCTAATTTTTATTATGAAACTTTATACCTGTAGTAACTGTCATAGCCTCATCTATTTTGAAAATAACATCTGTCTAAACTGTAAGTATTCCCTGGGCTTTGATGCCCAATCCCTTTCGCTGATTACCCTGGTTGCAGAAGGAAATAATATTTTCGCGAATCTGCAGGATCGGGGACAAAAATTCCACTATTGTAAAAATTCAGAGTATTCCACATGCAACTGGCTGGTTTCCACTTTTTCAGGCGCCACCTTCTGTCAGGCATGTGACCTGAACCGCATTATTCCGGATCTCACTGACCAGGAAAATCTGAGGAGATGGAAAAATATTGAAATTGCCAAACACCGGCTCGTTTATTCATTACTTCGTCTTCGTCTTCCGGTGCAAAAGAAAATAGGGGACGAGGAAACCGGAATTGCTTTTGATTTTCTGGCTGACACATCGCATAAGGAAAAAGTGATGACCGGTCATGATAATGGCGTTATCACCTTAAACATTGACGAAGCGGATGAAGCGGAACGTGTAAAACATAAACTGGATTTGCGTGAAAGATATCGCACCCTGCTTGGTCACTTTCGCCATGAGATTGGTCATTATTACTGGGAAGTGCTCATTAAGAATTCTGATTCGATTGAAAAATATCGTTCACTCTTTGGCGACGAGGAAAAAGACTATTCAAAAGCGCTGGAGGATTATTATAAAAACGGTGCACCCGCAAACTGGAGCGATCGTTTTATAAGCGCTTACGCTACTTCCCATTCCTGGGAGGACTGGGCTGAAACCTGGGCCCATTATCTTCATCTGATGGATACACTTGAAACGGCTTCTTCATTTGGCATCCGCATACAACCCGATACCGTTCAGGGTACAAAGGGAATACAGGCAAGTATTCAGCAAGATCCCTATGATATGACAGACTTCGGTCAGATAATGAAATGGTGGCTTCCTCTCACTTTTGCCTTAAATAGTCTGAGCCGGAGTATGGGTCATTCTGATTTTTATCCTTTTGTTATTTCCGAACCTGTAGTACAAAAACTACAATTCATTCACGAATTGTGTTTGAAGAATGCCGGGAATACAAGTTTTCCGCGCTGGTAGGCTAAGGCTAAAAGCGAAGGCTAAGGCTAAGGCTGACAGCGAAGGCAAAGGCTAAGGCTGAAGGCGAAGGCTTTTCGTTTTCAGTTGAAAAATCAAGCGATTCATAAAGGGGATTTCCTCATTATATTTCCATAAATCACTTTTTATAAATAATCATTTGATAGTTTTTTTGTGAAATTAAAATCATGAGAGACTATCAAAAATATGAAATGTGGAATGAAGCCCACCAGGTTACACTTTTAGTTTATAATCAGATAGCACCCCGCATTCCCCGGGTTGAACAATTCGGATTAACAAGTCAGATGAAAAGAGCTGCTTGTTCTGTTCCATTGAATATTGCAGAAGGTTGTGGAAGGAATTCTGAAAAAGATTTTGTTCATTTTTTGGATATGTCGCTTGGCTCGGCAAACGAACTCGAATATTGTCTTTTACTCGTTAAAGATTTAGGATATCTGGAAACTGAGGAATATAATACATTAAGCAGAAAAATAAACAGTATAAAAGCAATGCTAATCACTCTTATAAAAATAATTCGATTAAAAGACACTTAAAGGCCTTCGCCTTCGCCTCAGCCTTCGCCTCAGCCTTCGCCTCAGCCTTCGCCTTCGCCTTCGCCTTAGCCTCAAACCTTGTGCTTAAATGATCTTCTCAAATCAAGCGTATGAACATACTCCTTGTTCGTATCCGCAACTGGCGCATCATAATAAAAAGGCAGCCTGTTTTGTTCAATGTAATGCGCGACAGCGGAAAAGGAAGGAGTGGGCCTCAGTACTTCCTGAGTATGTGAAGTGGTTCCGAAACGGCTGGCTCTCCTGGACTCTGCTTCATTGGCGTTGATCGGGAAGCTGTCGTAACTTCTTCCACCGGGATGAGCAACATAATAAGTGCATCCGCCGATTGAACGGCTGTTCCAGGTATCAACAATATCAAAAGTCAGTGGTGTATCAACGCCGATGGTTGGATGTAATGCAGAGGGCGGTTGCCAGGCGCGATAACGGACACCGCAAACATATTCTTCCCTGATCCCTGTTTCCCTGAGGGGCACCCGGTTGCCGTTACATAACAAAACATAGCGGGATTTATTCAAGCCTTTTAGTCTTACCTGAACTCTTTCCAACGAAGAATCTACATAACGCGCGGTACCACTGCTCGACATTTCCTCTCCCAATACATGCCAGGGCTCTATACCCATGCGAACTTCCATTTCAATTCCTTCAATAAGAACCGTTCCATAGTGAGGGAAACGGAATTCAAAAAAAGGTTCAAACCAACTCATCTGAAATGGATAACCTGCATCATTCAGATCTTTCACTACTTCAACTATGTCCTGATGGACATAAAATGGAAGCATGAATTTATCATGCAGTTCTGTTCCCCATCTCACCAGCTCATGTTTATATGGTTTCTTCCAAAACCGGGCAATCAATCCGCGGATCAGTAACATTTGCAAAAGACTCATTTGCTTATGAGGCGGCATGTCAAAGGCGCGAAATTCAAGAATTCCAAGTCTTCCGGAAGAACTGTCGGGAGAATATAATTTATCGATGCAAAATTCCGAGCGGTGTGTATTTCCGGTAATATCAGTTAAGAGGTGTCTGAAAATTCTGTCCACCAGGTAAAATGGAATAAAGCCATGATCCGGAACCTGACTGAAGGCAATTTCCATTTCATATAATTTCTCATCCCTCCCTTCATCTATACGGGGTGCCTGACTTGTGGGGCCAATGAATGCGCTGGAGAATAAATAAGAAAGTCCCGGATGATGTTGCCAGTAAGCGATGAGACTTGCCAGCAGATCGGGTCTTCGAAGCAAGGGACTATCGGACGGTTTCGCACCACCAATCGTAATATGATTTCCTCCTCCTGTACCGGTGTGCCTTCCGTCAAGCATAAATTTTTCCGTACCGAGCCGTGCCAGGAATGCCTGGTCGTATAAGGTGTCGATATTAAATACTAATTCTTTCCAGTTGTTCGCAGGATGAATATTCACTTCAATAACGCCCGGATCGGGAGAGACCACGAGACGTTCCATACGATAATCCCGGGGAGGTTCATATCCTTCAATGCGCACCGGCATTTGTAATTTTTCAGCGGTGGCTTCCACAGATGCGACGAGGTCAAGGTAGTGTTCAAGATAATCTGTCGGGGGAAGAAAAACATAGATGATTCCTTCACGGGCCTCCACGCAAAGCGTCGTTTTGATTACGGGTATTTCGTACAGAGGTTTGATTTCTTCTTCCTCAATGATCTTTTTCTTTTCTACATCTTTTATCGCGACTGCTTTATCCTGTGATTTTATTTTTTGTTTGGGAGCGGGATGCTCATATACAAGTCCATAACGACTGGTAATGGTTTCATGATAATTTTCCAGTTCCGGCAGATCTTCAAATAAACTACGCTCCACTTTTTGTGGTTCATTTTCTTTTGCCACCGCTGGCAGTGAATCCAGGGGCAGACGAAGCCCCATGGGTGAATTGCCTGGAATCAGAAATAAATTATTCCTTTTAAGGATCCATTTACAACTCTGCCATTTGCTGTTATCATAATTCCATTTTAACGGTAATGTAAAACCGGCAGGGTTACCCAATCCGGAATCCAATAAAGAGGACAAGGTTCTTCTTTCGATTGAATCTTTTAAGTTGGAGACCAAAGGGTCCATATTCGCAGGTAGTTTTCCTTCTGACCAGAGAAAATAGAAAATATCCTCGTACCCAATACTTACATTGTCTTCGCTAACGGCCAGGTGTTTTGCCAATTCTTTTGTAAATCGTTCAGCATCTGACCACGAAAATTTCTTTTCAATTTTTTCATGAGCAACCAGCCGGATATTTTTCCAGACCGGATAATGGTCCTTTCTCCAGAACAATCCGTATTGCCAGCGAGGCAGTGGTTCACCGGGATACCATTTTCCAAGACCGTAATGAATCATACCATCCGGGCCGAATTTTTCCCGAAGTCTGAAAATTAGATCGTGTGAACGTATGCGTTTTTCCGGTCCATCGGCAGTGGTATTCCATTGGTCGGATTCCATATCATCAATAGAAACAAAAGTAGGTTCACCACCCATGGTCATGCGCAGATCACCTTTATCGAGGTCTTCGTCAATTTTATATCCCGTCGCATTTATGGCCAGCCATTGTTCTTCAGAATATGGTTTGGTGACCCGGGGATCTTCGTGAATTCGGGTAACCGTGTTGGAAAATGAAAACTCTGTTTCGCAAGGATCCGATGCACCTACGACGGGTGCGGCGCTCACATAGTCTGGTGTACATGCTAATGGAATATGACCCTCGCCCGCAAATAAACCGGAAGTTGGATCCAGGCCGATCCAACCGGCTCCGGGCACATATACTTCCGTCCATGCATGCAGATCCGTGAAATCATTTTCAGGACCGGAGGGACCGTCGAGGGACTTTATATCTGCGGTTAGTTGTACCAGATATCCTGAAACAAAACGTGCAGCCAAACCCAGTCGCCGGAAAATCTGCACGAGCAGCCACGCGGAATCACGACAGGAGCCCAGTGCGAGTCCCAGTGTTTCTTCACAGGTTTGTACTCCCGCTTCCATGCGGATGTTGTAATTGATGTCCTGGCTAAGTTTCCTGTTTATATAAACGAGGAAGTCATTTATGCTTTTTTTGCTTCTGTCCAGCCCTTCGAGCCACTTGTTAAGCAGTGGTCCGTCTTCCTTTATTTCGAGGTAAGGGATAAGTTCACCCTTTAATTGTTCTTTATAACTAAATGGAAAGTTTTCAGCATATTCTTCAACGAAAAAGTCAAAGGGATTTATCACTGTCATATTAGCAATCACCTCCACTTCAATCCGGAGCTCTTTTGTTTTTTCAGGGAACACAACTCTTGCCTGATAGTTTCCAAATGGGTCCTGCTGCCAGTTAATAAAATGATTTTCCGGGAATACTTTGAATGAATACGCTTCTATATGTGTGCGCGAATGAACCGCAGGTCTCAGCCGGAAAATATGCGGTGACAGGGAAACAAACCGGTCGTAACGGTAAGCGGTCTTATGATTAATTGCTACGCGAATGGCCATAAAATATAGTTGACGCAATGAATAGCAAAACAATCGTTATTGCGGCTCAGACAAGCTTTGAAGATAGATAAATTACTGATTTGAAGGAAATTAAGATTTAATCATCAGGCAACCGGAACATTTCTGAGGCGTATATTTAGGATGTGTATCGGAAATTAGGATTTTTCTATAAGTCATGAATTTATTTGCCAGGCCTTCCGTGATTTTTCTGATCGTTTTTCTTTTGATCATTTCCTGCAGAAAAGTATTTGATCCACCTGCCATCCAGGGCAATAACCATTATTTTTCCATGGATGGATTTATAGACATCACGCCCAATAGTTCAACTTCCATCACGCTTTCAAGATCTTTGAATCTTTATGATACGCTCACGAACATCCCGGAGCTGGGTGCATCCGTTTTAATCCGTAGTTCCGGCGGAAACACGTATGAATTATTCGATACAGC
>Ga0070733_10002679_pt1 | contig 12451 bp, 9 predicted proteins | sample Coa_R1_9_FD_66450 | JGI IMG/M metagenome (GOLD analysis project Ga0070733, IMG submission 66450) | Surface soil microbial communities from Centralia Pennsylvania, which are recovering from an underground coalmine fire - Coalmine... | ecosystem: Environmental > Terrestrial > Soil > Unclassified ... | reverse complement strand
GTGGTGACGACTATCTCACGAAACCCTTTGCCCTCCCGGAATTGCTGGCAAGATTGAGAAATCTCCTGCGCAGATCTTCCGCTCCACAAAACGAATCGGTGCGCCTGCAAGCCGCCGACCTGCAACTCGATCTTGTACGGCGCGAAGCTCGAAGAGGCGATCACTTGCTGCAATTGACCCCGCAGGAGTTTTCACTTCTGGAGTACCTTTGCCGCAATGAAGGTCGTGTGGTGACTCGCACCATGATTCTGGACCACGTTTGGCGAATGCGGATTGACCCTGCAACCAACGTCGTGGATGTCCATATTTATCGTCTACGCAGTAAGGTCGACCATGACACTCCGCGGCCCTTGATCCACACCATTCGTGGAGTAGGCTACGTTCTCAAGCATGCCTAGGAATTTACGTGCTACCGCCGCCTGGCGGATTTCGATTTGGACGACTCTGGCGTTCGCGCTGGGGACCGCTGGGGCTTTCTACATTGCCTACTTCCTTGTCGCGCAGGGCGTCCGAGAACGCAGCGACACCTGGCTTAGCGGCGAAGCCGAAGTTCTGGTTCAAGTCCTGGCGGATACTCCCCGAGATCACTTGCACAAGCGGATCATTGGTGAAGTAGCGGAGCTCGCGACGCGCGAAGTGCCGGACGAACGCAATGCACGGGGCGAGAGGCTGAACTCGGTTTTCTTTCTGGCAACAGATCCTAACAACAGCGAATCTCCATTCTGGGTGGGCCCAAGCTCGAAGGATGCTTTTGTCGCGGCGATTCAACTGGCCAAGCTCGTTCCGGGCACTCCGAAATCCATAAAGGTGGACGGATGGCGGCAAACTTTCCGGGTCGTTGTTCAGGCACAAGACGGAAGAACGGTTTACCTGGGCCTTTCGGATCGTGGAGCAAAATATCTGCTGCACATTCTGGCGCGACGTTTTTTCCTGGTCTGGGGCGGCATGTTCCTGCTGGGTTTCGTGATCTCATACTGGAGCGCGCGCCGTACCCTGCTCCGGGTCGAGCGTATTACGGAGACCGTAGCGCAAATAAGCACTGAGGATTTGCAGAAGCGATTGCCCGAACCCGCGAATTCAGACGAGATTTCGCGATTGGCTAAGACCTTCAATCACATGTTGGACCGGTTGCAAGCTTCGGTGAATCAGCTGCGCACCGTTACTGGCGCTGTCGCTCACGATCTGAAAAGTCCGGTGACCTTGATTCGTGGGACCCTCGAATCCGCACTATGCAACGACAGAAACGACCAGTGGCGAGACTCGGTTGGGCAAGCGATCGAAGAACTGGATAGACTCTTGCTGTTGCTGAACACCACGTTGGATCTTGCCGAAGCTGAGGCTGGCGCACTTCACATGGATCGCGGACCAATCGATTTGTCCGAGGTTGTGAGGCAACTGGTTGATATTTACCAGCCAGCCATGGCCGAACGCCATCACGACGTGACCATCGATCTTGAACCCAACGTGGTTGTAGATGCTGACTTGCCACTGCTGAATCGCGTGATCAGCAATTTGCTTGAAAACGAGTTGACTCACTTGCCCATGGGGTGTCGAGTGAACATTCGGCTCCATTCGCTCCAGGGATCGGCGGAACTGGTCATCGAGGACAATGGCCCGGGATTCCCGCCAGATATTGGCAGCCGGGCTTTCGAGCGCTTTGTAAAAGGAAAACATTCTCCTGGACACGGTCTCGGACTAGCCTTTGTGGATGCGGTTGTCCAGGCCCACGGCGGCGCAGCCAGAATTTCCGACAGTGCCGGAGGCGGCGCAGTTATAACGTTGTTGCTGCCCGTGAGCCTGCTCCAAGTAGCGTAGAGTCTTCAATGCCGCGACGTAAGATTTTGACGCAGTGGGCGTCGTCGTCGATGAAAAAGAGGAAGAGGACAAAATGCATCCTTTGACACGCCGCAATTTCATGCGGATTGGCGCAGGTTCCGTGGCAGCCGCAAAGATCACGTTGCTCGAACCGGCCGCGTTGTGGGGCCGAGGTCGAACGGTTGCGCCGAGCGATACGGTGCGCTTTGCCTCGATCGGCACGGGTACGCGCGGATGCGAGCTCCTCACAGCGTCGCTTGCCGTGCCCGGTGTTGAATGTGTTGCCGCGTGCGATCTCTATGACAGCCGTCATGAGGCAGCGCAGGAGGCCGTGCAGAAGCAAATCCCGACCACGCGTAATTATAAGGAGATCCTCGACCGCAAAGATGTGGACGCCGTGATTGTGGCCGTTGCCGACCATCAGCATCGCCGCATCGTGGTGGATGCCTGCGCAGCGGGCAAGGACGTGTATTGCGAAAAGCCGATGTCGCATACGCTTGAAGATGGCTTCGCTATGGTAGACGCAGTACGGAAGGGAAATCGCATCCTGCAGGTAGGCAGTCAGCGCGTGAGCTCCATCGTCTACGAGAAAGCGCGCGAGATTTACGCGTCGGGCGCGCTCGGCGAAGTGTTCTTCATCGAAGGTTTCTCGGACCGCAATTCGCCGAGCGGCGCATGGGTGTATCCAATTCCGCCCGATGCGAGCGAGCAGACCATCGACTGGGATGCATTCCTGGTAGGCGCGCCCAAACGGCCGTTCGACGCGACACGCTTTTTCCGCTGGCGCTGCTACTCCGACTACGGTGAAGGTTTGGCCGGCGACCTGTTCGTTCACTTGCTCTCGGGAATTTTCTTTGTCTCGGGCACGAATGAGGCCCCTCAGCGGGCACAAACGAGCGGCGGACTGTTTCGCTGGAAAGATGGACGCGACTTCCCGGATGTGATCGAGACCCTTTATGACTTCCCGAAATTCCGCGTGGTGCTGCGCTGCAATTTGAACAACGCCGGTGGTGAGCCGATCAGGTTCTACGGCACCAAAGGCACCATGGAAATCATTGGGCAAACCCTCACCTTCACGCCGCAAGATGTAACCCCGAAGCCGGAAACATATTCGACGAAAGGCTGGCCGGAGCGGCTGCGCAAGCAATATCTGGCGCAGTGGGCAGTAGAACATCCGCAGCCAGGACCCCTCGAATACCAAGTGGACGAGGCGGAGACTTTTACTGCGCCCATCGGTTACAGCGATGTGTCGGCGCATCAGGCAAATTTCTTCAACGCGGTTCGAAGCCGCAAGCCAACCGTAGAGAACGAGGTCTTTGGAAACCATGCGGCAATCGGCTGCCATCTGGCCAATTACGCCTATTTCAAAAACACGATTGCGACCTGGGACGCGAACGCGAAAGCGATCCGGGGATAAGCGAACTCCGAACTGGGGGATTGAATTTATGCACGAGGTTTCGAGAAGAACTTTTTTGAAGACCGCCTCCGCATCAGCCGCATGCGCGGCATTATGTGACAGCGCACCCTGGCTGATGGCCGACCCCCTGGGATTGCCGCTCGGGTTGCAGTTGTATTCGGTGCGGGACATTTTGCCCAAAGATTACGAAGGAACGCTGAAGAAGTTGTCTGCAATTGGCTACCGCGAAGTGGAGGCTGCGGGCTTCTTCGACCACACGCCAGCTCAAGTCAAACTCGCGATGGATCAGGCGGGTCTGCGCTGTGTGAGCGCACACTATCCCATGGTTCAACTTCAGCCGCACGTCGACGAAATCATTCAGTTCGGCAAGGACTTGGGACTTAACTACATCGTCTGCGCATCCCCGGGGCTCAAGGATGCGTCGGGTGTAAAGGCCCCCTCCCGAGCGGACCGGGAATCGATGACGCTTGGCGATTGGCGCTGGAATGCTGATCAGTTCAATCATATTGGCGAACGCGTGCATGCCGCGGGCATGAAGTTTGCCTATCACAATCACACCCCGGAGTTCCGCTCGGAGAATGGAGTAATGTTCTACGACGAACTGCTCCGTTCAACCGATCCGTCAAAAGTCGCCATGGAACTGGATTGCGGCTGGGCCATCGTAGCCGGCCAGAATCCGGTGAATTTGCTGACGCGTTATCCCACCCGGATTTCTATGTTGCACGTAAAGGATTTCAAGATGACTGCCACAACGAATCCGTCGAACGCTCCGCCTTCAACGGAGTTGGGCCGCGGCACGATCGACTATCGTCCAATCTTCGAAGCCGCGAAGAAGGCCCATATCGAGCATGCCTTCGTGGAGCAAGAAGAATTCGACATGCCGCCGATGGAAGCGCTGAAAGTCGACGCAGATTACATGCACGCGCTGAAGGTGTAACGGGCCACGACAATCGGCGCCCTAGCGCAGAGCGCTCCAGATCGCCAGGTCCAAACCCACCATCAAGACGGCCGACGCGGGAATCACCAACAAAGCCTTCTTCAGTCGCCGGGGATCCCCGCCCGCGATAGCCCCGATAATGCGTGAACTGACTGCGAGGCCGGTCCATCCACAGGTAATCACAAAGCCGATGGCGGTGCTGGTCATGCGCGGAAACGCATCGCCGACGATGGCGATCGTCGTCGGAAACACCGGCGCCATCGAAATCCCACTCAGAAAAACCAGCACCGAGGCCGCTGCAGGTTTGTTGGTCCGCAGCGCCAGAAAAGTTGTGACTGCCATCGCGACTGATCCAATCAGAGTGACGGTAATCGCAGGCACATGACTCAGAATCGGCAAGATGCCGGCGCGTCCAATCAATAGGCCGAGCGCGAATCCGAGCGAAAGAATATTGAGCGCTCGCGATTCCGGGATGCCCTGCGCAATCAGATGGCGGACCAACCAATTCCACATTCCCACTTCACAGCCGATGTAGAGAAAAAGGAAAAGTCCAATCAGAAAAAGCACCGGGCGTCCAAGCACAGGACCCGCATCCGCAAGAATAAAGCCAGTGCCAGCCGGTCCAGGCATTTGTGTAAGAGCTTCGATCGCCAGTGTGGTGACGGCGAGGAGCGCGACGGTGTAGCAGAGACGAACCCAATTTCGTTTAAAAAGGTTGGCAGCGATAAACGGCGTGGCAAGTCCTCCGAGGCCGAAGAAAAGATTGACCAGATTCAACGCCGTAGCGCGATGGGCGGCACCGACATCGCTAACCAAAGAATTCGCGGCGGTCACAAGCGTGCCGCCACCGACGCCAAGCAGGAAAAGCAGCAGCAGGATGGTCCGGAAGCCGGGTGAGCGCGGCAAAGCAAAAAGCGCAATGGAGATGAAAACGAGGCCGAGGACCATGCCAAGCTTGTTGCCTTCGTTATCCAGCAGTGGTCCGACGCAAAGCGAGGCGAGAATGAGCCCCAGCGCTTGCGCAGAGGCAATCGTGCCATTCTGGCTGGGCGAGAGGTGGAACCGCTCGGATAGTTCAGGCAAGATGGTTCCAAGCATAGCGGCGATCATCCCGTACACAAAGATCGCGAGAATGGCAGCGAGAATCAACACGCGTTGGCGTTCCTTTCAAACCCTAATTTTCAGGCCTCGGTACATCGGCCCACGCTCGCGTCCGATGGCTCCGGAGCACGGCGTCGAGGATGGCCAGCTGCCGCAGGCCATCGACAAACTGCGGATACCGGGGCGTATCACCGGCGATCGAAGCGTAGAAGCGACGGAAGATCTGTTTGAATGTGTCGTCGTAGCCTTCGCTGTGTCCACCGGGAAGATCGGCGTAGTTTCGCGCCTCGGGCTTGAGCAGAGATGGATCCTTAATGAGGATCTCATTGCCGGTGTCGCGGTGGCCCACCCATAATTCGTCTGGCCGCTCCTGGTTCCAGGCCACGGAAGATCGTGTGCCGTAGATCTCAATGTTGAAGCGATTCTTGCGTCCGGCGGAAACTTGACTGGCAGCGACGCTGCCGCGGGTGCGCGCTCCCATGCGAAATATCACGGCGCCGAAATCTTCCGTATCTACGGCGGTTTCGACGCAGTCCTCCGGACGAAGCACTTTATTGGTAAAGGTCCCGATTGAATATTTCGGCTGCTTGCGCGTGGGATGGAAGGTCTGAAGATCGGCACAGAGCGAGTTGACCCGCAAGCCGGTGACGTGCTCAGCCAAATCAAACCAGTGCGAGCCGATGTCGGCCATGCAGCGCGAAGGCCCGCCAGCTTTGGCGTCGACGCGCCAGTTCCAATCCGTTTCGTAGAGCAGCCAGTCCTGAAAATACGTTCCCTGGACAACGAGAATTTCACCTAAGTCGCCGGCCTTGCGCATGGCGCGCATCTGCTGCACCATGGGGTAGAAACGCAAATTGTGGCAAACGCAATTGCGCACTCCACGCTCAGCGGCAAGCGCGACCAGTTCCTTGCCCTCTTCAATGCTCGTGGCTAGCGGCTTTTCGCAAATCACGTGCTTGCCTGCCTGGAGTGCGTCCCTAGCCATGGGAAAATGCTGCGCGTTGGGCGTGCAGATATGAACCGCATCGATCGCCGGATCGCGCAAGATCTCGCGATAATCGGCGGTAATCTTCGGAACAGAAAAGCCCGCGCCTAATCGTTGTGCTGCCTCTGCGTTTCGTCCTGCGATGGCTGCCGCGTCGACAAACTCCAGCCGCCGCACCGCTTCAAGGTGCACACGGCCCATGAATCCGGTGCCGAAGATTGCTGTCTTAATGCGTTTCATCGTTCCCTCTGTGCCCCTTGCTAAACCCACCACGCAGCACCTGGCTGCTCACGAATCACAATGCTGTTGAGGAAACCAGCGGCCTTCGTCAATCCCTCTTCCGGCGATAGCAGGCTGTCTTCGTGCTCAATCGAGAGCACGGAGTCGTAGCCAAACATCCGCAAGGTAGAAACAAACTCGCGCCACCACTCGGCCCCGTGACCGTAGCCGCATGTGCGAAAAATCCAACTACGCTCGCGCTCTTGAGTGTACGGTTTTGTATCGAGCACGCCGGTGCGCGGCAGGTTGGCAGGATAAATCTGCGTGTCTTTGGCATGGACATGGAAAATCGCACCTTCGAGCACGCGAACCGCAGCGATGGGATCGATGTTTTGCCAGAAGAGATGGCTCGGATCGAAATTGCAACCAACGCCAGAGCCTGCGATGGAGCGCAATCGAAGCATCGTCTCTGGACTGTAGACTACGAAGCCGGGATGCATTTCGATAGCGATCTTCACGCCATGGTCGGCGGCAAACTTCGCGTGCTCGATCCAGTAGGGCGCGACTACTTCGTTCCACTGCCAGTCGAGCACTTTGAGATAGTCCGGAGGCCACGGGCAGGTGACCCAGTTGGGAGCAGTGGCGTGCGGCGAGTCACCGGGGCATCCTGAGAAATCGATTACCACAGAGATACCGAGTTTTTCTGCGAGCAGGATAGTCTTGCGGCTGACCTCTCGATCATGCTGCGCACGAGTCTTATCCGGATGCAGCGGATTGCCGTGAGAGCTCAAGGCGCTAATCGAAGCGCCGTGATCGGCAAGGACTTTCTGAAACTCAGCGAGAGCTGAAGCATCTTCGAGCATCGAGAGCTTGCAGTGTGCGTCGCCAGGATAGTTGCCGGTGCCGAGTTCGACAGTGTCGATTTGCAGCGTCTTGAGCTTCTTGAGAACCGCCGGCAGCGAAAGCTGCGACAGCAGGGGTGTGAACACTCCAACGCGCATAACGATTTCTATCTCCCAGGATCGCAAGTCATCATAGCTGATTATTGCGGAATCAAGGATTTCCTCAAAAGATATGAATTGGGGCCGTGCAGGCCATTCGATCGCCGTTACCTCTGTAATCGCCGCGAATCACCAAATTCTTGCGGAATGAACTGGCCTGCGAGAAGGTTAAAATGAATAAACTTAAGATGGGGGATTTATGCGCAACCGATCCGTAGTTCTTGTCGCTTTCAGCCTGCTGGTCAGCGTGGCTTGGGCCCAGCAGCCCCAGAACACCGCCCCGGCCGGACAACAGAGCGTGCCCGGCATGGACATGTCAGGCATGAAAGATATGAAAGGCATGCCTGCGGCCGCTGCTAAAGACACCGATAGTAGCAGCGATAACGACAGCGAAGCCAGCATGCACGCGATGCATTCGATGGAAGGCCACATGGATATGGGCCCGCACATGAAGATGACTGCGCTGCGGCCCTCCAGGCCCGGCGACGCTGACCGGGCTCAACAGATCGTCGAAAGCGCACGCAAGGCTTCAGAGAAATATATGGACTATCGAACTGCCCTGGCGGATGGCTTCAAGATTTTCCATCCGGAAGTTCCGCAGAAAATGTATCACTTCACCAATTACGGCTATGCCCGGGAAGCATTCTTTCGGTTCAACCCTGAGCATCCGACGTCGTTGCTCTACGAGAAACATGGCGACGACTACAAACTCATCGGCGTGATGTATACGGCGCCCAAGCGGTTTGACGAAGCTCAGCTCGACGAGCGCATTCCGCTGAGTGTAGGCCAATGGCACGAGCACGTGAATTTCTGTGCGCCGCCAGCGGACAAGAAGGCTGAATTGATGTCGCCACATCCCCAGTTCGGTCTCAGGGGATCAATCACCACGCAGGAAGCCTGCGATGCGGCCGGGGGAACCTTCCATCCCGTGATCTTCAACTGGATGGTGCATGTCTATCCCTTCGAGAAAGATCAGGCAAGCATCTGGTCGGTCGAGCGCCAACACGGCGACGCGGACTAGCAAGTCAACACACGATCCCCGAAGCGCTTCCCAAGAGGAAACATAACTACTCTGCATTCACGCCCCAACGTGGTTCAGAACCCAGAGAAGAAGCGTTGGTCCAATAGCCGCTGTTTCCGCCGCGATGTTATCCTTGAAGCTTCAATTTCTCCATTAGGTTTTGAACATGTCCGATCCAAACATCTCAACTCCTCCAGCCACCGAAGAACAGAACGAGTCCTTCGGAAGCATTCTTTCGCAATTCGAGCAGGGCCACACGGTCCAACGGACAGAAGGTACGCGTGAAGGCACCGTCGTCTCGGTGTCGGCAGATTCGGTGTTCATCGACATCGGTTTCAAGGCGGAAGGTGTTTTGTCCCTTTTGGAGTTACAGAACAACGACAAGGCTGTGAAGCCCGGCGACAAGCTGCAAGTTACGATCAAAGGCCGCGCTCCCGAAGGCTACTTCGAGTTGACCCTTGGAAAAGCTGCGCGTCCCACAGACTGGACGGCGCTCGAGAAAGCCTTCGCAGACAAGACAACGATTGTGGGCACGGTGACTGCCGTGGTGAAGGGCGGATTGAGCGTCGACGTGGGTGTGCGCGCGTTCATGCCAGCTTCCCGCAGTGGCGCGCGCGATGCGGCCGAGATGGAGAAACTGGTCGAGCAGGAGATTCGTTGCCGCATTATCAAGCTCGACGCCGCGGAGGAAGACATTGTAGTGGATCGCCGGGCCGTCGCCGAAGAGGAAGAGCGGACGGCAAAAGATCGCCGCTACTCCGAAGTCAAGGAAGGCGACACCGTGAGCGGTACGGTGCGAAGCCTGACCGACTACGGAGCGTTCGTTGACATCGGTGGCGTGGACGCTTTGTTGCACGTGAGTGATATTTCCTGGAGCCGCATCAACAAGCCGGCAGACGCGCTCACAGTAGAACAGTCGGTCGAAGTCAAAGTACTCAAAATCGATCCCGAAAAGCGGCGCGTTTCCGTGGGGCTGAAGCAGTTACAGCCGCATCCGTGGGACGTGGTCGCGGACAAATACAAAACGGGAGAGCGCGTCCGCGGCACCGTGACCCGGGTAATGGACTTCGGTGCGTTTGTGGAACTCGAGCCGGGAGTCGAGGGATTAATTCACGTCTCCGAAATGTCTTGGGTCAAGAAAGTAAAAAAGCCGAGCGACCTGGTGAAACCGGGCGAGACCGTCGAAGCCGTGATTCTTGGCGTGAGCGCGAATGAGCGGCGAATGTCCTTGGGATTGAAGCAGGCGCTGGGAAATCCGTGGGCTGACGTCGCGCAGAAGTTTCCTGTTGGATCAGCAGCGGAAGGCCCGGTCGTGAGCATTACCAAGTTCGGCGCTTTTGTGGAAGTTGCTGAAGGCATCGAGGGAATGATTCACATCAGCGACATGAGCGCCGAGAAACGAATCAATCATCCGCAAGACGTGCTGAAGGTCGGGCAAACAGTAAAGGCGCAGGTGCTCGAACTCGATGCCCAGAAACGCAGACTGAAACTCGGAATGAAACAACTCGTTCCGACCGGCATTGATGAATACCTGGCGGAGCACAAGGAAGGCGATGTAGTGAGCGGTCGGATCGTCGAAGTCTCAAGCGGGTTGGCGCGAGTGGAGCTGGGAGAGGGGATCCAGGCAACATGCCGGATCTCGGCAGAAAAACTAAAACAACAATCCCCCAGTGCAAACCAGTCTGCTGACACAAAGTCGGACCTGGCGTCGCTGACCTCGATGTTGCAGGCGCGCTGGAAAGGTGGCGCGGTTACAAAATCTGCGGAGCCGCAAGAACTCCAGGCCGGGCAGATTCGGAGTTTTCGAATCACGAAACTCGATCTGGCAACGAAGAAGATCGAGGTCGAACTAGGGTAGGACCAAGTTGTACTCGCTCGATTTGCCGGCTTAGTCAAGACAATTTAAGAGGGTACCGTCCAACGGTATAGAATTACCTACGGGATCATCCATAGGAACGATACGATATAACTCCTTATTATTTAGTGCTTTACGCCAATGTTGCAACGCCTTGCAACCGGTCGCAAGAATTCTCAGTCTTGACAAAGTTACCGGGAGGTCTAAACTCGCAGAGTATTTGATTAACGCTGGAGAAGTCTGATGTCGCGAAGTCTTAAGTTGGCCACTATTTGCGCGGTGTTTCTACTGGCAGTGTCGCTCTCCGCGTCAGCTTGTTCCGGCGATTGTTTTAGCAACGTGAATCTGGCTGGCAACTCTGGCGGTAACGCTTCGGGCTCGTTCACCTTTAACACTTCCACCGATACCTTTTCGAATCTTTCCGTCTCCTTCAATGGTGGCGTCTTCAATGGTATGAGCGCCTCAGACACTAAGGGGGGCGGTGGTTGCGTACTAGGCATCTGCGGGATCTCATGGAAAACCATAGTGGGCGGCGACACGGTTTGGAACACCATCGTTCTTAATTTGAAGACGGGTCAGTATGAGGATTTAGGTGGGATTTACAACTGGAAGAATCAAGGAAATTTTAACTACATGGGGGTTCCCGAGGGCGGGAATTCGCTGGCTTATTTGCTCCTGTCCGGTTTCGCCTTGTTTGTCGCGATCTTCACATCCAGGAAGCGACGTCACGCAATGCGCGCTGCCTAGTTCCAGCTAACAACTAAATCCCTGAATCCTGACAAACCTCCATAGTCTTTTGCGCGCCGTTCACAGGCAGAATATTCTTTTCCGAGTAACACTCCCGCTGAAAATCCCCACCATCAACAAATTCAATTGGACTCGGAATGCCGCGTCGCCTAAAGTTGATTCGGGGACGATGGATTGAGGGGAATGCTGCGAAGTGCAATGGCGGACGTGTGTTCGTCGGATACGGCCAAGCTGCCGACGAGCCAGGTGACAATTCAATACTGGGTGAGTGATGATCAGTTAGGTGCTCCAACAGGATGTGGCGGATAAAATGGAACCAGAGAGCTTGGAATTAGAAGAGAATCGGAACGAGGTTCAAGAATTGGAACTGACCGGCCACACACGCGATGTCACCCACGTCCTCACTTTGGAGGAAATCACTAATCTCGCGGCAGCTGAGGGTGAGCCCGCAGAAACCCTGATGAACGTCGTCGCCTTGATCGCCCGGCGATTTGAGACCGACGTTTGCTCGGCCTATTTGCTTGAGCCCGATCGAGCCAATCTGGTGCTGGCCGCGACCGTCGGCTTGCGCCGGGAATGCATCGGCAATCTCCGCATGGCAATCCACGAAGGCCTCGCGGGCCTGGTCGCGGAACAGGTGCGGCCTGTGGCTGTGGAACAGGCGCACAGTCATCCGCGTTTCAAATACTTCCGCGAAGCCGGCGAAGATGACTACCAATCGTTCCTTGGGGTTCCACTTATCGATCGAGGAGTGTTGCAAGGTGTTTTGGTGGTTCAGACCGTAGAGGCTCGCATTTTCCAGGAAGAAGAGATTCACATGCTGACCGAGGCAGCGGCACAGGTAGCGCCGGTAGTGAGCGAAGCGCGGACCCTGGATCGCTTCATCGCTCCCGCCCAGGAACGCCTTTGGGCATTGGCGCGGAATCTGTGGTGGAGTTGGGACCACGATGCCGCAAGCCTGTTCCGCGATCTTGATCCGGTGCGCTGGAGGCAATTGAATCAGAATCCGGTTTCGCTGCTGGCGGAGTTTCCCCTGGCGAAACTGGAAAGTCGCGCCGCGGAACTCGTGCTCCACAGCCGCATCAACTACGCCTGTCGCCGGTTGCAGGAATATTTGCAGGCGGACCGCACTTGGGGAACCAGACACGCAGGGGTTTTGCGGCCTTCACCCGTAGCGTATTTCTCAGCCGAGTTCGGCTTGCACGAATCGCTTCCGGTGTATTCGGGTGGGCTCGGTGTTCTTGCCGGAGATCACATTAAGAGCGCGTCAGATCTCGGCATTCCGCTGGTCGGCATCGGATTATTTTATGGGCAAGGATATTTTCGCCAGCGCCTGGATCGCAAAGGCTGGCA
>Ga0070733_10002678_pt1 | contig 12456 bp, 7 predicted proteins | sample Coa_R1_9_FD_66450 | JGI IMG/M metagenome (GOLD analysis project Ga0070733, IMG submission 66450) | Surface soil microbial communities from Centralia Pennsylvania, which are recovering from an underground coalmine fire - Coalmine... | ecosystem: Environmental > Terrestrial > Soil > Unclassified ... | reverse complement strand
GCCTCCTAATGCGGCCAACGCCGGCAGACAAAGCCCAAACGCCATGAGCGAGACGCCCGCCAATTTCACCCATGGAAACCCGCGACCTACCTTGTGTTGCTTAGAAATTGTCATAGACTCACCTTGAATTCCCGCTCACGGGGTCGCCCCCCTGTGCTGTAGCTAACCCCACGCATCGCAGTTTGTTGCGCTGTGCACATAGAATTCTGTGGCTGCCGATTAGGTTGCTCGCTGTTGCCGCGACAAATGTAAAATCCAAGCATCCCCGCTAAACATTTTAGCCGCTCAGCGACCGTTTCAGGCAAGCGTAAATAACTCAAAGAGAAGGTCTTGTTCCGAGTTGGTAACCCTGCGCCACGAACTCTGGCTGGGAACTCGAGCAACAACCCCGGCGGGTTGCGCTACGGAGTTCTTGACTTGCATGGATTAATCTATACTTTGGCGTGAGCCAGCAATGCAGTTGTAAGCGTTAACCTTACTATTAAGGAGCACACCGCGATGCGACTCAATTCCAGATTCTTGCTGGTAGTTGTCGTGGCAATTAGTTCCCTCTCCGTGTGCGCACAGGAACGGGAGGTCTCTCCAAAAGCGGTCGAACGCATTCAAAAAGAAGTGCGGCACGAACTGGTGATGCTGCCGTATCTCACAGTTTTTGACAACCTCGCCTACAAGGTCGATGGCTACAATGTCGCCCTGTTCGGGCAGGTGACGAATCCCACGGTGAAATCCGACGCCGAGCGTGCGGTGAAGAAAATTGAAGGCGTCGAGAGCGTCAATAACCAAATTGAGGTGCTTCCGGTTTCTCCCATGGATGACCAGCTGCGGCGGCGCCTGTATCGCGCCATCTACGGTTATCCGCAACTACAGAAATATGCCATGCCGACCTTGCAACCGATCCGCATTATCGTAAAGAACGGGCATGTAACGCTGGAAGGAGTTGTGGACAACGCGGCGGACAAAAATGTTGCGGGCTTACGGGCAAACGGTGTATCCGGCGCGTTCTCGGTGACCAACAATCTTGTAGTTGTGAAGTGAGGGAGCGGCGCAAGCGCAGCAGTGCATCTGTGGCTGCCTGCTAAACTAGGAAAGTCGCTCGCTCCGCGGAGGGATGCGTGAGCGGTTGAAACGGGTGGTCTTGAAAACCACTGTACCCGGAAGGGTACCGGGGGTTCGAATCCCTCTCCCTCCGCCATACAGTCTGGATCGCAGAGAAGCCAGGCTGCATTCCTCTAAGAATCGCTCGAAAACGCCGCGACTTCGCGATTCTGGCTCTGAAACCGGACTGTAGAAAGTGTCCTGGCCGCTCCGCCAGGCAGGCTTCGCGGCCATTTTCTCCGGAGGGCGGATACGGAGTCCGGTTTCGACGAGCCCGCTTGGCGAATGCCACGCGATCACAAACCGATCATGCGGCGCAAGCGACTTGACTTCCCCAACACGTTTTCCCTGGACATTTCTTAGAAACCCGTCGCTCGGTAGTTTCCCGGTTTGCCGACAACCCGGCAGTAATCTCCAGAACGGACGATTTGTGCCACCGCCTCCCGCTTGCCGACGATTCGCCCAAGGTGCAAAATTGAATAATGACGCGCTGTTGCAAGACGCAATTCACAGCGATGGATGTTCGGGGGACTAAGGGGAGCCGGATCAAGAACAATGGTGAATGATGAGCAGGCTGTCTGAGAAAGTGGCAATAGTGACGGGCGCGTCCAAGGGCATAGGCGCTGGGATTGCAGCGGCCTTGGGAGCAGCGGGCGCGCGCGTGGCAGTGAACTATTCCTCCGACCGGGAAGGCGCCGAACGCGTCGCGCAGGCGGTCGTCGACGGCGGAGGCAAGGCGATCGCGGTCGGAGCCGACGTGTCCAAGCCCGCAGACGTCGCGCGATTATTCAGGGAAGTGGATTCTGCGTTCGGCAGGCTGGACGTTTTGGTCAACAACGCCGGAGTATTCCGCTTCGGCACCGTCGCGGAGATTACGGAACAGAGCTTTCACCTCCATTACGACGTCAACGTTCTCGGAGCGATTCTCACTGTGCAAGAGGCGATCAAGCGGTTCGGCGCTGACGGCGGGAGCATCATCAACCTCAGCTCTATCGTCGGCTCGCATCCAGTGGCGGGAGCCCTGCTGTACGCTTCCACAAAAGGCGCCATCGAAACACTTACAAAGGGATTGGCCCTCGAACTTGCGCCGCGGAAGATTCGGGTCAACGCCATCGCTCCCGGTCATACAGAAACCGAAGGCAATGTAGCGGCGGGTACCTTTGAAGGTGGTGCCGGCGCCGCCCTGGCCGCAAAGACACCGCTCGGCCGGCTTGGCCGCGTCACCGATATTGCGCCGCTGGCGGTGTTCCTGGCATCCGACGAATCAGCCTGGATTACCGGAGAGGTCATTCGTGCCGCAGGCGGTCTCGTTGTGGCCACATGAGTGCAAATGCTGACCCCACAAATAACAACAGTCATGACAACACACAGAGGAGAATACGATGCAACTTCAAGATAACTACTTTGCCGCTTATCACAACCTAAAGCTGACACGAGATGACAAAGGCGTGCTGGTTGCCGAATTCCACAGCAATGGCGGGCCATTCACTATGAGCGCGCCGGCTCACACGGAGTTTGTTGACGCCTTCTACCACATTGCGCAAGACCGAGCCAACAAGATCGTAATCCTTACCGGCGCAGGCGGGGAGTTCATTACTGATGTCGATTGGTCATCTTTTGGCAATGCTGCCGATCCCGGTGTTTGGAGCCAGGTTCACGACGAAGGTGTTCAGGTGTTGGAAAATATTGCTAACATACGCGTGCCGGTCATCGCGGCAATCGAAGGACGAGCCCACGTGCACTCCGACTACGCGCTACTTGCGAGCGTAATTGTGGCAGGGGAGGGTGCGACCTTCCAGGATGTGGCCCACTTCTCCCAGGGCGTTGCGCCCGGTGACGGAATCTTCACCACCTGGAGTTATCGCGCCGGAGCGGGACGAGCAGAGGCGTTCCTGCTCAATCCACAGCCACTATCGGCCCGTATGGCGCACGAATGGGGAGTGGTTGCCGAGGTTGTACCGAACGGGAAGGCACTCAGCCGGGCACGGGAACTGGCCGAGTTGTACTTGAAGGCCCCCGAAGTGACCCGCCGCAACACGCGCATACATTTCATTCAACCGTTGAAAGAGCGTATTGTCCGCGAAGTCGGCTACGGACTATCGCTCGAAGGAGCGTCAGCGGCGGACCTGGTGAAATCAATGAGAGCCCAGAAAGAACCTGTCGCGCAGAAAGGAAAAGTCGCATGAGGAGCCGAAGGCACCTCATCCGCTCAGTACTTAAGACGGCACAGCGAGCGGAGATAGGTTAGAACCTGACTGCATCCCCTGCCCTACAGCTGGGCCGCAGAGCGACGAGGCAGAGTTTTTCCGAGATCTCCGGAGAATTGCCGAACTTTCACCGCTTCCCGCATTCGCTTTCTCACGCGAGGGCTGCGGAGCGAGTCCACCTGCTTTCGGCGTCCCGCGCGGTTTTTGCAGGATTCAGCGATAGATGTGACCCCTCGCGGCGCAAGCCTTGCAGGTGTATAATCGCGCGACGCTGGTGAGACCGCGTTAGTTTGGTTTTGCGGCCGGGAAAGAGATCGACCGGTGTCCTAGTCGATCGCCCAATAGAGCGCCCACCCTAGGAGACGATGTGAAACGTTCAGTGAAAGGTCATTTCTCAACTATTTCGGTCCGGACGTTGGTCTACGCCGTTGCACTTTGCCTGCTTCTGGCGGCGTCATTCTCTGCGGAGGCGTTCGCTCAAACCGGATATACGGGGATTTTTGGCGGTGGTCCGTTTTACAAGAACGCGGGCCCCAACATCACGGAAATAGAGAATTCCGGTTTCTCCGAGGCCATTGTGTGGAGCGTCGAAGTCAATAGCACTGGAGATCTGAATTTCAACGGAGAGTTTCCTTTAACCTCCAACGGAGCCTATATCGGCAATCAGACCCATCCCGATTTTCCTGGAAATATGGCGCAGCTGAAGCAAGGGACGGTCAAAAGGGTCACGTTCAGCGTCGGTTCGTCCAACTTTGGAGACTGGGAGAACATCACTGCTCTTATCGAGGCACAGGGCACCGGCCCTACCAGCATCCTTTATAAGGATTTTCAAGCTCTGAAGGCGGCTATCCCGGCTTTGGATGCCATCGATTTCGACGATGAGAACAGCTATAACTCGCCCACCACGATTGCCTTCGGGGTCATGCTCGGCCAATTGGGCTATCACGTTATGCCCGACCCCTACACCAATAACAATTATTGGACGAATGTGGTGGCGCAGATTAACAGCCAACTGCCGGGAACAGTGGACGGTGTGCACCTTCAGGCCTATGCCGGTGGCCAGGGCAATAACCCCTGCGTGGGATGGGATTTCGGGAGCGTTCCAGTGTTCCCCGGTTTGTGGGACCAGAATGATACTCCGGCCCAGGTCGAGAGCATCATGAGCGGCTGGCACAGCCAGTGCGGCATTATCGGCGGATTCATGTGGCTTTACGACGATTTCGTCGGCAATGGCCTTGCTGCGCAATATGCCGCGGCGATCAATACGGCAGTTGGCGCGAGCGGTTTCACGCTTTCCGGCCCCAGCAGCTTGTTCTTGAATCAGAGTGGAAAAACGGGCGCCTTAATCACCATCACGCCCGCGAACGGATTTAATGGCCAAGTGACGCTAAGCCTTTCGAAACTGCCAAAGGGAGTCAAGGGAGGATTCAGAGGGCAAACTGACCAGCGAAAAATGGGGTTCGAAGCCGGTCCTTCCGCTGCCACGGGGTTGTTCCCCGTAACCGTGACGGGTACTTCGGGCAGCATCATACAAACCCTTACCTTTACTCTCGCGGTTAGCGGAGCGGTCGGTGAAACCGGAGCGGGCACGCAAGTAGATCTTTCATCGGAGTTTGGCGTCTACGGGATCTACCAGGATGGGAGCAAGTATTCGACTGGAGGCCTCGATGGACTGGGCTACTCATACTCGGCGAATCTGCTCACCGCGTCGCGCGTGCTTAACGGAGTGCTGTTCAATTTCGGTCCCGCGAATGCGCCCGACGTAGTCGGTTGTAGCGGCCAAACCGTTGCGCTCCCAGCTGGCCAGTTTTCTGATCTTGCGCTGCTTGCCAGCGGCATAAACGGGAACCAAATAGGCGAAACTTTCGTTATCCACTACACCGACGGTTCGAGCACGCAAGTTGTTCAGAGCTTCAGTGATTGGTATACCCCGCAGAACTTTACCCGTGAGTACGAAGCGGTGGGCATGCCATACCGAAACTTTGACGACGGAACCAAAGACAAGCGAACGTTCAGTCTGTATGCATACCTGTTTCCGTTGAATCCGAGTAAGGTTGTCGAGAGCATTACCTTACCCAACGATGCGGACGTGGTGATACTGGCAACGACTTTGTTGCCTGCGAAAGGGGCAAATTGAAGTCTGCCGAGAGGCTTTAATTCTTCTCCATTTATAGACGCGTTCCGGTTTGCGGGATTAGTTTGAACACGATGCCGAGAGGCAATGGCGGGAACCCTTACTTATGTAGACTCCCCTGGCTATGCCTGATACTTTTGCCAGTTTCCCTGGTTCAGGTGCCCTGCTTTGATAAGGAGGAGTAGGACACCAGTTCGACAGGGGACGCATGCCCCACTTAATCCGAGTTTTGGTAGTGGAGGATTTCGAGCCCTTTCGACGTTTTGTCACCTTCGCCCTGCAGAACGTGGCGGGAGTGCGTATTGTGGCCGAAGTGTCTGACGGATTAGAAGCAGTCCAGAAGGCGGAGGAACTGGAACCGGATCTGGTCCTGCTCGACATCGGTCTTCCCTCATTGAATGGAATCGAAGTTGCTCGACGAATCCGTAAGCTTGCCCCCGAGTGCAAAATACTATTCTTGAGCCAGGAATCCTCTGCGGAAATGGTGCAAGAAGCTCTCAACTTGGGGGCAATGGGCTACGTTTTCAAAGAAGACGCAGGAAGCGATCTATTAGCTGCAGTGGAAGCCGCTCGTCAAGGCAGGCATTTCAACAGTCGCGGACTCTGTTAGCCCCGCGGGAAATTCCTCCGAATCAGCCTGCTAGAAAATGATCTTCCCCGCGAGTTGCATGTTGAAGGGCTCGCCCGGCCCGATACCCGGACCGCCGAAAAAGTCGCCAATAGTGTCGGTCACATAACCGTTGGACACCACGGATCCGCCACCGGTCGCAAGGTTGATCCGGTTGAAGACGTTAAACATTTCCGCGCGGAGCTGCAGTTTGAAGCGCTCCGTGATCGGGATGTTCTTGATCACTGAAATATCCACATCGGCAAAGCCAGGCCCGTAGAACTTGTTCCGCGAAAGATCGCCGTTAGGATCGTCGGGCAGACAGGTCGGCGACGGCACACAGAAGGCGGATGGGTTGACCCATTGCTCGCCGGTGGAGGGATTGAAAGTGTGCGACACGCCGGCAAACGGATTACCAATGAGATTCAGGCCCGGGCGCTGGCTGCCGGACGCACCAGTCCCGGGGAAGTTAAAGGGTTGTCCGGAGTGGAACGACAATAAACCGCTCAACTGCCAGCCGTGAGTAAGGAGCTTGGGCCCGTGCGAAGAGCCGGGTATATCGTACGTCCAATATGCGGTGAAGTTGTTGCGGGTGTCGAAGTCGCTATTTCCATATTCCTGCCTCAAGTTGGTGCTCTCGAGCGGAATCACTCCACGGAACTCAGTCGCCTCATCGAGGGCATGGGCCCAGGTATATGCGAACTGGGACGTAAGCCCGTGCCAGGACCTTATCCGCAGGACGCTCTGTAGCGAATTGTAGTTTGAGGTAACCGCGCTATTGAATTGGTTGATCGAGCCGACGTTTGGATACTCGACATTGAACGCGCCATTCTGATTAATATTCTCGGTCACAGTCAGCTTGCGTCCCTGACTCCCAACATACCCGACCTGCAAAACCGCGACATTGCCAAGTCCCTTTTCCAGTTGCAGATTGTAGTTGAAATAGTACGGAGTACGGAAATTCTGTCCAACGGAAAAGACATTGTAGATATTGGCGCCGGTGACTGGGTTCGGAATGCCGCAGCCCGGCTCGACGGTGTAGTTAAGGCTTGCGCAAGTCACCACTCCAGGAAAAATGGATTGGCCGCCCTGCTGAACGGTCAGCCAGTTATATGCATTGCGGCTGTAGTTATCGACCGCATGCGGACCTGCCGGATTGTTCTCCAGGCCATTGGCCGCTGCGTTGGGCGGACGATTGTCCAGAAACGGGCTGATCGCAGTTTGTTCATAGAAGACGCCAAATCCGCCCCGTACCACGAGATCACCCTTGCTCCCCGGTTGATAGGCAAAGCCAAATCGAGGCGCGAAGTTGTTTCCGTCGGAGGGGTAGATGGATCCAATGCCAGCTCCCTGGATGACCAGACCCTTCCCCGGTATGAAAACCGGGAGATCGCCATCGCCATTGTGCAGTGGCCCGCTGTATTCGTATCGCAGGCCGAAAGTCAGGGTCAACTTCGGCGTGGCGCGCCAGGCATCCTGCCCGAAGAGAGCAAACGAATTCACCAAAACGTGGCGTTCCGCATCGCCCACTGCGATCGAAGACGTGCTCACATCGCCGGCGAGGAAGTCCGCCAAAGCTTGCGTATCTGCGCATACGACATCGGCTGCCGCACACGTCCCCGCCCATGGCCCTTGTGTACCATCGAATGTGAAACTCCCTAATGAGCGGCGGAAATAGAACTCATCTACTCGCCCCTGCCGCACTTCACCTCCGAAGCGGAGCTGATGCTTGCCAGTCGCATAGGAAACGATGTCGGTCAGATGGCCGGTGATATCGTTGCGGCCTTCCGGAGGCGTGATCCCCACCTGATCGAACCCGGAAATAATAATGTTCGGCGCCCCCGGAATGGGCTCCCCGTTCTTGAGCGCGTCCGGACTCAGGTATAGACCCAGGGCCTTCGTATTGAAGCTATTGTTGGCATCGTGGAATGTCTGATTGAAATAGCTGACTCCGAAGAGTGCCTGATTACTCAATTGCGGCGTGAACTGCGAGTTCAATGTTGCGGAGTAATTTTCTACTCGAATGGGCGCAGCTTCAAAATAGTAGCCGAGATTGGAACTCGCCTCCACCAGCACCAAAGCAGCGCCGGGAGGTTGTATCTGGTTTCCTTGCCCCATGAACCAATGTCCCGACAAGTGGTGCTTGTCGTTGAAATTGTGGTCCACTTTTGCCACCCCGTTGTAGCTGTATCCGGTGGCGGGGACGTTCGCGAAGAAGTTGCTGACGGTGCCCGGCAGGGAACTGATCGAACTCGGCCAGAGGTTCGAAAACAGGGTCGCCGAGAGTGGGCTTGGCGGGATCTTGTATTTCGTAAGCAGAGCTTGAGCATTCTGTGTCCAGGCGGCCGATGGTTCGGTCGCCAAACCTGTGAGTCCGAAAATGTAGTTTTGCTTTTCGAAGCCGAGAAAGAAAAACGTCTTGTTCTTGATGATTGGGCCGCCCAAAGTGAATCCATAGTTCTCATTGCGCAGTCTGGGCGCCCTTGGGAACTCGGCGGTCGGGACAAAGAACGGCGAGTGTGCCGCGTAGAACTCATTTCGGTTGTAGTAGTATGCGGTGCCGTGCAATTGATTGGCGCCCGACTTCAAAACCACGTTTACAGTTCCCCCGGCGTCGCGACCAAGCTCTGCGCTCGATTGCGTTTGGGTAGAGAACTCGTCAATCGCGTCGATGGGCATGAGGACGCCGGCGACTCCTGAGACCCCGCCTTGATTGATGGCCGGAATGTCGTACCAGAAATCGTTGTTATCGGTGCCGTCGAGTTGCCAGTTGACTCCGCTGTTACGGGTGCCATTGATCGTCCCACCCCCGTTGATGGAGTAACCGCCATAGCCCGGCGCTATGGCGATCAATTGAGTAAAGTCTCGCCCATTCAATGGCATGTTCTGCACAGCTTCTACCGGAATGGTGTCGCTCTGGGTTGCAGTAGTGGTATCGACCGTGAGCGTTGCGGCGGGCACCTCAATCACTTTGCTCTGCTGCGCGAGCGCGAGCTTCACCGTCAGCGTGTAGATGGATCCTGCCGTTACCAAGGCGTTATCGATGGTATAGGTTGCGAACCCAGGAGCTGCCACTGTGATCTTGTAGGCCCCAGGCGGGAGTTCTTGCAAGGAAAACTCACCGTCAGCGGTGGTCACGGTGTTGTGGTTAACGCTGGTGGCAATTTCGATTGTCTGGACTTGGGCATTCGGAACAACTGCTCCCGAGGGATCCGTCAGGGTGCCGCTAATTGCTCCATGGAACGTTTGCGCGCCGAGGAACGCGGCGTGTTGCAAAAATAATACGGCAAGAAAGCGCTTCATGAACCGCGCCCTTTCGTGAGGCCTTCTGAACACCATAGAGTTCAGGAAAACCAGCAGGAAAACTCCGAACCGATATATCCGAGCCCAAGAAGTGTATCAATGCTTGCAAAGAGTGAGGAAGCAAATGACTACGTTGTCATTGACAAGCTCATGCGGCCTTTGCCCGGAGGGGAACCCGAACCCTGATCTCGGTACCCTGCATCGATCTGGACGCAATCGAGATTGTACCGTTTACCAGCCTGACTCGCTCCTGCATACTGATGAGACCAAGCCCACGGCCGTTGATGGCTTTGTCGAGATCAAAACCGACACCGGTGTCGTTAACCGTCAGATGAAGTTCACCCGGCACTCCCCAAAGTTGTACCGCGAGGCTCGGCGCGCGGCTGTGCTTCGCGGCGTTGTGCACGGCTTCCTGCAAAACGCGGAACAGGCAAAGAGAAACGTCCGATGGCACGGGGTTGGGCAAATTGTGGCTTTTGAAGTCAATCTCCATTTTTTGCTTCTCCCCGAACTCGCGGCAAAAGCCGCTCATGGCGGCTACTACACCCAGATATTCCAGCCTGGGCGAATGCAGCTCGTGCGACAGCGCCTGGATATCGGTGGCAATCTCCGAAGTGTGCTTCCGTAGTTCGTCCATGCCGCTGAGGATTCTATCGCTCGAATCGGGAATGTCCGTTTTTAGTCCTTCAATCTCCAGAGTCAGCAATGCCAGACGTTGGTTGATGTCGTCGTGAAGGTCTCGCGCAATGCGGGTACGTTCCTGCTCTTGCGCCTGAATCAGCCTGCTGCTCACGCTGGAAATCGCTTCCTCCGCGAGCTTGCGCTCGGTCACGTCCAGGCACGAGCCAATGTAACCGGCGAATGAGTGGTCGGGGTTGAATCTGGGGACGCCAATGTCGAGAACCCAGCGATATTCTCCGTCGTTCCGCCGCAACCGATACTCGATCTTGAATTCCTCGCGGCGATCAAAAGCTTGGGCGTAAGTTTCCAGGCAGTGCTGCAGGTCTTCGGCGTGGACTCCCTCCGCCCAGCCATTTCCAAGTTCCGCCGACACTGGCCGCCCGGTGAAGTCCAGCCAGGTCTTATTGAAGTAGGTACAAAGCTTGTCGGTGCCTGACATCCAGATCAGTACTGGAGCTGTGTTCGACACTAAACGAAAGCGTTCCTCGCTTTCTCGCATGGCATCCTCTGCCCTTTTGCGGTCCGTAATGTCCTGGACCGTGCCATGAAGCTGCACGACGCGGCCCGAGGTATCGCGCTTCACCTCTCCCCGGCCGATGAGCCATCGTGTAGCGCCATCAGAACAGATCATTTCAAGATCGAGCTGGTAGGAGGTTCCACTTCGCAATGCTTCTTCCACGGCACGCTGCAGCCTTTCCCAACTCTCCGCGGTGTAGAGCTTTGCATGTTCCTTATACGTCGGGGCCGCTTGACCAGGATCGAGACCGGCGATCCGATAGAGTTCCTCCGACCAGGTGACCGTGTCGGTTTCGGGGTCCCATTGCCAGGCACCGACCTTGGCCAGTTGTTCCGTTTTCTTGAGCTCAACCTCTTTCTGCCGTCGCGCTTCCTCGGCCTGCTTGCGGTCCGTAATGTCTAACCCGATGCCCAGCGCCCTCCGGGGATCACCGTTGGCTTCGTAATAGAATTTCCCGCGGTCTGTAACCCAGCGGACGCTTCCGTCCGGCCGCACCACGCGAAACTCTGCCGTGTACGGCTTCTGGTTTTTCATCGCATCCGAGAGGGCATTCGAAACTCGTTCCCGATCTTCCGGGTGCAGGCGTTGATAGAATTCCTCTTCGCCTGCCAGGTGAAGGTCGGATCTAATTCCGAACGTGGTCTCCAAGTCGCCGAACCAAACATTCTGTCCGCTTTTCAGGTCCCAATCCCACCCGGTTGATTTGCTGGACTCCATTGCCAACCGAAGCCGGTCGTGAGCCAATCTGACATCTGAAGTGAACTCGCGGCTGGCAAGATAATCCTGGACAAAGACGGCGACAGCCAAAAGCACACTGGCAATCATTACCAAAAGAAGGCGAATTTCGTGGGTGCTAAACGGTTCATCGGTGCGAAACAGCTCCCAGACACCGACAATCGGAATCGCCAGCACCGCGAGCATGGCCAAAATCGAACTGTACTGGGTGGTCGCGGTGTCCAACTGGACGGTTTCGGCCAGCGGTTGTGCCATTTTTCGCCCTTGCAGACCTATCCATACAAACCAACAGATGGCGGCGGTGAAAACCAGCCCAATGAGGCCTCGGGCAGCCGGGAAAGCGGTTCCCGTCAAATCGCCCGAAGGGTCTTTCAAGGCCCAGACCACGTTAGCGGCCAATGAACCGAATGCGTAGAGGGCCGATGCGCCGAACAGATGCCAATAGATGGACCGCCACGGAAGTTGGGAGCGAGTAATCAGCCTGCCCAGAACTACGAGAAGCAAAAGATTCTCGGCGAAGTAAAGACTTTCAAACCTCAAGATCATCGCCGACGCCTGGGACCCGTACTCGTAGGGAAACAGCAGATAAGTGTAGGCAAACACCCAGACAAACAGCAGGATAAGAAAGTTGAACGTTGTGCGATAAGGCCGGTGACTGGGCAGCCGCAGGTGGGGACGCGACGCAACGGCCGCGATCATCAACACGATGTGCAAAAATAATGGAGGATTGTCGAACAGAAAGGCCGGAATTTTACCGTGCAGGACAACATTATAGAACCATGAGTACGGGACCAGCGCCCACAGCCCAAATGCCACCGCCAGGAACAACCAAAATAACCGGATCGTTTGCCTGTTCTGAACTGCGTTCAAGACGGCAACGCCACTGGCCACGAGAAGCAAAATAAGATAGTTGATTTCGCAATACGCCACCAGGCCGGGGCCTTGCTTGAGAGTGAGCGAGAGAATCGCTTGAGCTGCCAGGAGGGCGACGGTGACCGCCGGCCATAAATAGAGCCGGGATCTGAGCCTGTGCGGGAAGGATGTGCCCTGCATAAGTTCTCCTAGAGCAGCGCTTCCCAGGATTCTGGGTAGTTTCGCCGGGGCCGCGTGGTGCACGACCAGGAAGTGAAGATGACTCTAGCCCCTGCAATCCGTGGCGGATACATAGCTACAGCAA
>Ga0070733_10002677_pt1 | contig 12457 bp, 5 predicted proteins | sample Coa_R1_9_FD_66450 | JGI IMG/M metagenome (GOLD analysis project Ga0070733, IMG submission 66450) | Surface soil microbial communities from Centralia Pennsylvania, which are recovering from an underground coalmine fire - Coalmine... | ecosystem: Environmental > Terrestrial > Soil > Unclassified ... | reverse complement strand
CCTTCAGGGCCCGGTTCAGGTGCAACTGCAGCTTACGATGGCTAACGTATCCGGCGGGCCCTGGACTCCGCTGGCGGGCGCCGGCAACTTTCTCTATGCGCACACCTGGTCCCCGGACGGGCAGTGGATCGCTTTTGGGCGCGCCGAGGGCGACAAACAGGAGCTGGTGAAGATGAAGCCGGCCGCGGGCGAAACCCCGGTGGTTCTGTCCAGGGCCGCTCCTGAGTTTGTCCCCTATTCCATGGTTCAGTGGTCTCCCGCGGGAGACTGGATTGCGTACCCGTCCGCGGAAGGCCTGTCCCTGGTTTCTCCCGATGGCGAGACGGTCCGAAAACTGACTGCCCGCAAGCTGCTGGCTTTCGCTTTCTCGAGGGACGGAGCGCAGGTCTACGGCATCCTCCGAAACACCACCGGCGAGGGCGCGCAGTGGCAGCTTTATTCCATTGATGTGAAGTCGGGCGCGGAGAAGATGGTCGCCCCCCTGGATCTGCCCGCCTCCACCGACAGCATCGCGGGATTCAGTATGCATCCCGACGGCAAGCGCTTCCTTACGTCGATCGCCAAGTGGCCGTTCGACATCTGGATGCTCGAGGGGTTCGATCAGACAGCGTCGAAGACGTGGTTGGACCGTCTGTTGCGGCGTTGACTGAAATTCACTTCACGCAGACCAGATTCAGGCGTGACTATATAGTGGATTGAAGCGATCCAGCCGCTCCCATGGAACTGAAGCCCGGCGCAAAACTCGGCCCGTATGAGATCCTCACACCCATCGGCGCGGGCGGCATGGGCGAGGTGTATCGCGCGCACGATCCCCGCCTGGGCCGCGATGTGGCGATCAAAGTATCAAAAGAGCAGTTCTCCCAACGTTTCGAGCGCGAAGCCCGCGCGGTCGCGGCGCTGAATCATTCGAATATCTGCACTCTGCATGACGTGGGCCCGAATTACCTGGTAATGGAGTACATCGAGGGTGCTCCTGTCGTCTCTCAAACAAAGCCAGGCCCTCTGCCGCTCGATCAGGCCATCCGCTACGCCGCGCAAATCTGCGACGCCCTCGACGCCGCTCACCGTAAAGGCATCACACACCGCGACCTGAAACCCGCCAATATTCTGGTGACCAAAGCCGGTTCGCAGTCCAGTATCAAGCTGCTCGATTTCGGTCTCGCAAAAGTAGGCCCGGTGGCTCCGGCGGGGGAAGAGGTCACCGGCATGGCACTCACCGGCGACCGCGAGATTCTCGGGACCCTCTACTACATGTCGCCGGAGCAATTGGAAGGAAAGAGCGCCGACGCCCGCAGCGATATCTTCTCCTTCGGCCTCGTGCTTTATGAGATGCTCACCGGCAAGCGCGCGTTTGGCGGGACATCGCAGGCCACGATAATCGCGGCGATTCTGGAGCGGCCCGTTCCTTCTGTTTCCTCCGTAGCCACGGCGGCCCTCGACCGGTTGCTGCAGCGCTGCCTGGCGAAGGATCCCGACGACCGCTGGCAATCCGCGCGCGATCTGAAAGCCGAGTTGGCGTGGATGGCATCGTCGTCCGACACAGGAAAAACAGCGCTGGCCGCGGCGTCTTCATCGCAGGCCATCGACTCTATCGCAGTCCTGCCTTTCACCAACGCCAGTAACGATCCCGATACCGAATACCTGTGCGACGGGATCACCGAAAGCATCATGAACAGCCTCGCGCAGATCGGGAAGCTGCGCGTGACGCCGCGGGGCACCGTATTCCGGTATAAAGGGCGCGATCTGGACCCGCAAGCCGCTGGACTCGAACTGGGCGTCCGCGCGGTGCTCACCGGCCGCGTTATTCAGCGCGGCGAAACACTGGTCGTGGGAACCGAGCTGCTCGATGTCCAGGCCGGGTCGCAGCTCTGGGGCGAACGATACAACCGGAAGATCCCCGACATCTTCGCGCTGGAAGAGGAGATCGCCCGCAAAATCTCGGAGAGCCTGCGCGTCAAACTCACCGGTGACGAGAAGAGCCGCCTGGCCAAACGGTCCACCGAAAACACGGAGGCCTATCAGCTCTATCTCAGAGGACGCCACCATTGGATCAAGAGGACCCCGGACCATCTCAAGATGGCCCTGACGTATTTTCAGCAGGCGATCGACAAAGATCCGGGCTACGCGCTGGCCTACGCGGGATTGGCTGACTGCTATGCGATTTTCGGCGCTTATGCGATTTTGCCCCCCAGGGACGCCATCGCCCGCGCCCGGGCGGCTGCCGTGTCGGCCATCGCGTTTGACGAAGATCTGGCCGAGGGATACACGTCCCTCGGTCTTATTCACGCGTATTTCGATTTCAATTGGGTCGAGGCGGAACGGGACTTTCAACGCGCGCTCAAACTGAATCCGGATTATTGGGTGGCGCCGTACTGGTATGCCCAGGTTCTGAGTTCCTTATCCCGGCATGAGGAGGCCGAACGGCAGATCCGTCATGCGCTCGAATTGGAGCCGCTTTCCCCCGCGGTCATGTTTGCCGCCGCTGTGAATTCGCTGAGTGCCGACCGTGTCGGCGAAGCGGCCGAGCGCTGCCTGAAAGGCCTGGAGTACGGAGATCATCCCCTTTTGCGGTTTTGGCTGGGCGTCGCATATCTGGCGAGCGGCAGGCAGGAAGATGCCATTCGGGAGCATGCGAAGGCAGTGGAGATGTTCTCGCGAATATCGATGTCGCTGGGAGCGCTGGCGCATTCCTATGCCGTTTCGGGAAACCGCGAGGGCGCGGAGAAAATCCTGCGGGAGCTGCTGGAGAGATATGAACGCGAGCCCGTAGATCTCCTGCAGTTCACCCTCATCTATCTCGGGTTGGGCGATACCGAGAGTGCTCTGGCATGGCTCGAAAGGGCATTCGAAGCGAAGGGCGGATTCCTTCCCCTTATGATCGCCGGCGATCCGCGGCCGGACCCGCTGCGTTCCGAGCCGCGCTTTCAAAATGTTCTGAAGCGGATGAACCTCGCGCCATGAGCTACACGCCGGAACGCGCCTCGGCCCCTACGAGATCCTCGCCCCATGGTAAGAGTTTACCGGAAACGTGTTGGCCGGATTACTCCTGGATGGTCGGGCTTCCGGAAGCAATTGAGGTTCTGGTTGGATTTCGGCGCGCTCGCCGGAAAACCGATGGAATGCGCGCCGCTCGTTCTCCGATCCGCTGAACGCGCCGTTCTGAGCCACTGGCGACCTCATTCACATATATTGATTGAAGCCCTCTGCGGCGCATATGGAACTCAATCCAGGCGAAAAACTCGGCCGCTACCAACTCGTCTCGCTCATCGGCGCGGGCGGGATGGGGGAAGTGTGGAAGGCGCGGGATATGCAACTGGATCGAGATGTGGCTGTGAAGGTTTCCAAGTCCGAGTTCACCGCATGGTTTGATCGCGAGGCGCGGGCCATCGCGGCTTTCAATCACCCCAACATTTGTCAGATCTACGACATTGGTCCGAACTATCTGGTGATGGAACTGATCGACGGCGTTCCGCTGAAGGGTCCATTGCCCGTCGAGAAAGCGGTCGCTTACGCGGGGCTCATCCTGGACGCGCTCGACGCGGCGCATCGCAAAGGCTTCACTCATCGCGACCTGAAACCAGCCAACATTCTGGTGACGAAGCAAGGGATTAAACTACTCGACTTCGGCCTTGCGAAGCAGAACGCAGCCGGTCTCGGTCCGGATGACGTGACCAGTGCCTCACTCACGGTCAAAGGGCAGATTTCCGGGACCCTGCAATACATGTCCCCCGAGCAGTTGCAGGGCAAGGAAGCGGATGCCCGCGACATCTTCGCCTTCGGCTGCGTGCTCTACGAAATGGTCAGCGGCAGGAAGGCGTTTTCGGGATCGACAGCGGCCGGCGTGATCGCGGGCATCATGGAGCGCGAACCGGAACCGTTTCAGACGACTCCGCCCCTGGACCGGGTGATCCGGAAGTGTCTGATGAAGGACTCGGATGAGCGCTTTCAGAATGCGCGGGATCTGAAGACGGCGCTGTTGTGGGCGATAGAAGGCGGGAGTGCCGCTCCTTTACAGTCGCGGTTCAGTAAGACGGGGTGGATCGGTTGGGTTACGGCGGCACTGTTTGCCCTGTCCGCGGCGGCGCTGGCCTTCGTGCATTTCCGAGAGACCGAGCCACAGATGGTACGCACTGCCATTCTGCCTCCTGAAAAATCAGCGGTCACCTCCGCGGCCAACAGCGGTCCGATGGCACTCTCGCCGGATGGCAAGCGTATCGTATTTGCAGCGACGGGCGAGGATGGCAAAAGCCAATTGTGGATTCGCGCGCTCGATGGCGCCACCGCGCAACCCGTGCCGGGAAGCGAGGGCGGGAGCTTTCCTTTCTGGTCGCCGGAAAGCCGGACTCTGGCTTTCTTCGCGGGCGGGAAGCTTAAGAAAATCGACACGGCCGGAGGTCCGCCGGTGACGCTGGCAGATGCCTCGAATCCACGCGGCGGCGCCTGGAGCTCCAGCGGCATCATCGTCTTTGCTCCGAATAACAACGTCGGCGGGTTGGTTAAAATCTCAGCCTCGGGAGGCACCGTCACACCAGCCACCGGGGCGAGCGCTAACAATGGCAACGGCCGCGCACCCTGGTTTCTTCCGGATGGACGGCACTTCCTGCTTACATTCCTGCAGCCGCCCAATCGCGTTCAGATTCTCCTGGCATCGCTCGATTCGGATGAAATCAAGCCGATCGCGGAGACCGGCTCCAACGCAGTCTACTCCCAGGGGCAGCTGCTGTTCTTGCGCGAAAGTACGCTGATGTCGCAACCTTTCGATTTGAAAACCTTCGCCACCACCGGCGAAGCAGTACCTGTCGCGGAACACATCCAGGAGTCCTTCAGCCCTAATACAGTCGGCATGTTTTCCGTGTCCACGACGGGCCTGCTGGCGTACGAGACGGGCGTGGGAGACTATGGGCTGCAGTTGACCTGGTTCGACCGGAATGGAAAGGCCCTCGGGACCTTCGGGGCGCCGCAGTTCTTCTCCCAAATTGCCCTCTCGCCTGACGGCAAAACCCTGGCGTCGTCGTTCTTCGATGCTCAGGGGCAGGACGTGTACACCTATGACTTGTCCCAAGGTTCGCCAACGCGCTTCACCTTCGATCCTGCGCGGGACGACTTTCCGATGTGGACTCCAGATGGCCGCAGTATTGTATTCAACTCCGTCCGGAAGGGTCACTGGGACTTGTACCGCAAATCCGCGGACGGCTCGGGCGCGGAGGAAGTGTTGTACGCCGACGATAGGGAAAAATACCCTAACAGTTTTTCTCCCGACGGCAAGCTGCTGCTGTTTGCCGCGGTCGGCACGGCGAACAGTGCGTATTGGGCTCTGCCGTTGACTCCGGAGAACTCCGCGGCCACGCTGAAACCGGTTCCGTTCCTTCCCGGATCGAGTCTTCGATGGGGGAAGTTCTCTCCGGACGGCCGCTGGGTGGCGTACGTTTTGGGGGAGCAGCCAGGCGACGTCTACGTTTCCTCCTTCTCTCACCGGGGTGGCACACACCAGATATCTGCGAAGGGAGGCATCAAGCCGCTCTGGCGCCGGGACGGCAAAGAGATTTTCTACCTCTCTCCGGAGGGACGACTGATGGCGACGGAGGTCCGCATCAGCGGCGAGGCGGTAGAGGTTGGCTCAACACACTCGTTGTTGGGAGGCATCCCGCTCGGGAACGGCTACGCATACGACATCTCCACCGACGGCCAGCGCATTCTCGCCGCCGTCGCCGTCGCCAAGGATCAGAAATCGAGCGAACCGATCACGCTCGTCCAAAATTGGGCGGCGAGATTGAAGAAATAGCACGGTTGCGAACTTCGTCAAGTTCAGGCGGAAAGTCAAAGTTCCGCCGATGGCAAGCGCTTCCTGATGGCCAGGTAGCCCGAGAACGGCGAAAAAGAGGCGCGGCCCTCTTCTGTCGTCGTCTCGCACTGGTTCGACGAGTTGAAGGCGAGGATGTCCACCCAACGGTAGTACGCTCCGTTTGTTCATATGGTGCGCGCCGAAGTTGTTCGCCAATCCGAACTGCGCGACACCCGGGCCTGCCGCTAAGGATTCGCGATCAGGTGTTCCGGCTTGTTGTTTTCACAAACGAATTCGATCAAGTCCTCCTGGGGAGCAAGTGTCAACGTTAGATTTTCGTGGTACGGCTTTGCGAACGCTCGTAAGTCTTCGAACGTCACATCGAGCTCCATGTGACCGTAATCGGTGCGCCGATAGCGCTCCGTCATGTGGAGCGCCTCTGTATGCGGAAACGAGCCGCCGCCGATGCCCCCGAGCAGACTTAGATCGTTAAATCCGACGGTGTCGACAACCAACGTATCTTTCTGCCATCCTCCGGTCGAGTGGCCCATCCATGAAGGGTTTAGCTCCGCAGGATGTTTGCGGCCATCGAGAAAAATTTGCCGGAAGCCGGGATAGTCTTCAAAGAGAGCAATCACCACGGAGGGGCTCTGCACAAATTTGGCGATAAACGGCGAAGAAGCTCCCGGGAGGGGAGGAGGCCCCGGCAGACAGCGGTTGTGCGGGGAATTCCGAGGGTCCTTCGCCAGCGCCGTTCTGCGTGCCTCCGCCGCCGGGAGAAGCTGAGGCACTTCAGGATATGGGTCGTCCGTGAGCAGCCAGACACCACTCAGATCCGGCACGCCACCGGCGGTATGAGGCGCCGGTCGCGAAGGAACATGCTGGCGCTTTCGCATCGCCTCCGCGTTTCGGGCGGGGTCGTCGCCGAGAGTGCTGCCGTTGAGCGTCTCCACCAGCCTGACGTCGAACTGTTTTGTCTGGTCAGGCGCCAACACAGCTTCGCTCGTAACTGCGCTATACGCGCAGCATGGCATCCGGATGGTGAAATCCCACTTGCCATCGGCGAGCGTGCTGAACTTGTAACGGCCGTTCGCATCAGACCGCGTTCGTGCTACTGTTCCGTCTGCCTGGTGTTTCAGCTGAATCGGCGCATTCGGAACGGGCGAGCCGTCCGGATATGAGACAAGTCCCTGCAAAGATGCGCGCGCGCTTTGCGGATATGCGGGAAGTGCAAGCAAGGGCAGCAATCCTGCCGCGAGGATAGAACCATTCATGCCGGGTCCGCTCTCTGAATCCAGAGGCTACCACGAGAGCATGACGCGAGACAGAGCCTTTTTGTCGGACGAAAGGCGAAAATCCCGGATCCGGCCTTCTCTCCGCCCATTTGTTGGCCCAACTGGAAAGCACGGTAAACAACTTTTGTTTGGATTTCCAGCGCACTAGACTAGCCGGATTGTTTCCGGAATGCCGGTCGTTCGAGGCTTAAGATAATTGACGCAATCTCAAAAGGCTTGACGCTGAGTGGAAGCCCTGCTGACGCTAGCGATTTTGCGATCCACCGCTCAGCCCCGTTTCAGGCGTCGAAGTGGAATAGACGAAACGAAGGCCCTTGCTGATTGTTGCGGGAATGACGGAACCATGAGTTTCGTCGTCGAAAAAATGTGCCCCAAGCTGCAGGCCTTTGTAGCCTCTTTTTTTCACTCTGTCGAGGAACGCCCGCAGGTCGGTGACCATGGGCATCTGCGGGGCCATGCGTTGTTCCAGCAGGCCTACCGAGAAGAACACTCTGGCAGGCAGTGGCTTTCCCGACGCGGCGAACGATTCCTCGACTGAGAAGATGGCTCGGTGGTCCCACCACAGGGATGGGCTGCCGATGACAAATCGCTGGAACAACCCCTCGTTGTGGAAGAGAACGTAAGTTCCGAACAGGCCCCCGAACGAGTGGCCAAACCAGGCACGATCCGCATGACTGACGTTGTACGTTTGTTCGATGGAGGGAACCAGCTCGCGGCGGAGGAAGCTGAGGAATTCCGGGGCGCCCCCGCTCGCTTCGGCCGGAGGGATCCCTTGCGCCAGGTTGGCTTTCGAGGATTCCCTGACCCACGCCGGGTCCGCGGTAGGTGTTAAATCCAACGTGCGCGGCGCATTGGATGCTTTGACGAATTGCCCGGGGTTGGGATATCCGATGCCCACAATGACGAGGTCCGGGATCTCCTTCGAGAAGCTTAGTAATCGTGCGGTTTCGACTACGATGCCGAATTCGGCGTTCGCGTCGGCTGCATAGAGTACGGGGTAGGCTGTGTGCTCTTTCGTATAGCCGTCCGGCAACGCGACCGAGATCTGGTACGCGCGCCTGGATACCGATGACGTCATGGTCCACGACTTCGAATCGGTCAGGACGGCCGATGCGGCAGGCGGCTGTCGCTCACGTGCCGTTGTCCCCGAATTCTGAATGGGGCGGCTGCATCCGGCGACGAACAAGGCGAAGACAACAACGAACGTGAATCTCATTGGTAAGGGCATCGTCCTGGTAAGGGATCCGGCGCGATCGGTCGCGTCTGAATGCGCGTGACTCACCGGTGGCGCCGAGGGATCTCTCGCAATCGTACTACTTCGGAAGGGTTGGTGAAACTGGAAAACGCTTTGCTCCTGTATGGTCGGGCTTCCGGACGGAATTCCGGTCTTTCAGGACTAATCCGCCCCAGGAGCCAAAATCCACCTCACTCAGCGCTGGTTTCAGGGCGATGTCGAGCCAAAGTCGGGCCGGGCATCTATATAGTGGATTGAAGCAACCCAGCCGCCCCCATGGAAAGAAAACCCGGCGACAAAATCGGCCCGTATGAACTCGTCTCGCCCATCGGCAAAGGTGGCATGGGTGAAGTGTGGAAGGCCCGTGACACGCGGCTGCAGCGCGACGTGGCGATCAAGTTCTGTGCGCACGAGTTTTCCGACCGCTTCCAGCGTGAAGCGCGCGCCATCGCCGCGCTTAACCATCCCAATATCTGCACCCTCTACGACATCGGGCCGGATTACCTGGTCATGGAGTGGATCGACGGCGTTCCGCCGCGCGGGCCTTTGGCTCCCGCGGAAGCCGTGCGGCTGGCGCTGGGTGTGGCGGCTGCGCTCGAAGCCGCGCACGGGAAGGGCATCACCCATCGCGACCTGAAACCGGCCAATGTTCTGGTGACGCGGGCGGGTCCGCAATCCGGTGTGCAGTCGGGCGTCAAACTGCTCGACTTCGGCCTGGCACTGGTCAACGATAATGCCGGAGTTGATATAGCCGACGCTCCTACCGCGCTCAGCGTGGCGGGCGCGGTGATGGGCACAGTGGCTTACATGTCGCCGGAGCAGGCGCAGGGAAAGCCGGCCGACGCGCGCTCCGACATCTTCTCATTCGGTCTGGTTCTGTATGAACTGCTGAGCGGCCGTCAGGCGTTCGCGGGGAACTCGGCCATCGACACCATGGCGGCAATCGTGCGCGACGAGCCGCCCTCGCTGGATGCCCCTGCGAAGTTGTCGGAGATTGTCACGCGCTGCCTGCGTAAAGCGCGCAGCGCGCGGTTCCAGACGATGAGCGAGGTTCGCACGGCACTCGAACAAATAGCTGCTGTGCGCATCGATAATACTCCGTCCATCGCCGTCCTGCCCTTCGCCAACATGAGCGGCGATAAGGAGCATGAATACTTCTCCGACGGCCTGGCCGAAGAAATCATCAACGCGCTGGTGAAGGTCCCCGGACTGAAGGTGATCGCGCGCACGTCCGCTTTCGCATTCAAGGGGCAGAACACCGACATCCGCAGGATTGCCGAGACGCTGGGCGTGGCCAATGTTCTCGAAGGCAGCGTGCGGCGATCCGGCAATCGCATTCGCGTCACCGCGCAGTTGATCACGGCGGCGGATGGGAGCCACTTGTGGTCCGAGCGCTACGACCGCGAAATGGCGGAGGTGTTCGCGGTGCAGGATGAGATTTCGGCGGCCATCGCGGGAGCGCTCCATACCGCCCTTTCGCCGCAGGCTGCCGCGAAACCGCGTTACACGCCCAAGCTTCCCGCTTACGAAGCTCTACTGAAGGCGCGGTATTACCACTGGAAGCTGGCGCCGCAGCCGATGGCCCAAGCCAAAGCGTTGTTCGAGGAAGCCATCGCCCTCGATCCGCAATACGCCCTGGCTCACGCTGCCTTCGCCGACCACTTTTTCGGCCGCGCGCTTCTGGGTATGACGCCCGCGCACGAGGCCATGCCGGTCGTCCGCGCCATGGCGCAGAGGGCTCTGGAACTGGACCCTTCGCTCCCGGAAGCGCACGCCAGTTTGGGTATGGTCGCCGCTGCATATGATTTCAACTGGAAAGAGGCCACGCGCCAGTTCACGCTGGCGACGGCCGGCGGCGCTGTTTCGCCGTGGGTCCGCATGGTCTACGGAGTGGTCTGCCTTTTCGCGTCGGGCAGGAAAAAGGAAGCCGTGGAGCAAGTCGCGCTCGCGGTTCAGGGGGACCCGCTCCACCTGACAAACCGGACCGCCATGGCGGTCAGTCTCAGTGCGGTGGGCCGCTATGCCGAGGCTGAGGCTCACCTCCGCCAAGTCCTGGATTTGGATCCCAACTTCGCCCAGGCGTACGCCTACCTCGCAGCCCTCTATGCCGCACGCCGCACGTTTACGGAAGCGCTTCCCTTTGCCGAGAAGGCGTATTCCCTGGCTCCCTGGCACCTGCTGTACGCTGGCGCCTGCGCGGGGCTGTTGATTCGTACAGGCGAGCAGGACCGGGGAAAGGAAATGGCCCAAAGGCTGGGTTCGGGCGAGGCCTATGGAGCACCGATAGGGCTGGCGATCTTCCACACCTTCGCCGGCGAACTCGATCCGGCCGCTGACTGGTTCGAGAAGGCAATCGAACAGCGACAACCCGGAGTCGCGTCTTGGCTGCAAGGCGCCATCGGGGAGCCGCTGCGCGCCAGCCCGCGCTGGCCGAAAATAGCGGCGCTGATGAATCTGCCCGCGGAGGCGTCATAAGCGATACCGGCTTGGCCACGCGACCTGGCGATAACGATCGTTTGAGACGGTTAGCCGGCATGTGGACGGATGGTCGGCCCACATCCATATCCGGATAGTCTCCGGAAGGCCGGTAACGCAGGCGCAATCGCGTCGCCTACAGCCGTGCCTGCGTGATTTGACTTGGATATGGATGCAAGCGTATGAGACCACCTTCAGTGCATGTAGCTATGGCGTGCATGTTGTGTCTCGTTGAGTTCCGGGCTTGCATTGATCGGCGGCAGGTGGGCTGGCGTGATTAGGCTGAGGATCGTGGTAATCAAAAAGTTGATGCAAAGGGCCACGAACCCAGCGCTCCACCCGAAGAAGGGGTCCTGACGAGTGAGGATCAGGAAGGCGACTGTGGCGACTCCCGCTATCATACCGGCGAACACTCCAGGCATGGTCACGCGTTTCCAGTAGAGGCCCAGCACCACGCCGGGGAAGAATTGGGAAACGCCGGCGTAGCCCAGCAGGAGCAAGGATACCAGTGTCGCGGAGCTATGGGTCGCCAGATAGAGGCTGATAACGCTGAGCACCACGACCATAGCGCGGGCCAGTCTTGCCACCTGATCGTCTGTCATCGCCGGAGCGAAGATGGGCCGGCAGAGGTTCTTGGCGAACAGCGTGGCCGCGGTCAGGACCAATATGGCCGCGGGCACCATCGCGGTGAGGGCTCCCGCGCCGCCGATCACGCCCAGCAACCAGGCGGGTAAGCTCCGGCGGACGATAGTCAAGAGGGCGAGGTCGCCATCGGGCAGGCCGGGCACCACCAGGACCGCGGTGAAACCAACGAAGAAGATGAAAGCGAGCGTGATGGTGTAGAGCGGCATCACGATAGCGTTGCGGCGTAACGTGTCGGCGGTTTTCGCGGTGAAGGTGGCCCCAAAACCATGGGGCCAGGTACAGAAACCCAGCGAAGTCATAAGCACCGTGGAGATGTACCAGGTGTGGCCCAAGTTGGCGGTGCCGCCAGGCATCGTCAGGAGTTCCGGTCGGGTCTGCGCTAATGCAGAGAACATGGCACCGATGCCTCCGTAATGAATATACGGTATGCCGATGCCGACGCAAAGCGCCGCGAAGACCATCAACACATCCTTCAGAACGCTTATCCACGCCACGGCGCGGACGCCGCTCGCGAACACGAATGTCGCCAGCAGAACCACGGAGATCACCATGGCAGGTGTACGGCCAATGCCATCGAAACCAGCAACGTTGACGATAATACCCAGTCCCGTGATTTGCAGTTGCAGGTAAGGAATCATGAAGGTGACTCCCACGACGCACACAAACGCGGCCAGGTACTTGTTGCGGTAGCGCATGTTAAAGAAGTCGGATTGCGTCTGCAGCTTGTACTTCCGTCCCACTTCCCAAATTTCCGGCAGGATAAAGAACGAGACCACGTAGCCCAGCGTGAGGTAGGCCAGGATATACAGAGTTGGGCCGCCGCGGGAATAGGCCCAGCCGCTGGCTCCCAAGAAAGAGAAGGTGGTGTATACTTCGCCTGCCAACAGCAAGAACATCAACACCGTACCGAAGCCGCGTCCGCCAACTGTCCATTGTTCCAGGTTCATCTTCCTGCGAACTCCGGCCAGGAAACCGATGGTGGCGCCCAGGCCTACGATGGCGAGGATCACCGCCAGGGAAATAGCA
>Ga0070733_10002676_pt1 | contig 12458 bp, 9 predicted proteins | sample Coa_R1_9_FD_66450 | JGI IMG/M metagenome (GOLD analysis project Ga0070733, IMG submission 66450) | Surface soil microbial communities from Centralia Pennsylvania, which are recovering from an underground coalmine fire - Coalmine... | ecosystem: Environmental > Terrestrial > Soil > Unclassified ... | reverse complement strand
TCGGCGCGCGGAATGAAACGCGCGCTTATCCCGCTCGCCGTCGTCATGATCGTCGCCGGAGGCATGAGCGCAGTGGCGGCGCGAAAGGCCGTAGTTCGAGTCGCCCCCTCGACCGCGCGGCTCTATGCGGCTGTCGGCCTTGCCGTTAATCTCCGCGGCTTGGCGCTTGAAGGGGTCCACGCGGCCCTTGACGAAGCGAACAACAAGCAGACTCTGACCATCGAGGGCGCCCTCGTCAATTTGCGAGACGAGACGGTGGAAACCCCGAATATCAGGATCGCCCTTCGCGATGCTCAGAAACGTGAAGTCTACGTCTGGACGGCGAAGGCCTTGAACGCCAAGCTTAGGCCCGGCGAGCGCGGCGCTTTCCGGACCAGGCTCGCCGCGCCGCCGAATGAAGCGAGTGACGTGATGGTGCGCTTCGCGTCGGCCTCGGAAGCGCCAATGCCAGTCGAGGACGGATTTTGAGCGGGGCGCGGCGCCTTCAGGTCCTCTACGACGAACAGGCGATCGCCCGGCGCACGCAAGCCCTTGCCGAGGAAATCGCAGCCGCCGATCCGAAGGATCTGCTGGTCGTCGCGATTCTCAAGGGCTCCTTCATGTTCGCGGCCGACCTTCTCCGCGCGCTCCATCGCGTCGGCCTCGAGCCGCATGTCGAGTTCATGCATCTTTCAAGCTATCGCGAGGCCACGGTCTCGTCGGGCGCGGTCAAGATACTCAAGGACATCGAATCTTCGGTGAGAGACCGCGACATCCTGCTGGTCGACGACATTCTCGAATCCGGCCGCACCTTGGCCTTCGCCAAGGATCTCTTGATGGCGCGCGGCGCCCGCCGGGTCATGATTTGCGCGATGCTGGAGAAGCCGGGGAAGCGCGCCGTTCAGATTTCCGCGGACTTCGTCGGATTCGTCTGTCCCGATGTGTTCGTCGTCGGCTATGGTATGGATGTCGCCCATTCCTATCGGCAATTGCCGTTCATTGGCCGGGTCGTCGCCAACGAGCGATGACGGGTTGGGCGCCGAGGCCCAATGTTTGAAAGCGTGTTTCAATCCTTCGACGATGTCGCCGACCCGAGCTTGGGGCGGAGGCGCGTCGAGAATTTGCGCGACGAATTGCGTCGGCGCGGTCTCGACGGCTTTCTCGTCCCGCGCGCCGACGAACACCAGAACGAATATGTGCCGCCTGGGGCCGAACGGTTGCGATGGCTCACCGGCTTTTCCGGATCGGCGGGTCTGGCGATTGTCCTTTTGGATCGCGCGGCGCTCTTCGTCGACGGGCGCTATACGTTGCAAGCGCCGGAGCAGGTCGACGCGAAGGTCTTCGAGTTTCGCCATGTGGTCGAAGACCCGCCGGCCGCGTGGATCGAGGCCCATCTCAAACGCGGCGGAAAGCTGGGGTACGATCCCTGGCTGACGACGCCTGAGGCAGTTGAGCGATGGGCGCGGGCGGCGAGCGCTGCGGGCGGCGAGCTTGTCGCGGTCGAGACCAATCCGATCGACGCGGTCTGGACCGATCGGCCGCCGCCGCCGCTTGGCGCCGTGACGATCCATAAGCATCGCTTCGCCGGTGAAAGCGCCCGGGCCAAAATCAAGCGGGCGCAAAAGGCGCTGAAGTCGGACGGGCTGATCGTCAGCGATGCTCATGACGTCGCTTGGCTGTTCAATATCCGTGGGCGCGATGTCGCCCATACGCCTCTCGCGCTCGCCTTCGCGTTTCTGCCGAAGGAAGGCCGGCCGAAGCTCTATATCGACGGGCGTAAGCTTTCCAATCGCGTCCGCGTCGCGCTTTCCGCGCTGGCGGATATCGGGGAAGAACGGCAGCTTCTCGCCGATCTGAGGGAGCTTGGGGCAAAGGGCGAGCGCCTTTCCTTCGATGCGGCGAGCGCGCCGGCGCGCTTGACCCAAGCGCTCGAAGCGGCGGGCGGCGGGGCCGAAGTCGCGGTGGGTCCGATCGCCGCCATGAAGGCCGCGAAAAACGAGGCCGAGCTTTCCGGCGCCCGCGCGGCGAATTTGCGCGACGGCGCGGCCGTCGCGCGGTTTCTCGCCTGGTTCGATTTGGCCGCGCCGAAAGGCGGCTTGACGGAGATCGCCGCGGCCGAAGCGCTCGAATCTTTCCGGCGCGACACCGGCCTCCTAAGGGACATTTCGTTTCCCTCGATCGCCGGCGCTGGCGCGAATTCCGCAATCCCCCACTATGGCGTCACGAAATCGTCCGATCGGGAGATCGCGCATGGGATCTTCTTGATCGACAGCGGCGGACAATACGAAGACGGAACCACCGACATCACGCGGACGATCGCGGTTGGCCGCCCGAGCCCCGAAATGCGCGACCGTTTCACGCGCGTGCTCAAAGGACATATTGCGATCGCGCGCGCCGTGTTTCCGAAAGGGGTCACGGGCGCGCAAATCGACGCTTTCGCGAGGAAGGCCTTGTGGGACGCCGGCCTTGATTTCGATCACGGCACCGGCCATGGAATCGGTTCGTACCTTTCCGTGCATGAGGGACCCCAGCGCATCGCCAAGACCGGCGCAACCGCGCTCGAGCCGGGCATGATCATCTCCAATGAGCCGGGCTACTACGCCGCCGGCCGCTATGGCATCCGCATCGAGAACCTTATTGTCGTTGAGGAACGGAAGATCGCCGGCGCCGAGCGAAAGATGCTGGGCTTCGAGACGATCTCACTGGCCCCGATTGACTTGCGCCTTGTCGAGCCGAGGCTCATGACCGCCGAGGAGCGCGCTTGGCTCGACGCCTATCACGCGCGCGTGCGAGGGGCGCTTTCCCCGCTGGTCGACGCCAAGACGAGGGGTTGGCTGATCCAGGCGACGCGTCGGCTTCGCGGCGATCGTCCGAAACGATGATCGCCAAGATGGGTCTTTGCTCAGGACAGTTTCGTCTCAGCGCGCCGGGCAAGTAGCCGCGGCGCGGCGATCCCCTAAACGCCGACAGGCTCAAGCGGCGCCGCGCGAGGCTCGCGCGCGCAACTTGCGCAAATGCGCGACGAGCCCAGCCGTCGAGCCGTCCAGCTTCGAAATATCGCTCGTCGCGTCCGAGACGAGCGGCGCCAGCCGCGAAGCAAGTTCCTTGCCCAGCTCCACGCCCCATTGATCGAAAGAATTGATGTCCCAGATCGCCCCTTCGACGAAGACTTTATGCTCGTAGAGCGCGATCAGACGGCCGAGCGTGCGCGGGGTCATCTTCGCGTAGAGGAAGGCGCTCGACGGCCGGCTTCCCGAGAACGTCTTGTGCGGCGCGAGCCGCTTGGCCTCGTCTGGCGAGAGCCCTAATGCCCGATTGATCGACTCAGCCTGAGCTTTTGTCCTGCCGCGCATCAACGCTTCCCCTTGCGCCAGGCAATTGGCGACCAGAAGGTCGTGATGATGCGCGTCGGCGTTGATCGGCTCTGCGGCGATCAGGAAATCGGTCGGGACAATCTCCGTTCCCTGATGCAGCAATTGGAAGAAGGCGTGCTGGCCATTGGTGCCGGGCTCGCCCCAGATCACGGCGCCGGTCGCAGTCGGCGTCGGCGCGCCGTCGAGGGTCACGCTCTTGCCGTTGCTCTCCATCTGTAATTGCTGGAGGTAAGCCGGAAAGCGGCTGAGCCGCTGATCGTAAGGGATGACCGCCTGGCTCGCGTGGCCAAGGATGTTTCGATTCCAGACGCTGATGAGGCCCATCAGGACTGGGATGTTCTCCGCCATGGGCGCGGCCCGGAAATGGTTGTCGATATCCTCGCCGCCGGCCAGGAATTCTTCGAACTGCTCCGGTCCAATCGCGATGACCAGCGGCAGGCCGATGCTCGACCAAACCGAATAGCGGCCGCCAACCCAATCCCAGAAGCCGAAGACGCGTCCAGCCTCGATTCCAAAGGCGGCGACTTTGTCGAGCTGCGTCGATACTGCGGCGAAATGGTCAGCAACCGCCTTTTCGCCGAGCGCGCCGGCGACCCAGGCCCTGGCGCTCGCCGCATTGGTCATCGTCTCTTGCGTGGTGAAGGTCTTGGACGAGACGATGAACAGCGTGCGCGATGGATCGAGGCCGCGCAAAGTGTCCGCCACGTCCGCACCGTCGACATTGGACACGAAGTGGCTGCGTAAGTGTGGCGCGGCGTAAGGCGAGAGCGCTTTCGTCGCCATCGCCGGTCCAAGGTCGGAACCGCCGATGCCGATGTTGACCACGTCGGTCATCGGCTGGCCGAGCGCGCCCCTAATCCTTCCCTCGCGGACGTCATTGGCGAATGCGGCGACTTTAGCCCGTTCGGCAAGGACGTCCGGCATCACGTCATGGCCCGAAACTATGACAGGCCGTCCGGAAAGATTGCGCAGCGCCGTATGCAGAACGGCGCGCCGCTCGGTCACGTTGATCAGATCGCCGCGAAACATTTTTTCGCGCTTTTCCTCGACATTGGCGGCTTTGGCCAGGGCGATCAATTCGGCAAGGACGCCTTTGGTGATCCGTTGCTTGGAATAGTCGAAGAGGAGATCGTCGAGCGTTACGTGCATGGAGGAAAAACGCTGCGGATCGGCGACGAAATCGTCCGCGACGCTGCTCGCGAGGACTTGTCGGCTTTCGGCGACGAGCGCCGCCAATCTCGCCGGATCAGTCATTTTGGCCTCCATTCCAAGAGCTGCCGCCCGACAGACTCTAGCAGCAAATAAGGCGAGATTTCACCGGCCGAGACCGGGCTGAGGGCCGGCCGAATCCGCTTCCTCTTTGCAAGGCGGCGCTCTATTGAGGCCCTCGCTCAACGAAAAACGCATCGGTCTATGCCGCCTCTGTTGCAATTGCGAGACATTCGCCTGGGCTTCGGAGGGGCTCCCTTGCTGCAGGGCGCTGATTTAAGCCTTTCGCCCGGCGAGAGGCTCGCCCTCGTCGGGCGGAACGGCTCGGGCAAATCAACGCTGTTGAAACTCGGGGCCGGCGAAATGGAGGCCGACGCCGGCGAGCGCTTCGTCCAACCGAACGCGCGCCTCGGCTACCTGCCGCAGGAGCCCGACCTTGCGGGATTTGGCGGCGTCCTTGACTACGTCCTGGCAGGCCTCGGCGAGGCCGACGATCCCCGCCGGGCGCGCGCCTTGCTCGGCGCGCTCGACATTGACCCGGCGGCTTCGCCCGCCTCGCTTTCCGGCGGCCAGGCGCGCCGCGCGGCGCTCGCGCGAACCTTGGCCTCCGACCCTGACATTCTGCTGCTCGACGAACCGACCAATCATCTCGACATCCGCGCGATCGAATGGCTGGAGGCGGAGCTTGGTCAATCGCGGGCCGCTCTGGTTGTTGTCAGCCACGACCGTCGGCTGCTCGCGAATCTGACGCGCGCCGTCGTGTGGCTGGATCGCGGCGCGACGCGGCGGCTAGACCAGGGCTTCTCGGCTTTCGAGGCGTGGCGCGACGCCGCGCTCTTTGACGAGGAGCGCGAAGGCCACAAGCTCGATCGGCGGATCGCGGCGGAGGAGGATTGGCTGCGTTACGGCGTCACGGCGCGGCGCAAACGCAACCAGAGGCGGGTCGACGAACTTCGCGCGCTGCGAGCCAAACGGCGCGTCGCGAGGCGGGCCCTGGGCGAGGCCAAAATGATTGCTTCCGACGCCCCGCTTTCCGGCAAGCTGGCGATCGAAGCGGAGAACGCGGCCAAGGCGTATGACGAGGCAAAACCGGTTGTCGCGGACTTCTCGATTCGCCTGTTGCGCGGCGACCGACTGGCGGTGGTCGGGCCGAACGGCGCCGGCAAGACGACTCTCATCAATCTCTTGACCGGCGCGCTCGAGCCCGATCGCGGTTCGGTTCGTCTTGGCGTCAATCTGGCCATCGCCAGCCTCGATCAACGTAGAGCCAGCCTCGAGCCGACGACGACCCTGGTCGAGGCTTTGACCGGCGGCGGCAGCGACTTCGTTATGGTCAACGGTCGGCGCAAACACGTTGTCGGTTATATGAGGGACTTTCTCTTTTCCGCCGATCAGGCCCGGACGCCAATCGGTCGTCTATCGGGCGGCGAACGCGGGCGGCTCATGTTGGCGCGGGCCTTCGCCCAGCCCTCCAATCTGCTGGCGCTCGATGAACCGACCAATGATCTCGACATCGAGACGCTCGACGTGCTGGAGGACTTGCTTGCCGACTATGCCGGCACGGTCATCCTTTCAAGCCATGACCGTGATTTTCTCGATCGCGTCGCTACCTCTGTCCTCGCCAGCGAAGGCGATGGGCGTTGGATCGAATATGCCGGCGGCTATTCGGACATGATCGCGCAGCGAGGCCTCCCGGCGCGGCCGGAGGAGAAAACGCCAAAGAGAGCGCCGCGGATGGAAACGCGATCCGCGTCGTCCAAGCGCCACCTGTCGTTCAAGGAGAAGCATGCGCTCGAAGTCTTGCCGGCGCGCATCGAAACTCTGCGCGGCGAACTTCAGAAGCTTGACTCGGCTCTCGCCGACCCGAATTTTCACGCACGGGACCCGAATGGCTTTGCCGACGCTTCGCAAAACTATGGGGCCAAACAGGAAGAATTGTCCCGCACTGAAGAAGAATGGCTGAATCTCGAAATCCTTCGCGAAGAAATCGAGGGATCGGCCTAACGCCGCGACGCTACCCAAGGGGAAGAACATGCGACAGGCTTGGCGCTGGTACGGACCGCGCGACAATGTCAGCCTTGACGACGTTCGACAGGCTGGCGCGACTGAGATCGTCAGCTCTCTGCACGATATTCCTCCCGGCGGCGAATGGACCAAAGCCGCCGTCGCCGAACGCAAGCGGATCATCGAAGAAGGGCCGCCGGGCCGCAGCCCCTTGCGCTGGGGCGTCGTCGAAAGCATCCCGGTTCCCGACGAGGTCAAGCGGTTCGGCAAGGCGGCGGTCCACGCGATCGACGGCTGGATCGCCAGCTTGGAGGCGGTCGCCGCCAATGGGATCAAGACGATCTGCTACAATTTCATGCCGGTCCTTGACTGGACGCGCACCGACCTCGACTGGCCCTTGCCCAATGGGGCGAAGGCGCTCCGCTTCGACCACGCGCGCCTTGCCGCCTATGATATCCATTTGCTGAGGCGACCTGGCGCCGCGGAGGATTATTCCGCGGAGATCAAAGCGCGCGCCAAATCAGTGGTCGATCGGCTGACGCAGAGCGAAGCGGACCAACTCGTCGCCAATATCGGCGCCGGTCTTCCCGGGACGACAACCGAACCTCTCGATACGGCGGGCATGCGCGAGAAGCTGGCGCAATATGGCAAGATCAGCGCGGAGGAGCTGCAACGCCATTTGATCGAGTTCCTCGAGCGCGTCGCACCGGCGGCCGAGGCGGCTGGCGTCAAGCTGACGCTCCACCCGGACGATCCGCCGCGGCCGTTGCTCGGCCTGCCGCGCATCGCCTCGACGGCGAAAGACTATTCTGCGCTCTTTGACGCCGCGCCGTCGCCCGCCAACGGCATGTGCTTCTGCACAGGATCCCTAGGCGTTTCGCCGGGCAACGATCTTCCGGCCATGGCCCGCCAATTTGCGCCGCGCATCTATTTCGCGCATCTGCGCTCGGTTCATCGCGAGGCGGACGGATCGTTCTATGAGAGCGATCATCTCGACGGCGATTTCGACATGATCGCGGTCTTACGCGAGCTCTTGGCGGAGGATCGCCGGCGGGCCGGCGATCAGAAGATACCGTTCCGCCCTGATCACGGTCACCAGATGCTCGACGATCTCGGAAAGAGGACCAATCCCGGCTATTCGGCGATCGGCCGTCTGAAGGGCCTCGCCGAATTACGCGGCGCCATCCGGGCGCTGGAGCGCGCCGCAACTTCCGATTAGGCGGCCAGCGCAGTCTCCACCAGCCGCGCCCAATAGCTCATGCCATAGGGCAGCGCCGCGTCGTTGAAGTCGTATTTCGGGTCGTGCAGGCCGGCGCTGTCGCCATTGCCGATCATGATGAAGGCGCCGGGCCGCGCTTCCAGCATGAAGGAGAAGTCTTCGGCGCCCATCACCGGCGGCATATCCGCGACGACCTTATCGTCGCCGGCGACTTTCTTTGCGACCCCGATGGCGAAATCGGTCTCGTCCGGATGATTGCGGGTGGCCGGATAATTGCGGCGATAGTCGATTTCCACGGCGACGCCCATGGCGGCGCCGACGTTCTTGACGATCTCCTTCACCCGGCGTTCGGCGAAATCGCGCGTGTCTTTCAAAAATGTGCGGACAGTGCCCATGAGCTGCGCGGTTTGCGGAATGACATTGTCGGTATTGCCGGCGTTGAAGCAGGTGACCGAGAGGACGCAAGAATCGACGGGGTCGACGCCGCGCGACACGATGGTCTGCAAGGCGGTAATGATCTGAACGCCGGCAATGATCGGATCGGTGCAGCGATGCGGATAGGCGGCGTGGCCGCCGCGTCCCTCGATCGCGATCGTGAACGGGTCCGCCGCGGCCAGCAGCGGTCCTTTGCGGGTGGCGAAAGCGCCGACGGGGAGTTGCGGCATATTGTGCATGCCGAAGACCTGCGCGACGCCGAAACGCTCCATGAGCCCATCGTCGATCATCGCCTTGGCCCCGGCCCCTCCTTCCTCGGCCGGCTGAAAAATGACGACCGCCGAACCGGCGAAGTTGCGCGTCGCGGCCAGATAACGCGATGCGCCGAGCAGCATCGCGGTATGGCCGTCATGGCCGCAGGCGTGCATTTTTCCTTCGACCGTGGATTGGTACGGAAGGTTGGTCGTCTCATGGATCGGCAGGGCGTCCATATCCGCCCGCAGTCCGATCGTCTTCGAACTCTCGCCGAGGCGGCCGCGAATGACGCCGACGACGCCCGTGCGGCCGAGGCCGGTCGCCACCTCATCGCAGCCGAAGGCCTTTAATCGCTCCGCGACGAAGGCCGAGGTCCGATGAACGTCGTAGAGCAGTTCGGGGTGGCGATGAATGTCGCGCCGCCACTCTTTGGCGTCGGCCGCGAAGGCTTCAATGGCGGGATCGATCGGCATGGAACGGCTCCAATAGGGCTCGGAAGCGAGCAGGCGCCGGGCAAATCCTCAAGTCAACGCCTATTTGCGTTAGCGCCCCTTAGCGGCTGCGCCGGAGAAGGAAGACCGCTTGCTCGCCGATGAGGTTCTGGGTCCACCAAGGCAGATTGACCTGAAGCGGGCGGCCAAGATTATCGAGCGCCGCGCTGGTCTCGATCTGCGCTTGAACCTCGCGGGTCAGCAATACGAAGTCGCGAATCGTGCAAAAATGGATGTTCGGCGTGTCGTACCAGGCATGACTGAGGTTCTCGGTGACCGGCATTCGGCCTTTGAAGGCCAGTTGCGCCCGGATCCGCCAATGGCCGAAATTCGGAAAGGAAACGATCGCGCGCCGGCCGATGCGCAACATATGTTCGAGAACGACCCGCGGCTGGCGTGTCGCCTGGAGCGTCTGCGACAAAATGACGTAGTCGAAGGCGTCGTCCGGATAGTCGGCGAGATCTTTGTCGGCGTCGCCCTGAACGACGGAAAGGCCGTTGGCGACGCAGTCGTTGACGCCCTGCTGCGACAATTCGATGCCGCGCCCGTCGACCCCCCGGCGCTCGGCGAGCAGGCGCAGAAGCGCGCCGTCGCCGCAGCCGACGTCGAGCACGCGCGAGCCGGGCTCGACCATTTCGGCGACACGAACAAGATCGATGCGGGTTTGCGGCGCGGGCGTGGTCATGAGCGAGCGATGCCGCGGGTTCAGCGGCCAGATCGCGCTGCGGTGGGCAGGCCCCTCGCCCGCGCGGCCGCGTCAATAAACCCGCGGGTCGTGGCGAAAAGGTCCGGCTCCTCGAGCAGGAAGGCGTCATGACCTTTGTCGGTCTCGATCTCGACGAAGGACACCGAGGCGCCGCCCGCATTGAGCGCGTGGACGATCGCGCGGGAATCGGACGTCGGAAACAGCCAGTCGGACGTGAAAGAAACGACGCAGAACCGGGTCTTGGCGCCTTTAAACGCGCCCGCCAGGGCCCCGCCATAGTCGGCGGCAAGGTCGAAATAGTCCATGGCCCTGGTCATGAAGAGATAAGAGTTCGGATCGAAACGCTCGACGAAGATCGAACCTTGGTGGCGCAAATAGGATTCGATCTGAAAGTCGGCGTCGAAAGAGAAGGTGCGCTCCGCCCGGTTTTGCAATTTGCGGCCAAAGCGCCGCTGCAAGGCGCTCTCGGAGAGGTAGGTGATGTGAGCGGCCATCCGCGCCACCGCCAGGCCTTTGCCGGGGCTGACGCCCTCGGAGAGATAGCGCCCTCCTCGCCAATCGGGATCGGCCATGATCGCTTGGCGGCCGACCTCGTGAAAGGCGATGTTCTGGGCGGAATGCTTGGCCGCGGCGGCGATCGGCAAAGCGCTGAAGACGCGCTCGGGATAGCTTGCCGCCCATTGCAGGACCTGCATGCCGCCCATTGAGCCGCCGGCGACGCAGAAGAGAGAGTCGATGCCGAGGTGGTCGATGAGCATGGCCTGCGCGCGAACCATATCGGCGATGGTGACGACGGGCAGGTCGAGGCCGTAGGGACGGCCGGTCGCTGGATTGATCGAGGCTGGTCCGGTTGTTCCCATACAACCGCCAACGACATTGGCGCAGATGACAAAGAAGCGATCGGTGTCGATCGGTTTGCCGCGGCCAACCATCGTCTCCCACCAGCCGCCCTTGCCGGTCACGGGATTGACGTTGGCCGCGTGTTGATCGCCGGTCAAAGCGTGGCAGATGAGAAAGGCGTTGGATTTGGCGGCGTTGAGCGCGCCGTAGGTCTGATAGGCGATGGTCAGCGGCGCGAGATTGACGCCAGCCTCCATCGTCAGCGGGCGGTCAGCGCCAAAGCGTACGACGAGACTGTTTGGCGTGTCGGCTTCCAACGTGCTGCCGACCAAATTGGGCCTTGGGCCTCCCACGCGTCGCTCCTAGCCTGTTCGGTCTGTCGAACGGTCCGTTTGATATACGGAATGGGATCGAGGTTCAAGCGTCAAATTGGGATCAGCCCAAGACGCGCGGGTGCTCCCGATGGCCAGTCTTAAGAAAGCATTGGGCATCACGCCAAGCTTTCCGCGGCCAATAACCTTCGCGAGGCATTGTCCCGTTAGCATGGATCAAAGGTGTCGAAGGGTCGCGTCGTGTCATGATCGCCGGGTGGTTCGAACGCGCCGCCACGCCGCCGGACGAGGCGTTGTTGGGCGGGGTCGAGCGCGAGTTTTCGGGAGCCAAGCCCCGGCGCGGCCGAGTCTGGCGCGGGTCGTTGGCGGGCGGCTTGGCTTTGGCGGCAATCATCGGCCTTTTCCATGCGCAAGACCTGCGTCGGGCGGCCGAGTCTGAGACGGGCGAAGCCCCTCTGCTCGCAAGCGCCTTTCATCGGAAAGATGATTTGCCGCCGCTGATGACGCTCCGAAAATTGGATGGCCGCGACGCAAACTATGAGGCGCGCCTTCGCGAGAGCGACGGCGAGCGGCAGGACACAATCACTGTCGGCGCGCCGCAGTCTGATCAGGCCTTTTTCCGAGCGACGGCGCATGTGATGGGCTCGGAAGCGCAGAGCGCCGATCTTTTCGTCGAACTCGCCAGGGAAGCGGCGGCGATGGGCCTTGCGATCAATCGAGCCTCGGCCGCTCAACCCTACGCCTCGGCGCGGGGCCAATTGTTGATCTCCGATCTCATCGTCGAGGGGGCCGCGCGCCGAGATTGCATCGGGTTTCGCTTGGCGAGCGATGGGCGCGTGGACATTTCCGGGATGGCTTGCGGAGCGGCGGGCAAGCCGATCGAGCGGCAGACACTCGATTGCTTTCTCGAGCGCTTGCGCGCGACGCCGGCCGGCGTCGCCAAAGGCCTCGACAAGGCGCTTGGAAGCGAGCCTGCAGAACGCTCGGCCTGCTCGCGCTAAGCGCCGGTCAGGCGCGCTCGAGTTCAGCGACGATCGCATCGCCCATTTGCGAGGTCGAAATGACGACGCTCCCAGGCGCCTGAATGTCGACGGTGCGCAGGCCAGCGCTGAGCGCCTTGGCGATCGCCGCATCGAGCTTGTCGGCGGCCTCGTTCATGCCGAAGGAATAGCGCAGCGCCATGCCGAAGGAGCCGATCATGGCGATCGGATTGGCGAGGCCTTTGCCGGCGATATCGGGCGCTGAGCCGTGGACCGGCTCATAAAGCGCTTTCCTCTTACCGGTCCTGGGATTGGTTTCGCCGAGCGAAGCCGAGGGCAACATGCCTAGCGAGCCGGTCAGCATCGCAGCAACGTCAGACAGCATGTCTCCGAACAGGTTGTCGGTGACGATGACGTCGAACTGTTTTGGATTGCGAACGAGTTGCATGCCGAGCGCGTCCGCGAGTTGGTGTTCGAGCGCAACATCGGGATAGTCGCGCTTATGCAATGCGGAAATGACCTCGTTCCACAGAACGCCCGATTTCATAACGTTGCGCTTTTCAGAAGAGGTGACCTTGCGGCGTTTCCGTGCAAGATCAAAGGCGACCCTGCCGATCCGCTCGATCTCGTAGGT
>Ga0070733_10002674_pt1 | contig 12479 bp, 8 predicted proteins | sample Coa_R1_9_FD_66450 | JGI IMG/M metagenome (GOLD analysis project Ga0070733, IMG submission 66450) | Surface soil microbial communities from Centralia Pennsylvania, which are recovering from an underground coalmine fire - Coalmine... | ecosystem: Environmental > Terrestrial > Soil > Unclassified ... | reverse complement strand
GCGGCCGCACTCTACAGAAATAATATTCAACGTAAAAGAACAAACTCAGAACTTTCCAGGCAAAAGGAGGAATTGGAAAGTGCATTATCAGAACTCAGATCCACTCAGAAACAACTGATCCACTCGGAAAAGATGGCTTCACTCGGCGAGCTTACAGCGGGTATTGCACACGAAATACAGAATCCCCTGAATTTTGTCAATAATTTTTCGGAGTTAAATAAGGAACTCATTGATGAGGCTACACAGGCGAACGAATCCGGCCACGCAATGGAGGTAAGAGAATTATTGTTTACCATGCGCGCGAATGAAGAAAAGATACACCATCATGGCCAAAGGGCAGATTCTATTGTAAAAGGCATGCTGCAGCATTCGAGGGATAACAGAGGACAAATGGAACCAACCGATTTCAACGCCTTTGCCGATGAATTTTTGAGGCTGAGTTATCAGGGATATAGAGCAAAAGATAAAAATTTTAACGTAATTCTTAAGACAGATTTTGACAAGGGAGTCGATAGTATGAATATCGTCCGTCAGGATATTGCCAGGGTATTGCTGAACCTGTACAACAACGCTTTTTATGCTGTTGCAGAAAAGAAAAAAATGCAACCGGAAGGATATGAGCCGATGGTCACGGTCAGCACGAAGAAGTTAGCGGATAAAATTCAGATCGCCGTAAAAGATAATGGCAGTGGCATTCCTCAAAAAAATCTGGATAAGATATTCCAGCCTTTCTTCACTACCAAACCTCCCGGACAGGGAACAGGCCTGGGTTTATCTCTGAGTTATGACATCATTCAGGTGAATGGCGGCGAAATAAAAGTGCAAACAAAAGAAGGAATGGGTGCTGAATTTCAAGTACTGATTCCGTTCAAATGATGATATCATTCGTGTAACAGACGACTTATTTTCCCGGATACCAGTTTCTTAGTCTGACATCTATATTCTTATCACCTGCTTCCACCAGCTTTTTAAATTCCTTCACATCGCTCAAACCATCCTTACCCCGGTAATGATAAGGATAAACAATTCTGGGTTTAAATGCCAGTACGGCATCTGCCGCTTCTTTCACGTCCATTGTATAAGGCAGGTTCATACATATGAAAGCAACGTCAATATTTTGTAGTGACCGCATTTCGGGAATTCCCTGCGTATCACCGGAGATATAAATCAATTTTCCCCCGATTCCCAGAACATAACCATTACCCCTCCCTTTCGTATGCATGGCTGTGGGACTTTCCGGAAGATTATACATCGGGATTGCCCGGATCAAAATAAAAGACTGTGTTGTCGCATCCCCGTTTTTCATCACGATCATGCGAACCTTATCGGCAGCGGGTAATTTATCAGCCACCACCTGCGGAACGATCAGCTGCGTGCCTGTTTTTTGAACCGCTTCAATCGTTTTGACATCAAAGTGGTCGCCATGTATATCTGTAATTAATATGATGTCCGGCGGTTTCTGGCCCTTATAATTGTCCGCACCGGAAGGATCCACGTAAATTGTCAATCCGTGCACCGTGAGAATCAGGCTGGCGTGCTGAACAGGTTGAATAGTTAGCGGACCCAGTTTGGTGTACACAATATCAGGAGCACTAAGCTGGGCATCTGTAGACAATAAAGCAAAACTAAAAATCACCGAGATCAGGAAGGATTTCATAACTGATGAATTAGATTGTAAATATAATAAAAACAGTTGCCCTTGCGTGGCAACTGTTTTTGAAACTTTTCAGTTCATCTCAGGCTTTTGTAAATTCCTGTAAGATTTCCATTTCAGCATCTTTGCTTACTATCAGGATCCTGATGTTTGATTTATCTTCCAGATGTACAATATATACCATACCATCGCTGGTCTGTACTTCTTCAATCAGTTTGATGGCAAAACCAGTATTTCTGACTTTCACAGCGTTCCTGAGACTAACAGGCAACTGATCTTCGGAATAAAGAATCAGTGAAGACTGCCAGTGTCCCTTCCTGTCATAGTACACCCTGTTAACATAACCGTTTTTTGTAAAATAGGAAATAAAACCATCCTGATCGGAGTACCAAATAACATTCTCCGCTTTTTGGAATCTGGACTGGAAATCCCTGACCGCTTTCGAATTGAAATCTTTTCCTTCCCGCACATCATTGAATGCAGACATCCCTTTGGCGAGGCCGGCTACATGCAGAACGGATGTGTGAAATGTTTTTGTTTCAAGAAATGCTAATGGACCTGCAGAATTTTGCGCCTGGGCCTGATTGCTGAATGTCACGAAAGACATGAATCCAAGGGCCAGCACGGACGTTGTTTTTTTCATTTTGTAAGGTTTGTTTATTAGGCAGCAAATTAATATCAGAACAGGATCGTGGTTTATCTGAAGAGTCCAATCAATTGACTGTGGGGACGCCGGCACGAGGTTCAGCATTAATGCAACCATCCATACCCTTTCAGAAATTCTATAAGGCGTGGATCATTCACAGACATCGCGGGGATCCATTCATCTGTTATTCGTTCGCGGTTCCAATACGGCCCGTCCGGATTGCCAGGTCTTACAAATGAATAACGATATAAGGCTGCCCGGATAAAGCGTGGGGGTTTTTCGGGAAAAGGATTACCTGCGAAAAGGCTGATGGCACCTGGATCGTTGTGCAAAAGTTTGGAGACCAGGTTCAGCGTCCATGGATATTCATCTGCCGTTGACATGGATGCGAACCACATTTGCCAGTCCAGACGTAACTGATAGGGAGCTATCTGTGGCGGTCGTTTATAAATATCGACTGGTAATCCTTTATAAGGATAAGCCTTCCAATTTGCTTTTTCGTCCGGCACTTCATCATTTGTTCCTTCGAAAACTACATTCAAACGCTCCCGCCCCACTGATCCGAATGCGCCATAAGTATTCACAAGATCCAGGGGGTCGAATGAAGTATTCATGATCTGCCGGGGGGACAAAATATTGAAAACGGGCTGTATACTTAGGATCGCAATGATAATCGTAACAACCCATGAGGTGATCACCATAGGTCTTGAAGGCTCTTCGACGCGGATGGCATTTTTTGCGCGACGGACCAGTGTTCGGGGAAGAATTTTCGACCAGAATCCATCATCAAAACAGGCTAGTGCCGGAACAATGGTCAGCCAGTTCAGGAAAGACAAATTACCGCTGGCAATTAAAATGATTTGCAAAAGCAGTATCACGATACCCGATATATGACGTGCCACCCTCGGCCAGAATATAAACCAGGGAGCGATGAGTTCAGCCAGAAAATTATACCAGACACCTGCTTTCAAAACCGCACGCGGCAGAAAATGAAACCATCGGCTCAGCGGGCCGGCCAGTGGCTGGGTTTCAAAATGATAATACAACGCGGTTCCATTCCGCCATACTTCATCACCTCGTATCTTGATAAGACCTGCGCCCAGCATAATCCGGAAAATCAACCACCGGAGCAATCCGATGATAAAAATCGGCGGACCGCGTTTTGGAAAAGGACGCATGTCAAGCAGCGGACAGAGGAAGATTGCCAGAAATCCGGTTTCGAGCAACTGGATTTCCCAGCCGTATCCGTACCAATCCTGTCCGGCGTGCACGAAGGACATATACAAAATCCAGAGAACGGCGAGCAGTATCGCGTTGGCATAACCAGCAATAACAACGCAAGACAGTACAAACCCAATCCAGGCTGCAATCAGAAGATCTGAATCGCTTTGACCGAACCAAAAAAGCGACGGCAGCCGACGGAAACCGGCACCACGCGACCCGAGAGCATCCGCCACCCGGTCCAGGAACATACCCACCGGCAGCAAGCCGTTCGCACCGATCAACGGTACGATCTGATTGATCGCCACCAGAAAGGCGATGGCATATATAAAACCCAATAAACGAAGAATGAGAAATCGGGTCAGCCAGTAAGTTGGACGGTCAACCGTAGCCGGGCTGACCCATCGAGATAAACGGTCCATCTTATTTTCATTCAATTCGACACAAAGCTACCGCTTATCATAATTGGCTTTTACCCGTAGGAATATTTATAGAACTTAATACAGACCTTTAAGCTGCACTGCACTATTTCGTTCCGGGTAAATTTTATCCATTCGGATTCACATGGAGAATAAATTATCAATAATAATAAAATGATTTATCCATGTTCCTAAATTATCTGTTAATCGCCCTTCGCAATTTCAAACGCCAGAAACTCTTTTCATTATTAAATATTTTTGGGTTGTCACTGGGCCTCGCGAGTGCCATTCTTATTTTTTTATACGTAAGCGATGAATTGAGGTATGATACCATGCAACCGCATTTTAAGGATACATATCGTATCGGTACAACATTTATAAACCCAGGAGGCCAGCGTTTTGACAATACTGTCTCCCCGGGTTTTTTCATGCGTTATCTGAAAGACAACCGGAGTGACGTGTTGTACAGTACCCGGATAGATAATATTGGTTATCCCACTTCACTGAATTATAAGCCAACTGATAAGATTGTACTGACAGAAAAAATTGTCTGGGCTGAACCTGGATTTGATCAGATTATCTACTTCGATTTGCTGAAGGGAAACAGAGAACGGATGTTCAGTAATTACAATACGATTGTGATCAGTGAAACCGGCGCGCGTAATTTATTCGGCAAAGAGGATCCTATGGGGAAAGTGATTTCTCTTAAACACGTATTTGCCACACAGGGAAAAGAAGTAAACGTCATGGTGACCGGTATTTACCGGGATTATCCTGCTAATTCGCATTTTAAACCCGATTATATTATTAACATGAATGCTCTCCATACGGTGTATGGTGAGCATTTTAATGAATATCTGGAAGGAGATCATTTCAGCCAGTACGAAGAGTTTTTTGAAAATTATATTGTCCTGAAGCCGGGGGCTGATATCAAACCGATTAATGCCGTTTTAAATACACTCGCGGCACAAATGCTGAAATCGAGTGCAGGAAATGTGCCTGCCGGATCAAAATTTGAAGGCTTCACGATCAAGCTGGCTGACATTCACTTCGACTCTAAAAGTTTATGGGAGGATAATTCCAACACGCATGGGGACAGGGTCTATCTCACCATATTCAGTGTGATCGCGGTCATGATCATGGTGATCGCCTGTATTAATTATACAAATCTGGCTACCGCGCGTTCCGTAAAAAGAGCGAAGGAAGTGGGTCTGCGTAAATCCTTTGGAAGCATGCGTTTTGAAATTGCAACGCAGTTTTTTCTGGAATCATTCTTAATGACGATCTGTGCACTGCTGATGTCGGCGCTCCTGGTTTTTATTTTCCTGCACCCATTCAACCAGGTGGCACACAAGTCCTTCTCGATGGAGTCACTGCTGGATCCTTTTATGTTGATGGTGATCGGGATCATTGTGCTTTTTATGACTTTCATTGCAGGTTTTTATCCCGCCCTGTATCTGTCGGCATTTCAGCCGGTCAAAGTATTGAAGGGCCAGATCATCAAAGGGAAAGGCGCGGAATTTTTGCGCAAAACGCTGGTCACTATTCAATATACAGTTTCACTGGGTCTGATTATTTACACACTGATCGTGATACAACAGATGGATCAGTTGAAAACCACCAAACTCAATGAACAGGGCAGCCAGCTGATGGCGATTCGTTTTGGTGGGATTGCCCAGCAGGAACGATTTGAAACATTTAAACGTTCAGTACTGGAAGATCCACAGATTGAACATGTGACCATGGCCAATCATTTACCCAGGCTTGACTATTTTGGATTTATTGGGCGTACGTATAAATTTCCTGCGTTGGCAGACAAGGATATGCAGTGGAACCAACTGAGCGTTGAATATGATTTTCCTAAGACCTTTAACCTGGAATTTATTAACGGACGTGATTTTCAAACGGGCAATTTGAATGATAGTAATTCTCTTATATTGAATGAAGCTGCTATTCAGGCATTAAATAAACCCGTCGCTGAAGTGATGGGTACCATGGTAAAAGATACCAGAGATACAAACCGGCTTTACCGGGTGATCGGGGTCGTAAAAAATTTTCCCTTCCGGTCCATGCACCAACCCATTGAGCCGCTGGTGCTGAATCCTCATCTTGATCAGATCGACAAGATCACCTATATTAAATTACCCGCGGGAAAATTTCAGGAGAAAATTGCAGACATTGAGAAAAAATGGAAGGCTTCTTTTCCTGGTGCTGGATTCGATCATTGGTTTGTCAGTGACGAATTCAACCGGATGTACCAGGTAGAAACGACAATCTCATCGCTGGCGAAAATATTTGCCGTACTGGCAATCCTGATAACAATTTTGGGCGTATTAAGTCTCGCCTCATATACAGCAGAGCAGAGAACCAAAGAAATTGGAATCAGAAAAGTACTTGGCGCCGGAGACAAACAGGTAGTTGCTCTTTTTGCTTCTATATTCATCAGAATATTTATTGTGGCGAGCCTGATCGCCGTACCGGTATCCTGGTATTTTGCACACAAATGGCTGCAGGGATTTGTATACCGGATTACAATCAGTCCGTTGATTTTTATTTTCAGTCTGATCGGATTATTAGTGGTTACGTTGCTCACGGTGAGTTATGAAATCTGGAAATCCGCAAGGGCCAACCCCGTTACGGCGTTGCGGACGGAGTAAGGGAGCCTGTTTATCGCCGGAAAAGCTAACCCCGGATCATTGATTCCCATTGATGGAATCCGGTATGAGGCTTTGATATTCAGTTTCATGTTGGCTACTGAAAATGAGGTCAATACATACAAAAGACACCACGCTTTCGGGGTTGCAGATTTAGAAGAAACGAAGCAACATTTGACCCGGCATGACGTTATTTCAGAGGTGGAAATCCAAGATTGACTCTTATGAAATACATTTTGTGCCTGGTTTTTATCGCTGCCGTTTTCTTTGGTTTTGGCCAGTCGGCCACCCCGGATCATTATGTTATTCTTCCATTCGATACAGCGGTTTATACTTCATTACCGCAGGATTGCACACAGGCTACTTTAAATAATGATGATTTTGCCAATATTGACAGAGTGCTTTCATTTTGTATAAATAAATACAACCGGTTGCAAACCACTGTTTATAAACAAATCGTCAAAAAACTCCCTGACCAGGATCTTAATATCAATGATTATGTTATTGACCTGAAAAGATATTACCGCCAGTATATTGTTGTATATAACAGGAAGGGTGAAAAAGAAGTGTGGGTCAATTGTTTTTGTAATATCCGGTCACTGGCTAACTGGCGGAAAAAAGCCGTCATAGTAATGGGCGGCGGGAATTGTTTTTTCAATGTGCGAATAAACCTGACCAGAAAATCTTTTTCTGATTTTATGGTGAATGGACTCGCGTAGATTTAGTTTAAACCGGCAGTAAGATAACAAATTCGGTAAACTCACCCTCCCTGGAATGAACGCTGATTTCCCCGGCATGAGCTTTAATGATATCATAACTCAATGACAATCCGAGCCCCGTTCCCTGTCCTGTGGGTTTGGTGGTGAAGAATGGCTGAAATATTTTATCCAATATTTTTTGCTTTATTCCGGTACCATTGTCTCTTGTCCTGATTTCTATTTTAGCGCCATTCAACTTTGTATGTATAGAAAATTCCGGATGGTAACCTTCCGGAATCTGTTTTCTTTTTTCGTTCATGGCATAAAAAGAATTCGTGAAAAGATTAAGTAAAACCCTTCCGATATCAGACGATACTACGCTAATGGTTTTGATCTGCTTGTCATATTGTGTGTGAATGATTGCGTTGAATGAATTCTCTTTTGCACGAAACCCATGATAGCTGAGCCTTAGATATTCTTCAGCCAGTGCATTTATATCGGTAAATTCTTTTTCATCGGAATGCCTCCGGCTATGTTGCAGCATGGCTTTGATGATGGCATCCGCCCTCTTGCCGTGATGATTTATTTTCAGTTCATTCGACCGGATCTCGTGTATAACTGTTCTTGAATTTTCCAGGTTTCCATTATTTAATTCCTGCTCCACTTCGTCCAGAAGTTCCGTATTGACTTCAGAGAAATTATTAACGAAATTCAAGGGGTTTTGAATCTCATGTGCGATGCCGGCGGTGAGTTCTCCCAACGAAGCCATTTTTTCCCTTTGTACCAACTGCGCCTGGGTCTGTTTAAGTTCGTCGTAGGCTTTTTCAATTTTTATTTTATCCTTTTGTTTTTGCCGGTTGTTGCGGTACAGGAGAAAAGCGACTAAAAGAAAAATGCCCAGTGCTGAGATCAGGGTATATAATCTTGCCTTGTTTCTGTCCCTTTCCTGGGCCGCTGATATTTCCTGCTGTCGTTGAATTTCATTGAATGCAAATTGCTGGAATTGCTGTCCCTTTGTCTGGCTGAAGACGCTGTCTCTGGCCGCTACCATGATTTTTAGATATTTCAGCGAGCTATCCGGTTTATGCTCTGATTCATATATGCTGGCTAATATCGTGCTGGCTTCCTGCGTGAAATCACCATAATTATGATCCTGGCATAAACTCAGTGAGATGTTTCCGTAATGGATGGCAGAATCACTGAGATTCATTTCCTGAAAAAGCTTTGCCATGCTGGTATAACTCTGGGCCAGGAAATAGAAATTACTATACTGCTGACTTTGCACGATACCCCGCCTGAAATAACTTTCAGCCAGGTCATATTTTTTTGATTTCTGATAAACCTTTCCAAGCGCGCTGCAGGCCAGCGCAAAAAATCTTTGAACATCCTTATCTGATTGCAGTCCAAGTTCATATCCCCGGGTTGCATACCACATGGCAGAATCCTTTTGATTTAATATTCTGTACAAATTTGCCATGTGGGAGTATGCGTAATATATATTGTATTGTGGTTGATGGGATTTCCGCTGGGTGGCCATGGCCTGATAAAAATATTCTCTTGCCTTTGAATAATCCCGCATTTCCAGGTTGAGCAATCCAAGAAAATAATATGGAAAAATGGGTCCTCCCTTGGGATTCTTAATTTCACCCAGTTTTTGGATGTTTAGTGCCGCCTCCAGCGCCCTCGGGTAATTGCCCTGGCAATTAAATGAAAAAAACATACCCCTATAGCCCAGATATTTTCCCACAGGGTAATTTAATTTTTCCGAAAGGCGAAGCACCTGTGCGGCATATAATAAACCGCTGTCGGCCTGAACAAAACCATAATATTCAGCCATGGAACTGAGCGCTTTTACCCTGGAGGTATCTTCCGTCGTCGTTTTTTTTAATGTTTCTGTTAAACTGTCCAGATAATGATTCTGAGCACACACACTTGCGCAGATCCAGACTGACAATAAAAAAAAGAAAATGGATTTCATCTTACTCTCCGTATAGTACTCTTAAATTACTACATTAGTGTTACTCAACGCAAAGATTCGCGATTTTAACCTGCAACCGAATGAAAAGAATTTTTTTCACACTGATCGTCTTACTCAGGATTTTAAACGCCTACGCCCAGGCTGATATCGGTTCGGCTTTTATAAATGATGATTTCGCGGACAGCCTGATCAGACAGGTGCAGCAAAGTAAAGATGACACAAATAAGGTCAAATTATTTATTGCTCTGGGTGATTATTATACATTCATCCGGCAGGATAGCTCAATTTTTTACTTCGTACAGAGTATTGAGCTGGCTGAAAAAATAAACTATGCCATTGGCAGTTATTCAGGATACGCGAAGATGGCATTTGTACTGAACACGGCCAGCAATTACGGGAAGGCGCTGGAAATGGCATTAAAAAGCCTGCGGATCGCGGAGCAGTTTCAGTACAACCGGGAGGAAAATATGGCGAGAAGTTATAATCTCATGGGACTTATTAACCGGAGAAATGGTGATGACACGATTGCCCGAAACCAATGCAGCCAATCGATCAAATTGTACGAGGAAGCGGGCATTACCATCAGCGGAGGCAGGATGAATTTCGGTCCTTTTTTAAATCTGGCCATTGTATACCTGAAATGGAAGAATTGGGATTCTGCTTTTTATTTCGCCAAAAACGGATATGATATAGTGGCGCATTATCCTCCCCGCGCTCAGGCGCAAATGTCTGTTGCCGCATCGGCCCTTGCAAATGTTTATGAGCGGACAGGGAAGATCCAGCAAGCCAGGGAATATTATCTGCGGGGAATTGAAAGCGACCGGAAATTTAATGTGCCGTTATTAAGGGTGAGGCTGTTCAATAATTATGCGGAGTTTTTTAAAAATACAGGCCAGTTGGATTCATCCATATATTATGCAAAAATGGCGTTGGAGCTATGCAGAAATCACCAGTTTGGAGAGCAGGCTACAGACGCTTCGAATCTTGTTGCGAAATCTTATGAATTACTTCGTAATTCTGACAGCGCATTGAAATACACGAAAATATTTATGGCAACTAAGGATACGATTTTTAACCAGTCAAAGCTGACACAGATTCAACTATTGAATTTTGATGAAGGCCAGCGCCAGAGGGATATTCAAAGAGAAATCGATGCCGCCAGGGAGCGATATGCGAATCAGATCAGGTATTATGTATTGATTGCCACAGCCGCTATATTTCTGCTGCTGAGTATTATTCTGTATAGAAATAACAGGAACAAACAAATAGCTAATAAAGCACTCGAATTGCAAAAAAAAGAAGTTGACCAGCAACGGACGAAGGCCGAAAATACGCTCCATGAATTAAGGTCCACACAGAGTCAATTGATTCAGTCAGAAAAAATGGCTTCACTGGGAGAACTCACTGCAGGCATCGCGCACGAAATTCAAAACCCGCTGAATTTTGTAAACAATTTTTCAGAAATAAATAAGGAGTTGCTGATTGAAATGAGAGAGGAAATAGAAAAGGGGAATATGAACCAGGCGAAACACCTTACGGTTGATATCATTGACAATGAGGATAAGATCATGCATCACGGTAAAAGAGCGGACGCGATAGTAAAAGGAATGCTGCAACACTCGCGGGCCGGATTCGGCCAGAAGGAAATGACTGATATCAATACACTGGCAGATGAATATTTACGACTGGCCTTTCATGGATTGAAAGCAAAAGACAAAACCTTTCATGCAACTCTTCAAACAGATTTTGATCCCCTCATCGGAAAAATTCAGGTTGTACCGCAGGACATGGGACGCGTGTTTTTGAATTTATATAATAACGCATTTTATGCCGTTACGGAAAAAAGTAAACAACATTTAAATGGTTTTGAGCCCATGGTGTCTATTAATACAAGGCAGACCGGCAATAAATTGGAGATCCGGATAAAAGACAACGGGAATGGGATTTCGCAGAAAGTGATCGATAAAATATTCCAGCCTTTTTTTACCACCAAGCCAACGGGACAGGGAACGGGGCTGGGACTCAGTATAAGTTATGACATCATCAAGGCACATGGTGGTAATCTGATCGTTCATGCCAACGAAGGTGAAGGAGCCGAATTTGTAATTCAGCTTCCGGTAATATAATAAGAGCAGGATCATCCACTACTTCAGGGCTACATCATTTTTACCGGGCCGTCGTTTTTGCTACATCATTGCTACAACAACACCTGAATTTGTTTTAATTAGCGGTTGTCTCGGACTTATAATTAGTAACTTTTCGATGATAAAACAACACATCATGTATTTACAAAAATCATTTTTCGCTCTCATATTTTGTATCGCAACGTATCAGGTGTCTGCTCAGAATGAAGCCGCGAAAGTGGTGGTGCCGGATTGGGCTTTGCCAGGTTCTGCAACACATAAACAGGTGCCGCCGCCCGCCAATTTTCATCGTGTTACACGTACGGAGAATGTGCCCATCGGCATATTCCAGGGTCAGAGCGATGTAGGTGCCGCGCTGGTTGCCGGATCTTCCAGTTTTGACAAAGCAACCAATCAGTATACGATCGTTTCGGCCGGTTACAATGTTTGGTACCAGCGGGATGAATTTCGGTATCTCTGGAAGAAAATGTCGGGTGATGTGTCGCTGGCGGCAGATATCAATTTTCCAGATACGGCGGGATACGATGATCGTAAGGCTTTTGTTGTCATAAGACAGAGCCTGGATGACGATTCCAAAGAAGCCGTGGTTGCTCTTCATGGGGGCGGTCTATTACATCTTGCCTGGCGTCCTGAAAAGGGAGCCCAAATGAAGGAAGTGCGTGCCAACAATCGTAAGGGACTTCCGGATCTGGTAAGCCCGCACGTCGGACGGATTGGAATCGAAAAGCGTGGCGATTCCTTTGCAATATTTGTAAGCAATAAGGGAGAACCCATGCATCAGATAGGTGATCCCATTCAACTGCATATAGACGGTCCATTCTATGTCGGAATTGGTTTCTGTTCACATCTTCCCGCTAAAACGGATACAGCCGTATTTTCCAATGTGGTTTTAAAGAATAAGGCCGGCGCTTTGTAGCCTCATTAAAATGTGAACGCATAACCGAAAAAGAAAATCACACCCGCGAGATCCCCGCCGGTGATTGTATAGGCTCCTGTCATTTCTGTTGCGCGACGGTCGGGTACCGTCTGGATCGTAGCCCTGCTCAGTGGAACGGTTACAAAAGT
>Ga0070733_10002673_pt1 | contig 12481 bp, 6 predicted proteins | sample Coa_R1_9_FD_66450 | JGI IMG/M metagenome (GOLD analysis project Ga0070733, IMG submission 66450) | Surface soil microbial communities from Centralia Pennsylvania, which are recovering from an underground coalmine fire - Coalmine... | ecosystem: Environmental > Terrestrial > Soil > Unclassified ... | reverse complement strand
AGTAGCGCGCTTAGTTCCGCGGGCATCGTGCCATATTTCTTGAACCACGCATCGGTGCGGGCGCGATCGCCGGTCGCTTCCTCCTCGAGCAATTCCTTCGCTAGCGACGCGATGGCTGCGGGCATCTTGTCAAAATCAATCACATACAGTCCCGTGGCGGCGTCGCGCGTGATGGCGCCTTGTTCCAGGTAATAGTTGAACTGCATAATCTCGCCGGCCCCGTGCGCCTCCGCAACGCCGAACCGCACCGTGCGAAAAATTCCTGCCACGTAGGAAGCGTAGGTGGTGTTGCGCCGTTCCTTCGGCAGCGCGCCGTGGTCAATTAACCAGCCGTAGCAGAATTCACCCACCACGTCGGCCTTCGATTCTTCCAGCGCGGAATAAGAAGACCCGATCGCTGCATTAATCTGCACTTTGCCCTGCGCCGTTTGCGCAAAAGCCGGCCCCAGCCCGTGCGAAATTTCGTGCATGATCGTATCGGCGAGATATCCTTCGCCGCTCGCCATCGCGGCCTGATCGGAACGCATGGTGCGCTGCGCCAGCGGCAAAATAATGTAGTTCACGCGCGCGTCCATGAAATTCTTCCAGAATATTTTCTTGGACCCTTTTTCCTCATGGATGCGCGGATCGTTCGGCAAATTGTCCGCCACGGCCTGATAGCCGTGCAGCAAATCTCCCGCGCGATAGGGCGAGTCCACCACTTCCATGGGCGATTGCTTGCCGCGCTTCGAAGGTAAATCCGCGGCGGGCAACGGAAGCGCTTCCTGCAAGTCCGGCACGTATTTCTGATACAGCGCCAGCTTCTCGCTCTCCGCGTCGTTGCGAATCATCACCGAAGCGCCGTAAGTCGTCTTTACGCCGAGCAACGAATCGTCGTAAACCTCGTAAGGCGCAAACACCACATCAAATTTCGGATTTACGAGATCGAGCCAAGCAATGTCGCTCGCGTAATAGTCATCCGTCAGCAACGCATCCGCCCGCAGCCGCAGAAATTTCGCGAACGCCGGGTCGTCGCTCAATGCCGCAGCCTCGCGCAAGTCCGCAGCCATCGGCTCGAGGAAGCTCTTGAATTCCTGGTGGTACGGCACAGGTCGAATGTATGGCTTCTCTCCGGCCGGAGCGCGCTTAGGCGCGCCTGCAGGGCTCTCGATTATCGGAAGAAAGTTTTTGATGATCGTGAAAGGGCTGTAGTACTGCTCCTTCATCTCGGGATACTTAGCGACAAGGTCCTCGAAAGTGGTCCGTGTAATGCCTGCTGGATAAAATCCACGGCCCGGCGACATCGGCTGAGTGCCAACGAAGGGTTTGTCATCATCAATCAGATCGAAACGGCTGCCATTAATCTTCAAATAGCGCCGCAGCAATTCGTCTTGGGGGTCTTTGCTGTTCGCCAGCGATAGATAGAGTTTCAATCCTTCGGGATCGTTCTGCCGCCAGTAAATGCAATCCAGCAGTCCAGACGCATCCACCAGCTTTCCGACCATTTCCTTTTCGCGCGCGGTAAGCCCCGCCGAATTGAAGGGCATATGCACCAATTTGAATTTCGCGACGCGCTCCGCAAGGTCCGGCACCACGTAAGGTTTCGCGGACGACGCAGACTTGGCGTTCGGTGCAGCGGTGGACTGTGCCGCCGCAGCCGCCGAGCGCGGGTTGGCCGCCAGTGGGTAAAGTGCAGCTACGGCGATTGCCGCGCCTGCCGCCAGAGGCAGCAACGAGCGCAATGTGAGAGGAAGATTCCTAGTCATAGGGGTCATAGGGCGGCAATTCTACCGTGGCGACCGGGGATTGGCGAAACTCGAAATGCAGAGAGGTGGGCGAAGGAGTGCGCAACAGCAGCGAATAGAAATGGCGCGATTGACGAGCTGTGATTCGCAAGGTACGGCGCGATCTCCGAAATGGCCGAAAAACTAGCGATTAGAAAATGTTTTCTCGTTTGTTGTGAGCGAGTTAGTTCGATTTCTAATAATTGACGACTAGCGATTAGAAATGCGTGAGTGGTGGGTAGGGATCGGTCAGGCGGGGCGCCGGGGGCAAAAGCACGACAAAAACTAGCGATTGATTTGGGTCGCTGGTTTTTATTTTCAACGACTTGCGTGGGCTTTCGATTATGTTTCGCTAGCGATTGATTTGCAGAGGCTGGGGAGGGTGAGCTGCCCTTCGAAGCGGCACTGCCGTCCCTCCTGCGGCGGGCAGGTCTCAGGATGAATCGCGCTGTAGCGCCTACCCTTCGAATCCGCCACCGGCGGCTTCTCAGGATGAATCGCGCTGTAGCGCGATTCACGGAAGCGCGAGCAGCGTTGACCATGTATCCCTCTCGTCGTGATGAAGTTAGCCCACGACTGATGATAACATAGTCGGCAAGATGGCGCAAGAGCAAACAGGACGCGCTGGTGCGTGCTCTCGGTCTCGGCTGACACGGTTTTTGTCGCGCCCACAGAGGCGTCCCTCAGCGGCTGAACAGTTTGCGGAAAAATGCGTCAAACCGTTTCCCCAGGGGCTGAAGCCCAGTGAAAGCCAAGCACTTATTGTCGGAGCTAAAGCTCCGACCCCCTAAAAAGCGACTTTTTCCGCAAGCTGTGAAGCCGCATTGATTTCACTACATTTACGGCACGGCTGAAGCCGTTCTCTGACGAGGTTTAGCGGTTGTTATAGCGGTGCTGAAGTTAGGAATGAGAAAGATAGAGGCGGGCGTGGCGCGAGGGCGGGGGCTAGCAGGCGTGGCGCGAGGGCGGGTCTGAGACCCGCCCCTACGGATGCAGAGGTAAGGACGAAGGCGCCCGGGCAAGCTGGGGCGGAGCCCTTCGATTCGGCACTGCCGTCCCTCCTGCGGCGGGCAGGTCTCAGGATGAATCGCGCTGTAGCGCCTACCCTTCGAATCCGCCACCGGCGGCTTCTCAGGATGAATCGCGCTGTAGCGCGATTCACAAGCAGGGCCCCTACCGAGTTAGCGGCGAGCGCAGCGCGCCGAATCGGGCTAGAACCGTGCTTCGTGCAGCGGCTAGGTGATTTCAGCGACAGGAGCTATTGCGCGGCACTGCCCAGCTGCTTCAGCTTCTGCTCCGCGCTCTCCTTGATGTCATCACGCCTTCGCGCGTTGTCCGTGGTATCCGCAGCCAAAAGCTGCAGCGCCTTCTGGGCGTTTTGCCGCGCCAGATCTTTTTGCCCATCAGCCAGATAAGCGTCGGACAAACTGTCATAAACATTCGGTGAGTTGGGGTAGACCACCACATTCATCTGAAAAAGCGCAATCGCACCCTCGATATCGCCGGCGGCCAGACTTCCGTATCCGATTCGGTTCATTACTGCTTCCGAAAACAATACAGTCTTGGGGTTAGCGCGCTGCGCGTCCGCGAACATCAACTCGGCTTTGTGCAATCCATCGGGCTCGTCCGCCAAGCTCAGAAAACGGGATTCGGCGGACCACGGCGCGAGGGCGTGGGTAGCGGGCGGAGCGGGCGAATTGCGCAGCGTCGCGTTGAACCACGCCACAATCATTCCCGGCAAATCTTGGTGCGCGGCGAACATATCCGCGCCGTGGCCGCCCACGGAATAATGCACGAACTTGTTAGCAGGATCGGGCGAAACATCGTAGAGCCACTGCATAATCTCCGCCACGCCAGGATCATCGGGATCGTCATCGGCCACCGCCAGAAACAGCGGCAAATTCGGCGAGTTGTGCAGAAACTGCCGCCCAGAGCGATCGGTGCCTTCCGACAGCAGCACCAAGGACTTCACTTCGGCACGCCGACGCGCCAGCTGCACCGCTTGATTCACGCCGCAGCTCGCTCCGCCAGCACCGGTCACGCGACGATCCACTCCCGGCTGCGATTGCAAATAGCGAAACGCAACTTCAACATCCGCCGGCCATTGCTCATTCGTAATTTGATTGGCTTGCTGTGGCGAAGACGCCTGCTCCAGATTCTTGCCGCCGCTCTCCCCGTAGCCGCGGATATCCACGGTTAACACGTTGAACCCTGCTGCAGCGAGTTGTTCAGGAACGCCATCCCACTCTTTGCGCTGGCGGCTGCACTGATGCAGCAACAGGATTCCCGGACCAGGCTGCGCCGCGCCGAAATACGTCGCTTTGAGAATTACGCCATCGGGCGCGGTCAAGTTCACCACGCGCGGCGCCGGCACCGCTTGCGCCGAGCACGCCACAGGTAGCACGAGCGCGACGGACAGCAGGAAAAAAATAGTTCGAACGTAAACGCGGCAGCGGACCATGGCTACCTCCCGAGAACTCCGTATTTTACGCACCGGGAGACGAGAAATTGCAAGTCTAGAAGTTCCGCTGGAAACGGCAGCTCGGGCCAATTTAGTTCCCTTTGGCAGGGATGGTTTGGCGCAGGGGCTTTTCGGTCTTGGCGGCGTCTTTTTCAGGCTGGCCGGGGACGAGCTGGTATCCGTGTTTTCCCGGACCGGGAAAAACTTGCGAGAGCGCCATCAGATTGGAGTACTTATTGAAGGCAATTTCCGCGGCATGAATTGTGTTGTCCGCCGGGATGGACACCGCTTCCACCTTGGTGGAAGCACCGCCGCGAGGGTTACTGAACTCCAGCGTTAGTTTGGCGGCGCCCGGAACTTCGCGAATGACGAAGTTGCCCTCGGGAAATGTGGTGTTGCCCACCACGAACGGGCGCGACATCCGGAACACAATTTGCGTGGTGATTTGGGCGCTGGCGGCGAATACGCCGATGATCAGCGCCAACAGCGCGAAGAGCGCGAGCTTTCCGGCAAGTGGCTTCATGATTGAAATCTCCTTGCGAACGGATTTCGCAGGCGAGGATATTTCTCATCCGCGCCGATGTCCACAGCAAAAATGCCGCTGCGTCGTGCTATGCCCACGATGCGAGCGGCCATACAGCAGTGCTATGCTCGACGCGTGGGAACGCAGGATGAGGCACAACACGAACGGGCGCGCGCGGGGCTTTGCGCCGATTGCGTGCACGCCCGGCGAATCGAATCGGATCGCGGCGCGAGATTTTATTTGTGTGAGTTGTCCGCCGTGGATCCGGCGTATCGAAAGTATCCGGCGCTTCCCGTGATCCGCTGCGCGGGTTACCAGGCAAAAATCTAGCCCGCGAAGCACCGGAAAGGGAGGGGGACTCATGGCGATTCAAACCGTGCTGCAACTGGGCGACCCGAAATTGCGCGAAATCGCTGCGCCCGTCGCGAATCCTCGATCGCCAGAAATCGCGGCGCTCGTCCAAGACCTGGCCGACACCCTCGCGCACTGGCGCGCCACCACGGGATACGGCCGAGGCATTGCCGCGCCGCAAATCGGCGTCGCGCGGCGTGTGATATTCCTGCAATTACCGGGCGCACGGCCATGGCCACTCGTGAATCCCGAAATTATCGAACGCAGCGCGGAGAAAATTGTGGTGTGGGACGCCTGCCTGAGTTTTCTTTCGATTTTTATGCGGGTGGAAAGGCACCGCGAAGTGAAAGTCCGCTATCAGGACCTGGAAGGGCAATCGCAGGAAATTCAGGCGGGCGCGGAACGGGATCTGTCCGAGCTGCTGCAGCACGAAATCGATCACTTGGACGGAATTCTAGCCGTGGATCGCATTACGGACATGCGCACGCTTTGTACGCGCGAAGAGTTCGAGAAGAGGCATCGCGCGAATAGCCCCTATGCGATGAGTGTGGCGGGGTAAGCTGACGCTGAGCCCAGGCCTGAACGGAAGGGAGATCCTTCGCTGAGCTCAGGATGACGGACGCTGGGCAGCCGGGATGACCGACGCTGGCCAGGTTGACGGTCGTGCCTGACAGCGGTGAAGAAGGAGCTTCAACGGCTAAACAGCTTGCGGAAAAACACTGCAAAGCATTTCCTCAGGGGCTAAAGCCCATTGCATGCCGAGCACTTATTGTCGGAGCTAAAGCTCCGACCCCCTAAAAGACCTGCGTTTTCCGCAAAGCGTAAAGCCGCTCGGATTTTGCGCGGATGACGTCGTGGCCCTTCGAACCTGCCGCCGGCAGGCTCTCAGGCTAAACTAAAGCCACGAGCCGCAAAGATTCACGGCTGGGCAGCGGGGCGGGGCGGGGCGACGCGAGATTACTTCGCGGCGACCGTGGTGCGGTGCAGGCGATCCTGCAGGGCTTTGTTCTCGCTGCGAATTTCCGCAGGCAAGCGATCACCGAAGATTTCGAAGAATTTTGCGGTTGCATCGGATTCTGCAGACCAGTCATGCGCGTCCACGCGCAGCAACTCATCCACCACCGGGCGCGTGATCGCCAAACCATCCAGCGTCAGCGAGCCGGGAGCAGGTACAAAACCGATCGGCGTTTCCGTCGCCGCAGCGCGGCCCTCGATGCGGTCCAGCATCCATTTCAATACGCGTACGTTTTCGCCGTAGCCCGGCCAGAGAAATTTCCCGCTGGCATCTTTGCGGAACCAGTTCACATGGAAAATCTTTGGCGGACGTTTGATCTTCGGCCCGATCTCCAGCCAGTGCTGGAAATAATCCGCCATGTTGTAGCCGCAGAAGGGAATCATGGCCATGGGATCGCGCCGCGGGACGCCCACAGCACCCGTTGTGGCTGCGGTGGTTTCCGAAGCCATGGTCGCGCCGACGAAGACTCCGTGCTGCCAGCTGCGCGATTCGTAAACCAGCGGAGCAAGCCGCTCGCGCCGCCCGCCAAAAATAATTGCGGAGATGGGCACGCCCTCCGGATCTTCCCAGTGCGCAGAAATCGAAGGCGACTGCTTCGCCGGAACGGTGTAGCGTGAATTGGGATGTGCGGCCGGACCTTTCTCCGGCGACCACGGCTCGCCCTTCCAATCAATCAGTCCCGGCGGCGGAGGAGTGCCGATCCCTTCCCACCAAGGTTCGCGCGCGCCGCTGATCGCAACGTTCGTAAAAATCGTGTCGTGATGCAAAGCCGCCATCACGTTCGGATTGGTCTGCGCATTCGTGCCCGGCGCGACGCCAAAAAAACCATTCTCGGGATTGATCGCGCGCAGCGTGCCATCCGCGCCGATGTGCATCCAGGCGATGTCGTCGCCGACCGTCCACACGCGATAGCCCTGCGCTTCCAGCGCCGAAACCATCATCGCGAGGTTGGTCTTCCCGCAAGCGCTGGGAAATGCGGCGGCCATGTACGTCACTTTGCCGCTCGGATCTTCCAGGCCGAGAATCAGCATGTGCTCGGCCATCCAGCCTTCTGTGTGCGCCATCCAGCTGGCGATGCGCAGCGCGAAACATTTTTTTCCCAGCAGGGCATTCCCGCCGTAGCCTGATCCCACGCTCCAAATTAATTTTTCCTCGGGAAAATGCATCACGAAGCGGCGTTCGGGGTCCACGCCGGCCAAAGCGTGCAGGCCGGGCACAAAGTTGTCGGTGTTGCCGATGCGATCCATCGCGGCTTTGCCCATGCGCGACATGATGCGCATGCTGGCGACGACGTAACGGCTGTCTGTGATTTCCACGCCCAAGCGGCTGTAGGGAGAATTTTGCGGGCCCAAAATGTAAGGCGCGACGAACATCGTGCGGCCCTTCATCGAACCTTCGAGGATCGGCCTGACCCTGGCTTTGCCATCCGCAGGAGACATCCAATTATTGGTGGGGCCGGCGTCGTCCTTCTTATTGGTGCAGATGAAGGTGACGCTTTCGGTGCGGGCGACGTCGTTCGGATTGCGGCGGTTCAGATAACAGCGCGGGTAGGTCGACTCGTTCAGTTCAGTGATGATGCCATCGTGCTTCAGGCCGGCGAGGAACCGATTGTTTTCCTCTTCGGAGCCGTCGCACCAGACAATCTTGTCCGGCTGCGTAAGGCGCGCGGATTCCTCAACCCATTTTTCCAGTGGTGTGGACACCTGATCTCCGGAATGAGGTCGCCGGGGTGCCGTCCGGCTGGCGGGCCGGGCTGGTCGCGACCATGTTCATGAAAGCTTATATACTGGAAAAGTCTAGGCCACGATTGGCGGAAATGCAAGTAGGAGTGCGGTAGAGTGGCTATACCGCTACCACGCGCGCAACCGCGGTTTTATTCCTGGCGCAGCGCCTGCATGGGATCCACCAGCGTCGCGCGATGCGCCGGGATGAAGCAGGCCAGCAGGCCCGCGAGCAGCAAAGCCGCGGCGACGGCGCCGAACGCCGCGAAATCGAACACCGCGACGTTATACAGTACGCCGTGCATCACTTTTCCCACGGCGTAAGCTCCGAAGAGCCCCAACGCGAGCCCAACGCCCGCCAGGAGCATTCCTTCTTTCAGGATCAGCGCCAGCACGCTTCGCTGATCAGCTCCGAGCGCCATGCGCAGCCCGATCTCGTGCGTGCGTTGCGCGACGGCGAAGGACATCACGCCGTAAATCCCCACGGCCGCAAGCAGTAAAGCGATCGCCGCGAAGCCTCCAAACAGAAATGCTGTGAAACGCTGCGGCGACATCGATTCATCAAGGATCTGATCCATCGTGCGGGGCGTGCCCAGCGGCAAATCCGGATCGAGCGACTGCACGACTCCGGCAATGCTTCTGGTCAAATTATCCGGTTCCACGCCCGCGCGCACCGCGATGCGCGCCTGCGGCCAGGGACTCTGCCAGAAAGGCACGTCAATTTCGGGGAAGTCTTCTTGCAGACGGCCGTTGCGGACCTCTTTGTATACGCCCACGATCTGCCACGCGATTGGATCGCCGAATTTCGTGACGCCGGGAATCAGCTGCTGGACAAGGATGCGCTGAGATAAAGGATCGACGCCGGCGAAGAATTGCTTGGCGAACTTTTCGTTTACGACAGCGACCGGCACGCCGCCGGCCTGATCTTGATCGTTGATTGCCCGCCCTTGCGCCATGCCGATCCCGAAAACCTTGAAATAATCCGGGGTCACCATGTTGAAGCCGGCCACAGGCCGCTGCGACATATCGCTGACTTCTTTTCCAGCAATTTGGAACGGCATGCCGAATCGCACGCCTTGCAGCGGCCCTCCCTCGGACGCCGAGACGGAGGTGACTCCGGGCAGCGCCTGAATTTTTTCCAGCATCTGGCGATAGAAAGTTGTGATTTGCACCGCGTCCGTCAGGCGGCCTTGCGCTACAGGCAAATCGAACGTGAGCAAGTGATCGCTGCGGAATCCCAGATCCACATGCGCGAGGTTCCACAGACTGTGAATCGCAAGTCCGCCGCCTGCGAGCAGGCTCAGCGCCAGCGCAAATTCGGCAATCACCAGCGCGCGCCGCAAGCCATGCCGTCCCGTGCTGCGCGCCGACCCGCCGCCTTCCTTCAGCACCTCATTCAAATTCATGCGCGCCGCTCGCCACGCGGGCGCGCAGCCGAATAGGACACCGGCGAGCATCACGGTGACCACTGTGAACAGCAGCACCGGGACGCTCATTTGCACATCGGTTTCCGAAAGCAATGTGTAGGGCGGCATCGAGGCCACGATCGCTTTCATCAATACCCACGCCAGGGCAATTCCCAACAGGCCTCCAATGGAGGCGAGTGCCAAGCTCTCAATCAAGAACTGTGTAAATATTTGCCGCCGCGACGCACCGACCGAAGCTCGCACGGCTACTTCTCTTTGTCGCGCCGCGCCCCGCGCCAGCAGCAGGTTCGCGACGTTGGCACAGGCGATCAACAGCACGAAACCCACCATCCCCAGCAGCAGCGGCAATCCCTTTTTTGTGTCGGGATTCAGGAAATCGTTCTTCAGCGGAACGACGCTCACGCCCCAGCCCTTATTCGATTTGGGATAATCCTCCGCGATGTGGCGCGCCACCGTATCCATATCCGCGTTCGCCTGCGCCAGCGTCACTCCGGGCTTCATGCGTCCCAGGATAACCAGGCGGCGAAAATCATGGTTGGTTTGTTCCGGCGTGAAAACCAGCGGCAGCACCAACTGCCGGCCCAACCGATCGGGCTGGCCAGGCGGTTGCACTCCGATCACGGTATAAAGCTCGCCATTCAAGTGGATTTGCTTGCCGATAATGCCGGGATCGGCGCCGAAGTGTGTTTCCCACAATTTGTGCGTGATGATCACCACATGATCTTTGCCCGGAACCGTGTCGTCCGGCAGCAGATAACGTCCCATGAACGGTTTGTCCCCGATCAACTGATCCAGGAAGCCCGGGGTCAAGTAGCTGCCCTCCACTTGCACCGCGCGTTCCACGCCGGAGGACACATTGAATTGATCGCCGGTCACCGCACCTAATATCTGGAAAACTTTGCTGTCGCGCTTCCAATCCAGATAGTCACCGGCCGAAACGGAATTCCTGTGGCCGCCGATGCTGGACCACACCACCACCAGTTGGTCCGGCTGCGGATAAGGAAACGGCGCGAGCAGCGTGGCGTAAAAGATGCTGAAGATCGCGGTGTTCGCGCCAATCCCGAGCGCGAGCGCGAAAATCGCCACCGTCGCAAACCCAGGATTTTTTCGCAGCAATCGGAAACCAAAGCGGGTATCACGCAGGAAGTTTGCCATGCGACGCTCTCCTTGTCCGGCAAAGAAGACGAAACAAGCCCCGGTAAAGGTCACGATTCGAGCGATTACTTTGTGCCAACGTGCCCGGCACAAACGCGCGACGCGCAGCGCCAGACCTGCGAACAGGCAAATCCTACATCAACTCGAGGATTTTTTTGCGCAAGAAATGCCGCTGAGCCAGTTGGCCATCCACGACGCAAGCCGACGTCCGACTAGATGCTATACTTCCTGGATTATGTACGCGCGGAAGCTGCAGGCAGAAGTTGTGATTGGCAACGAGAGGCGCCCCGCCCCACTCGAATGGCTGGACAGTTTTTGCATGCGCAACTTCACTGGGTCGGCGGAATTTGACGACACTTTGCCCACCGCCGACGGGCGGCTCGAGGCAGGCCTCGCGGTCGATCCTGCGCGACTGGCGCTCGCGATGAGCGAATGGTTCACAAAACGCGGGAAAGGCAACGGCCAAGCGGTGACAATCGAATTGCGCGAGGTGGATGCGGCGACGTGAGCGGCTGCCCATTTCGCGGAGAAACTCTTCAAACCGTTTCCTCAGGGGCTGAAGCCCACTGAGTGGCAAGCACTTGTTTGTCGGAGCCCTTCGACCCTGCCGCAGGCAGGCTCTCAGGATCAACTAAAGCTCCGACCCCTGAAAAGCAACTTGTTCCGCAAATTGCGCAGCCGCGAAATCCATCTGAGCTGTGGCCACTCCCACCAGCTCAAAAACATACAGAATTGCGGATTTGAACTACGGGGAATGAAAGTCTACTAAAAAGAAGAGCCGAACACTTCCTGCGTATGATTGGGGCGTTGCAGCGGTCATCGCAGGAGGAGTTCGGCTCCTCACATTTAGTTCGACGCGCAGCGCAAAAAATAGTTAGCAGGCGTGTGACGCGCTTTCAGAGCTGGCGGAAAGAGGACGCGAGGTCTTTGTAGCGGCGGTTCCATCGCCCAGTCGCGGGACGGGACCGTCGTGGGTAGTAGGCGCGCTACTGATGGCGCACTGAAGTGCGCCGCTACGAAAGTAAACCTAAACCAACTGCTGCCCGGTCCCAAAAGGCGGGACCGGCCGCTACACGAGCAACGTCAAAGGCGCCCGCCTCAAAAGAAAAAGCAGGCGGCCGCTACAAAGTCAGCGGCGAAGGCAAAATCCGAGGCAGTGTCAAAAGCAGCGGCAAGGGCAAAATCCGAGGCAACGTCAAAGGCGCCCGCCTCAAAAGAAAAAGCAGGCGGCCGCTACAAATTCAGCGGCAAGGGCAAAATCCGAGGCAACGTCAAAGGCGCCCGCCTCAAAAGAAAAAGCAGGCGGCCGCTACAAATTCAGCGGCAAGGGCAAAATCCGAGGCAATGTCAAAAGCAGCGTCAAAAGCAAGGTCAAAAGAAACGTCAAAGGCAACGTCAAGAGCTACCTCAGGAGCAACGTCAAAGGCAAGGTCCAAGGCGCCCGCCTCAAAAGAAAAAGCAGGCGGCCGCTACAACGGCCAAACCTTCGCCTACCTTTGTTTTTCCGCGGACAGTTTAGCCGCGTAAGGCGCCTTACTCGGCTGCCTCGAAGACTCCGTCTTTTTCCTCAGGCTTGGTGGGAACGCCGCGGTTCAGCAGGGCTTTGATCTGCGGCATGGCCGCGCGCGTGGCCTCTTCCCCGGCGGCGATCAACTGCGGCGACTTCACAAATTCATCCCACAAAATGTGATGCACGTTCGGCTCGATCAGCACATCCGTCATCTCGCGCCAGGGCTGTTTGGCCACCGACTGAATAATCGAGAACGAGCGGCTGATCACTTCAATGGTGTTGCGTGGCTTGGAATCCAGCAGCCCCGGTTCCAGATGAATTCCAATCACCACCTCCGCGCCCATCTCGCGCAGCGCCGGTGAGGGCACCTGCTCGGTGAGAAATCCATCCACCAGATAATGACCCTGATGTTCCACCGGCAGAAACAAGCCCGGGTACGCACAGGAGGCCCGCAGCGCCGGCCCAATCTCGCCCTCGGTGAAATGTATCGAAGTGCCCTTCAGCAGGTCGGTCGCGACAATCGCCAGCGGGATGCGCATCTGATGGAAATATTTC
>Ga0070733_10002671_pt1 | contig 12487 bp, 10 predicted proteins | sample Coa_R1_9_FD_66450 | JGI IMG/M metagenome (GOLD analysis project Ga0070733, IMG submission 66450) | Surface soil microbial communities from Centralia Pennsylvania, which are recovering from an underground coalmine fire - Coalmine... | ecosystem: Environmental > Terrestrial > Soil > Unclassified ... | reverse complement strand
CCCCTCTCAAAGATCGTTTTTGCTCATGTTCCGGACAATGTAGGGACAGCCGCTTTCGGCTGTCCGTCGGGCGCAACCCGACCACTTCCTCTCGGGACTCGTAACTAGGTACTGCCTGCCCCACTGAAATACCTGTACTCCTCGCCCTGCTCGTCTGCCAGCAGCACCCACAGCGTGTACACTCCCAGCGCCGTTCCCAGCGGTGGATGAAACAAGGCCAGCACTCCCAGAATGATCGCTGCCGTCCGCGCCCACGGCTGTTTCTGCATCAGCCCCATTCCTACGCACAGCCCGCCCGCGGCCAGAATCACCAGAGTTCCGCTCGCAATGTAAAGGAGTACAGGGAAAAGGCCAGCCAGGGGCTCTCGGTGACGAAGCACGAAATGCGCCCCACTCCCAAACACCAGCAAACCCACCGCCGGGACCAGAAACAGCCCTCCAATCACCATCCACAGGATCCCCAGGGTGCGCAAATGCCGCTCCAGTCGCGACAACGCCACCCCGCTCACCGGATCTCCAATCCTCCGACCGCACTTGGGGCATGCCTCGAAGCCAGACTGCATCTCCGTCCCGCATCGGTTACAGAACATCGAACCCTCCCCGTCACCACGCTCGGATGCCCAACATCCACTACCCAAGACCCAATACCCAAGACCGGCACCCAGGGAATGATACGCTGGAAATCCCTTGCAGTTCCCCAAAACCACGGCCTCGCGCCCGGGCAACCCCGCGTTAGCTCCAGAGATACATGACCAAAGTGCCGTTGAGCCGCCGAAAGAATTGGATGAGAATCGTCCCAGGACTAAGTCCATTCGCGGGAGAGAGCGTGTTCTACCGTCGAGTTGTATCCATCTGTCTATTCGTCATGGCCAGTCTTTCGCTGGCAGCGGCACGCGATCTCGCCGTGGTGTCGAACAAATCCAACGTCGTCACCGTCCTGACGCTTCCCGACCTGATCAAGATCTGCAAGGCCCAGATCAACCGCTGGCCTGATGCCAAGCCGGTTACGTTCATTATGCGCGCCCCCACCGCGCCCGAGATGAAGCTCTTTCTCGAAAAGGTCTACGAACTCCCCGAAGCTCAGGTGAAGGAACTGATCGTTTCCGCCAACCACGGACGCATCAATCATCCCGCCATCATCGTCGCCGATTCTGACGAAGACCTGGTCAACAAGGTTGCGTCGATTCCTGGCGCAGTTGGCGTCGTCGATGTTTACGCCATTAACAGCAGCGTCGCGGTGGTCAAGCTCGCCGGCAAATTGCCGCTCGAGCCGGGATATTTGTTGCACGGTAATTAGGATTCACCAGCCCCGAACAGGGGCTGCGAGAACAAAAGAAACTTGGAGTGCATGGGAACAGACGAAAAATCGCGAGCCGCCGCAGCCGCCTCCGACGCCGGTGCCACTTCGTCCGCATCCCCCGCGCCCACTCCCGCCGGCAAGTTCGCCTTCACCCGCCGCTTCCCCCGTTACGCCATCGATGTCCGCCTTCAGGTCAAGATGTTTCAGGACGGCGAGTTCCGCACCTGCTGGGGCCGCTCCACTGAAATGGGCCAGGATGGCATTGGCGCTACCCTCACCGGTAGCCTCGAAAACGGCGAGATCGTCACTCTCGAGATCCCTCTGCCCCTCACTCCCTACCCCATCAAAGTCCGCGCCATCGTCCGCTACCGCCAGGGCCTGCGTTACGGCTTCGAGTTCCTGACCCTCAACGACGCCCAGCGCGACACCATCCGCCGCGTCTGCGACTACCTGGCCACCAAAGCCTAACGGTTGAAGAACCCAGCTTTTCCTTGTGTCGAAGTCTTTGCTTGTGTGGGGACGGCCGCGGGTGCCCCATTTCTCGCGCGTCCTTTGCGCGAGAAATGGGGATTTTCGCTCGTATGGAATGTCCCTGCGTTCTCTCCACGGATAGAGCCTGCGATGCTGAAGGGACCGCGACTTTGAGTAAATGGTACAGTTGGAACCCACGCGGCAGGCTCGTGGTGCCCGCGTTCGTGATCTCTCGGGGCAAGCATGAAAGCATCCATGTTTTACCGAATCGCTGCCGTTCTTCTTCTACTTTTCGCGCTAGGGCATACACTCGGCTTCCGCCAGTCTGATCCCCAATGGGGAGTTGATGCCCTGCTGAGTTCAATGCGCTCCATCCACTTTGACGTGCAGGGGTTCAACCGATCGTACTGGGATCTCTTCTTGGCCGCGGGATTCTCTGTTGGCGTGTTTTATCTGTTCGCGGCGATATTGGCCTGGCAGCTAGGCGGCCTTCCGGCGCCGACATTAGCGCTCATGCGCGGCACTTCGTGGGCCTTCGCCCTTTGCTTTGCGGCCGTCGCGGTTGTTAGCTGCAGATACCTCTTCATCCTACCCATCGCTTTCTCGATCGTGATCACAGCATGTTTGACCGCCGCGGCATGGCTTTCCGGGAAGCAGGTTTCGACGCCCTCCTCGTATAGCGACTCGATCTGAATTTCTCAGCGATTCGCGGTTTTCCAGCCGCGCCGGGTGCCCCATTTCTCGCTTGCTTTGCGAGAGTGGGGCTTTTGAGTTTCATCTCGAAGTCTTTTCCGCCGCACTCACCGCCCGCCGAAAAATCCCCTCCGCCTTGATCCTCCGGCAAACTCCCTCAAACCCCGCCCGCGGCCCTTTCCACCGTAGCTCCTCCACCGTCTCAAACACCGGCACATCCATCCGCAGAGTCGCGAGCCGTCGGAACAACAGCGCATCCTCCCACGATGCGAACAACGAATCCGCCAACTTGCGCCCGCTGCGAACTGCGGGATCCCACTTCCGCCAATCCTTCGGAATATCCTCCAAATGCGGATATCGCGACAACACCATCGCCGCGCCCTTCGCGCCCCATCCCTTCACTCCCGGAAATCCATCCGCGCTGTCGCCCACCACACCCAGATAATCCGGAATCGATTCCGGCTTCACTCCAAACTTCTCCAGCACGCCAACTTCATCGCGCACCGCCTGCTGCCTGCGATCCATCTGCACCACGCGCGTGCCCACCACACACTGGCTGAGATCCTTATCTGGAGTACAAATGAAAACTTTCCCGACGCGCTCATCCCGCGCCGCTTTCGCCGCAGCCGACGCTAGCCCATCATCTGCTTCAAACTCCACCATCGCCCACACCCGGACTCCCATCGCTTCCAGCGCCTCTTCAAGAGTCGGAAACTGCGACAGCAACTCAGGCTCGACGCCCTCGCTGGTTTTGTATCCCGGATAAAGATCGTTCCGAAACGACTCCACCACATGATCCGTCGCGACTCCAAGATGCGTCGCCCCACCCTCGATCATCCCCAACACTGACCCGAGGACACCGCGAACCGCCCCAATCTCCTGCCCCTGCGCATCCTTCGCTGGAGGTACCGCAAAATAATGTCGGAAAAGTTCGTAAGTCCCGTCGATCAGATAAACATCCATAAATCTCCAATCCGCCCGCACCCGCAAACCAACCTCAGAGTCCCTGCATCCCACCGTAGAATAATCCGTTAGCGGCTCAATACGAATTTCTCAGCGTCCTTCGCGGCCTTTCTCCGCGTCCTCTGCGGTTAAAGTCTTTTGATTTTGCAGTCGCAGTTCGCCGAGAAATTCAAACTGAGCCAAATCCCCATGCGTGCTCTCCTCCTCACGCTCGTTCTTTTTGCGACCGCGGCGGCCCAGTCCGCTCCCGCTCCCACCATCACCGTCACCGACGAAAACGGAGTCGCTGTTCCCTCCGCCCGTGTCTCACTGCAGGCTCCGCCACAACCCGTCGTTCACTGCCAGACCGATTTCGGCGGACGCTGTCCTTTCCCCTCACTCCCCGCCGGTACCTATCAGCTTCGCATCGAGAAAGAAGGCTTTTACGCGCTCGTGCAATCCAATGTTCAAATCGCGACAGCCTCCGCTATCGAAGTCGCCATCTCGCACCAGCAGGAAGTCCGCGAAGTCGTCGATGTCCACGAATCTCCTCCCGCCATCGATCCTGCGCAAATCTCCGCCCAGGAAACCATCAGCGGCCTCGATGTCATCAATATCGTCTATCCTGCCACCAACGACTATCGCAACGTCCTCAATTTCATTCCCGGGGTCGTGCAGGACCAGAACGGCCAGCCTCACATCGCTGGAGCTCAAACCTATCAGACTGTCACCCTGCTCGATGGCTTCAACGTCACGCAACCCGCCAACGGAGAACTCCTCGTCCGCGTCAGCACCGACGCTTTTCGCTCCATCCAGGTCGAGCCCTCACGCGAACCCGCCGAAGCCGGCAAAGGATCAGGCGGTCTTCTCCGTCTCAACACCGGCATCGGCGACGATCACTTCCGCTTCATCGCCACCGATTTTTTCCCATCCTTCCAAGACAAGCATGGATGGCGCTTCGACCAGTTCCTCCCTCACTTCACTTTCTCCGGCCCCATCGAGAAGGGAAGAGTCTGGTTTTACAACGGCTTCGACGGCGAATACGACAACACCATCTACACCGAACTTCCCGTCGGGGCCGATAACAATCACACTCTGCGCATCGGCAATCTCACCAAACTGCAGACCAACCTCACCAGCCGCAACATTCTCACCACCAGCTTTCTGGTGAACAACCTTCACGATCAATACGAATTTCTCTCACCGCAGAGCCCGCAACTCTCGAATCCGAAAGATGTCGAGTCCGCCTACATTGCCAGCGTCAAAGATCAACACTACTTCGCCGGAGGCCAGCTCCTCGAAACCGGACTCGCCTTCGACGACTACACCCTGCACATGACCCCCTACGGGTCACTGCCTTTCAGCGTCAACCCCAACACTACCGCTGGCAGCTACTATCTTTCCGAAGAAACCCAGGCCCGCCGCTGGCAGGCTCTCTCTAATCTTTTTCTTCCGCCGCACCAGTGGCACGGCCGCCACGATTTCAAATTCGGCGTCGACCTCGACCGCATCGCCTACGACGCCACATTCTCGCGCCAGCCGATTTCCTTCCTCAGCGCCGCGCAAACGTCAGTGCCCGCAACCGTGACCTGCCTCAGCGCCACGCAAGACGCGAATTTCCCCTGCACTCGCTACTCCACGTTCGCCGCCGCCCCGCTCCATCAACAATTCAACGCTGAAGTCAGCGCCTACGCCGAAGATCGCTGGCTGCTCACCGATCGCCTGCTCATCGAGCCCGGCGTCCGCCTTGACTGGGACGAAATCGTCCGCCATGCCGAAATCTCTCCCCGCCTCGCCGGAACCTACGTCCTCGACAGTTCCGGCAACACGAAACTTTCCGCCGGCGTCGGCCTCGTCTACGACGCCACGCCGATCTATCTCATCGCCCGCCCCTACGCCGGAACCCGGCAGGATGTTTTCTACTCCATCTCCAACTCCACCTGCACGCCGCCCAACTGTGTCACCACCACCGGCCCTGTCACCACCACGTTCACTGCCAACACCGCCACGCTGCAATTTCCCCGTTTCCTCAACTGGAGCCTCGGCCTAGAAAAGAAACTACCCGCCGCCGTCTATCTAAAAGCCGAATTCCTCGAACGCCGCGGCAGCCGTGGATTCGCCTACAACACGCTCAACTCCGCCACTACCGGCGATTTCGTTCTTGAAAACACTCGCGACGATCGCTACACCGCCTTCCAACTCACCCTCCGCCGCAATTTCCGCGAGAGCTATATGCTCATGGGCTCCTACACGCGGTCGAGCGCGCACTCCAATCAGGCCCTCGACTTCAATGTCGATAACCCCATCCTCAGTTCTCAACAACCCGGCCCTTACCCGTGGGATACTCCCAACCGCTTCCTCTCCTGGGGATATTTCCCGTTATTCAAGATGCCCATCATTCACCAACTGGAACTCGCCTACTCCACCGAAGCCCGCACCGGATTCCCCTTCAATCTCTTCACCGACCAGCAGCAACTCCTCGGCAAGCCCGGCGCAGACCGTTTCCCCGATTATTTCTCCCTCAACCTCCAACTCGAGAAACGCTTCCACCTCTTCCGATACTACTTGGCCCTCCGTGGCGGCTTCGACAACATCACCGGCCGCTGCAATCCTTTTGTCGTCAACAGTGTCATCGATTCTTCCCACTCCCTCCCCACGTTCAGCGCCTGCGAAGGCCGTGCCTTCACCTCCAGAATCCGCCTCCTCGGACGAAAGTAGATTCAGCGCAAGTCCCGCCGCACTTCTGTCATTCCGATCCTTCGCGAAGCGAAAGAGAGGAACCTGCTTTCCGTGCTCCAACCGAAGCCCTCATCCTCCCCTCGCTCCGCGATATAATCCTTCCTCGAATCGCCTGCATCGAAATACCGCGCCCTGTCATCTCAACAGCTATACATAGGAGGATTTACATGGCTCACGAATTACCCCCTCTCCCCTACGCCTACGACGCCCTCGAACCCGTCATCGATAAGCAAACCATGACCATTCACCACGACCTGCACCACGGCGCCTACGTGAAGAATCTCAACGCCGCCCTCGAGAAGCATCCCGAGCTCGCCGGCAAGTCCGCCGAAGATCTCATCCGCGACCTCAACGCCATTCCCGAAGACATTCGCGGCGCCGTCCGCAACAACGCCGGTGGCCACGTCAACCACACCATGTTCTGGAAGATCATGAAGCCCAAGGGCGGAGGCGATCCCACCGGCCCCATCGCCGACGCGATCACCAAGACTTTCGGTGCATTCAAAGACTTCCAAACCAAATTCAACGACGCCGGCGTCAAGCAATTCGGCAGCGGATGGGTCTGGCTCGCCGGCAAGCCCGGCGGCGAAGTCCACATCATGAGCACTCCCAATCAAGACAGCCCCATCAGCCAGGGCCACTATCCCATCTTCGGCAACGACGTCTGGGAGCACGCCTACTACCTCAAATACAACAACCGCCGTCCCGAATATCTCGCCGCCTGGTGGAACGCCATCAACTGGGACGAAATCAACAAACGCTTCGCCGCCTTCAAATCCGGCAAACCCGCCCACGAGCCCGAACTAGCCCACCGTTAAGAGTAAGTACTGACGAAACCGCGGGTGCCCCCACCCTTGTCGCGCATTTCGCGACAGGGTGGGGATTTTGATTTTCGCAAAAACCTCAGCAGATTCCCCGGGAACCCCCCGCCCTGACTCCCCGTACAATCCCTCAGACCATGTCCCTGTCCCGCCGCTCCCGTTATGCACTCCTCGCCCTCATCCTCTACCTGACCTTCTGCACCGTCGCCGGTATCTACCTGGCAGATGCCACTCTCCATCCAGCCCGCCGTCCGTTTACCGGCGACGAAGTCTCCGCCGTCCGCCAATCCGCCCAAGCCCTCGACGCTGAACTCGCCGACGCTTCCATCACCACGCCCGACAACGTCATCCTCCGCGCCTGGATCATCCATCCCCATCACCCCAACCGAGACTCCGACCTCCTCCTCCACGGCCTCGGCGACAACCGCCTCGGTATGACCGGATACGCCCAAATCCTCCTCGCCCGCGGATTCACCGTTCTCCTTCCCGACGCCCGCGCCCACGGCCTCAGCGGCGGCCCACTCGCCACGTACGGACTCCTCGAACGCTACGACATCCACCAGTGGTTCGACTTTCTCTCCGCACAAAATCACCCCCGCTGCATCTTTGCACTCGGCGAGTCCATGGGCGCCGCGCAGCTCCTCCAGTCACTCGACACTCACCCAAATTTCTGCGCCGTCGCCGCCGAATCTTCCTTCGCCAATTTCCCCGAAATCGCCTACGACCGTATGGGACAACCTTTCAACCTCGGAGCGCCGTTCGGACCAATGCTCGGACGCACCCTCTTCCGTCCTCTCGTCGAAGTTGCCTTCCTCCGCGCCCGCTGGAAATACCACCTCAACATGCAGGAAATCTCTCCCGAAAATTCCGCCGCCGGTGCCACCGTCCCCGTCCTTTTAATCCACGGCCAGATCGACCGCAACATTCCCCTCCGCCACTCCCTGCGCATTCACGCTCACGCTCCCAACACCCAACTCTGGGAAGTCCCCGGAGCCGACCACTGCGGCGCACTCAGCACCGCCCCGCAAGAATTCGAGCAACGTCTCCTCTCATGGTTTCGTCCGCAGTCGTAGCGCCGGCTGTCGCGAGGGCACCGTCCCCTCGCACTCTCATCCCAGCAGTACAGCAACTTGTCCCTTGTCCCTTGCCCCTGACCCCTGCCTTTCTGCATTTCCTGTGCAAGCCCTGTGAACAATCCTCCACCTCATTCCTCTCCACTTCCCAATCACCCGAATCGTCCTTCGAAAATACGCCATTCATTACCCTGGCGACGTTTTCCTGGCCGTCGCTTCATCTGTGTTCATCCGCGAAAATCCGTGGCCAATGATTTCCTCAATTGCACCAAAAATACTGAATTGACCAACGCTCCTTTCGCTCGTACAGTCTCCTTCGCCCTCTCAAAAAAAATGCGAACGAATTCCAGTCGTGCGCCGCTTGGAATCGCGTTCAATCTCACGCAACAATTGCACACTCGGGTCAGCGCCACATGAAAACGGAGCAATGGACAACGTATCGCACACGCTTTCTGGTCAAAGCCAAACAACTCAGTTCCGCCCTCAGCTTCGTCGATGCTCTCGGTCGCCAGCACGCCGGACGCAAAGGTGACTACCTCGTCGAATCTTCCGACGGCGTCATCAGCATCGCCCCTCGCCAGATCTTCGAGGACATCTATGTCCCTATGTCGGTCGACGAAGCTCTCGCCGGCGAGTCGAACGCCATCGAACCCAATATCACCCGCGACAACTTCGCCGAGTTGTTGATCGAAAAGGTCAAACTTCGCCAGCAACCCATCGGACGCCAGCGCGCCGTCGAGTCTAACCCGCACGACGAAGCCGCCCGCGCCCGCCGGAAACTCCCGCAACCCTGTCGCGACCGCCGCGCCTCCACCCCACGCCTTGGCTTGATGTGAGCCACCATTTTCCCAGGCGCCGGGTGCCCCATGTCTCGCGTCCGTTGCGAGACGTGGGGATTTTCTCTTCTCACTCTTCCTCCGAATCTGTTCCCAAAACGCCGGGTGCCCCATGGCCTGCCCTGAGCTTGCCGAGGGGTCTCGCCTCATTTGGTCCCGGAGGGACGCTTGAAAATAGCCCAGCGCTTCCAGCGCTGGGTCTCGAGATCAAATCCGGCCTCGTCCCAGCGGGACGACTGAACTTCCCACTCCCGGCGACGCAACGACCGGCCGGCTTAACACCCGGATCCGCTGCTGTTGGCGGATCCCGCTCGACTGAATCCACCCTCAACCCCATCCCGCGTCACAACATACGCTCCCAAAACGGGAATCCACGCCCACGCCCAACAAACCGCAACCACCGTCTGTTTTCCTCCATGTGGAAAACTCACCCCTAACCCCGCACCAAGCCCGTCATTGCTAGGGATACAACCTGTAGTGTTTCCCTCTTGACAGGCACAATCGGCGGGAGTAACTTTGCAATCCCAAGGCACGAAATTCCGACCCACGGGAATGGGAAGGAATTGCAGGCAGTTCAGAAAAACATGCGGTCCGGCGCCAAGCCAGAGGTGACTTGCCGTCCGCCCGCAGACAGGGATCAGGCGCTCGGGCTTCCAGATCCGTAAGCCCGGCGCCGAAATCTTAACCTAGGGAAGTAAAGCCTTTAGGTCTCCGGATGCCGAATCCCGGGGCCTGAAGCCGATGCAGTGCGGTGGCCGTGCCCCGACCCCTCTCCCGGGGCGCGACGACAACCGAATAACTAGATGTGACTGCCCGTCAGCAGACGAGGGAGAGCTGTCATCTTCGAGTAAGCGACAGCGAAGCGACCGAAGGGCGCGTTTGGCTCGCTTGCTCAATCTGACGACGCAGAAGAACCCAGGAGCCCGTACATGGAAGCTTTAACTCGCCTCGTTACCGAATCTTTATCCCGCCACGGTTTCGACCGTCCGCTGGACTACCGTCGTCTCCACTGGTCGCGCTGGTTCCGTTGCGAATCTCATCACAGTCTCCTCTTCGTCCCCAGCAAACCCGGCGTCTTCGCCATCGCCGAAGAAATAGTCGACTTAGGCATCATCGATGCTCACGTAGCGGCGGACGCTCTTTGCCTTGAGCGAAGTCGAATGGTCCGCCCCGCCGGCGCAAGCCCTGCCCATGTGGCGACGGGCGCCTCGCCCGTCCCGCGAACTCAGAGCGAAGCGCAGGAGAGCGGCCCCCGCTTGGATCTCGTTTCGGATCACGATTTCAGAGCGTCCGACGCCGAGCGCCCGGCGCCCAACGCCGCTTCACCCCGCCGCCTCCTCGCCGTAGCCCAGTTCTTCGAAGACGACGACATGGCCTTTGTCCTCGACCGCATGCTCTCACGCGAGAATCCCATGCGCAATCGCCTGATGTCAGGCCGCTACTTCGTCCGCTTTGTTGTCATCGAAGACGAATCCCAGCGCCGCAGCATCTGCGCCGCCCTCAATCAATGGATGGCCAACTCCGCCGAAAAAGCCACCGGCATCGGCCCCCATTTCGCCACTTCCCTGGAACTGACTCCCGCCACGGAATACATCCCACAGCCCAACGACGCCCAAGCGAGCCTGTTCGCCGATCTCAAAGCGAACCTTGAAGAGAGCGAGAACCGGCAAGGGCACGACTTTAGTCTTGCCGAAAAGGCCACCGAGAGTTCTCCGGCTTTAGCTGCCGAGGGAATCTCTCGTGTCACGGCGCTCCCAGACCACGCCGAAAGGTCAGGCATCATATCAGCCGCTCCGCATCTAGACTCCGGAGCCGCCTCCAACATTCACTGTCCATCCCCGCTCCCCTCCGGTTTCTAACCGGAGTGGGAATAGTTGAGCGGCAGCGCAGCTGCGCGTGCCAGAACTCGTCCCGGAGGGACGACCGAGAATAGCCCGCCACTTCTAGTGGCGGGGAGACAGCAGTTAGAACCACCGCGTCCCGGAGGGACGCTTGAAACGAACCGGAAACTGATCGCATGCCGATTTGGCATGATCGCGCCACCCCGATTCCACGTCCCCCGAATCGGCGCACCAGACACTAGAATCTAATAAACGGAGACCCCTTGATGGCCGAGATAAAGATGGCAGAGCTGAAAACCGCAACCGAAACCACCGCCTCCCCCGCAATCCCGGCGAACTCGATCGCCCAGAAGAAGCACTCCCCCGGCCTCGCCTTCCGCCGCTTCTTCACCAAGCCCACCGTCTCTCCCTACGACGAAGTCGAATGGGACCTCCGTCTCGCTCAGATCACCGATGCCCAGGGCGCCGTGATCTTCGAGCAGAAGGACGTCGAAGTCCCCAAAGACTGGTCCATGACCGCCACCAACATCGTGGCCTCTAAATATTTGCACGGCAAGATCGGCACGCCCGAGCGCGAAAAAGGAGTCCGCCAGCTCGTCGGCCGCGTCGCCGAAACCATCCGCGACTGGGGCATGGCGCAAGGATACTTCCGCACGCCCGAAGACGGCGCCACGTTCCACGATGAACTCGTGCACATTCTCGTCCGCCAGTACGCCGCCTTCAACAGCCCCGTCTGGTTTAACGTCGGCTGCGACCGCATCGAGCCCAATTCCGACGGCCGCAACTGGCACTGGAACCAGCAAACTCAGCAAGTCGAATTCGGCGTCACCGGATACTCCAAGCCCCAGTGCTCCGCCTGCTTCATCAACTCGGTAAAAGATTCGCTCGACTCGATCCTGACTCTAGCGAAGACCGAAGGCATGCTCTTCAAATGGGGCAGCGGCACCGGCACCAATCTCTCGACACTCCGCGGATCGACCGAAACCCTCTCCGGCGGCGGCACCGCCAGCGGTCCGCTCAGCTTCATGAAAGGATTCGATGCCTTCGCCGGCGTCATCAAGTCCGGCGGCAAAACCCGCCGCGCCGCCAAGATGGTCATCCTCAACGTCGACCATCCTGACATCATCGAATTCATCGAGTGCAAACAGAAGGAAGAAGCCAAGGCCCACGCGCTGGTCTTGCAGGGATACGACGGATCCTCTCCCGACTCCGACGCCTACAGCTCCATCTTCTTTCAGAACGCCAACAACTCCGTCCGCGTCACCGACGATTTCATGTACGCCGTAGTCCGCGACACCGACTTCTCCACCCGCACCGTCACCGATGGCTCAGTCGCGAAGACTTACAAAGCCAAAGAACTTCTCCGCAAAATCTCCGAAGCCACCTGGCACTGCGGCGATCCCGGCATGCAATACGACACCACAGTCAACCGCTGGCACACTTCGAAGAACACGGCGAGAATTAACGCGAGCAATCCTTGCAGCGAATACATGTTCCTCGACGACTCCGCCTGCAACCTGGCCAGTCTAAATCTCCTCAAGTTCGCTCCCAATGGCACATTCGACGTCGAAGCCTATCGCCACGCCGTCGACATCCTCATCACCGCCCAGGAAATCTTGGTCGACAACGCCGGATATCCCACGCAAGCGATCATGGCAAACTCGCACGACTATCGCCCACTAGGCCTGGGCTACGCAAATCTGGGTGCGCTCCTGATGGCCGCTGGCTTGCCCTACGACTCCGACGCCGGCCGCGACTACGCCGCCTGCGT
>Ga0070733_10002669_pt1 | contig 12494 bp, 13 predicted proteins | sample Coa_R1_9_FD_66450 | JGI IMG/M metagenome (GOLD analysis project Ga0070733, IMG submission 66450) | Surface soil microbial communities from Centralia Pennsylvania, which are recovering from an underground coalmine fire - Coalmine... | ecosystem: Environmental > Terrestrial > Soil > Unclassified ... | reverse complement strand
CCGCTTTTCAACGCTGGCTGCGCTCGTTGAGCGTGTCCGGCACTATTAGCGACCTGCGACAGCGCGTAGAGATGTTGCGCGAACAGGAACTGGCGCGCGCCATGCAGCGTTTGCCGGACACGCTCAACGAGCGAGAAACAGCGGCTGTGCGCGAACTGACCACGCGCCTTGTGAATAAGCTCCTGCATACGCCTACTTTGCGTCTCAAACACGCGGCTGCTGAGGGGCAGGGGCATGTATATGCTGAGGCTATACGCTATTTATTTGATCTGGAAGTGCAATCTGATGAAACCTATAACGAACATAACGATAGGAACACGAGCCAGCAAGCTGGCTATGCTTCAAACGCAGTCGATAGTAGAACGGCTGCATCGACAGTTGCCCACGCTGGACATCTCGATAGAGCAGATACACACCAGGGGTGATCACAACACCACCCAGCCGCTAACCGAGATTGGCGGCGATGGTGTGTTTGTAATGGAGATCGAACGCGCTCTGCTCGACGGACGCATCGACCTGGCCATTCACAGCCTGAAAGATTTACCCACCACGCAGCCAGATGGCCTGCAAGTATGGGCGGTCGCCGATCGCGAGGATGCGCGTGACGCGATCATCTGGCATGATGAACAATATGCCGCCATCGATGAAAATCCTGGAATTTTGCGCATTGGCACCTGTAGTTTGCGACGCAGCGCGCAGTTGCGAGCGCTATTACCACAGGTAGATATTCTGCCCTTGCGGGGCAACGTCGATACGCGGCTGCGCAAACTGGATGCGGGCGACTATGACGGCATCGTGCTGGCGGCGGCTGGCCTGCATCGCCTGGGAATGCATCAGCAGTTAGAGCATCGCATGACGTATCTCTCGCTTGAAGAGATGTTGCCCGCGCCTGGACAGGGCGCGCTGGCGCTGGAAATACGCGACGAAGCTGCTCTACGCGCGCTCCTGGCTCCGCTGCTCGATAGCGAGGTGCAGGCGACTACCAGCGCCGAGCGTATGTTTATGCGACGCCTGGGAGCCGGATGCTACCTGCCCATCGCGGCCTACGGAGAAATCCTGGGCGGCAGGCTGACGCTGCAGGGGCTGGTCATCAGCCTGGATGGAAAAGAACAGGTGCGAGTGCGCGCCAGCACGCTCTGGACTTCGCAAACAGGCGTTGAGTACGCCGAACTGCTCGGTGTGCAGCTTGCAGAACAGGCATTAGCGGAGGGGGCAGCCGCTATCATTCAAACGGTGGAAGAAGGGCAGGTGCGCGAACATGCTTAACACGACTAACGCTGCCCGACTCCTGGCGGGAAAACGTATCCTGGTGACGCGGACACATGAGCAAGCAGCCTCATTTAGTGATCGCTTGCGCAAACTAGGAGCCATTCCCATCGAGTTTCCTGTCATTCGTATCGCGCCGCCGCAAGACTGGCAGCCGCTCGACGATGCACTACGCCATCTCTGTGCTGCTACATTTGCCTACTATGACTGGCTGATCTTCACCAGCGCCAATGGCGTGGAGAGTGTGTTTGCGCGTCTGAACGAGTTTGGTCTGACCTGGCCAACTGCAAGCGCAACGCGAGTAGCTGCGATTGGTCCTGCTACTTCTGCCGCGCTCGCTCACTATGGAGTACAAACCGACCTTGTGCCAGAAGAGTATATTGCCGAGGGCGTAGCTGCCGCCTTGATTGAGGATGCGCAGAGCCGGGGCGTATCGCTGGCAGGTAAGCGTATCTTGCTGGCGCGCGCGGCAGAAGCGCGCGATGTGCTCGTCACTGAACTACAGGCGACGGGCGCAATTGTGCATGAAGTGGCAGCCTATCGCACACTTCCGGTTGGAAGTGATGATGCTCAAGGACGTGAAGTGGCACGCATGCTGCAAGCCGGTGAGATGCGCGTGCTCACCTTTACCAGTTCATCGACGGTGCGCAATTTCATGCAGTGGTTGACGCAATGCGCGCCGCATATGGCAGAAAAGCTGCGGGACAATGCGGCAGGCGCAATGGTGCCAGTCATCGCTTGTATCGGCCCAATTACCGCGCAAACCGCGCGTGAAATGGGTCTGAGCGCGCAAATCGTAGCGACAACCTTTACCATTGATGGTCTTATCGAAGCTATAGTTCAGTACGAGGAAAAAGCATGACCGAACAAACGACAGTAGCACAGCCTGAACAGGCGTCCGCGCCCGCGAAATCTAAACAGCCGCGCCAGTTGGTGCGTTTCACTTTCTATAAACTCGATCCACAGTGGCAAATGCTGCCGCTGGAGCAGCGCCAGCAGGGAAAACAGCAATTGCTGGCTCTGTACGAGGAACATGCGCAGCACTCCTTGATGCGCAGTTTTGGCCTGTACGGACTGCGCTCCGATTGCGACTTCATGCTGTGGCAGGCCACCTACAATATTGATGACCTGCAGGCATTGAGCAGCAAGCTGCGCCGCAGCGTTATAGGACCTTACCTGCATGAGACGCAGGCCATGCTTTCCATGACCAAGCGTTCCGTGTACGTTGGGAAACACACGCGCGGCCATGATCCGCGCCTGGTGATTACGCCCGACGATAAGAAGTACCTGTTTGTCTATCCATTTGTCAAAACACGCGCCTGGTACGCCCTGCCGCTCGAAGATCGCAAACGCATGATGAACGAGCACATCAAGGTCGGCATCACCTACCCCTCAGTGACGCTCAATACGACCTACTCTTTTGGGCTGGATGACCAGGAATTTGTGGTCGCATTCGAGACGGATAACATCAGCGATTTCCTTGACCTTGTACAGGAACTGCGCGAAACTGAGGCCAGTTCGTATACCCTGCGCGATACCCCCATGTATACCTGTGTCGCGCAGCCTTTAGACGAAATATTGGAAGCCATCGGAGCTTGAGGTCGGATAATATGCATAATTCTCTCAATGCAGCAGGTGAACTGGTATTGACTCGTTCGCACGCCCTCTATGCGCAGGCGCAGCAGCTTATGCCAGGCGGCGTCAACAGTCCTGTGCGCGCTTTTCGCGGCGTGGGTGGTGAGCCGGTCTTCATCGACCACGCGCAAGGCGCTTACCTGTATGATGTGGATGGCAATCGCTACCTCGATTATGTACAATCCTGGGGGCCAATGCTGCTGGGACACGCGCACCCGGCAATTTTACAGGCCGTCACCGCTGCATGCGAGCGTGGCTTTAGCTTTGGCGCGCCCACCGAGGCCGAAAGCGTACTGGCGCAATTAGTGATAGCATGTGTTCCTTCGATCGAGATGGCGCGCTTCGTCAATTCAGGCACCGAGGCGACCATGAGCGCGTTACGACTGGCACGCGCTTTCACCGGGCGCGACAAGATTATCAAGTTCGCCGGATGTTATCATGGGCATGCCGACATGCTGCTGGTGCAGGCCGGTTCGGGTGTGGCAACGATGGGTTTGCCCGATAGTCCAGGTGTGCCGCAGTCCACTACCAGCAACACGCTCGTGGCTGCCTACAACGACAGCGCGGCGGTCGAGCGCTTATTTCAAAGCTATCCTGGCGATATCGCCGCCATCATTGTAGAGCCAGCCGCCGCGAATATGGGCCTGGTGCCTCCACTACCAGGTTTCCTTGAGACATTGCGCAGGCTGTGCGATGAATATGGTGCGCTGCTGATCTTCGACGAGGTCATGACGGGTTTCCGTGTCGCGTTGGGCGGCATGCAGGAACGAACAGGCATCAGACCGGATTTGACCTGTCTGGGCAAAATTATCGGCGGGGGTCTGCCGGTTGGCGCGTATGGTGGGCGGCGCGATATCATGCAGTTGGTAGCGCCGCTGGGGCCGATGTACCAGGCCGGTACGCTTTCGGGCAATCCACTGGCAATGGCTGCCGGTATCGCTACGCTGCGAGAACTGCGCAAGCCCGAACAATACGCCGAACTTGAACGCAAAGGTCAACTTCTGAGCGATGGCATAGAACGCGTGCTGCGCGAAACTGGTAAAGAGGCCCAATTTGTGCGCGTTGGCGGCATTTTCTGCCTGTTCTTCACGGCTGAACGAGTGATCGATTATGCCAGCGCGAAAACATCTGATACCGCGCGCTTTGCGCGTTTCTTCTGGAGCATGCTCAGGCGCGGCGTTTACCTGCCGCCTTCCCAGTTCGAAGGCTGTTTCATCTCGCTCGCGCTTGAAGATAGCATGATTGAGCAGACGGTAGATGCAATCAGGGTAGCGTTGATTGAAAGCGCGCCTTAAATATTAAATGAAAGGCACCGATTGCTTGAAAAAGACGTTTGTCATCATTTTTACTCCAGGCGCCAACTGGATAGTAGGTAAAACCAGCCGTGAACAACCGTACTGGACAGAGCACGCGGCATTTATGGATGCGCTATTCGAGAATGGCATAGTGATTATGGGCGGACCTTTTGCTGATTATAGCAGTATCATTATTGTCCTTGAATCCTCCGATGAGGGCGAGGTGCGAGACCTGTTCAGGCATGACCCTTTCGTTGTGCAAAGAATATTGCACCTCAGCAGCGTCCATGAATGGCTCGTTTTTCTTGATACGCGAAAAAAGGGAGAGTAAGGGCATGAGTACATTTCCCACGGTGCGTATGCGGCGCACTCGTCAGAATGAACAACTGCGCGGCCTGGTGCGTGAAACCCACCTGAATGTCGAGCAATTGATTTATCCCCTGTTTATCGCGGAAGACCTGGCTGAACCGCGCCCCATTGCGTCTATGCCGGGCATTGTGCAGTGGCCATTGGAGCATCTTGGGCGAGAGATGGAACGCATCGCCAGCCTGGACATTCCCGCGGTGCTGCTCTTTGGCATTCCTGCTGAAAAGGATGAGGTCGGTTCGCAGGCGTATTATGAGCAGGGCATAATCCAGCGCGCCATTCGACGCATCAAGGCCGAGACGCCCGGCGTGCTGGTTATGACCGACGTGTGTCTATGCGAATATACCAGTCACGGTCACTGCGGCGTGATCCACGATGGCACAGTGCAAAACGACGAGTCGCTGAGCCTGCTGTCGGACATGGCGCTATCGCATGTCGAAGCCGGGGCAGACCTGGTAGCGCCCTCGGATATGATGGACGGACGGGTGGGAGCCATTCGCCGTTCGCTCGATGAGCATGGCTTCAGCGCGACGCCCATCATGGCCTATTCCGCCAAGTACGCATCCGGCTTCTACGGTCCGTTCCGTGAGGCGGCCGGTTCCGCGCCGCAGTTTGGCGACCGCCGCTCCTACCAGATGGACCCCGCCAACGCGCGCGAAGCACTGCGCGAGATCGACCTGGATATCGCCGAGGGAGCCGATATCGTGATGGTCAAGCCCGCGCTGGCCTACCTGGATGTGATTCGACGGGTGCGCGACCACTGCGACCTGCCCATCGCCGCCTATAACGTGAGCGGCGAGTTCTCCATGATTAAGGCCGCCGCGCAAAACGGCTGGATCGACGAACAGCGCATCGTGATGGAAGTGCTGACGGGCATCCGGCGCGCTGGCGCTGACATGATTATCACCTATTTCGCCCCAGATGTGGCCGGGTGGCTGCGGGAAAAGTAACTGTCTTAGTGCGCCTTCTCAAGTCTATAAAGGGGATAAACTTTATAGAGAATTCTAGTTGAAGAACACCACCGGATAAACCGAGGGACGACCTTTGCTGGCATAGGTCTCTTGCACAAACTGCCGGACGAACGACAAATCGAGTGTTCGCTCTAGATGCCGATAAAAATGGTCTGCGGGTACTAACTCTTCTAAAGAAACATTGATCAGCGGGGCAAAGTACCGCTGTTTGCTTCCCATCATTGGAGTCGCCTTTCATGCACAAAGACGGGATTTGCGGCTGAACCAGCAACCCTTGTGCCTCTTCATCTTTCCTCAGAGGAAACCGGGGGAGTGGTTCTCCAAGGAGCCTGTTGTTTTCCGTCGTGTTCAGACGGACGTAACCACAGCGAGACATGCGCTGGCTGCATCGTCTCCTGCACCACTGACAGCAACTGCTCACGCAATTGGTTCAAGTCCACCTCATTGCGCAGCGTAGCACCGAAAGCAGCCAGCGTGCGAGCCGCATCGTACTTGCGGCGGTAGAAGCGGCGATCGATGATGTTCTGGATGCGCCGCCGTAGTGGCTGGAACAGGGCCGCGATTGCCAACGTCGAGGTGACGATAGCCAGTGAGTTGCCCCCAGTGAAACCGCGCAAGAGAAATTGCAGGAGGAGAATACTGCCGACGTAGACTGATGCAAGCAATACTGTCAGTATGCTATAGACCAGCGTGCGGTTGATCAGCGTGTCGATCTCCCACAGCCCGGAGCGTAAAATAGCGATAGCGACTGAGATAGGGAAAAAGAGGAGTACGAAAGGCAATATCGTTTGGCCAATCAAGTCGGAAAGCAAGGTATAAAGTGGGGTCACTGGCAAGAACAAGGGTAACAGAGCATACAATACACCGATCACTATGAGGAAGCCTCCAAAGGTAATGGCTATCCCGAAGATCACCCACTTGGTCTGCTGGCGCTGCACCGGAGTGGATATCCGCCAGTAACGGTAGACCTGCGCGACCACATAACTCGCGACCACCGGCAAAAACAAGAAACCTACAGGCCAGGACTGGGTAATTGGCGCATTAGGGAAGAAGACCCCAAGGAACCAGTAGAAAATATTCACCACCATGAGCCAGCGCGTCCAGCGCGGGAGAAACCGCCCATCAGGGAAGACGTAAAAGAAAAGGGCAATGGCGATGTCGATGAAAAATTCGATGCCATTGGCGGGCAACTGCCAAACTGGAGGCAGCGCTCTCACGGCGCTGTTGGTGTTGAGTGCCACTGGAAATGACACCAGGACAAAAGAGACCAGCAGCGCCATGCGATCATTCGACTTACGCCAGAAGACCACTATGCCAACGGTGGCGTAGATGAGCATGGTGAGAATGCCTGATAGAACCTGATACCAGGCATAGAAGTCGAGGGAGAGATGCATCTCCTGGAGTTGCCGCACCTCGTTGGCAGTGAGGCCGAGACCAGACCCATCTGGAGGGCTAATAACATGCAGGGCTGCATAGTAGGCCGACATACTGGTGGCGAAGAGCACAAGCATGCACACCACCAGGATCACCCAAACAAGGCGCGCAAGTATGAGCCAGCGCCCATGCAGGCTCGTGTCAGCGCTGCCAGGCAATGTGGCACTTGTAGCCGGTTTCGATGCAGTTTTATCTAAGCTCACCTGCGCGCTCCTGTGTCAGGCTGAACACGCAACAACCTTCAATACACAACAGCATTTTATCATATCACTGTCTCGTTATCGTTACGGAAAGCGTTACGAACCGCCTACGCAAACCTGAGGAATTGTTGTAAATTATCTCATCCTCTCTGTACCAACAATTTCGAGTTTTTCAAAAGGCTGGATGGGTATTGGAACTGATCTTATTGCACCAGGAGTTTGTGTACCTGTTGCTGCTCATGCCTATACCGCACGATTGCAAAAAGCTTGGGTGCAAAGAAGTCAGGCCGAGGTCGGCGCGGCCTGGCAGAATGGCTATGCGGAGCGGCTGATGCGCACAATCAAAGAGGAAGAAGTTGACTTATCCGAATATGAGGATTACACTGATGCGGTGAGACAACTGGGACGCTTTCTCGATGAGGTCTACATGCACAAGCGCATCCACTCGTCGCTGGGATAGCTGACCCCGGTTGAGTTTGAACAGCAGTGGCACCCGTCGCAAGCTCCTCCGATGCCTGCTGGGATCGAGAGAACTGCTGGAGAGGAGAGGACTCACAATGAATAGAGAAGCAGCCATTGCCTTTGTCCGCTCTACAGGAGATCTGGTAGAACAGGCCCGTTTGCGGCAACTGCTGGATGGAGCACGTCCTGCGCCAGAAGTCATCCAGCAGCTCTTCGCCGGGCAACACGAGGATGGAGGATGGAGTCCATTCTGGGCACCTGAGTACAGCTCGCTCGACGCCACTTGTTTTCACGTAGCACAGGCAGAACAACTCGGCCTGACAGCAAGCGAAGTGGTGGTCAGCCAGGCCCTCACGTTCCTGGCGCGTCGCCAACACGCGGACGGGAGTTGGGAAGAAGAGGAACGCATGGCAGAGGTGACGCCACCCTGGGCGACCCCAGGCGTGCTCGCCGCTCATCTCTATCTCACCGCCAATTGCGGCTTCTGGCTCGCGGTTTGGGAAGACCCAGGTGAGAACGCCCGGCGAGCCGCGATCTACCTGCAACGACATCTCGTTGAAGAGGGGCAGTTGCCCACGTTCCTCCATGCGCACTGGCTCGCAGGAGGCTTATGGTATCGCATCCACTGGCCAGAGGCCAATCGGGTCTTCAGCTCCCTGCAACAACGGCTCTCAGACCTGGCAGTGAGCAATCTCGCCTGGTTGCTGTCCACGTTGCTTCTCGCTGGGGTAGCCGCAGACCATCCCTTGATCGCACAAGCCGCTTCTCGTTTAGAGCAGCAGCAAGAGCAGGATGGGCGTTGGCCCAGCGAGGATGGGTCCGCCAGAGATGCCCATACCACTTTAGAGGCGATGCGAGTCCTTCGTCTCTGCCGTCGTTTCTAAGAGGATGTCGTCTTACGAATGTGTAGGGATGTTGTTTTCAACAGTCAAGAAATGTGTCCAGCTTTTTGGATCCACTACAGTATTTCCGGCGACGTATATTTTCGTCTCCAAAGTAGATGACTTCATCTCGATTCCCCCAACCTGGTAATCATCAGCGAAGCTGGCTGTATCTCCTATACCTCATGAAACGTGCATTAAAGAAGAGTCACATTTTCACACGAGCGCTCTCATACTTAAATTTGATGCTGGGAGTCTATCCTAAAACGTAAGTCGGAGAGCAAGTATTTATGTTAAAGGAGCCAGGGAGGGCTTGATTATGAAGAGAGATATGTTGAGACGGTCTGCCGCCGAATTACTCGGAACATTCGCCCTCGTTTTTATTGGCTGCAGCACGCGAGCAATGGTAGGTGATACGACAGATTTCGCAGGAATTTTAGTCGTGCATATAGCCTTCGCCTTTACCATAGGAGCAATGATTTATACCTTGAGTCATATTTCTGCTGCCATTTTTAATCCCGCCCTCACATTAGGCTTTGCTGTATCAGGGCGATTTCCCTGGCGCTATGTTCTTCCTTACTGGCTCGCCCAATTTGTGGGAGCCGTAATAGCCGTTGGTCTTGACCTTCTTATTCTTCCAGAGAAAGCTCCATCTGTTCACTTTGGGGCAACCATGCCTAAAGCTGGTATTATTCCCGCTCTTATTATTGAGGTAGTTCTTACCTTCTTTCTGATGCTGGTGAACATGGCTTCGGCGACGGATAAGCGGTTTAAGCGAGCCGATAGCGGCCTGGCGGTAGGGTTTGTCATCCTGGTGTCAGGGCTAATGGGGAATTCCTTGTCGGGAGCAAGCATGAATCCTGCGCGCAGCCTGGGACCGGCGCTCTTTGCCGGTGGAAGCGCCTTAGCCAATGTCTGGATCTATTTTGTAAGCCCATTTCTCGGAGCGATCCTGGCAGTGGGAGTGTACCAGATAATACGCGGGGGTGATGACCATACCAAGGATGTTCTCGAGGAGCCAGCAGACGAAGAAAATCCAAAAGGTGTGCTGAAGCCTGCTGAAAGCGGCATTGGATACACTGATACTTAGACGGAAGTGAAGTCCTGATCGCCTGGATGCAAGCTGATTGAGACTAAGTCACCGTCAGGGTGATTGTCACCGTCGCCTCCCTGGTTGATCCGATATCATAGTAAAGGAAACCAGTGTAGGTACTGACAGAGAGCCCGTTAAGGCTTGCCAAAACCCCTTCGTTCATCGAGGCCCCCGAATTGAGGCTATAGGAGGTCTGAGAGGTCCGAATCCAGTTGTTGCCGTCTTGCGTCTTCTGGTAGGATGTCCATGTCTCCGCGGCGCTAGAACAGTTAGTGATCGTAATGTACTGCTTATTCGAATAGCTCTGGCCCTGAATGCCTGAGAGCGTGAGCGATCGAGGGCCAACATTGAGGCAAAGAGTCGGTTGCGGCGAAGGATAATACGTAGGCTGCGGTGTAGGATAGGATGTCGCTTGTCAGAAACATAATAGCATATACAAGTTTAAATTTGAAGAGAATTTCTCCTTAATCGTTCAATGAGCGCCTGTTGGCTCCCCGGCACAAGAAGCAGGGCGACCCTCGCGGTCGCCCTCAAAGTATATCGCAGCAATCGAGGAGTAACGCAATCAGCGGCCCGTGCGCGCCTGCAATCTGCGAATAACCGCATCGGCGGTAACGGCAACTATCAGCACTATGCCCTCGACGATCTGCACGGTATCGGCTCCCAGGTTTTTGAGCGCGAGGCCGTTTGCCAGGCTGCCGATAATCAGCATGCCCAGCACCAGCGACCAGGCTGAGCCTATGCCGCCGAAGAGGCTGACGCCGCCGATTACAGGCGCAGCGATAGCGTCAAGCAGCAATGTGTTGGAAACCTGAGATGAGGCGGAAGTGGTATACGATGCCTCGATGATGCCCCCGGCTGACGCCAGCAGCGAACAGAGTGTGAAGACGATCAGTTGGATAGCCACGACGTTGATACCGGCGCGGCGCGCCGCCTCCTTGTTGCCACCGACGGCGTAGATATGACGCCCGAAAGGAGTTTTCGTCAGGATAATCCAGAAAAGTAAGATCGCGCCAAAGAGAATCGCAGTTGAATAGGGAACGCCGTTGTAGCTTTCAAAAATGACGACCGCGCCCTCGACCACAAGGATGGGAACAATGAGCTGTACCAGAAATTGTGGCACCCCTGGATTACTCAACCCTATTCTTTTGCGCTTGCGATAGTTGATGATCAAGCTGAGGACATACAGCAAAACAGCTATTGTCGGCAGCCCTATTCCCAGGTAATCGGGCAGGTAGCTGGTAGGGGAACCTGCGATATTGTCGATAAAGGTGTTTTGAATTTCCAGCGTGGCCTGACCAGCAAGCAGTGTAATCAGTAAGCCTGAATAGGTGATGGAGGTTGCCAGCGTGACGATGAACGAAGGGATGCGCAGCACCGCAACGAAGTAGCCATTGAGGAAACCGATCAAGGCGCCTGCCAGCAGCGCGCCTGGGATGGATACCCAGGGTGGTAGGCCGCCACCGAGACGCTCCGAGAGCACGCCCAATATTACACCACAGAGTGTGCTGACAGCCGCCACCGAGAGATCAATTTCTCCAAGCAGTAGCACCAGAATAACTCCAAGACCAACAAGGCCGATGGTGGCTGTTTGGAAAAATAAGTTTGAGATGTTGCGCGGTGAAAAGAAGAGGCCATTTGTAGTGGCCTGGAAGAAAACCATGACGATGATCAGCGTAATCAATACCGGAATAAAGCCAAGATCATTGCGCAGTAGTTGACCTATGGTTTGCTTCTGCCTGCTTTCGGGTACCTCGACCTTTTCAGCCATGACGGCTGGCGCTTTACCGGAAGCTGTACCGCTATCCGGGGTGTTTTCGATGGTATCACTCATCGATCAATGTCCTCCTGAATTGCCATTTGCTTCTGTGGTTAAGAGTTCACCAAATTCAGCGCCCGTGATCGCTGACACTATCTGCTCCGGCGTCGTATTCTTCACGTTGAAAGTGCCGACGCGCTTGCCAAGTCGCAGGACGATGACGCGATCCACCACTTCAAACACATCGGCCAGGTTGTGCGAAATAACGACGACTGCCAGACCCTGCTCGCGCAGGCGGCGTATGAGTTGGAGCACCTGGCGCGTCTGAGCGACGCCAAGCGCGGCAGTTGGCTCGTCGAGCAAGACGATTTTTGCGTTGCGCAGGATAGATTTTGCGACCGCGATCGATTGTCGCTGTCCACCGGAAAGGCTCTTGACAATTGAGCGAATGGAAGGAAGTTTAACATCGAGTGTGCGGAGGACTTCCAACCCCTGTCTCTCCATGTTGTTCACTTTGAGATTGCCAAAGGAGGTTTTCTCTTCTCGTCCTAAAAAGAGGTTCGAGACCACATCCAGGTTATCGCACAGCGCGAGGTCCTGGTAGACTGTCTGGATGCCCAGGCGTGTAGCAGCTTGCGGGGTAGCAATTCTAACGGGCTGCCCTTCAACAAATATCTCACCTTCATCGGCAGGCCCAACACCGCTGATGACTTTGATAAGCGTCGATTTACCGGCGCCGTTGTCGCCGACGAGACCAACCACTTCGCCGACAGAGACCTCGAAATCGACGCCGGACAAAGCCCGAACCGCGCCGAAAGATTTGCTGATGCCTCGCAAACGCAGCACGGGTTCGCTTTGCGACGTTGGCGCTGGATAGGCAGTTTCGCCGACCGAAGGAGTAATATTATCAGCCATTCGATCCTCCAATCTAATAACTAAATAAGAGCGTTGGAATGATTTAGCTGAACTTAGTATATCACCAGTTAACTCAAGTTGGTAGATATAATTCACCTGGCGTCCACTGGACGCCAGGTGAGACTATACGAGGATTATAAAGAGACAGCGGGTCACGGACAGATGCCGCCGGTGCCAGATGGCAGACCAGTGCAGACCTGAGCGAGTGTGACGAAGC
>Ga0070733_10002668_pt1 | contig 12494 bp, 5 predicted proteins | sample Coa_R1_9_FD_66450 | JGI IMG/M metagenome (GOLD analysis project Ga0070733, IMG submission 66450) | Surface soil microbial communities from Centralia Pennsylvania, which are recovering from an underground coalmine fire - Coalmine... | ecosystem: Environmental > Terrestrial > Soil > Unclassified ... | reverse complement strand
AATCGCGAAGGGCGCGCCGGAAAAGCGCCCTCCGCGATTCCCAAAACGTCAGTGCGTCGAACCTAGTTCTCCGAATCTTTCTTGTCGGCCGGAGCAGAAACGCCGATCGCAGCAATATGATTCTTGCGCATCAGCTCATTCAGATCCGCGAGATCCTTTTTGACGATGGTCTGCCAATCTGCTTCGATTTTCTCCAGTTGGCCGCGGAAGACCTGCGCCTGATCGTATTCCGCCTGCGGAACAGCAACGTCGGAATCGTCGAGGCTGTTTTCCAGGTAGGCCAGCTGACTGCTCAGGAGGTTTCCGTAGTTCAACTGATCCTCATTGGCGGTCGCCTTTGGTTCGATGAGCTGATTTTCGATCGCCGAGATTCTCTTCTTCAATGCCTCGGCGGAGGCGCGTACCGCCTTCGAATCATCGTCTGTTCCCAGCCGCTTCTCCAGAGCATCGAGCTGGCCGCGCAGGTCTCGGATCTCAAGCACGATTTTGTGGTCCGCATCAGTCAGGTTTCGCACCTGCATAGCCAGCGTGAATTGCTTTTGAAGGTCGGCCTCGGAAATTTTGGCCCTTGGATCGGAGAGCAGCTCGATCGGGGCGGAGTAGGGTTTTCCTTCCACGGTCAGCCTGGCCACGTATTTTCCGGGCAATGCGAGGATGCCCTCGGGCGGCCCGTTGTCGTACACGGCCCCGGGAACCGTGCGGGGCGGTTCATATCTCATGTCCCACACGAAGCGGTTGAGGCCGGCCTTCTTCGGGAGGGCAGGATTTCCGCGCATCCCGAAAAAGTCAGGCTCGCCCTCCGGCTTTTTCTTTTTGCTCGAAAACTTTCGGGCGAGCTGCCCCTTGGCGTCGAGAATTTCGAGCGTAATGTCTCCCTTTGGCTCGGACTTGAGCGAATAGTCGATGATCACTCCGCCCGGCGGATTTGCTCCGACGGGCCCTCGCGGATGGAAGAATCCGCCGCCGCGCGAGCGATGCGCCGGAGCCGGCGGGAACAGGTGTACGGCCTCGTCCAAATCGCCTGCCTTCAGTTCACGAAGCGGCGAAACGTCGTCCAGAACCCAGAACGAGCGGCCATGGGTCGCAATGGCGAGATCGTCGCCTTTCACGATCAGGTCGTGGACCGGAACGACAGGCAAGTTCAACCGCAGTGATTGCCAGCGCGCTCCCCCGTCGAAAGAAACGAATACGCCCGTTTCCGTGGCCGCAAACAGCAGATCTTTCCGCTTGGTATCCTGGCGAACAGCCCGCACAAACGAACCATTGGGAATCCCATCGGTGATCTTCGTCCACGTCTTGCCGAAATCCGCCGTCTTGTAGGCGTACGGCTGGAGATCGTCGAGCATGTGGCAATCCACGGCGAGAAAAGCCGTGCCCGCATCAAACGGCGATGCTTCGATCATGCTGATCTTGCTCCACGCCGGCAAATCCTTTGGCGTCACATCGCTCCAATTCTTTCCGCCGTCGCGCGTAAGGTGCACCAATCCGTCGTCGCTGCCGGCCCAGATCAGGCCGCGTTGCACGGGCGATTCCGCGACGCTGAAAATGGTGTCGTAGAACTCGACGCTCGTGCTGTCCTTCGTGATCGGACCGCCAGGCATCTGCTCCTTGCTTTTGTCGTTGCGCGTCAGGTCAGGACTGATCACGGTCCAGGTCTGCCCGGCGTCGGTGCTCTTGAAGAGGACTTGCGCCGCGATGTAAAGCGAGTGCGGATCAAACGGAGAAATCACAATCGGTGCGGTCCACTGAAAACGGTATTTCTGGTCCGCGGCCGCTGATCCATCCATGTTCACCGGGGCCGGCGAGACCAGGTGCGCTTCCTGGGTCTGTTTGTTCCAGCGCGTGATAATTCCGTAGTTTCCGCCCGCGTAGACGATTCCGGGATTGTGCGGGACGGGCGCGATATATCCGCTTTCGCCACCTCCCACGTCATACCAATCCTGCCGGCCGATGTAGCCATGGTCCGTGCTGCTCGCGATGGCCACGGTGGAATTGTCCTGCTGCGCGCCGTAAAGGTAATAGTGATACTGATCGTCCGCGGCCACGTGATAAAACTGCGCGGTCGGCTGGTTATCTTCCGGGGACCAGGTATTCGCGCCGTCCACGGAAATCGTGGCGCCGCCGTCGTTGCCGGCTATCAGGCGCTTGGGATTTTCCGGATCGATCCACAGAGCGTGATTGTCGCCGTGCGGCGGATGCAGCGTCTGCCAGGCCTTGCCGGCGTCCGTCGAGCGGTATGATCCGACATTCTGGACATAAATTCTGTCCGCATCGCTGGGATCGGCAAAGATGTGGATGTAATAGAAGGCGCGCTGGATGAGCCGGTGATCGCCGGTTACAAATTGCCAAGTCTCGCCCTGGTCGTGCGAAACGTAGATCCCGCCCTTGTCCTTCGCCGCTTCGACCAGCGCGTACACCCGCTGCGGATCGGACGGGGAAGTGGCGACCCCGATTCGTCCGAGGAGCACGTCGGGAAAACCGTGTCCTTTGATTTGCTGCCAGGTCGAGCCGCCGTCAGATGATTTGTATAGCCCGCTTCCCGGGCCGCCGCTGACGATGTCCCATGGCTTGCGAATCACCTGATAGAGCGCGGCGTACAGAACGTGAGAATTCCCGCCGGCGAATTCCAGATCGACGGCTCCGCTCCTGTCGTCTTTATACAAAACCTTCTGCCAGGTCTTGCCGCCATCTGTTGTGCGAAAAACGCCGCGTTCTTCATTGGGGCCGAAGGCGTGCCCGAGCGCGGCAACGTAAACGAGATCAGGATTGCGGGGATCGATCAGAATCTTCGCGATGTGGCGCGAATCTTCGAGGCCGATATGCGTCCAGGTTTTCCCCGTATCAACCGATTTGTACATTCCATTGCCGTACGTGATATCGCCGCGAAAACAGGGCTCGCCGGTGCCGACGTAAATCACGTTGGGATCTGAGGGCGCAATCGCGATCGCGCCGATCGACGGACTGGACTCGTGGTCGAAAACCGGCGTCCAATTGACGCCCGCGTCCGTCGTTTTCCAGACTCCGCCGGCGGCAGCGCCAAAATAATAGACGTAAGGATTGCCGGGAACGCCCACTACCGCTTCAACGCGGCCGCCGCGAAACGGTCCGACGAGACGCCATTTCATTCCCTGCAGCGAATCTTTTGAAAGGGTCTGGCCTGCGGCAACAAAGGCGAATATAAGCGCGGACACCAACGATAAAAAAGCAAGCGAGCACACCTTCCACGATGGCTTCAGCGACATCAACACCCTCCAGAAGTCCCGCGGATTTTACCTTGTCCGCAGTTGGTATCGAACGATTTTGTTGAGATTTCGCGCGCTCGCGGACTCACTGGCCGGCCGGTACTTCCTCCTTCGCCGGCGCGAGTTCGCCCTCCCAGCGGGCAATCACGGCGGACGCGAGGCAATTGCCGGTGACGTTTACGGCCGTGCGGCCCATGTCCATGAGCGCGTCGATTCCGAGGATCATGAAGATCGGCTCGATCGGCAGGCGAAAGGTAGCGGCGGCGCCCATCAGCACCACCAGAGTCGCGCGCGGCACGCCGGCGATGCCCTTGCTCATGAGCATCAGCGCGAAGACCATGAAGAGTTGCGCAGACCAGGACATGTGGATGCCCGCCACTTGAGCCACGAAGAGCGAGGCGACCGCGAGGTAAAGCGTCGAGCCGTCGAGATTGAAACTGTAGCCTGCCGGAATGACGAATGCGACGATCCGGCGCGGCACGCCGAACTCCTCCATGCGTTCCATCGCGCGCGGCAAAGCCGCTTCCGACGTGCTTGTTGCAAACGCGATCGTCGCGGGTTCGGCGACAGCGCGCAGGAACCCGCGAAAGGGCAAACGAGAGATCAGTGCGATGGGCAGGAAAACTCCCAGCACGAACACGATCAGCGCGGCGTAGCCGGTGATGAGCAGCTTCAGCAAGGGCAAGAGCGCGCTGATACCCAACTGCCCGACGGTGTAAGCCATCGCCGCGCCCACGCCGAACGGCGCGAAATACATCACGATGTTCGTAAACGCGAACATCGTTTGCGTAAGCGATTCGCAGAAGTTTGCGAGGGGCTTGCGTTTCGCTTCGGAAATGCGCGCGAGCGCGATTCCAAAAAGAATGGCGAACACGGCGACTTGCAAAATCTGGTTTTCCGCGATGGATTTCGCGATGTTCTCAGGAAAGATGTGGAGCACAAAGTCGTTCCAGTTCAGCGGCGCGACCGACTGCGCCGCATGAGCCGGCGCGGCAACGGCCAAGCCCATTCCCGCACGACTGATGTCGATGGCGGCGACGCCGATGAACAACGCAATCGTGGTGACCGCCTCGAAGTACAACAGGCTTTTCCAGCCGATCCGCCCGACGCTCCGCAGGTTGCCGTGACCCGCGATTCCCGTGATGAGAGTGCCCAGAATGAGCGGCGCAATGATGACCTTGATCAGGCGCAGAAAGATGTCGCTGAGCAGCCGGAGATGCCCGGCGAAGTGCGGCGTGTCAAAGCCGATCTCCGCGCCCAGCAGCATCGAGAAGAAAATCCAATACGTCAGCGATTTCCGTCGCCAGCCGTCCGCCGCGAGAGCGGCAACCCCCGCCCATCGCACAGCAAGAATCCACCAATGCGGGCCGGAGAAGGCGCCGAGCACCGCGCCGGTCAAGAAAAGCAGCAGGCCGATCGCCGTGACGTGGTAGCTGGTCGGCGTTTTGGCCGGGCTGTTCATCTAATCACCCCACCCGGCGCGAAGTGAGATCCTCGCGCGTGGAGAGTGAACCAGCGCGCCTTGTAGCGGTTGGGATCGTCTGTTATTTTCCCAAGCATGCCAACGATCGATCATTTTGAATGCTCTCGGTGCAACGCCGTCATCCCTGCCAACGGTCCACAAACGCTATGCCCGAAATGCGCGGGCTCGCTGTACGTTCGCTACGATCTCACCGCCGCCTGCGGCGCCACGCCGCGCGATGCCCTGGCGACAAACGCGTCACATTCGCCTTGGCTCGGCATGTGGCGCTATCGACCGGTGCTTCCCGACGTGCAGCCTGTCACGCTCGGCGAAGGCTGGACGCCGATGTTGCGGAGCCGGCGGCATCCGAAACTTTACGTCAAGGAAGAAGGCGCCAACCCGACCGGTTCGTTCAAAGCTCGCGGCCTCGCGCTTGCGGTCACCATGGCGCGGCACTACGGTCTGCGCAAACTGGCCGTCCCGTCCGCCGGGAACGCCGCGGGAGCGCTTGCCGCATACTGCGCCGCCGCCGGGATCGAGGCGCACATTTTTGTGCCGCGGGACGTGCCCTTCGCCAATTACGTCGAGGCGGTAGCCTACGGCGCAAAGGTCACGCTGGTCAACGGATTGATTTCCGACTGCGCCCGCATGGTGGCGGAGCGAAAGGAGAAGGAAGGCTGGTTCGACGTTTCCACGCTGAAGGAGCCTTTCCGCGTGGAAGGCAAGAAAACGATGGGATACGAATTGGTCGAGCAGCTTGGCTGGGAGTATCCGGATGCGGTCTTCTATCCGACAGGCGGGGGAGTCGGCCTCATCGGCATGTGGAAGGCGTTCGGGGAGCTCGAGGAACTCGGTTGGGTGAAGGGCAAGAGACCACGCATGATCGCGGTGCAAGCCGCAGGCTGCGCGCCGATTCCGCGCGCATTCGAACAGCGTGCGCAAACCAGCGAAGCGTGGAAAGACGCGGCGACGTTTGCGTCGGGCCTGCGCGTTCCCAAGGCGTACGGCGACTACATCATTCTGGACGTTCTTCGTGCTTCCGGCGGCACCGCGCTAGCGATTCCGGACGCCGAGATCCTCGCATCGCTCAAGGACTGGGCGCAGAACGAAGGAATCTTTCTTTCGCCGGAAGGAGCCACCGCGACCGCGGCTTACGATCGCTTGCTGACGAACGGATTTCTGAAGCCGCAGGACCGCGTGGTCCTCTTCAACACTGGCGCAGGATTGAAATATACCGACGTTACCGCAGAGGCAATGAGAATCCAGCGGCCGTCTGCCCCAGCATAGTCCTGTGCAATCGAGGAGAGGCGGCGGTGCTCGTCATGGAACCGCCGCCCTCCGATGGATTGTTCGCTTTATCCCACTCTGCGCGCGTGATTGGGCGAATCGGTTTGAGTTTCTTCTTCGCCAGCGAGGCATTTATTTTAGGCAGTTCGGTTGCCGTGAAGGCGTCGAACTGTTTCGCTACATCGCGGAGTTCCTGCGTCAGAGAATCGATTCGCGCCACCTGGTAATCGCCGGGACGACCCTCGTACTGCGTGATGGCTCCGTACAGTCCGGTTGTCTTCTCGCGGATACGCTCCTCGCCCGTGATCGCGCCGCCCTCTTTCGTGGCGACGATCTTCTTCCACATTTCATCCGCCCGGCCCGCGAGATCCTCGAGACGCTTCTGGAGCGGATCATTCGGCTTTAGGCCGGCCGCTCGTTCCGCAAACTCGTTTCGCACGCCATTGATCTGGTCGACGTCGAAGGTCATATCCGTGAGCAAGCCGTATAGGCGCATCGCCGCATCGAATTGCTCCTTTCGATCGTCTACGTTGAATTTGGCGCGGCGATCCAGGCCCACGACGAGCTGAGTCGTGTAGACCTCCTTGCCTCGCGTCATCTTCACCGTATATGTGCCGGGCAGAACTCGGGGCCCTTGCAAGGCCTCGAATGCCGCAGTCGCCGCTGGAGGCACGCGCGGCGCCTTCAGATTCATCGACCAGACGACACGCGTCAGCCCGCGGCGGCTGCTGGCAGGCACGGTGTCGATGAATTTGCCTTTGTCGTCGAAAATTTCAATTTTCATGCGGCCGAAGATGTGCCGCTTCTTTTGGTAGTACGTGATCAGAGCGCCGTCGGGCGGATTTGTCCCGCTGAACGACGCGTTGCCTTCGGTCCAGCCGCCGAATGCGTTCAGCCGCTGCTGGACCGGCCTGCCTTGTACGAACACGGCGTCTTTCGCGAGAACATCCGGAGTGAGATTTCGCAGAGGAGTGATGTCGTCGATGATCCAGATTCCGCGCCCATGGGTGGCGATCACCAAGTCAGAGTCGCGAGGCTGCACCACAACATCGCGCACCGGAACGTTCGGGAAGTCGCTGCCCTTGTACTGCGCCCACTGGTTGCCGCCATCGAGCGAAATCCACAGGCCAAACTCCGTGCCAAGGAACAGGAGGTTGGGCTTGACCGGGTCTTCCTTGATCACGTGGGCGTAGCCGCGCACTCCAGCTTGCGGAGAAACGATCGACGTCCACGTCTTGCCGTAGTCGGTGGTTTTGAAAACGTGCGGATCCATATCGCCGAACGTATGACGGTCAAATGCGGCATACGCCGTGGCGGGGTCGAACCGGCTCGCCTCGACCCACGATACCCATGAAGCCTTTGGCAGGCCCGGCACGTTGGCCACAACGTTCGTCCAGTTCTTCCCGCCGTCGCGCGTGATTTGGAGATTGCCGTCGTCGGTTCCCGCCCAGATCGTCTGCGCGTCGCGAGGCGATTCACTGATCGAATAGATCGTGGTGTGCATCTCGGCCTCGGAGTTGTCGACGGTCACGCCGCCCGACTCCTCCTGTTTTTGCTTCTCGGGGTCATTCGTCGTCAGGTCTGGCGAGATTCGATCCCAAGTTTGCCCGTGATCGCGCGAGCGGAACAGGAACTGAGCGCCGATGTAGATCGTGCCGGGCTCGTTCGGGCTCATATGGATCGGAGTATTCCAATTGAAACGCAACTTCCCTTCGCCATATTTCGGCTGAGGCTTGATGCTGCGCAGGGCCATCGTGACGCGGTTGACGCGGGCAATTTCGCCGCCCTGCGATTCGACGTAAGCGTAATTCGGGTCCGTAGGATCGGAGAAGGCCCAGAATCCGTCGCCGCCGTACAAGTTCGTCCAACGGCTGTTCGTGATTCCGCCCGGGTACGCGGAATCTCCGATCCAGACGCTGTTGTCCTGCAATCCGCCGAACACGTGATACGGGTCGTCCATGTCGACGCTGACGTGATAGAACTGCGAAATCGGCAGGTTGTTCGCCTTCCACCAGTTGTTGCCGCTGTCGTAGGAATACCACACGCCGCCATCATCCGTCGTGATTACGTGATTTGTATTCTCGGGGTCGATCCATACGTCGTGGAAATCCCCGTGGGCCCCGCCCGAGATTCCGCCGAAGCTCCTGCCGCCGTCGGTACTGAGAATCAGCCCGCCGTCCGGCTTATAGATTTTGTTCTCGTCCTTCGGGTCGACGATCAGGTTCGCAAAATAGAACGGCCGCCAGATCATCATCTGGCTTGCGTCTCGGCGCTCCCATGTCTTGCCGCCGTCGCCGGAGCGATAGAGCGCGCTGTTCGGCGACTCGATCAAGGCGAAGACAACATCGGGATTTGAGGGGGCAATCGTGACGGCGATGCGTCCCCATGGCTTTGGCGGAAGACCCTTCGCGCTCTTTTCGTCGAGGTCGGTCCAGCTTGCGCCACTGTCGGCGCTCATAAAGAGGCCGCTGCCGCTGGGCGCCGTCGCATTTTCGCCGCCGGAGCGGAACGTCCAGCCCTTGCGCCGAAAATCCCACATGCCCGCGAAAATCGTTTTCGGGTCGCGTGAGTTCATGGACATCATGGAGCAGCCAGTCGACGCATTCGAGCCTTTCAAAATCTTTGTCCACGACTTGCCGCCGTCGTTGGTCTTGTAGACGCCGCGATCGTCGCTGTCGCTCCAGAGCTTGCCCGGAACGCAAGCATAGACAGTGTTGCCGTCCTTTGGATCGATCAGGATTTTTGCGATACGTTCGGAATCCTTCAGGCCCATGTTGGTCCAGCTATCCCCGCCGTCCGTGGACTTGTAGATTCCGTCGCCGATCGAAACGCTGTTGCGCGTCCATGATTCACCAGTGCCCACCCAGATCGTTTTCGGAGACGACGGATCGATCGCGATGGCGCCGATCGACTGCGAGCCCTCTTTGTCGAAAATCGGCTTGAACGTGGTGCCGCCGTTCATCGATTTCCAGACGCCGCCGCCGGCCGCGCCGATGTAGACCGTCAGACGGCCATGTTCGCGGACGGCTGTAACCGCGGCCACGCGGCCGCTCATCGTCGCCGAGCCGATGTTCCGCGCCCCCAGCCCCGAGATCGTGTCGGAATCAACCTTCACCTGCTGCGCGCAGGCAGGCAAGGCCGAGGCAAGAGTGGCAGCAAGAATCGCGACAGCCCGAAACGTCGAAACTCGACCAGCATTCTTATTCATTTGGACAGAACCTCGGTTCGAAATGTCAGCGATACCCTGCGAAGATCAAAAACGTGCGCGGCGACTAATTCGCGCCGGGCGCCTTCTTGACAGCGGGCATGGAAAAAAGCGAATCGTCCAGCGGCACGTTCTGCTCGACTTTCTCGACCGTGAACTTCACGCGGTCCGTGCCGCCCTTTTGTCCCGTCTCGAAGGCGAATGGATAATAAATTCCGTTCACTTCCTCATAGTCGCCGTAAAACGTTTCGTTCTCCTGGATCGATCCGCGGATCGAAGTCTGCGTCTCGAGTTTCAACTCCAGAAATGAATCGGTGTCCAGATAGTAGTAGCGAATATCGCCGTTCTTGAGCGTCAGTTTGATCTTGTAACAATCTGTTCCCTCGACGGAGTCGTGCCCCACAAACTCTGCTTTGTATCCCTTTTCCTTGTAGTTCACGAGCGGCCCGTCGATGTCCGCGTCAATCTGCAGATCTTTCGAATCGTCGGCGGACAGAAGCTCCGGATCGCGGCGCCCCTCGAACGGGTCGATCTGCCATGCTGTCTTGCCGTCGTACGCACGCACCTGGCTCATGCCTTGGATGGTCATCTCTTCGCGTACTTTGTCCGAGCGCTTGGCCGCTTCGACAAAGCGCGCTTCAAACGACTGGATGATCATTTTCCCGCTCGTTCGCAGCGTCTGGACGGAATCAAGCTTCGCCAGCCCGCCTTCCGCCTGAATGTTCTTTGCGATCACCTCATCCACAGTTTGCGCGCCAGTGGAGAGAGCTATAAACGCGAAAATGGCACAAAACCTCACAAGTCCGCGAGACATGTGCGCCAACTCCTCTCAAGTAGCCCTGTTGGAAATTCTCTCGATTGATTGTGGCGATCCGCCCCGGGGTCGCCGTATGCGCGTGGGATTGTACTCCGGTTCCATCAAAACGAGGAAAAATTCAGGCAAGACGACGCCTTCGAGCACGCTGGTGCCGGCTCTCGAACGAAGTATGGCCGAATCAATCTGCGGAGTTCTCTGCCGGGGCGCTGCTTCCCGCCAAGAGGCTATTTCGCGTCGAGTTTTCGCCCGGCGTTCAAGTGATCGAAATTCAAAATTGTGTTGAGAACGAGAGGATAGCTTCCGATCGTCTCCCCTCGATAAATCGGGTTGTTCGAGAACAGCACGACGTGCCCCTCTCCTGATGGAACGTCGATCACTGCCGCATGCTTCGCGATCTCGTCGCCGCCTTCCACCAGGCCCGACACCAGCAACTCTTTGGCATCGCCGTAACGAAGGATGACGCGTGGCCGGCTCGCTGGGGGAATCACGTCGATGCCGTTCCGCAATTGCTCATCCGTGAGCGGCTGCGCCTGCCATGTTTCAACGTGCGGCCGCTCTGGAGCGGCAACCGCCTGGCGCCCCGGCGTGAAGTCGGGATCCTCAATCGTGCCTCGGCCCGTCGGACGCTTCCCTTGTTCCGGGCCGAGTTGGCGAAAGCGCCGGCCGGACGTCAAGTCGGAAAGGTCAAAAATGGGGCCGTTGTCGCAGTAAACCGAAAGCGATCCGTCGTATCCATACGCGATCGGACTCGCGGAATCGACAAAGCGCGCCTTCACCACGCTTCCGATAATCTTCATGTGATTCGGGCGTGCAACCGAAACGCCTGGCGTCAACCCTAGCGTCACCGCAAAATCCGACGTGTCCATGGTAGTGACGAGCACTCCGCCCTGTCTCACAAACTCCTGCAGATGCGCGACCCCCTCCCAGCCGAGCCCCGGACGCATGTCGGGTGTCGAGTCCAGCTTGCCAATGTTCGGGGTTTGCGGTGTGTTTTCCCACGGCAGCGGATTGCCCCAGCCGGTCGGCATGCCGTCGATGATCGCCGTCGGATTGGCGTGCCCGACCGGAGCGAAAAGAATCACGTCGTATTTCGAGCGCAAATCGTTCTCGTGCGCCACCGTCTGTGTGTTGATGTAGGTGTAGGGGATCCGCATCTGGTCGAGCGCCTCGCGCCACCAACCTTCTTGCTGCGTGCTCAACCAGGTGTGCATCAGCGCAACGCGTGCGGCGCGCACCGGATGCGTCTTCACAGACGGCTCGGAAGCCACCGCGTAAGCTTGGAGTCCCAATTGTTCGGCGGCCTTCTGCACGTCAGTCGCGTTCGCGTCCTTGATGATGAACGAGCCGCGACTGAATTTCTGTCCCGCCGCGTCGAACGGCTCTTCCGCTGCGTCGATCGACGCGTCCTTCATCTGGTATCGGAGCGTCGCGAGCGACGTATCCGCGTTGTTGCTGATGATGAATACCGCGCCGCTGCCGTTTACCCCGCCCCCGGCCTTGATTTCCGCTACAAGCTCCATCGGCACGTCGAGCACTTTCCTGTCCGTCACACGCGTCACGGGCACGTCAAACAGCTCGGGGAACGTCCAGCCGGTATCGTCGTAGGGCGTCTTCTGCGGATCTTCCGGGCTCCAGTATTGGTGATCGAGCAGCGCGTCGGCAATGCGCGAGTACGGCTGATCCATGCGGACGATATAGCTGCCGGCGGGGAACTGAATGGTTTTTTCAGTCTCTTTTACCTCAGTGCCGGACTCGTCGGACGACTTGCCAGCCCCTTCGTCTTTTGCGTTCGCGTCGGGGGTTTTCTTTTTCGCAGGCACCTTTACCGTCACCGAGAATGCCTCTTTCGCGCGCGAAATTTCGCACGCCTGCATCCTCAGAATCGAGAGAAGGTGCGCTTGCGCGCCCGGCCGAGGATCGTTCGCCGGGAAAACGTAAGCCGCTGGACCTTCCTCTGTCGGCTTCAGCACTGACCGCTTCGCCTTCAAGTAGAAGTTCTTCAGGAAGAGTTTCCTGTTCTGCTCGAAGTAGTGCAGGGAAGTAAGCAGCCCCGTTTCCTCGTAATTGTTGTTGTCGCGCTGCGACCACTGGACCTTCGGCAGCGGCGGATTCTGGCGATACCAAGTGCGCGAATATTCGCCGGGCTGGAGCGTGCGCTCTTCCGTATCGGCCCCGCCGTTGCCAAATGTTTCGTAGAGCCTGCTGATGCCGTTGTGCGTGGCCGCGATGAACATCAGATAGCCCGGCGACCACGTGTCGAAATCGCCATGCGTGAAGACACCCGGCATGCCGAATTCCGTCATGTCCGCCACGTTCCGCCACGCGATCATTTCCCACTCATTCGTCAGGATCGGATCGAGCCACGCATTGAACGGACCGTCGCCCGCGGTGTTGTCGTAGAGGTACGGCACGGACTCGTGTAGATCGTGCAGCACCTGCGCCTTCCAGCCGACGAACGTATTCAGCACGTTCTGCGTCAGC
>Ga0070733_10002665_pt1 | contig 12500 bp, 9 predicted proteins | sample Coa_R1_9_FD_66450 | JGI IMG/M metagenome (GOLD analysis project Ga0070733, IMG submission 66450) | Surface soil microbial communities from Centralia Pennsylvania, which are recovering from an underground coalmine fire - Coalmine... | ecosystem: Environmental > Terrestrial > Soil > Unclassified ... | reverse complement strand
GCGTTGATCTGCACGAAGTCGAGCGGCTGCTTGATTTCATGCAAAAGCACGGGCTCGAAGAATTCGAATACGCCCGTGACGGATTCGCCGTGCGGCTGAAAAAGCCCTCCGCGCATCCTGGCGTTGTTTGGTCGCATGCTCCAGCAGCTCCAGCGGAAGGTCATCCAAGCGCGGGTGCGGCGCATTCCGCCGCCCAAGTGGCACATGGCGCGGGGGTGGAATCGGCAAAGAGCGCGGAAGACCTCCACGTAGTGAAATCGCCCATTGTGGGCACGTTCTATTCCTCGGCAACTCCTGGCTCGGAACCCTTCGTAAAGCTTGGGTCAATCGTGGAAGCGGGCCAGACGCTTTGCATCATCGAGGCCATGAAGCTGATGAACGAAATCGAGGCGGATGTCGCTGGCGAGATCGGTCGCATCTTTGTCGAAAATGGGCAGCCCGTCGAGTACGGAGAGCCGCTTTTTGGCATCCGCGCCCAGGGAAAGAAGTAACCATCAGAGGAATCCTCCATCGCGGCAATAGAGAATTGAAACGGCGCCGGCTCCAATCATCATGTTCCGAAAAATCCTAATCGCCAATCGCGGCGAAATCGCCCTCCGAATCCTGTGTGCCTGCAAGGAGCTGGGTATACGGACCGTCGCGGTTTATTCCGAAGCCGACCGCAACTCCCTGCACGTGCGATTTGCGGACGAAGCGATCTGCATCGGGCCGCCAAGAAGCAGCGAAAGTTATCTGAATATTCCTCATGTGATCAGCGCGGCTGAGATTGCGAACGTGGATGCAATCCATCCCGGCTACGGATTTCTCTCCGAGAACGCCAACTTCGCGGAGGTTTGCGAAGCCTCGCACATAACATTCATCGGGCCTACCCCAGAGGTCATTCGGTTGATGGGCGAGAAAGACCGCGCGCGGGCGGAAATGGCTGCCGCGGGACTGTCAATTATCCCGGGTAGCCCAGGCATTGTGGGGGATGAGGACACTGCGAAAAAGATTGCCACGGAAATCGGTTACCCGCTCATGGTGAAAGCCGCCGAGGGCGGAGGCGGGCGCGGCATGCGTGTTGTCAGCGATAGCCGGGAGCTGGTGCCCATGTTTCAAACCGCGCGCACAGAGGCTCAGGCGGCATTCGGCAGTCCCAATGTTTATATGGAAAAGCTCATCGAGCGCCCGCGGCACATCGAATTCCAGGTTTTGGGCGACCGTCACGGAAACGTGATTCACCTCGGCGAGCGTGAATGCTCGATCCAACGCCGCCACCAGAAGCTGCTGGAGGAATCGCCTTCCCCCGGCGTGAACAAGGCCACGCGCGAAAAGATCGGCAAGCAGGTGGTGGAGGCGTTGCAGAAGATCGGGTACTCGAGCGCCGGCACCGTGGAGTTCCTGCGTGACGAATCCGGCAAACTTTATTTCATCGAAATGAACGCGAGAATTCAGGTGGAGCACCCGGTAACGGAGATGGTGACGGGCGTGGACCTGGTGAAATCGCAGATTCGCCTCGCCGCAGGAGAGAAGCTCAATGACGTGGTGGGAACTTTCCACGCCCGCGGCCACGCCATCGAATGCCGCATCAATGCCGAGGATCCTGACACCTTCGTGCCTTCCCCCGGCCGGATCACGGCCTTCCGAGTGCCCGGCGGCCTGGGAGTCCGCGTAGATACGGCCGCGCACGCGGACGCCGTCATCCCGCCGTACTACGATTCGTTGATTGCCAAGTTGATTGTGCATGGCAATGACCGCCCGGAAGCGATTGCGCGCATGCGGAATGCGCTAGGGGGATTGATCGTCGAGGGCATCAAGACCACGATTCCCCTGCAGAAGAGAATCTTGGATGATCCGGATTTCGCGGCAGGGAAATTCGACACCCACTTCTTGGAACGAGCTTTTGCCGCAGAAGAGAAGTAGTCCGAGGTGTGATTGTTTCCGGCGCTTTACGCGATTCTCGATCCCGCTCTAACTGGTGAGCCGCTCATTTCCGTGGCCCATAAACTCGTTTCGTCGGGCGTGCGGCTGGTTCAGCTTCGCGCGAAACGCTCGCCAGCCGGGAAGATTTACTCCGATTCGCGTGAACTCGTCGGGCAGTTGAGTTACCTTGGTGTCCGCGTCATCATCAACGATCGCCCGGACATTGCCGTCATCACCGGCGCGGGCGGGGTTCATGTGGGGCAGGAAGACCTACCGGTTGAGGAAGCGCGAAAAATCTGCGGGAATACTTGCTGGGTAGGGGTTTCGACACACAGCATCGCGCAATTACAGGCAGCAGACCTTACTTCGGCGGATTATATTGCTGTGGGGCCTATCTTTCCGACATTGACCAAGGACAACCCGGACCCTGTCATAGGACTGGACTTTTTGCGCCGGGCTCGCGCTTTGACAAGAAAACCCCTTGTCGCCATTGGGGGCATCACAGTAGAGTCCGCCGGGGAAGTATTCCGCGCCGGGGCGGATTCCGTGGCGGTGATTCGGGATCTGATGGCGGCACCTGATCCATCTGCCCGCGCCGCTGAATATTTGAGTATCGCGGAGCGCGTTCGAGCGGCAAGAAGCTAGGGGCAAGTCGAATGGGGCATCCAGTGGCACATCAAGTGGAACCAATGGCGCCCGTGGCCGCGAGCGAACAATCCGAGCTTGTAAAAGATCTCGGGCTTTTCGATTCGACGATGATCGTGGCAGGCTCGATGATTGGCTCCGGTATCTTCATCGTCTCCGCCGACATCGCGCACCAAGTAAAGAGCCCCGCGCTTCTTCTGATCGTCTGGCTGGCTTCCGGAGTAATGACGCTTATCGGCGCATTGAGCTACGGCGAGCTCGCCGCTGCCATGCCGCGCGCCGGCGGCCAATATGTCTACTTGCGTGAGTCCCTCGGCCCAATCTGGGGTTTCCTTTACGGCTGGACGATGCTCCTGGTAATTCAGACCGCGACGATTGCGGCAGTTGCCATCGCCTTCGCTAAATTCACGGCGGTAATGGTGCCTTGGTTTTCGCCTTCGGCGTGGATTTGGAAGCTCGGCACGATGGGGCCGTGGCGCCTTTGGTTTGGCACGCTCGGCCCATACAATGTGGGTCTCAACCGGCAAAATTTTCTCGCTATCCTTTCGATTGTCGTCGTCACTTGGATTAACACGCGCGGCCTCCGGCTTGGCTCGATCGTGCAGAATATTTTCACTGTCGCAAAAATCGGTTCGCTTGCGGCGCTCGTGTTGCTAGGTATGTGGTTTTCTACAGCAGCGGCGCGGGCAGCGAACTTCACAGATTTTTGGCGTAACGCCAGCCTTTCGCTGACGCATCCGTACCCGCCGGATAACCCCACGTGGTTCGTGGGAACCATCACCCTAATCGCGGTGGCGATGGTGGGCTCACTTTTTGCCATGGACGCGTGGAACAACATCACGTTCACGGCTGCCGAAGTAAAGAATCCCAGCCGCAACCTGCCTCTTTCGCTTGCGCTTGGCACGGGCATTGTCGTGCTGCTCTACACGCTCGCGAATATCGCCTATTTGAATGTGCTGCCGCTTTCGGGCGATCCGAACGGCACAACCGCTCTCGCGCGCGGAATTGAATTTGCCGCCGATGGCCGTGTGGGAACCGCGGTCGCCGAAGTGATTTTCGGGCCTGCGGGCGCGGTGGTGATGGCCGTAGCGATCTTAATTTCAGGCTTTGGCTGCAACAACGGGCTGATCTTGTCGGGCGCTCGGATCTACTACGCGATGGCCAAGGACCGCTTGTTCTTTGCCTCGGTCGGCCGCGTGAACCGGCATCACGCACCGGGCGTCGCGCTCGTCGCGCAATGCATCTGGGCGTCCATTCTTTGTTTGTCCGGAACCTACAACCAATTGCTTAACTTTCTGATTTGCTCCGTCTTGGTTTTCTATATCCTCACGCTGGGTGGTCTGTTCATGCTCCGCTGGAAACGTCCGAGTATGGAGCGCCCCTATCGTGCATTCGGTTATCCATTCCTGCCCGCGCTCTACATCGTGATGGCCATATTTCTTGAAATCCAGCTCTTGCGTTACCAGCCGGAATACACGTGGCCGGGCATCATCATCGTTTTGCTGGGCGTCCCTGTGTATTGGCTCTGGAAGTGGGCAGGGAAGCCTACAGCCGCTTCGGGCGCCGCGTAGGAACTGTAAGAACGAGCGAGCACATCTAGATTGGGAGGGACACCGCGCATGGGCAGTCCACTGCTGAAGAAAAAACCGATGGATTGGCTGCTGAACGAGGCGAAAGCCACGGGAGAGCACACGCTGAGGCGCACGCTCGGTCCCGTATCGCTGACTGCGCTTGGTGTGGGCGCCATCATCGGCGCGGGCATTTTCGTGCTGTCCGGGCTGGGAGCGCATTACGCCGGGCCCGGGCTGATGCTTTCCTTCGTGATATCTGGTCTCGGCTGCGCGTTCGCGGGTCTTTGCTACGCCGAATTCGCCGCGTTGATTCCGCTGGCAGGCAGCGCTTACACCTACGCCTACGCCGCGCTCGGCGAGTTGATCGCTTGGATCATCGGCTGGGACCTGACGCTCGAATACGCGATGGGCGCCAGCACGGTGTCTTCCGGCTGGTCGAATCACTTCATCGAGTTTCTAAACATTTTTCACCTGCGGATGCCCTTGTGGCTCGCCTACGACCACTGGACGGCTCTCCGCACGGCGGAAAACATCGTGGCGCGCGACATGGCTCATGCTGCGGATCCGACGCTCGTCGAGGGGACGCAGGCATTCCTTGCGAAGGTCGGTGACATTCTCGCCGCGCAATCGCCGGGACTGCTCCAGCGCGGTCACGATCTCGTGAATGCGCCCCGCATCTTCGGCGTCGAGATCGGTTTCAACCTCCCTGCATTTGTGATCGCGCTTGTCATCACGGCCATCCTCGTGATCGGTATCAAGGAAAGCGCGAATTTCAATGCAGGGATTGTCATCGTCAAAGTGTCAGTCGTGCTCTTCGTCATCCTCCTCGGGATGCGATATATCAATTTCGCGAACTGGGGACACGACTGGTCCACGTTTGCGCCAAGGGGTTTCAGCGGAATTGGCGAGGGAGCGGCGTACATTTTCTTCGCTTATATCGGATTCGACGCCGTGTCCACTACCGCGCAAGAGGCCAAGAATCCACAGCGCGACTTGCCGATCGGCATCATCGCCTCGCTTGTGGTCTGCACGATTCTTTACATTCTCGTTGCCGGTGTCCTTACCGGCATGGTGCCGTGGAAGGAAATCAATATCGAAGCTCCCCTCGCCGTTGCGTTCCTCGACCGCGGGCTCACGAAGGCCTCGTATCTGATCACCGCCGGCGCTCTTGCCGGCCTCACCAGCGTCATGCTCGTGATGCTCCTCGGCCAGACGCGCGTCCTTTACTCCATGGCCAACGATGGATTGCTGCCGCGTAAGTTCTTTGCGGCAATTCATCCGAAGTTTCGCACCCCTTACAAAAACACCATCCTGGTGGGGTTGCTCGCAGCCGTCGTCGGCAGCACGATCCCGATCGACGACATAGGCAGGATGGTGAACATCGGCACACTGTTGGCCTTTGTCATCGTTTGCATTGCCATCCTCGTTTTGCGGCGCACCAACCCGGGACAGGCACGGCCCTTCCGTACCCCCTGGGTGCCGGTGGTGCCGGTGCTCGGAATCCTGTTCAACGGCTACATGATGTACAAGCTCGGCTGGATCAATTGGGCGCGATTGATCATCTGGCTCGTGATCGGTCTGGTGATCTACTTCGCTTACAGCCGTAATCACAGCCGCGTGCAGCAGAACGACCGGTCGGCGCTCTAGCCCCTGAGGCCAACATCATCGCCTCGCGCCTGAAGTCCATGCTAAATTGTTCCGCGAGCGTTCATGGTTTTACCTGGCCCTGGATCCTGAACCGCTCTCTCGACACCGACAACCGTGAGCCCAACTTCTCCGCGCCGACTCTTGGTTTTTCTCCGGCGAACATCGCCGTTCGATCGTGTCGCCCTCGCAATTCTTTTCCTTTACGTGCTCGCGCGAATTGCCGGGGCGTTTGGGTTTATTGTTCCATTCACAGGACTTTTCGGGTTCTTCAGTTTTGTTGCGGTCACATATTTCCTTGTCCGCCTCCTTCCTTGGTTCCGCAATCAAATGCTTTGGCGGCTGCGCAACCGCTTGATCGTCGCCTATATCTTGATCGCCGTTGTTCCGGTGGTCTTGCTGCTGACCATGGCCGGCGTCGCTGCCTGGGGTCTCTATCTACAGCTCGGTGCCCATCTTCTCCGTGACAACCTCGATCAGAGCATCCGCACGGTCTCAGTCGATGCCGATGCGGCCGCCGGAATCGTCGAACAAGAGCTCGCAAGGGGCGCCTCCCCCACGGACCAGTCGCTGCTAGCGCGTCCGGCCATTTCGAGTTTGCTGGCCGCCTCGAAGGCGCAGGGTCTTGACGTGCAGTTGCTTCTCGGTCGCGGCCAGAAGCTCTTGAGCGCGGACGCACCCAAGTTCGAGGGCCTCGCCGAGTGGGAGGACAAACTCTGGATTGCCTCCGCCGTCTCGCGCACCACTCCTGCGGGCGCGTTTACCATTCTTGCCGGAGCGCCTCTCAATTCTGCAGCTCTCGACGGACTTCCCTCCGAAATCGGCCCCATCCAGTTCATCCTCCTTCGGCCTGTCGCCGAAAAGCCAAAGAGTGGCCTCTTCTTTGAGTTCAACGGCCACACATACGTACCGGGGGAGAAAGTTTCCAGTCGGCGCCGCACTCTGGCTCGGCCCGAGAACTGGTTCGACATCCCCATCAACGGTGCGTCCACATTCGAAGTTGTGCACGCCGATGCCGCCAAGGACACCCCTCCCGCGGCCGTATTCGCGTCGTTCCTGCTGCGGCCCTCGGCCCTCAACCACCGCCTGATGACATCGGTCGGGGAGCTCGGTGCACTTCTGGTGCTTATTCTCTTTGTAGCCGGAGTGATTTTCCTCGTCATCGAGATCGTCGCTCTGGTCACAGGCGTGGTCCTCACGCGGACGATCACGCGCGCGGTGGGCGATCTCTACGAAGCCACGCTCAACGTTCGTCGCGGCGATTTCAGCCACCGCGTCCGCGTTCACAAACGCGACCAGCTCGGCGCGCTCGGCGAGTCATTCAATGAGATGACCACTTCCGTTTCTCAGCTAATCGAGGAACAGAAGCAGCGCCAACGATTGGAAAACGAAATATCCATCGCGCGCGAAGTCCAGGCCCAGCTTTTTCCGCAATCGCTGCCCTCTCTCCCCGGCCTCGAGCTTGCGGCAGTCTGCCGCCCCGCGCGTGTCGTCAGCGGGGATTACTATGATTTTATCCGCGTGGGTCCTTCGCGCGTGGCTATCGCGCTGGCCGACATCAGCGGCAAAGGAATTTTCGCTGCGCTGCTGATGGCCAGCCTTCAGGCGGCGCTGCGCAGCACGGCTGGGTTGAACGGCGACGGCGGAGGCACGGCAGCCCTGGTCTCGCGCTTGAACGCGCATCTCTTCAGAAACACCTCCGACGACCGCTACGCAACTTTCTTCTATGCCGTATATGATTCGGAAGCGCGGACGCTTACCTACACAAACGCGGGTCATCTCGCTCCCTTTTTCGTCACGGCAAGCGGTCTCAAGGAGCTCGACGAAGGCGGCACCGTCGTCGGCCTCATCGAGGAGTCCACGTACGTAGAGAAGACCATCAAAGTCGAGACGGGCACCCTTCTGGTGGCTTTCAGCGACGGGCTGTCCGAGCCCGAGAACGTCTATGGGGAAGAATTCGGGATCCCTCGCCTCAGGGAGGAAGTCCTACGCCAGACCGGTCTTCCCCCGAACCGTCTTGCCGAAAACTTGATCGCGGCCTCCGATCAATGGGCTGGCACAGCCGATCAGGCCGACGACATCACCGTGCTCGTCGCCCGCATGGGCTGAGCACGCGCAAACAATCGACAACCGTTTTTCATTATACTGTCCGCCTATGAAGATACTCACGGCCGCCGAGATGCGAGAGGTTGATCGCCTCACCACCGAGCGCTCCGGCGTTCCCAGTCTCACGCTCATGGAAAACGCGGGAAAGAGCGTTGCGGAGTTCATCCGCGAGCGCTTCCCGGATTTCGTGCGGCGGCAAATCGTGGTCCTCTGCGGCAAGGGGAATAATGGCGGCGATGGCTTCGTCGCCGCCCGCCATCTGCGCGAAATAGGCGCGAAGCCTGTATTGTTTTTTTTCTCCGCGCCTGAGGAAATGCAAGGCGATGCAGCCGAAAACCGCGAGCGTTGGCAGGATGCCGCGGGTGAGATGCACGTCGTACGAAGCTCGAGCGATTGGCAGGCTGCGAAATCGGCGCTGGCATCTGCCGAAATCATTGTAGACGCGCTTCTCGGAACTGGAGTGCGCGGTCCGGTCGAAGGGATCCTCCGCGAAGTCATAGAGGATGTAAACCGCCGCACGCCTGATGTCAGGGTCGTCGCAGTTGACATTCCCTCAGGCCTCCCCGCCGATACGGGAGAACTTCAAGGCGCCATTTTGGCCGCTGACTACACGGTCACCTTCACGGCCCCGAAAATCGGCATGCTGCTTGGCCATTCGAGTGAAGTAGTAGGGCAACTCATCGTTCGCGATATTGGCTCGCCGCAGGAGCTCATTGAAGAAGCAGGGAAGGGCAATACGCGCTGGCTTGAACCGGGAGAAGTGAGTGCATTCGGCCGTGCGCGCAAACCCGGCGGGAACAAGGGCGACTACGGTCACGCGCTCATCGTAGCGGGTTCAGTTGGCAAGAGCGGCGCCGCCGTGCTCGCGTCGTGGGCAGCGCTGCGCGTGGGCGCAGGTCTCGTCACCGTCGCCACTCCTGAGCCGGTTCTGCCCATCATCGCCAGCCACACTCCGGAGATAATGACCGAGCCGCTCCCTGCCACCGAGACCGGAAGCATTTCGCTGCGCTGCCTCGAATTCGATCGCTTCGAGAGCATCGCGAAAGGGAAGCGCGTGCTCGCAATAGGGCCTGGTCTTACGACGCACACTGAGACGCAGCAGTTCGTGCGCACGATCGTCGGCAAGAGGTCAACTCCGATCATTCTCGATGCCGACGGACTGAACGCCTATGCGGGCCGCGCGAGGGAGTTGAGCGCTACCAAGGCGCCAAAGGCGATGATTGCCGTGACGCCCCATCCGGGCGAGATGGCTCGGCTTCTCGGTTGCACCACGAAAGATGTGCAGGCGCGCCGTCTCGATGTCGCGCGAAAGGCTGCGGCCGATTGGAACGCGATCGTCATCCTCAAGGGCCATCAGACCGTCATCGCATCACCGGACGGCTCGAGCTATGTCAACTCGACCGGAAATCCCGGCATGGGTACCGGTGGTACAGGGGATGTTCTTACTGGCATGCTCGCTGGGCTTGTCGCGCAGTTCGGAAAAGCTGTCGATGACTTCGGCCTGGCTCAAATCCTCGCGTTCGGCGTGTACCTCCACGGGCTTGCCGGAGATATCGCCTACGCGCAGCACGATGAGGCGCCTCTCATCGCATCCGATCTGATTCATACGATTCCGCGGGCGTATCAGCGTTTCTATTCCGAGACCCGCCGTGGCTAGTCGCGACCTTGTGACGCATTCGTCAGAGGAAACCATCGCCTGTGGCCGCGAAATTGGCGCGCTTCTGAAAGCTCCCGTTCTGATTCTCCTCTCGGGGGAGCTCGGCGCCGGGAAAACAACCTTGACGAAGGGAATCGTCAGCGGCTTAGGCGCTGCGGCGGAGGAGGAAGTCACCAGCCCGACTTTTGCTCTCGTGCACAAATACGGAGACGGCGCTCGCGTCTATCACGCGGACCTATATCGCGTCACGGACCTTCACGATCTCGACACTGTGGGCCTTGAGGATATTTTTTCCGAGCAGACCGTCGTAATCGTCGAATGGCCTGAAAAGCTCAGCCCGCCCAGCGATTGGCCGGTGATGCGCATTCGCCTTGAGCATGTCGCCGAGGACACGCGTCGAATCTCAATCACGAGCGATGGCAAACTACTGGAACCGCAGGAGGAATGAGCACTCGAAGTTCACGGCTTCGGCGGGGCACCGATCACTTGCTCCGTTCGCACGGAACCGACCATGGAATTCGTAAAAGTGTGTTGGAAGATATAGCGCTGTTTGTAGTAGTCCATGTAGGTTATCGCTGTGCGTGGCAGCCACAGACTGATATTCCGTGAACTAAATTCGACCGCCTCATAGTCAACCGAGACGGCATCGCCTTTCAGGTTCAGAATCGGTACTGCTTCCACGAGATTCGTTTCAATGTGCAGGATCTCATAGGAGTCCGCGGAGATCCACGCACGCCCCTTCAACTTGGCCACGTACGTTGAGTTCGGTGTATGGAAAGACAGCGTCCGCGCCCGCTTTCCTTTCTTTTGCTGAAAATGCACCACCCATGCAGGCTGGCTGTTCCGAGCGTCCAGTCCCTCGCACCGCATGTCGTAATCACCCTGGTAGTACGGATGAAACAGAACTGCGAACGCCGCGATTCCGGTATCAGTGACGCCATGACTCAGGGACTCGGTCTTGCTGGCGGGCGCGCGGGTTTCCTGTACGGCCAAATTTCCGCGGCTCTCATCGAAGTTCACCGCATACTCAAATCGGCCGGTCTCGTAGTCGTCCGGAGTCCCGAAGCTATCCAACTCCTCGAATTGGACGGTTTCACGCGCGGTAAAGTTTTGGAGATTGTCGACCAGTTCTTTCGCGCGCTCTCCAACGTGCTCCAGTACTTGGGAAAGATCGCAAGGCGGATTCAAAGCGACCGAGGGAAGGGGAGCATCCACGTTCGGGGGCGCCCAGACGAGCTGGCCTGCCTTCGCTCTCTGTTGGTTTGGGGTAATGCCGAAGAGCGTTGCAACGGACGTGAATTCCAGAAGAACACACGTTGCCAGTGCGAGGTGCGCTACGGCCTTTGGCCTGTTTGCGCGCGGCATAAGGGGCCCGTATCTACTTAGGAGGATCCAGCCCCATGATATGGAATCCGGCGTCGACGAACAAGATGTTGCCGGTGACTCCACGGCCCAAGTCGCTCGCAAGAAAGACAGCGGCGTCCGCCACCTCGGCCGGGTCGGTGTTGCGCCGTAGAGGCGCGTGCTGCGAGACAAAGTCGAGCACCTTGGAAAAGTCCTTGATCCCGCGCGCCGAAATCGTCTTGATGGGCCCGGCGGATATGGCGTTGACGCGAATCTTATTCGCGCCAAGCTCGCTCGCGAGGTATTTCACTTCTGCTTCGAGCGCCGCTTTCGCGATTCCCATGATGTTGTAGTTGGTCACCACGCGTGTGGATCCGAGGTACGTCAGCGTCATGATGGCGCCGCCGGCGGTCATCAACGGCTGGAGAGCTCTAGCCACCGCGACCAGAGAATACGCGCTCACATCCATCGCTAGATGAAATCCGGCGCGTGACGTATTCACAAATGGTTGGTTCAAGTCTTCGTGGTTCGCAAATGCGAGGCTATGAACCACGATATCAAGCTTGCGCCCTTCGCTCTGAAGAGCTGCGGCCAGTCCGTCAATGTCGGGTTGTTGCTGGACGTCGCACGGAAAATACTTGATCGCACCCAACTCTTGACCCAGTTCCTCAACGGTCGGCTTCGCACGGTCGTTCTGGTAGGTGAGCAGTAGCGTGGCTCCTTCGCGCACGAACGCGTGCGCGATCGCATAGGCGATGCTCCACTTGTTCCACACACCCAGAACGATCGCCGTCTTTCCGTCTAGTAGTTTGGGCACGGCGGAACATTTTACCCGGAAAAAACAGATTTCTGGGCGACATTTTCTGAAGTACGTCTCCCAATCGCGCCAACCAGTCGCACCACTGAAAAACGAGCCATATCGCTCCGGGCCAGCCCTGCAAATCATTAACGCTTTGGACTCGGTCCATTGCGCCGGGCTTTTTCTCTCGGCTAGATTGGAAGTCTCCCTGCCTACAGGGTTTGGTATGACGGAAATCCGCATTGCGCCTTCTGCCGCCCATCCCACCAGGATGAAGTTGGAGTCTTACTCTGCCGAGATCCGGCTCGCGAACCTGACGGTGGGCGTGGACAACATTCACTACGACGTGTTCCTCAGCCCGCGCTTTCTCGAATTCTCGCGCAAGTATTTGCTCGATCTTGTCCGGCAGGCCGTGGACATCAGCTCGTTCTACGGGAAAGACCGCAAAGCGTCGAAGCCACCCGACAACTCCGGATTCCGCAAGATGCTGACTGAAATTTTGCAGGAATCTCTCATGCGCGCCAAGTTTCACCAGTCCATTGAGACCGACATTCTCCACCGCCTCGCCCTGTTGAGATTCCTCACGAGCGAGATGGGCAATCAGTTCTCGAGCCTCCTTGTCGAGTGCAAGGACTGGATTCGCGCCCGCGGCGAGCTCTTCGAGCACAGCGAGCAGGCGCACGTCAAGCGTTCCAAGGTCGCGGAGATCCAGGCCGACCGCAAGAACGTGATTCGCCTGGTTGGCGATATCATTTGCCGCATCTGGCGCGAAGTCGAGGAAGGGTCGCTGACGAAATCGCGCCGCGCTCTCTTCGGCGACGATTTCCACGAA
>Ga0070733_10002663_pt1 | contig 12500 bp, 13 predicted proteins | sample Coa_R1_9_FD_66450 | JGI IMG/M metagenome (GOLD analysis project Ga0070733, IMG submission 66450) | Surface soil microbial communities from Centralia Pennsylvania, which are recovering from an underground coalmine fire - Coalmine... | ecosystem: Environmental > Terrestrial > Soil > Unclassified ... | reverse complement strand
TACCTTGGTGATCGCCGCCGTCAACGTGGTCTTGCCATGGTCAATGTGACCAATCGTCCCGACGTTGCAGTGCGGCTTATTCCGTTCAAATTTTTCTTTCGCCATTTCCGTTTCGCTCCGACAAACGCAGTTCTATTGCCTTGCTGACTTCTTGCTTGCTATGTATTCCGCCCTGTCGCCGTTGATCTCGAGTTGGGGAAACCGTTCCGGGTCCCAATAACTCGCCCCGCCCTTCGACAGCTGCTCCGCCACAAACTCCCGCACAACTTGCTCCACATTACAGCCATGATCCTTGAAGACCATACTCGCGAGCGTAGTTACCTCGACAAATATCTGCGTCGTCCCGCGACCGGATCGCAGATCGACCGGATATTGGGCCGCCGTCCGGGGTGCGCCAGTCTTCGGGTCATAGACAGGCGACGGTTTCCCCACACCCGCGAGGTCCCAGTGAGCCCGCACGAGGGTCTTAACCTTGGGATTCTCTGACCTTACTTCCTCGGCAACGCGGCCAAAGTCCGACAGCTTCGTGCTATCCCGCGCGACAAGCTCAATGAGAAAGTCCTCGTCCAGATCCACAAAGCGAGACTCATCCTTGTCGAGATAAGGAAGAAGACCCGCCTGATTCAGTCGTCCTTCCGTCTGCGCCTGTATGTCCGTCGCCGTCATAGACAAATTCAACCCTTCGAATTTCGCTCGATTTCGCCGAGGATGCGGTTAAATACAGTCAGCCCTTCGTCAACCCTCTTGCGAGCATCAATCTGAAATTTCTCAAGGCTCCCGTACTCCTTCTCCACAAACTTCGGATCGTAATCTGCCTGCGATCGAAGTTGCTTCAACTTCTCCACTTTCGTTTGAAGCTCGGGGTCAATCTTCGCCAACCTCTCCCCAAGATCGTGGTGATCGACTTTACCAAGAAGCGCGTTCGCCGCATGATAAATCGAGTAGTACGACCTCGATAACGCGCTCCTCAGCGCCGCTTCGCTCGATCCGTCCGCCAATTCCCGCAAGGCCCTCGCCAAAGACAAGCGCGAACTGTCGGCAACACTCATTACTCACCACCATGCCGTACTGCCTCAGTAGTACCGAAACAACTTCTGAAACCTGGTCCGCAGCACCGGATCCACTTCCTCCACTCTCGACAAATAAAACTCGCGAATCTGCGCCTGATCCGAAACCGGAAGCGCCTCATACAACTGCCGCGCCGGGCTTGCCTTACCCTCGGCTACATGCTCCAGGATGCGCTGCGCCAGCACCGAATCCCAGTCCCTCACCCGCACGCCTTCGCGATTGATCCGCTTCAGGAACTTCTCAATCCGCTCGGGACTGAAGGCATGACCAACCACGCTCTTCAGTTCCTCGTATTCCTTTTCTTTCTCAACTTTGATCGCCGCCTGCTCAAAACCCATCTGAAGCCAACCTCAGATCTCTGGAGCGGGAGACGGGAATCGAACCCGCGACCAACAGCTTGGAAGGCTGTGACTCTACCACTGAGTTACTCCCGCCCTTCCCTGACTCCCTCTCACTACCCACCCATTGCCAAATCCTGGAGCCGATGATCAGGATTGAACTGATGACCTCTCCCTTACCAAGGGAGTGCTCTACCAACTGAGCTACATCGGCAAATTCTTTTGCACTACCCTGATCCCTCGCAAAACCCGCTCGGGAATTCGCCAGCAGGCTCCCGCTTCGCTCACGCCTGCTAAACGGCCCAACATCGGCTCATTGCTCGACGTCACTGCCCTTGCCCGGATGCATCAAGTCCTTGCGACGCACCCACGTTTTCACCGCAAACATCACCAAAATCGCCAGCGTCGCCAGGCGAATGCGCGGATCACTGATGGTCGTCCATGCTAAGACTCCCAACGCCACGAACGCCGCCAGCCCTGCGTATAAACGATTCACATCATTCCTGGTGCACAGGGAAGGATTCGAACCTTCGTACCTCGCTAGGAGGGACAGATTTACAGTCTGTTGGCTTTAACCACTCACCCACCTGTGCAGAAAATCAGCCACTCGCGGCGGCCAAAGTCCTCTCCCGGCGCCTGCGCGAAGACGTAATGCAGCGGATAAACAAGAATAGAAAACCAAGTGCGCACAAGACTTCTGTCCGCACGCACACACACTTGGAAATGCTTCCTTATGGAGTGCTGTTGGGAAAAACTCTCTACGCCGCCGCGCCGCGCTACAACGCCCGCCTTCCACAAAACCGATCCTGGAGCTGGCGAAGGGATTTGAACCCCTGACCCTCTGATTACAAATCAGATGCTCTACCAGCTGAGCTACGCCAGCAGTCAGGGACACACACCCTCTTCGGGCATGCTAATCCCACTGATCCCTTCCGCTTGTCCGGGACAACTGTAAAAGTTACCACAACGGCACCTTACGTGCAAGGCGGCATTCCTCTTTCTTCTTTCTTCATGCTGAGTCACGGCCACCCGCCCGTCCTCCGCACACATCCTGAGTGCTATGATGACCCTCTCCGGCTGGCTTGCGCGCACTTCTGCTCGTATTCGCCGCCTGCCGTTCTGACATGAGAATTCGACGCAGCCTCCCCATCCTTTTAGCGGTTGTGCTGGTCGCTGCGGCCGTCGCCCTGATGGTCGTGCTCCGCAAACACGCCCCTCCCGAGCCCGCCCGTCTTCTTCCTTCTGCTGACGGATTTGGCTACATCAATCTGCAATGGATGCGCCGCGCCAATATCACCGGAGAACTGCCGCCCGTGCCGCACGATCCTGATTACGAGCGTTTCATTAACGCCACCGGTTTTGAATTCGAGCGTGATCTCGACGAAGCCGCCATCGCGATCCACTACCCCGAATCGATCGCCGCTGTCGTTCCCGGTCAACCCAACGAGGCCCGTTTCTCTGAAGTGTTCGTCGGCAAGATCCAGGGTGAGCGCCTGCGCGCTTATCTCAGCAATCTTTCGCGTTCAGTCGAGACCTACCGCGCCGTCGACATCTACACCATTCCCGTGGAAGACCGCACCGTCAGAGTCGCAATCCTGGGCGTGGATACGGTGGCTGCCTCCAATTACCCCGATCCCGCCGTGATCCACGGCATCGTCGAACGTTCTCGCAAACTGGCGTCGCCCTTCGGCGGTCCTGCTCTCTTGCGCCAACAGTACCCACACGTACCCTTCGCCAGCCTGGCATGGGCAATTTTCAGGATCCAGCCGCAGGCCGATGGGGCGGCGCGAGTTCCGAGCAACTTATCATTTCTTTTTGCTCAGCCCGCGGTCGTGGTGGCCTCCGTCCGCTATATTCGCGCTCTGCACCTGCGCGCCCTGGCCTTCACCGGAAGTGACGAAGAGGCCCGGCGCTTGACCGAACAGCTGAGCGCCTTTTTCAACCTGTTTCGCACCCTGGACCAGAACACCCCACCCTCCTCAACTGATGCCGACGTGAAAGCCATCTTCGACAGCGTGCAAGTCGAGCAACAAAAAGATCGCACCCTCCTGACCGCTACCGTGCCCGTTGGCTTTATCCGCAAAGCCCTGGCCGAAGCCCCGACGGTGGTTCAGCCAGCCGCGCCAGCACCCGCACCGCCGGTCAAAACACCGGCGCGAAAAACCCCTCGATAATCCTTCTTGCTTTGAGAGTCTCGCGTGAAAACCACCGGGAAATGCGACTTTTCCGCTCCACCAACGTCGAATGAGTTGAGGCACCGGCTGGTTATTGGCTCGGACCGAAGCTCAGTGCAGGTAGAATAACTTTCAATGGCAACTCTTCCGCTTCCCATTGCCGCCTTCGTTGCGGGACTGATTTCGTTTCTCTCGCCTTGCGTCCTGCCTTTGGTGCCGGGCTACGTGTCGCTGATTTCGGGCGCCGGTGTCGAAGAGCTTAAAGCGCAGGAGTCGCGACTGTTTCGAAAGATGATGTTGAACTCCGTCAGTTTCATCCTCGGCTTCAGCGTCGTCTTCATTACTCTCGGTGCCATTTCTACCGAGGTCGGCCAACTGCTGGCGCGCTATAAGTCCAGTCTGGCGCAAGTCGCAGGCGTCGTCATTATTTTGTTCGGCCTGCACCTGACCGGAATCTTTCGCATCAACGCCCTCTACGCCGATAAGCGCTTGCACAACGTCAAAGGCGGCAGCACGCCTGGCGGAGCCTTCCTGATCGGCTTCGCCTTTGCTTTCGGCTGGACCCCCTGCGTAGGTCCGATTCTGGCCGTGATTCTCGGTTTTGCCGCCGCCCAGGATTCCGTCACCAAAGGAATTATTCTGTTGTCCATCTATTCCATGGGCTTGGCGGTGCCGTTCTTGCTCACCTCATTTGCCATCGAGCGTTTCCTGAAGTTCTACGGCCGATTTAAAACATTCATGCATGGACTTGAGATCTTCAGCGGCGCTTTACTCATCATTTTGGGAGTGCTACTGGTTTTTGGACGCTTTACCATTATTTCGAATTATCTTTCTTTTTTAAATCGTTTTGCCCTGTAGTTGGGAGCTGACCCTTGAAACGTGACCCGGTTGTCCTCATCGTAGTCGCCATGGTGGTTTCTCTGATGTTGGTATTTGGATTCAATATGGCCCGCAAGAACCGCGGCACTTCCGTGCCCGGCCCGCAAACCAAAGGGGATGTCGCTCCCGATTTCAGCCTGCAATCGCTCGATGGCAAAACCATGCGGCTATCTGATCTTCGTGGCCAGGCCGTGCTGCTTAATTTCTGGGCAACCTGGTGCGCTCCCTGCAAAATCGAAATGCCCTGGTTCGTCGAATTGCAGAAACAGTACGGCCCCCAGGGACTGCAGATTGTCGGCGTCGCCATGGACGACGTCAGCCCAAAGGACATCGCTGATTTCGCTAAAGAAATGGGCGTGAATTACCCGGTGTTGCTGGGAAAAGAGTCGGTTGGCGACTCTTACGGCGGGGTGCAGTTCTTGCCTGAAAATTTCTATATTGACCGCAACGGCAGGTTGACGGCCAGGGCTTTCGGCCTCAAGAGCCGCAGCGAGATCGAAGACGACATCAAGGCCATCATCGCTTCGAAGGCGACGCCGAAGTAGGCCCGCACCATCGGGAGGAGACTGACCGCATGTTAAATATGCTCACCAGGATGATTTGTGGCATCAGTCTTGTAACCGCGCTACTCTTTGCGCAGGAACCTCCAGGCAAGAAGATTCCGTCTATCACCATGTCGCCCTTGCCGCTCACCCCCGTCACTCGCGGCAAACCCAACACTATCAACCTGCAATTTCACGTCTCTTCCGGGTTTCACGTCAATTCCAATAAACCCACCGCCGAATACCTGATTCCCACCGTGCTTAAACTCGACGCGCCAACCGACATCGTCCTGGGACGCACCACCTATCCCGAGGGCCAGGAGATGAGCTTCGCCTTCGCCCCCAACGAGAAGCTCAGCGTCTACAGCGGTGAATTCGATCTGGCAGTGATGGTGCGACCGTTGGCTAGTGTGCTGCCGGGTGATTACGAGTTTCATGGGCAGCTGAGATACCAGGCCTGCGACAATGCCGCCTGTTACCCGCCCAAACAACTTCCCGTTCGCTTCGAAGTGAAGGTGGTCAAGGCGCCACCCCCGCCGCAGAAAAACCCCGGCCAAAGCCCGCACATCCACAACTGAGAATGGCATGAAGACACTATTGGTTGCGGCCTTCACGCTTGCTTCTCTGGGTTGCTGGGCGCAATCGTCGCCATCCTTGTTGGCCGAAGGCGTTAGCGTGATCGACGACGTCACGGTGATCGACGTCACGGGTGGCCCATCGAGGCCTCATCGCGCCGTCGTGATGCAGAACGGGTACATCACAGGGATTCACAAAACTAAGGGTTTCCATATACGCGGAGGCGCCACTCACATCAACGGCACTGGGAAGTTCCTCATCCCCGGTTTGTGGGACATGCATGTCCACACCGTCTTTGGAGACTGGTTCCCTCGCGGTAAAGACATTGCGCTCCCGCTCTTCATCGCCAACGGCATCACCGGTGTTCGCGACATGGGCGGCGAACTCGACGTCCTTCAGCAATGGCGGAAAGAAATTGCCGCGGGCGCCTTAATCGGGCCGCGCATGGTAATTGCCGGACCCATGCTCGACGGTCCCCACCCGCGCTTTCCCAGTTCGATCGCCATCGCCACTCCCGGCGACGGCCGCCGCGCCGTCGACGATCTCAAGCGCCGGGGCGCGGATTTCATCAAGCTGCAATCCCTCGTTCCCCGCGACGCGGTATTCGCCATCGCCGAAGAGGCCCAGAAACAAGGCATCCCCTTCGTCGGCCATGTACCCGACGCGGTCCGCGCCTCTGAAGCCTCCAATGCCGGGCAAAAGAGCTTCGAGCATCTGATCGGAATTTTTGAAGGCAGTTCGCCGCTTGAAGATGAATTTCTGCAGGGGCCCAAGACGGAAACAAAATTGTTGGCAACCTACGATCCGGCGCGGGCCGCCGCGCTGTTTGCCCTTCTGGCCCGCAACCACACCTGGCAGTGTCCCACACTGGTCTGGGAGCGCGGCGGCAACCTGATCGATCAAACCGATTTCGCCCACGATTACCGGGCAAAATACGTTCCGGCGTATTGGAAGGACGTCACCTGGAAGCGCTTCACCGATGAAATCATCCGTGGCTTCGATACTGACGACCTGCCCACCCGCCAGCGTTTCGTGGCCAGGGAGTTGGAGGTAGTAAAAGCCATGCACGACGCAGGAATTCTATTTCTCGCCGGAACCGACACCGCTCCCGGCGTCTACATCTTTCCTGGCTTCAGCTTGCACGAAGAATTGCAACGCTTTGTGGCTGCCGGTTTCACTCCCATGGAAGCGTTGCAAACCGCTACCCTGAATCCTGCCCGGTTTCTTGGCATGGACGCCACTCTCGGCACGGTTGAAAAAGGCAAACTTGCTGACCTGGTGCTGCTCGACGCCAACCCTCTCGACGACATTCGCAACACGCAGAAGATCGCCGCTGTGTTCGTTAACGGCCGTTATCTGTCGCGCCCTGATCTTGACAAACTGCTGGCCGGAGTGGAGACCGCCGCGAAAACAAACTGACTGTTGCCCAAATCCAAAAGAAAATGCCTGCGTCCGGACCGGACGCAGGCAGAAAAACCAGACCGATGCCGGGAACTACTGTCCCAACACGGCGTAGCCGGGCAGAAGGCCTTCGCTGGCTCCCCAGACGCCGCTGGTGGAGTTATAGGAAGCAAACGCATACGAACGCATGTCGGTGCTGTTGAAAGCCCATGCATCGAACGTCGTTGCCGTGGAGGCGTCGGTACTTACAACCACCCAGTATTGCGTACCGGCGTTGACCGTTACTCCGGCCCCGCCGCCCGCGCTCACCAGTTGGCAGCACAAGCCGTAGTCTTGCAGGTTAGTTGCGTCGACGCTGGCAATCGCCGGACCAGGCAGGCCGCTGGCGTCAGAATTCAAGCTGAGGGTCACGCCGTTGGGTCCGCTGCCGCCCCAACCTACCGATACTTCGATCTTCTTGGCCGTCATGGTAGTCGCGGGGGTGAAAGGTATCGCGATCCAGTAAGCAGTGCCCAGAAACGACTGGGGACCAGAGATCGTATATCCGTAGCAACAGAAATAAGTGCCGAACGGATACTTGCTGAGGTTTCCGGCGATGGTGGTAAGACCGGCAATCGACGGATCATTCGAAGGTGTGACGTGCGATGCGCCGTGGGTTGCAATGGCCATCCGCCCGTCCTGGCTCGTAACAATTCCATGATGGCCAGCCGCAGCCAAGGCGACAATACCAGCCAACGTCAGTACAGACAAAACCAACACAATGCGAACTACGGGTTTCCTCATTTTTTTCTCTCCGTATCTCAGTTCGTAAGTTTCGCCTCCGCTCAGCTGAACTCGTCAGGGGACAACCTTCCGCTGGCGATGCAGCAGAGCGGTCGGACGAAGTTGGCGGGATTCTAACTCACTTCCTGCGTCTGTCAAGCACAATCGATCCCCAAACCCGGCCTTGGGCGGCCTGTTTGCAGCGCGTGCCTGCGAGACCTGAACGCGCTCCAGCTGATGGCGATCACTGAGGGTAAAAAAATCGGATTCCTAGGGCTTAATTACCTAACTTTCTTCTCAACCTTCGCCCACGTATCCTTCAGCGCCACCGTCCGGTTGAACACCAGCTTGCCCGCGGACGAGTCGCGGTCCACGCAGAAATATCCCAGGCGCTCGAATTGGTAGCGTCTCCCGGCAGCAGCGCCGGCTAGTGAAGGCTCAACTTTGCACTGCGCAAGTACCTCTAACGAATGCGGATTCAGATTCGCCGTAAAATCCTGGCCCGGCTCGGTACGATTCGGATCTTCAGCGTTGAACAGATTCTCATACAGCCGCACCTCGGCATCCACAGCATGCGCCGCTGAAACCCAGTGTATGGTCGCTTTCACTTTGCGCCCATCGGGAGGAGTATTTCCCCCCCGAGTTTCCGGATCGTACGTGCAATGCACTTCGACCACCTCGCCTTTACCGTTCTTTACAATCCCGGTGCAGGTCACAAAATAGCCATAGCGCAGCCGCACCTCCCGCCCCGGCGTCAGCCTGAAATATTGCTTGGGCGGATCTTCGCGGAAATCGTCTTGCTCGATGTACAACACCCGCGAAAACGGAACTTTGCGCGTACCCGCGGTGGCATCTTCCGGATTATTCACGGCGTCCATCTCTTCAACCTGGTTCTCCGGATAGTTGTCAATCACCAGCTTCAACGGCCGCAGCACCGCCATCACCCGCGGCGCACGCTTGTTCAGGTCTTCCCGAACAAAGTGTTCCAGCATCGCCAGTTCGATCGAACCAGTAGTTTTCGACACTCCGATGGCCCCGCAAAAATTGCGCACTGCCTCCCGCGTATATCCGCGCCGCCGAATCCCGCTGATGGTCGGCATACGGGGATCATCCCAGCCGCTCACTCGCCCTTCCTGCACCAGTTGCAGGAGTTTCCGCTTGCTCAACAGCGTGTAGGTAAGGTTCAGGCGGTCGAACTCAATCTGCTGCGAAGGAAAAATTCCCAGCTGCTGAATAAACCAGTTGTAAAGCGGCCGGTGATCTTCAAACTCCAGGGTGCACATCGAGTGCGTGACTCGCTCCAGCGAATCCGACTGCCCATGTGCGAAGTCATACATGGGATAAATGCACCACTTCGTTCCCGTGCGATGGTGCTCCGTGTGCAGCAGGCGGTACATCACCGGGTCGCGCATATTCAAATTCGGCGAAGCCATATCGATCTTCGCCCGCAGGGTGCGCGAGCCATCGGGGAATTCTCCAGCCCGCATGCGCTCAAACAGATTCAGGTTCTCCTCCACCGAACGATGGCGAAACGGACTGTCCTTGCCCGGCTCGGTGAGGGTTCCGCGATACTGGCGGATTTCATGCGCCGACAGATCATCCACATAAGCCTTGCCCGCCTTGATGAGCTGCACCGCCCAGGCATACAACTGATCGAAGTAGTCCGACGCATAAAACAACCCGTCCCAATGGAAGCCGAGCCACTTCACGTCTTCCATGATCGACTCGACATACTCCGTCTCTTCTTTCGAAGGGTTGGTATCGTCGAAACGCAGATTCGTGTGCCCGCCAAACTCGTCCGCCAGGCCGAAATCCAGACAGATCGCCTTGGCATGGCCAATGTGCAGGTAGCCGTTCGGCTCCGGAGGAAAGCGGGTCTGCACCCGTCCCTGAAATTTATTGGTCTTCAGATCTTCAAGAATGATGTCGCGTACGAAGTTCGAAGGCCGCGGCTCGGGCGCCTCGTGTGCCTTGGCAGCGGCTTCCGTTGAGGAATTGGGCAGATTCACATCTTCGATCTTACCAAGAAAGCATCCTCTTTTGACCCCACCCACCCCGCAGCATAGAATTCGCATGCGGTCGCCAACGTGATCGGAGGCTCCATGCCCTGTCCCCAGCCCGATAACTGCGTGCCCCATGTCTCGCGTCTTTTGCGAGACATGGGATTGCTGTGCTCTGCCCTCGTCGCACTTCTAGTGCTCTCCAGTTGCAGCAAGCCCGTGGACTTCCAGAAGAGCCTGCAAGAGAAGTTGATCAACGCCAAATCCGGCGATGTCATCGAGCTGCCGGAAGGCAAATTTCATCTTGATCGCACTCTTTCCCTCACCGTCAACGGCGTAACCATCCGCGGCAAGGGCATGGACAAAACAATTCTTTCCTTCGCCGGACAAAAAACCGGCGCGCAGGGCGTGCTCATCAAAGCCAGCGACTTCCTGATCGAAGATGTCGCCATCGAAGACACCGCCGGCGATGCCCTTACCATTCAGGACGCTTCCAACATCACCGTGCGCCACGTCCGCGTCGAATGGACCCGCGGCCCCAATTCGGCCAACGGCCCCTATGGCATTTATCCCGTGAGCTGCAAGAATTTGCTGGTCGAGGAGTCCATCGCGAGAGGCGCAGCCGATGCCGGCATCTACGTAGGCCAATCCGAAAACGTCGTCCTCCGCGGTAATCTTGTCGAGAACAATGTGGACGGCTTCGAGATCGAGAACACCGAAAACGTCGACGCCTACCTCAACGTCGCCACCCACAACACCGGCGGCATGGGCGTCTTCAATCTCCCCAATCTTCCCCGCCAGGGCGGACGCCACGTCCGCGTCTACAACAATCAGTTCGTGGACAACAACACTCCCAACTTCGCTCCCAAGAGTCTCGGCCCCATTTATTACCTTCCGACTGGCACCGGCATGTACATCATGGCCATTCGCGACGTGGAAGTCTTCAACAACAAAATCCAGAACAACAACACCGTCAACATTTACATCATCAACTACCACACCGGCGTGGACGAAGAATCGTTGCGCGACACCGCCGCTTCTCCCATCACCCAACAGGTCTTCGCTCCTGACGACAAACGTTATGATCCTTTCGTTCGCGACGTGTTTGTGCATGACAACGACATCAGCAACGGCGGCCAATCGCCCGACAACCGTGTCGATGGAGTAAAGATGTTGGCTGCTGCGCTCGGTGGCAAGCTGCCCGACATTCTTTATGATGGAGTCGTCGACCCCAGCTGGGGACGCAAAGGACCTAACCCCGGCCAAGTCTGTCTCTCAAAAAATGGTGCGGCAGGTTTCTTGAATTTCGATGCCGGCGGCGGCATGAAGCATCCCGTTCACGATGTCAAACGCTATGAGTGTTCGCTCCCCGCCTTGACCGCCGTTGCCATCCCGCAGGCCCCGGCCGGAGGCAAATAATGCCCCGCCGCTGGACGCAAAGTCTCAGCGTCCTTTTTTTCCTTGTGTGCGCCTTCACCGCCTGCGGGCGCTTTGTGAATCGCGGAGTGCAGGCCCGCAGCGAGCGACCGTTTCCAAAGGAGCTTTCGGAGTGGCGCCTGTTCGCGTTCCGCGCGGGGATTCTTACTCCCAACAAAGGCGTCATCCCTTACGACCTCAACACTCCACTCTTCTCCGACTATGCCAGCAAATACCGCTTCGTCTGGATGCCGTCCGGAACGTCGGCGCGGTATCGTGACGACGGTCCCTTCGATTTTCCTGTCGGAACTATCCTCGCCAAAACTTTCGCATTCCCCGTCGACGGCTCCCGAACAGAAAAGCTCATCGAAACGCGCTTGCTGGTGCGCTCAAAATCTGGATGGACGCCGCTTCTCTATATCTGGGATGACCAGCAACGCGACGCTACTCTGCAACTTGTCCCCGACTCCGTCCCCGTGAAATGGACCGACTCCTCCGGCCGCCGTCACGAGTTTAACTACACCATCCCCAACCTCAACGAGTGCCATGAGTGTCACGACAATCAAAAAGTCTTTCTCCCCATCGGTCCCAAAGCTCGAAATTTGAACAAAGACTATGCGTACACCGGGGGCGCTGAAAACCAACTCGACCACTGGGCACGCCTTGGCTATCTCCAGAGCCTGCCTGCTCCTGAAGCCCGTCCCAGGGTCGCCAAATGGGACGACCCCGCCACCGGCGCGCTCGCCGATCGCGCTGCCGCTTATCTCGACAACAACTGCGCCCACTGCCATCAGCCCGGCGGGCAAGCCGGCTACACCGGTGTCGACTTCCGCCTCACCCAAACCGGAATCGCCCGCCAGGGACTGTGCAAGTCGCCCAACTCCGCGGGCGAAGTAGGATCGTTGCGTTACGACCTCGTCCCCGGCCGCCCCGATGAATCCATCTTGATCTACCGCCTCGAATCCACTGCCCCGAAGACTTCCATGCCCGCACTCAGCCGCGACGTGGTTCATGTCGAAGGCGTCAAGCTGCTGCGCGAATGGATCGCCTCGCTCCCCGGCCGATGCGGCAACGAACCGCGCCCACCTGTCATCTTGAGCGCAGGCAGCGCTTCGCAACGTGCAGCGCTGCCGTAGTCGAAAGACCCCTGCCTCGCCGGTGCTACCACCGCAGCGTCAAGGCACTCTCGCAGCCAGCGGTTTTCCCACCCCTGATGTAGAATTGCCAGGTAACCCCGCCGCCATCGCTGGCGGCTTTCCAATCGTCGGGACGTGGCTCAGCCTGGTAGAGCACTCGCTTGGGGTGCGAGGGGTCGGCAGTTCAAATCTGCCCGTCCCGACCATT
>Ga0070733_10002662_pt1 | contig 12507 bp, 14 predicted proteins | sample Coa_R1_9_FD_66450 | JGI IMG/M metagenome (GOLD analysis project Ga0070733, IMG submission 66450) | Surface soil microbial communities from Centralia Pennsylvania, which are recovering from an underground coalmine fire - Coalmine... | ecosystem: Environmental > Terrestrial > Soil > Unclassified ... | reverse complement strand
TACCGCGACGTGCTGGAGCAGGCCGGGCTGTCCTGCTCCGGGCTGTCACCGAACGGCCGCCTGGTCGAGTTCGTCGAGCTGCCGCGCAGCATGCACCCGTTCTTCGTGGCCACCCAGGCGCACCCGGAGTTCCTGTCCCGGCCGACCAGGCCGCATCCGCTGTTCGCCGGCCTTGTCGGCGCCGCGCTGGAGCGGTCCAGAACCGTCAACGTCACGACCCGTGCGGCGGCGAGCGCGTGACGGACGGCCGCGCCGAAGCCAGCCACCTGGCCGATACGGCCGAGCAATGGCCGGTGCTGAGCTCCGCGAAGCACTTCCACGGCAAGGTGATCGACGTCCGCGCCGACCAGGTGCTGATGCCGGACGGGAACACCGCCGAACGCGAGGTGATCGAGCACCCGGGCGCGGTGGCGATCGTCGCACTGGACGAACAGGACCGGGTGCTGCTGATCCGCCAGTACCGGCACCCGGTGGGCTGGCTGCTCTGGGAGCTGCCGGCCGGGCTGTGCGACGAGCCCGGTGAGCCGGCCCGGTTCACCGCCGAACGCGAGCTGCTGGAAGAGACCGGTCACCGGGCCGGGGACTGGCGGGTGCTGGCGGACTACTTCTCTTCGCCCGGGGTAACCGACGAGCGAGTGCGGATCTTCCTCGCCCGCGACCTGTTCGAGGTGCCGCACGCGGAGCGGGACTTCGTCCCCAGGCACGAGGAGGCGTACCTGCGGCTGGCCTGGGTGCCGCTGGACCAGGCGGTCGCGCTGATTCTGTCCGGTGACATGCGCAACGGCGTGGCCGAAGTGGGTATCTTGTCCGCGTATGCCGCCAGGCGGGACGGGTTCGCGGGGCTGCGCCCCGGGGACGCGCCCGAACGCTGACCGGCGGCCGCGGGGCTCGCCAGGACTGACACCGCACGGCAACGGGGCCGGGCGGCCGGGCGACTCAGGAAGGGCTGGCAGGCATGAAGGTTGGCGTCCCAAGGGAAGTCAAGAACCACGAGGACCGGGTGGCCCTCACCCCGTCCGGCGTGCACGAGCTGGTCCGGGCCGGGCACGAGGTGTTCGTCCAGGCCGGGGCCGGGGTCGGCTCGGCCATCCCGGACGCGGACTTCATCGCGGCAGGTGCGTCGATCCTCGGCACGGCCGACGAGGTATGGGACACCGGTGAGCTGATCCTCAAGGTCAAGGAGCCGGTCGCCGGGGAATACCACCGGATGCGCAAGGGGCAGGTGCTGTTCACCTACCTGCATCTGGCCGCCTCCAGGGAATGCACGGACGCGCTGCTCGAGTCCGGGATCACCTCGATCGCCTACGAGACCGTGCAGCTGCCCGACGGCTCGCTGCCGCTGCTGGCCCCCATGTCCGAGGTGGCCGGACGGATGGCGCCCCAGGTCGGCGCCCATCACCTGCAGAGTGACGGGGGCGGCCGGGGTGTGCTGATGGGTGGCGTGTCCGGCGTGTACGCGGCCAAGGTCGTCGTGCTCGGCGCGGGCGTGTCCGGCATGAACGCCGCCGCCATCGCCCTGGGCATGCAGGCCGAAGTGCACCTGGTGGACAAGAACATCGTCAGGCTGCGCCAGGCGGACGCGATCTACCAGGGGCACCTGCAGACGGTCGCGTCCAACGCCTACGAGATCCGGCGCGCGGTGATCGACGCCGACATGGTCATCGGGGCGGTGCTGGTGCCCGGGGCCAAGGCGCCGATGCTGATCTCCAACGAGCTCGTGGCCAAGATGAAGCCTGGCTCGGTGCTGGTGGACATCTCCATCGACCAGGGCGGCTGCTTCGAGGACTCGCATCCGACAACGCACGACCAGCCCACCTACCGGGTGCACGACTCGGTGTTCTACTGCGTGGCCAACATGCCGGGCGCGGTGCCGCACACCTCGACCTACGCGCTGACCAACGTCACGCTGCCCTACATCGCCGAGATCGCCAACCGTGGCTGGCGGGACGCGCTGCGGGCCGACCCGGCGCTGGCATCCGGCCTGAACACGCACGAGGGCATGGTCACCTGCCAGCCGGTCGGCGAGGCGCACAGCCTGCCCTGGGTGACCCCGGCGGAGGTGCTGAACTGACTGCCGTCGGGTGTGTTTGCGGCCAGACAAGCACGGTCGCAGACGCGATCTCGGGATTCCTGGACCACCTCGCGGTCGAGCGCGGGCTCGCCGCGAACACGCTGGAGTCCTACCGCAGGGATCTGCTGCGGTACGCCGACGCCCTGGCCGGCCAGGGGAAGACCGCGATGGGCCAGCTCACCGGGGCCGACATCGCGGCCTTCCTGGCCGGGCTGCGGGAGGGCGACGAGGAACACATGCCGCTGGCGGCCAGCTCGGCCGGCCGGGCCGTGGTTGCCGTGCGCGGCCTGCACGCCTACGCCGCCGCCCAGGGGCTGACCGCCGCCGACCCGGCCCGCCAGGTCAAGCCGCCGCAGCCACCCCGCCGGCTGCCCAAGGCGATCAGCGTGGACGAGGTGGAACGGCTGCTGGCCGCCGCCGGGGTGGGCGATGAGCCGGTCCCGCTGCGGGACCGCGCTCTGCTCGAGTTCCTCTACGGGACCGGCGCGCGGATTTCGGAGGCGGTCGGCCTGGACGTCGACGACCTGGACCTGGCCGGCGAGGGCTCGGTGCGGCTGGCCGGCAAGGGTGGCAAGGAACGGATCGTCCCGGTGGGCAGCTACGCGCGGCACGCGCTGGAGGCCTACCTGGTGCGCGCCAGGCCCGCTTTGGCGGTCAAGGCGCGCAGCGCGGTCCCCGCCGTCTTCCTGAACGCGCGCGGCGGACGTCTGACCAGGCAGGGGGCCTGGATGGTGCTGCGCGCGGCCACCGCGCGGGCCGGGCTGGGCCCGCTTTCACCGCATACGCTCCGGCATTCCTTCGCCACCCATATGCTGGACGGCGGTGCCGATATCCGGGTGGTGCAGGAACTGCTCGGCCACGCCTCGGTGACCACGACGCAGATTTACACGCTGGTAACCGCCGAAAAACTCCGCGAGGTTTACGCCGCAGCTCACCCCCGCGCCCTCGGATAACCAGGGGTTAAACGGTGAGTCGGCTTGCCCGGCGAACGCCCAGGCCCTAGAGTCCGGGTTTCAGCGGAGGTTTTTGGTTAGTCCGCTCGGGAGGTTCAGCGACTAGTGGCAACATCCCGTTTGAGCGACCCCCAGGTGTCCGGCCGCATCGGCCCCACCGGCCGTCCGGTCCCGGTGTTTCCTGAGCCCGAGGTTCTGCACTCCCACGGTCCGGCCCGGGTGGCCGCGGTGTGCAACCAGAAAGGCGGGGTCGGCAAGACCACGACCACGATCAACCTCGGCGCCGCCCTGGCCGAGTACGGCCGGCGGGTGCTGCTCGTCGACTTCGACCCACAGGGCGCGCTGTCGGTTGGTCTCGGCATCCAGCCGCACGAGCTGGAATCGTCCGTCTACAACCTGCTCATGGAGCGCAACGTCACACCGCATGACGTGCTCATCAAGACCAACGTCGACGGCATGGACCTGCTGCCGAGCAACATCGACCTGTCCGGCGCCGAGGTGCAGCTGGTCCACGAGGTGGGCCGGGAGTTCGTCCTCGGCGGCGTGCTCGAGCCGGTGCTGACCGAGTACGACGTGGTGCTGATCGACTGCCAGCCTTCCCTGGGCCTGCTCACCGTGAACGCCCTGGCCTGCGCCGACGGGGTGCTCGTCCCGCTCGAATGCGAGTACTTCGCGATGCGCGGGGTCGCCCTGCTGATGGAGACGATCGACAAGGTGTCGCGCCGGCTGAACCCCAAGCTGGTGATGGACGGCCTGCTCGCGACCATGTACGACTCGCGCACGCTGCACACCCGCGAGGTGCTGGCCAGCGTGGTCCAGGGCTTCGGCGACAAGGTCTTCCACACGGTGATCAACCGGACCGTCCGGTTTCCTGACGCCACGGTGGCCGGGGAGCCAATAACTCGTTTCGACTCCTCGTCCATGGGTGCAAGCTCGTATCGTGAGCTTGCCAAGGAGGTACTGGAGCGGTGGCGGCAGACGGATCACGGGGGTCCAGGTCCCGGCGGGTGAGAGTACCTGGAATCGCCGAGCTGTTGCGCCCGGTCCCGGCCGGGCCCGCCATCGACGGCCACCGTAACGCAACGGGGCGGGAAGCACACAATCAGAAGATCACCGTCTACATGTCGTCCGAGGAACTGCTGGATCTGGAGCATGCCCGGCTGACCCTGCGCGGCCTGGGTATCTCGGCCGACCGGGGGCGCCTGGTGCGCGAGGCGATGGCCGTGCTGCTCGCCGACCTCGACGCGAGAGGCGAGGCGAGCGTGCTGGCCACCCGGCTGCGCCAGGATAAGGACGAGCAGGGGATCTGACCTGACCACCGACGACGTCACGGGGGAGACCGGGAGAGCCACCGGCTTCCAGGTCCATCTCGACGTGTTCGAGGGCCCGTTCGACCTGCTGCTCGCGCTCATCTCCAAGCACAAGCTGGACATCACCGAGGTGGCCCTGTCCCAGGTCACCGACGAGTTCATCGGCTACATCCGGGCCCTCGCCGACGGCTGGGACCTGGACCAGGCGAGCTACTTCCTGGTCGTCGCCGCGACCCTGCTCGACCTCAAGGCGGCCCGGCTGCTGCCCGCGGGCGAGGTCGAAGACGAGGAGGATCTGGCCCTGCTGGAGGCCAGGGACCTGCTGTTCGCCCGGCTGTTGCAGTACCGGGCCTACAAGGAGGTGGCGGCGGTGTTCGCCGGGCGGATGGCCGCGGCCGCCCGCCGGTTCCCGCGCCGGGTGCCGCTGGAGCCGCGCTTCGCCAGCCTGCTGCCCGAGGTGCTGCTCGGCCTCGGCCCGGCCGAGTTCGCCAGGATCGCCGCGATCACGCTCGCTCCCAAGCCGCCGCCGGTCGTGTCCACCGAGCACATCCACACCCCGCGCACCTCCGTCCGGGAGCAGGCGCAGATTCTGGCGGGTAAGCTCAGGCGGCTGGGCCGGGCCACCTTCCGGAGCCTGACCTCGGACGCGGCCGGCATGTTCGAGGTGGTGGCGAGGTTCCTCGCGCTGCTCGATCTGTACCGCGAGGACGTGGTGTCGTTCGAGCAGGTGGCACCCCTGGGTGAGCTGTACGTCACCTGGACCGGCCAGCCCGGTGAGGTTCCCGCCGAGGATGACTCGGCTGCGGAAGATCGGAAAGATTGAAAGATTGGATATAACTGACGGTGGAGGCGGGGACTCGGTGGACATCTCCGGCCAAGCGGAGGGCGATCCGCACACCCCGGGCCTGCGGGCCAGTCTGGAGGCGGTCCTCCTGGTCGTGGACGAGCCCGTCTCCGACCTGATGCTGGCCCAGGTGCTGGAGCGGCCAACCGGCGAGGTGACCGCCGGGCTGCGCTCGCTGGCCGCTTCCTACACCTCCGAGGGGCGCGGCTTCGACCTGCGGGAGATCGCCGGCGGCTGGCGGCTGTACACCCGGGAGGAATACGCCCCGGTGGTCGAGCGGTTCCTGACCGACGGCCATGAGGTGCGGCTCACCCAGGCGGCGCTGGAGGCGCTGGCCGTGGTCGCCTACCGGCAGCCGGTGAGCCGGGCCAGGGTCTCGGCGGTGCGCGGGGTCAACTGTGACGGGGTGATGCGCACGCTCACCCTGCGCGGCCTGATCGAGGAAGATTCGACCGACCCGGAGACCGGTGCGATCCTGTACCGCACCACGAGCTACTTCCTGGAACGGCTCGGCCTGGCCAGCCTGGAAGAACTACCCGAGCTGGCACCGTTCCTGCCGGAGAACGTGGACGATGAGCAGGACGTGGGTCATGAGGCAGGATGACGAGCTATCGACTGAGCGGGACACGCTGGTCGACGAGGACGGCCCGGACGGTGTCCGGCTGCAGAAGGTGCTGGCCGCCGCCGGGGTCGGCAGCCGGCGCTACTGTGAGGAGCTGATCGGCGAGGGCCGGGTCGAGGTGGACGGCCAGATCGTCCGCAGGTTCGGTGCCCGGGTCGACCCCGGCCGGCAGGTCATCCGGGTCGACGGCCGGCGCATCCCGGCCCGCCAGGACCTGGTCTACTTCGCCCTGAACAAGCCCACCGGCGTGCTGACCGCCATGTCCGACGACCGGGGCCGGCGGACCATCGCCGACCTGCTGCCCGGCGACGGCGAGCGGCTGTTCCACGTGGGCAGGCTGGACTACGACACCGAGGGGCTGATGCTGCTCACCAACGACGGCGAGCTGGCCCACCGGCTCGCGCATCCCCGGTACGGCGTGCTCAAGACCTACCTGGCCGACGTGCCAGGCCCGGTGCCCGGCAACACCGGCCGCCGGCTGGCCGCCGGGGTCGAACTGGAGGACGGCCTGGCCACGGCGGACAAGTTCCGCGTGGTGCAGACGGCCGGGAACCGCGCCCTGGTGGAGATCACCCTGCACGAGGGCCGCAAGCACATCGTCCGGCGGATGCTGGCCGAGGTGGGGCACCCGGTCAGCCGCCTGGTGCGCACCCAGCTCGGCCCGGTCAGGCTGGGCTCGCTCAGCCCCGGCACCAGCCGCAAGCTGACCACGGCCGAGATAGGAGAGCTGTACGCCAGCGTCGGGCTATAACCGATCAGTTGGACACCCTGCCGGTCTGTAACCTGGGTCTCATCGGCGATGACCAAGGAGGATGCCGGTGCCAGTCAGGGCAATCCGCGGGGCTGTCCAGGTCGAGGAGAACGAGCGGGAAGCCATCATCGAGGCAACCGCCGAGCTCGTGGCCGAGGTAATGGCCCGCAATGATCTCGTCACCGACGATGTGATCAGCGTGGTGTTCACCGCCACCCCGGACCTCACGGCCGAGTTTCCCGCCCTGGCCGCCCGCAAGAATGGGTTCCACAACGTCCCGCTGCTGTGCGCCAGGGAGATCGACATGCCGACCGCGATGCCCCGGGTCGTCCGGCTGCTGATGCACGTGGAGACCGGCCGGCCGCGCTCCGAGATCCGGCACGTCTACCTGCGCGGCGCCGCCGCGCTCCGGCTGGACATCGCCCAGTGACCACAGGCTCGCCCGGCCAGCTCTTCCCGCGCGGCGTGGTGATCATCGGCACCGGGCTGATCGGGACCTCGATCGGGCTGGCCCTGCGCGAGCATGGCATCAGGGTCTTCCTGGCCGACAGCGACCCGCGCACCGCCGGCCTGGCCGCCAGTCTTGGCGCTGGTGAGCCGCTCCCATCCGGATCCGCAGTTGGCGGCGTGGCCGATCTCGCAGTGCTAGCCGTCCCGCCGGACGTGGTGGCGCCGGTGCTTGCCGCCGCCCAGGCGGCCGGGCTGGCCGGCTGCTATACCGACGTGGCCAGCGTGAAGGCCGGTCCGCTTGCGGCGGCGCGCGTCCTCGGATGTGACCTGGCCAGCTATGTTCCCGGTCATCCGCTGGCCGGGCGGGAGCGAAGCGGCCCGGCCGCCGCGCGGGCGGATCTGTTCCAGGGCCGCCCCTGGGCGCTGTGCCCGGGGCCTGCGACCGCGGAGCCGGCCGTCGGATGCGTGACGGCCTTGATCCGCGCCTGCGGGGCAGAACTGGTGACCGTCGGCCCGGACGAGCATGATCGCTGGGTAGCCCTGGTCTCGCACGCGCCGCACGTGGTCGCCTCGGCCATGGCGGCCCGGCTGGCCGGCGCACCGCCGGGCGCACTGACCGTGGCGGGGCAGGGCCTGCGCGACGTGACCAGGATCGCGGCGGGGGACACCGGACTGTGGACACAGATCCTGCTGGCCAACGCGGCCGGGGTGAGCGGTGTACTGGCCGCCGTGGCTGAGGATCTCCGGCTGGCCGCCGCTGCCCTGGCCGAGTCTCACGCGGCCGGGGTCGAAGGCGGCCAGGACACCGAGGCCCGTAAACATCTGGCGGCACTGCTCGACACCGGCGCCGACGGCGTGAGCCGGATCCCGGGTAAGCACAGTGGCCCGGCGGCGGCCTACGCGATCGTCCAGGTGGTCATCCCGGACCAGCCCGGTGAGCTGGCCCGGCTGTTCCAGGCGGCCGGCGAGGCCGGCATCAACATCGAGGACATCCGGATCGAGCATTCGCCGGGCCTGCCGTCGGGTGTTGCCGAGCTGGCCGTCAAGCCGGCCGCGGCCGGGCCACTGGCGGCGGCGCTGGCTGCGCGCGGCTGGCCAGCTTACCCACCAGCCGCACACTGAGCGGGAAGTGACCCAGCCGGCGCTGGGGGCTCGCTGACTGGACGGAAGGGCTCTGCCGCACCGGTAACATCGCATGGTGGCCGATTGCCTTGTTATCGCGGTGGACGGACCCTCCGGCTCCGGGAAATCGAGTGCCGCGCGGGGGACGGCCAAGGAACTGGGGATCCGTTACCTGGACACTGGCGCCATGTACCGGGCACTGACCTGGTGGCTGCTGGCCCGGCAGGTCGATGTGACCGATGCTGCCACGGTGGCCGCGAGCGTCACGAGCCCGGACATCGAGGTCGGCATCGACCCGGACGCCCCGTTTGTGATGGTGGACGGCACAGATGTGTCCGGGCCGATCCGGTCACGCCCCGTGTCCAACGCGGTCAGCGCGGTGGCCTCGGTTCCCGCGGTGCGCACGCACCTGATCGCCCAGCAGCGGGAGATCATCGCCAAGGCCTGCGCCGAGTTTGGCGGCATCGTCGCCGAGGGCCGCGACATCGGGACGGTGGTCGCGCCGGACGCGGTCGTCAAGGTGTTTCTTACCGCCAGCGAGAGCGTCAGGGCCAGCCGCCGCGCCGCCGACCTGACCGCCGACCCGGCCGCCACGGTCGAGCTGACCAGGATCGAGCAGGCCCGCCGGGACCGGCTGGACGCCCCGCACAGCGAGCGGGCCGCCGACGCGGTGCCGATCGACTCCACCGGGCTCGGCGTGACCGAGGTTGTCTCCCGGATCGTCGCGCTGGTCCAGGAACGAACCGCGGGGGACGTGTGGACGAGCTGACCGGCCCCACCCCGGTCGTCGCCGTCGTGGGGCGGCCCAACGTGGGCAAATCTACGCTGGTCAACCGGATCCTGGGCAGCCGTCAGGCAGTGGTGGAGGACAAGCCGGGCGTGACCCGCGACCGGGTCGCCTACGACGCGAGCTGGGCGGGCCGCGCGTTCACCCTGGTGGACACCGGCGGCTGGGACCCCGCGACGGAGAGAGGCGAGGCCCTGGCGGCCCGGGTGGCCTGGCAGGCCAGGCTGGCCGTGGAAGCGGCGAACGCCGTGCTGTTCGTGGTGGACGCCGTGGTCGGCGCGACCGACGCGGACGAGGCGGTCGCCCATGTGCTGCGCCGCAGCGGCAAGCCGGTGGTGCTGGCCGCCAACAAGGTGGACGACGCGCCGGGCGAGCCCGCCGCCGCCTCGCTGTGGTCGCTGGGCCTGGGTGAGCCGTACCCGGTGAGCGCGCTGCACGGCCGGGGCAGCGGTGATCTGCTGGACGCCGTGCTCGCCGCGCTGCCGGATGCCCCGCCCGAGCCGTCCGGCGCGGCGGCTGAGCCGCGCCGGGTCGCCCTGATCGGGCGGCCCAACGTGGGCAAGTCCAGCCTGCTCAACAAGCTGGCCGGGGCGCCGCGCGCGCTGGTCGACCCGGTGGCGGGCACCACCAGGGACCCGGTGGACGAGCTGATCGAGCTGGGCGGCACGCCCTGGCGGTTCGTGGACACGGCCGGGATCAGGCGCCGGTTCAGGGAGAGCCAGGGCGCGGACTACTATGCGGCGCTGCGGACCGCGGGCGCACTGGAGCGGGCCGAGGTCGCGGTCGTCCTGGTCGACGCCAGCCAGCCGCTCACCGAGCAGGACCTGCGGATCGTCGGCATGGTGATCGAGGCCGGCCGGGCGCTGGTGCTGGCCTGCAACAAGTGGGACCTGGTGGACGAGGAACGGCGCAAGTTCCTGGACCGCGAGATCGACCGGCAGCTGCACACGGCGCGCTGGGCGCCCCGGGTGAACATCTCGGCCACGACCGGCCGGCACCTGGACCGGCTGGTGCCCGCGATCCAGCTCGCCCTGGCCGGCTGGGAGACCCGGGTGGCGACCGGCAAGCTGAACACCTGGCTGGCCAGCCTGGTCGCGGCCACCCCGCCGCCGGTGCGCGGCGGCAAGCAGCCGAGGATCCTGTTCGCCACCCAGGCGGGCGTGGCGCCGCCGCACTTCGTGCTGTTCACCACCGGCTTCCTCGAGGCGTCCTACCGCCGTTTCGTGGAACGCCGGCTGCGCGAGGAGTTCGGCTTCGAGGGCAGCCCGGTCAAGGTGTCGGTCCGGCTGCGCGAACGCCGCGCTGCCCGGCCCGGCGCAAAGGCCAGCCGGGCCGCGAGCCGCTGACTCAGCCGTTTGCGCCGGGCCATGCCGTCCAGGCCCGGCGCACTAGGACCCGGTCAGCACCAGGGTCTTGTCGGACACCAGCGACCCGTTGCCGGTGTAGCCGACCGCCTCGCAGTTCGTCGTGGCGGTGCAGGCCACGCCGTGCAACTGGTTGTCCGCGCCGGGATCCGGGCTGCCCACATCCGACCAGCGCGACCCGTTCCAGGACTCGATCAGGGTTTTCCCGTCGGACGCGCTGCTCTGCCAGAACCCGGCCGCCACGCAGTTCGATGAGTTCACGCAGGATACGGCCTGGAGGTTGTCGTTCCTGGGCGTGCGATTCGGCGTGGTTGCGACCGTCCAGGTGCTGCCGTTCCAGGACTCGGCCAGGGTGCCCACGACCACGGCACAGGTGAGCAGTGACGGACAGTGACGCCGTATATTCACAAAATCAGGTTACTCCGTTACGGTGCGGCGTCACCGAGCAGGCGGGACATGATGAGCCGGTGCAGCGGCGCGACACCGAACCAGACCGCCCGGCCGAACAGCCCATCGCACCGCACGAACGTGGCGAACCGCAGCGCGGACCCGTCCGTCTGCAACACCAGCCGGGCGGTCAGGCCGGCCAGCGACCGGGCCTGGAGCACCACGGCGCCCGGCGAGTTCTTGACGATCCGCCAGCCCTGTACATGCCCGGCCACCCGGGGCGGCGCGAGCTGGACGCCCAGCACCCGCCAGCCGAAGGTGACGAACATCCGCAGCCTGGCCGGTGCGCCCTCGAAGACCGCCCTGGCCCACTGCTCGGCCGTGCGCCGGCCCGGGGGGACGGCGATCTCGAAGGTGTCCGCGTAGTCGGTATGCGGGAACCGGGACAGCGCGCGCAGGTCGGCGCGGACGGGGATCTCCGTCGCCCAGCGGCGCTGCGTTGGGGATGCCTCGGTCTGGTGCACTGTGATCCGATCCTGCCTTAGGGCGCCTTTCGGCCAAGAAGGCGCGTAGCGCGTCTTTCGGCCAGGAAGGCGCCATTTGCCACCGTTTCCTGTTGCAGCGTAAGCCCGGCGGCAGGCCCGGTCGTGGACCCACGCCAGGGGCGCGGCATCCTGGGGCGCATGCTGCGCGAGCTCGATGCGAGACGGGTATGGCATCCCTACGCCCCGATGCCGGGAACACACCCACCCCTGCTGGTGGAGTCCGCCGCCGGCGTCCGGCTGCGGCTGGCCGAGCCGGCCGAGGGCAACCGGGAGCTGGTGGACGGCATGTCGTCGTGGTGGGCGGCGATCCACGGGTACCGGCACCCGGCGCTCGACGAGGCGGCGCGGGACCAGCTGGCCAGGATGAGCCACGTCATGTTCGGCGGGCTCAGCCACGAACCGGCGATCCGGCTTTGCGACCGGCTCGCGCGGATCACGCCGCCGGGGCTTGAGCACGTGTTCCTGTGCGACTCCGGATCGGTGTCGGTCGAGGTCGCGATCAAGATGTGCCTGCAGTACTGGATGTCGGCCGGGCGGCCGGCCAAGCGCAAGGTGCTCACCTGGCGCGGCGGATACCACGGCGACACGTTCATGGCCATGTCGGTGTGTGATCCCGACGGCGGGATGCACCGCGCCTGGGAGGGCGTACTGCCCCGGCAGGTGTTCGCCGGCCTGCCGCCCGCCGGGTTCGGCGCCGCCGTGGATCCCGGCTACGCGGCCGGCCTGCGCGCGCTGATCGAGGAGCACGCCGGCGAGCTGGCCGCGGTGATCGTCGAGCCGGTGGCGCAGGGCGCGGGCGGGATGCGGTTCCACAACCCGGGATACCTGCGGGTGCTCCGTTCGGCCTGCACGGACCTGGACGTGCTGCTGATCTTCGACGAGATCGCCACCGGTTTCGGCCGGACCGGCGCGCTGTTCGCCGCCGGTCATGCCGGGGTCAGCCCGGACGTGATGTGCCTGGGCAAGTCGCTGGCCGGGGGGTACCTCTCGCTGGCCGCGGCCCTGTGCACCCCGCGGGTGGCCGCGGGCATCTCCGGCGGTGAGCTGCCCGTGCTCGCGCACGGACCCACGTTCATGGGCAACCCGCTGGCCTGCGCGGTCGCGAACGCCTCCATCGGCGTCCTGCTCGGCGGGTACCCCGGCGGCTGGCAGGCCGAAGTGGCCAGGATAGAGGCGGGCCTGCGCGCCGGGCTGGCGCCCGCGGCGGAACTGCCGGGTGTGGCGGACGTCCGGGTGCTCGGCGCCATCGGCGTCGTGCAGCTCGATCACGAGGTGGACATGGCCGCGGCGACCAGGGCCGC
>Ga0070733_10002659_pt1 | contig 12521 bp, 5 predicted proteins | sample Coa_R1_9_FD_66450 | JGI IMG/M metagenome (GOLD analysis project Ga0070733, IMG submission 66450) | Surface soil microbial communities from Centralia Pennsylvania, which are recovering from an underground coalmine fire - Coalmine... | ecosystem: Environmental > Terrestrial > Soil > Unclassified ... | reverse complement strand
CAATACCAAACGCTTACATTCGAGTTTAGGGTACCTGCCACCCACCGAGTTTGAGTTGGCATCGACCCCAGTTGGGAAGACTTCCCTTTGACCTCTGTCTGGTCCAAGGGGGTCACTCCAGCGGTCGCCCTCATCCCCAAGATGTGTTGGGGAGAGTGGAACGCAGAGGTTGATGCTTACCCGCCACTATAGCCGATCACATCTGTGCCGCCTTGAGTGCCGCTGGTGTTCCAGTACATGGGGCGTTCCGCCACGAAGGGACCACTTGAGGACTGCGCTACCATCGACACTTCGTAGCTCTGGTAGCCATTACCTGCATGGGAGAGACCGTGGATGACCGCGCCGGTGATGTCCACCGTTGCGCGGCTATGCGCGCCCACGGAGATCGAGGTCGGGTAGATCCCACCTGCCTCATTGACCAGGGTGATGTTGATGTTTTCCGTGCTGTTGGTCGGGTTCTGGAGGGTCAGCCACTCATCATAGCCAATGTTGGTGTACCCTTCGGCAAAACTGTAGCTGCTTGATGCGGCTGGTCCTACCTGGCCCAGTACATCGGTGCCGCCTATACTTGAGAGGCTGCGCCCGTCGGCCTTGTGACTATATCTGAAGAACATTTCACGCTCTACCAGGATATTCGCGCCGGTCGAGGTAATCTCGGCAGAAACGGACTGGCCGGGCGCAACCTTATTGACACTCCAGACTACCTGGCTGTTCGGGTTAACGGCGATCGAGTAGGTTTGCGTAGCGCCAGTAGAAAACTCCAGGTTGATGTTCACGCTGGCGGTCAGGTTGGCAGGATCAACGTTCGCGATTACAAAATTCTCCTGAAATTGGCCGCCGGTATAGCCCTCTGCGAAGAGCCAATCATTCGACAGGTTCTGCACCCCGACCACATCAGCCGCGCCTGAGACCGTACCCGCGTTGCCGCCGTTAATATTGCTGAAGTAGGTGGGTCTTTCGACAGCAACGGGCTGCGTTGAGGTAACTACCACCGCGACACGCGCTGGCAAAGCAGGGCTGGCCTTGTTAGCGAAGATGGTGCCGCGCGCTCCGGCAGCGACGTCGATCACCTGCGAGGCTACCATATTCCCGCCAGCAAAGTAATTCGCCGTTACTGTTGCCGTCTGTCCACCGGGCGGATTCAGGATCGAGATAAACGATGAATAGTTACCACCGCCAGGCTGGTTGCCCTGAGCAAGGTCGCCAAAGTAGAAAGTTGTACCCAGCCGGGTCACTCCCAGTACATCGCTGCCACTATTGGTTCCCAGCGCGTTGAAGTACATTGGACGTTCGGCGACAATGCCCGCGCAGCCCGGCGTGGTCGAAGTATCAACAGTAATAATGGCGGCGTCGGAGATACCCGGCCCGCCGGGTGAGGTACCCAGGTCGCCATCTACCCACCTGGTCACGCGCGAAACGATGGGTACATTGACCGACACAGACTTTGTGAAAGTCGCTCCGCCATCACGTTGAGCCAGGTATTGAATGGTGACTGCGCAAGCATTGAGGCCAGGATTTTCAAGCGTCAGATACTCTTTGAAGCCGCCGCCGACCCGCCCTTCGGCGAAGTACCAGGTGGTACTGACCGGGCCGGACAACACCGGCGACCGACCGGCGTAACCCAGAAAATGTAGATAAATGTAGATACCCATACTGGGTAGGGGCGTTCCAGTGAAGTCAGATATAAGCTGCGGATAACCGCACTCGTTACTTACATTGGCGGTTCCGACGGCATACCACGCCCAGGCCACCCAGCCCATTGAATGCGCGTCAAAGTAGGAAATCAACTGGCTCATATAGCCTGACTGGCAGTCATACTCGCCGCTTTCCGCCGACATGACTGGATACGTAGAAGTCAGAAAGCCGAACGAAGCATCCCAATTGGCAGGCTGTTTCTCGGCATAAGGATAGGGATGCGTGTCGTAGACGATATTCGACCCAGAAAGGATACTAACCTGGTTGCTATCGAGAACCTGGCTCAGATCATAACCAAAGTCCATACCGGCGACCAGGATCAGGTTATTTGCGCCGGTGCCGCGTATGGCATTAACGAGCGCTTGCATGCCAACGCCCTGATAAGTATATGGTGTCTTGCAATGACATGCGCCGACATAGGTATTATCATTCACCACCGGGCAGCCACTAAGCCAGCACGTCCAGGAAGCTGGATGCGGCTCATTAAATGCCTCGAAGAGAACATTGCTATAGCGGGAGTAAATCGAAGCGATCTGCCGCCAGAAGGTTAAACTCTCGTTGTCCGTCATTTGAAAAGCCCCGCCACCGCGAGCCTGCCCATTGGCATCGGTCCATTGCAGGTCGAGTATTACATTCAGATGCATGGCGGTCAAAGTATCAACCACAGATTTGACGGTGTTCTGGTATTGCGCGGCGCTACACTGATTGGCTATGCCCTTGAGCCATATGTTCTGGGCCAGGGGAAGGCGTACCGTGTTGGCAAACCAGTAAGTGTTGCCGGACGTGCTGGTTCCAGGCCCCATATATGCCAGGTGTTGAGCATCGAAAAAGCCGCCGGTGCAGGTAAACTCCAGCCCATCACGTCCTATACCATGAAAAATATAGGGTTGGTTGTCAACGCCGATAATCTGATTGCCCTGCACAGCGTAAGGCCCATCCGCAAATTCATGATAAGTCAGGGAATGAGGCGAAGATGCGCGCGCAGAACTGTTGCTATGTGTGATAAAGGAAGCAAACGGTTGGAAACAGAGAATGGCGGCGCATATGCTAATAATAAGAAACGATCCGATCAATTTAATACGCAGCGAACGCGACATATACAATTTCCTCATCTTTCAAGGGCTTCTTCTATGACTTCTCCTATGATATGAACCGGAGATCGCCTGGTATTAGTATACTAGCGTGGTTGATATAAGCCCTTGATCTTCTTGCGTCGATCTTGTCTTTATCAGGATGCAACCTGAGGATGAAATGCACATGGTCAGGTCTGCATCCGCCCGGGTGATTTGTAGGGACGCGATCAATCGCGTCCCTACAAAGCTACGTCGTCGTTTCTTCCAGGATTTTAGATATTTCAGGTTGTTTAAGCATACGTTGGCCGTCTTGTTCACAGATGGTGACGAAATCACCCCGCCCCTACGGCATGTTTGATACTGTTTCCAACGATTTCACTTCCTGCTTATCTGTCGAGAGGTCTGCATCAGATGGCGCATATGTGCCATTCTCAGGCTGCGCAGGCATATCTTGCGCTGCGTCGATGTTCATGGGGAGGTTTGTTTCGACGATGAGGCCGCCATCGATATAGATATGATGGGAGAAGCTTGAGGCGTCGAATGAGGCGTCGTGCGAGACGAAGAGTATCTGCTCGAAGTGCTGGCACAGGGTCTCGCCGGTGACAATCGCCACCAGGCTTTGCGCGCGGTCGCGGCTGGCAAGACTTAAGGGCTCATCCAGCAAGAGGAAACCGGGCGCTGCATTGAGTTCTCTTGGAAGCGCGGCAATGGCGAAGGCCAGGCGCAGGGCCAGCGAAACCTGGTCGGCGGCGCCGCCGGAGAGAGCGGGCAGGGGAATATAGGCATTGGCGGCAGGCTCCCAGAGGCTGACCTGTAAGGGGCCACCGCTGGAAATGCCCTCTTCCGGCTCCGTCGTCAGACGCGCATCGTGATAGCGACCGCGTGTGAGCAGGGGAAGCAACTGTTGCATATAGTACTCGGTGCGCGGGAGCATCTTGCGCATCAGGCGATCAAAAGTAGCAGCGATGAGCAGGCCGGCGCGCTCTTTGGTCTGGAAACTGCGTTGCTGCTGCGCCATGCGTTTGCGCGCCTGCTCCAGGTCGAGCGCATTTTCTCCATTCTTGCCGGTCTCAAGCTGCTCGCTGAGGGCCAGATCCTGCTGTTCCAGCGCGCGTAATTCCAGGTCGAGCGCGCTGACTTCCCCTTCCAGGCGAGCGCGGTCATCGGGCGAGTGCTCGCTGACGAGCGGCCATACAGCAGTAATATCGGCGAAGGTGTAGCCTTTGGCGGGCGGACGATTGCGCTGTGCCAGCATAGTAGCGATGCGCTCCTGAGCTTCCTCGATATCGTGCTGGCACAGCTCGATTTTGGCTTTGATCGCGCCTTCCTGGATCTTGAGCGCTTCCATCTCCGACAGGATACCAGGCCCATCAGCTTCCTGTATCTCGCGGTCACAACGCTCGCGCAACGTTCGCAGCGCGTCGGCGAAAGGATTGGGCGGCACGATCCAGTTACCCAGAGTTCCGCTGAACCTGGCAAGCTTGCGGTAATATTCCGAGAGAGATTCCTGGCTTTCCTTTAATATGGTGGCGTTCGATGTATAACGGTTCTGCAGTTCTTCTTTGCGGCCAAGCGCAACCTGCAGCGCGTCAAGTTGCTTGCGCGCCGTCGTCTCAGCCGTACTGATGGCGGTTTGACCGAAACTAACACCCAGGGGCTGCACGCGCTGGCGCAGCGAATCCTGCAAGCTGCGCAGCGCATCGCGCAGGGCGATCTGCTGCTCGCGCGCGCGCTCAATCTGGCGCATGGGGTTGTTGGTCTGGAATTGTTCGTTCCGCTCCATTACAGTTTGCTTGCGTGCCAGCAGCACATCCAGCGCTTCCTGGTGAACCCTGGCCTTCGCGGAGATATCGGGCAAAGTATCCATTTTCCCCGCGAGCAAGGCTATTTCATATTGTGTAGTTTTAATAGTTTCCGCGAGTGTAGTTTTTAACCCGGAGCCTGGGGTTGGGCGGGCGACCACAAGGGTCGCTCCTACGGGTTCGGATGGGATTTCCAGGTTGTAGTTCGGCACCGGCAGGCCCTCCTGGCCAGCCGCGAGCACAATTTCGTTCTGAAGTTGCTCGATAACCTGCTGGTCGGCGTGCAGCATGTCATCCAGATCTTCCCAACCTTCCTGCTTGCGCAGTTCTTGTAGAGCAGCCCTCTTCTTGCGCAGCGCGGCGACCGCCTCCATCGTGACATTCAACTGGTCGCGCGCCGCAAGCGCCTGATCGCGTCTCTCTGTCATTTGCTGCTGGACATCGGCCAGGCTTTCACCCTGTTCCGGCAACTGCTGCAAGATGAACTGCGCCTCTTCTATCGAGCGCGGGATAGCAGCCCCGAGGGCGTAGATTTCATGCTCAATCTGGGCCAGCGCCTGCTGGTTGCCGTTCCCGTTCATGCGCAAAGCGGTTTCGCGCGCCGCGACCATCATGCCAACGCGGTTGATAGCTTCCTGCAATTGCCGGTCCGCCTCGCGTTCCTTCTCGCTCGTCTTGCCATAATTTTGCAGATTGGCGCCACTTACCGCGAGCAGCACCAGCGCCGCCATACCGGCGGCGGCGGCGAAGACACTGGAATGGTGTATTTCGACCAGCGCCACAGCGCCGCATAATACAGCCAGCACCACACCAACTACCACGATTCCCAGCCGCGTTCTGGCGGCGCGTTGAGTAGCAAGCAGATTTGCATTCAATTGAGCGCGCTGCTGATCTGCCGCCTCCACATGCTGCTGAGCTTCCGCGATACCCTCGGCCATGCCCTTAAAACGCTGCCATTCTTGCAACTGGCGGCGAATGCTGAGTTGTCGCCAGCGTTTTTCGGCTGCGTCGGCCTTTTCCTGCACCTGCTTTGTTTCACTCTCAACCAGCGCCAGTTCCTCTTCATTCTCCTTTAATTCCTGGCGCAGCTTGTCGATTTGCTGCGCATTTTCGTCGGCCTGCTGGCGTTGTCCCGCTCTCCTGGTGCGAGTTTCCTCGGCTTGTTGCAGAGCGGTCAGTTTTTCAGATAGGCTCTGCAAGCGCTTCAGACGCATCTCTAATTGTGGCCGCGTGGAGCGATGCTGCTCTTCAAGTTCATGCCGTGATTGCTGCGCATCCTCGACAAGCTGGCGCGTATGGGCGATCTGCTCTTCAAGATCTGCCAGCGTCTCTTGCAGGTGTTCCTGTTGTTTGAGTCCCTGCTCCAGTTCCTTAATAGTGCTTACTGCGTTCAACAAATCGGTAGCCATGCGTTCGAGCGTGCCAAAAGAGCGAGTGAGGTCTGCAAGGTCGCGCACGCGCTGTTCCAGGGCGGGCAATTCTTCTTTTTCGCGGCGTTCCAATTCGGCGATCTCGTGCTCAAGCTCCGGCAGCTCGCGCTGCGCATCGGCGATAACATCGTAGGCAGTGATGATCTGTTGGAGGGTAGCATCCGCTTTCTTGAGCTGCGTAATGCGATGCTGGCGGCTTTTCAATTCAACACGCCTCCCGGCAACATGTTCAAGAGCAAGCTGCTGTTCGGCGATCTCGGCCTCTTGCTGGCTGATCGCGGCCAGGTCTTCGCAGATGGTTATGGTGTCCAGCGCGGCCTCCAGCTCACCTAATTTCTGGCTCAATTCTGGAATACGCGCCTGTATCTCGGCCAGTTTCAAACGTTCGGCGCATTGCTCGAGCAGGCGCTCATCCTCGGTGGTCAGCCGGAAATGTTCGGCCAGGCGCGCCAGTTTCTCTAATCCGAGCATGTTGCGCAGCACGACTTCGCGCTCGCGCCCGCTCAAAATCTCCAGGCGATTCAGCCCTTTCTGCTCGATCAGGCAGGAGTGGCGCAGGGTTTTGCCATCGATGCGCCCCAGTTCGGCGACAATGCGTTCGTTGGCTGCGTTGAGATCGGTGATGTTTTTTTCTGGCGGCATGCCCAGTTGGCGCACATCCAGCGAGACCGTCTGGCCTTTGTCGCGTTCAATTATACGCGTGATAGACATTTCTTTTGCGCCAATGGCAAGCGACAGGGTGACGACAGCTTGCTGTTCGCCGTAGTGTATCAGCTCATTGAGAGAGGAAGCAGCGTGCAAGGCGGGGGCCTGGAGCTGGGCGCCAGGGCCCGTCCCTACCCTATACGCGGCGGTGAGCGGTTCACCATACAGGGCAAAGTAGATGCTTTCCAATACAGTAGATTTACCAGCTTCATTTGGACCCGAAATGAGAATACTCCCACGCTGCGGAAATTGCAAATCTACTTCGCGTAAGAGCCGGAATCGCTCAACCTTCAGATGTTTCAGGATAATCATAAAAATACATCCCCTACAGATTCCAAAGAGTTGCCAGGAGTTCCTCTTTAGTAGCCACTAACGCCTGCTGTTCCTCTTCGTCTTCAGCCGCGGCAATCCACTCATCCGCCAGCGTGATAAGCTCTTCGCGAGGGGAAAGACGTTCCTCGATTTCTGAAGCAGCTAAGGAAGTTGATTGGACGCGGGCCAAAGCCTCGCTATCGGGCAAAAATGCGAGCGTGCTATCGTCGATGGCAAGGGCGAAAGTATGCTCTTCACCGTAACGCCACAGTTGGTTGAGATCGAGCTGGTGATAACGCTGGCGCGTGAGTTCACCTTCGAGCCGCAATTGCACCATTGCATCTGGCGAACACAGCGGGCGCAGTTGTTCAAGTATACGCTCAGTGGGCGATTGGCCGGGCGCAATGGATTGGGTCTCAACATCTGGCCAGAGTTCAGAGACATGGATTACCAGGCGGCGCAGTTGCACGCCATCAATGCTGATATGCCTGCACCAGCGCACTCCGTCCGCCGCGATGCCCAGAAATACAAAGCCCGGCTCATCATCAGGATCATTGAAGTCGATATGCTGCGTTGCCCCCGCCACAATCACATCGGATTGACCAATAGTGAGACGTGTGAATGCATGGTGGTAGCCGGAAAGAATATAGCGAAAAGCTGAATGCGCCGCGATGCTGGCGCGGCTCACCTGCGCCTGGGTATCCAGCGCTGATTTCCCGTCGCCCACCCCTTCAATTGGCGCGTGCAGCAGCAACAGTGGAATGGCGGCGCGTTCAACAGCGTTATCTACGCGCACATGCGCCAGGGGATCTCCCTGTTGGCCGGGTACCACTCCCAGGCCGCAGATGCCCACCAGCGTTCCCCGTAAATCAAGCATCTCCGGCTGCAAAATATGCTGCTCGCTGCTCAATTGTTCGCCCTCGCCCGCGGCATTATCGCCGCGCCCGGCGCCAGGTGTTGGGGCGAAATAGTGCAGAGCGCCCAGGCTTGCATAACTCAATTGAGGCGCGGGCGCGGGAATCGCGGCATCGCCCGGCGCCGCGTGAGTTTCCGCAGGAATGTCATGCACACCGCCGAGTGCGAACACACGAATACCAGCCTGCTTTAATTGCGCCAGGCGCGCCGCCACAAAACTGCGGTCTTGTTCATCGGGACGCGCTGTATCAAAGAGATCACCGGCCTGCAAAAAGAGATCAACGCCCTGACCTATCGCGAAATCTGTCGCCTGCTGAAAGGCATGCCGCTGTCGCTGTCGCTGTTCCTCGCGCTTGCGTGGATGCTGGCCGGGGATAGTATAGCCCAGGTGGTTATCGGCGGTCAGCACAATCGTGATAACTTTATTCGTTTGTTCTTGTTCGGGCGCAATAAATTGGGCCCCTACATTCGCGCTTTGCTCTTGCATTTGCTATTCCAGAGAGCCAGACACCCAACGCCGGACACTCACAAGAGGTGTCTCTTTAAGGTGGAAGCGATAAATCGCGTCCCAACACAAAATTATCTTACCTGCATCAAATGGAGTCTAACATAAAATACGTTGATACAGCACATGTGACCCTCAAAAAAGGACTAATTGGTGTATAACATTACAATGTCGCATGACGATTGCAACATTCGCGCTCACTCAAAAGTACCAGAAAAACGGAATTTTGGGAGGAAGCGTACACCCCGGCAGTATTATTACCAGAAGTCCTTAAATTTGACCCACATAGCCAAAATTCATATACTAGATTATGCAGGATGCGTGGCTCTGCCCCCGCCCTGCTGATCGATTTGTGCTATGTTTGACATGCGTAATATTGATATGTTGTTAAAATTTAAGAAGTATCAGGGCGACCACGTGGTCGCCCTGGAAAGTTACTCACGTAGGGAGAGCGGAGTATAGTGGTGGGAATAGTAAGATACGAAAAAGAACGCGAGCACAGGCAGGTACTCCTTTCATTCGCCAAAAGTATCCAGGAACGCGATATTGTGACCTATGATCACTCACGGAGAGTGGCAACCTATGCCCAGCGCCTGGCGCGCTACCTGGGTTGGAGTCGTCGCGAAGCGCGCGACCTGGCCCTGGCGGCCCTGGTGCATGACCTGGGAAAAACTTGGATTGGCAACGATATCCTGCTCAAATCAGATAAACTGTCAGACGAGGAACGCCGCCAGATGGAGCGACATCCCACTATCGGCGCGCGTATCCTGATTGGCTGTGATGTTCACCCATTTTATGTGGAAACGGTGCTCTATCACCACGAGGCCTGGGATGGTCGAGGCTATCCCACGGGGCTAAAAGGTGAAGAGATTCCGCTGAGCGCGCGCATTTTGACCGTCGCTGATGTCTTTGATGTATTGACTTCGCAGCGCCCTTACAAAGTTGCGCTGTCGGTGGACGCCGCGCGCGAACGGCTGCTGCTAGGCTCAGCTGCCAGCTTCGACCCCATGGTTGTGCGAGCCTTTCTGAACCTGCTGGATGAGTACCCAAACTTTATCATTCCACAGCGCAATAGCACGCTTCCTCCAGCACGTCCACAAGACGCGATAAATCGTATCCCTACGATGATCACACACGCGGTGATGAGGTAATGGGACGAGGGCGACCGCCTGACTATTGCTCTTGTTTGGCACGAGGGCGACCGCAAGGGTCTCCCCACATCCCTCTACCGCCCCCGCCCCTACAATGACTACGGCGGGAGTGGCGCGTTCATTCATTAGACGATTTCGCCCAGGGTGAAGACCGGCCCATCGCGGCAGATCAACTTCGGTCCGTCGTGGGTTTCTATGGCGCAGGTCAGGCACGCGCCACTTGCGCAGACAAGCGGGCGCGTGATGAGGCTTTGCGCGATGTGCTTCTGTCGCAGGCGTTCATAGCGCTGGTAAAGCGTTTGCGCTGTTTCAAATGAAACGCTGCAATACACGGCATCTGCCCAGGAGAGATAGTCGCTAACCAGTTCAATCAACTCAGTTGGCGGCTTTCCTCCGCTCCCAGGTGTTGTTACATGATATTCAATTTCCGGCGAGAGCAGGGTGGGAGGATAGATAGCGGCATCACTGCCAAACTGGCAGAGCAGCGTTACCGCAAGCTCTTGCTCGATAGCCATTTGCGCCAGCAGTGTCAGCGCAGCGATTGATTCTCCATCTCCTATAAGGAGCAGGTTGCGCACATTTGGTCGCACTTCCCAGCCATGACCCATTGGCCCCAGTATATCCAGCGTGGCCCCCGCCGGTTGCCTTGCCAGCCACGCGCTGCCGCGCCCACGCGCCGCTACCAGCAGGCTGCACTCTCCACGCGCGCGCTGCGCTGAATGCACAAAAAATGGGCGGCGCAGCAGTGGGTCGGTCGCCCATGTATCACAGCAGCGCACCATGCAGTACTGGCCAGGCTGGGCAGCCTGCGCAATGTACGGCGCATGCAATTCCAACAGGCACAGACCAGGACGAATCTCGCTATTGGCAACGATCATGGCAGAAGAAAGACGCATATAACAAGTGTATCACACGCTCGAACTTGCGTGAATCACGAAGAATCACAATTTTGAGACATAGTACGAAAAACATGAAAAATATGCCCAATCCTACTCCAGGTTATGATACACTAGTAGTGAGGAAGAGTGATAAACTTCGATACCGTCCACCTGTACCAGGCGCAATGAAGCGCATTTCTATATTTGAGGGGGCTGGAGGGTAGAAAATGCCCATCGCATTTGATCGCAGTGTTTGTTGTGATTTGAATGAGACGATTTCGCGTGAATGGCTTCTGACAAACGGGCTGGGAGGATATGCATCAGGTACTGTCTCAGGCACGCTGACGCGCCTGGAGCAGGGGCTACTCGTAGCCTCGCCGCAGGAGGGAACACAGCCGCAACTACTTGTAGCCAAATTGGATGAAGAAATTGTCTTTGACCAGCGCACCTATTATCTTGGCACGAATGAATATAAAGATGGCACACTGAACCCCGCGGGCTTTGTTCATCTTGAGACCTTTCGTCTTGAAGAGGGCTTCCCGGTGTTCACTTATCACCTGGGTGGCATTGACGGCATTGTGCTGGAAAAGCGTATCTGGATGCCCGAAAGGTTGAATACCACCTATATCCAGTATCGTGTTTTACGCACAAACTCCCCCCAGGATATAACTCCCTGGAACAACCGCGCGTCACACGCGGCCTATACCCGTGTTCATGATGCGCAGCGCGTGCTCTCATTGACGCTGCTGCCTCTCGCGGCTTATCGCCCTGGCAATGAAGCCCACCATGCTGATCATGACAGGCAATTTCAGGTCGAAGCCCACCATGCTGAGCAAGATGACGATAGCAGTGAAGTTAACGATAGCATCGCGGGCTGCACTATACGCGCCGGGGAAGATGCGCGCCCCTATCATATCTTTGCTGTAGGCCATCCCGAAAGCCAGAGCACTTTTCTTCCCACCGGCGTGTGGTACTGGAACTTCTTGCACAGAGAGGACGAAGCTGCCGGGCGAACAGCCAACGATGATCTCTACTTGCCCGGCGTTTTCCGCACAAGGTTGTGGCCTGGCGAAGATGTCTCTCTCACTATAATTATCACCGCTGAAGAATTATCCAGGCAAACGTTCAGCGTTAAACATCTTATACACGCATACAATGAAGCTGTGGATTACCAGCGGAATATACTTCAAACACAACGCTACTTCGGTGAAGGCGGAGCAGCCGTCTATACCCATCCAACATTGCCTTTCCCTGAAAAAAACGATGACCTTCCTCAAGGTGAGGAATTTCTACGCCTGCTCATGCAGGCTGGAAATCGCTTCCTGGTGGAGCGCCCGGTCGCGCGCGATGATGCTGCCGGCGGCCATTCATTCTTCTTCCCGCATGTGCAGAATATACCCGTGATAATACCCGGCTACTATAGCGCGCAAGAGAGCACACGCGATATGCTTATTGCTCTGCCTGGTCTGCTGTTGACGACACACAAGTACGCGGAGGCCCGGCGCATCCTGAGCGAGCTGGGACGCCACTTCAAGCAGGGATTGTTGCCTGATCGCCTGCCCGCGCCGCGTGAGGATGACGGGCGGGCGACTACAAGGGAGCGCTCCTACGGCGGTATTGATACGACTCTCTGGTATTTCTACTCGCTGGATCACTATACCCAGGCCACACGTGATTACGAACTGCTGGATAGCCTGGCGAGCAACCTGGAAGAATGTATCGATTTGTACATTCGCGGAACCTTAAACGGTACCGGCGTCGATGCGCAGGATGGATTACTGCGGACGCAGGTGCATGCGGATGATGGGGCGACCACAAGGGAGCGCCCCCACGGCAGGCAGGGGAAAGCCGTTGAGATCAATGCTCTGTGGTATCTCGCGCTCTCCCTGATGCACGAGTGGTCGGAGCAGGGCGCGATAAATCGGACCCATTTGACACTGAGGCAGGGGAAAGCGGCTGAAGTCTACGAGGAATGGCGGCAACAATGCAGGTGTAGTTTCAATGAGCGTTTCTGGTATGCTCTTGGCGGCTACCTGTATGATGTAATTGACGGAC
>Ga0070733_10002658_pt1 | contig 12523 bp, 14 predicted proteins | sample Coa_R1_9_FD_66450 | JGI IMG/M metagenome (GOLD analysis project Ga0070733, IMG submission 66450) | Surface soil microbial communities from Centralia Pennsylvania, which are recovering from an underground coalmine fire - Coalmine... | ecosystem: Environmental > Terrestrial > Soil > Unclassified ... | reverse complement strand
CACCCCGAAACCCCAAACTATACACTAGCATATCATTGGCCGTCAAGGAGACGCCTGACCGTAGATGCATTTGCCCCGCGAATACGTGGCATACATGGCCCAGCAAGTCTTGAAGCGGCTCAGCAAAGCCGGACTGATTCAGTACGACCAACCCGCGTACGTGGCCGAGGTCATGACCCAGGTGATGCTCGATGAGATGACCGTCGAAGCGCGCATCGACGAAGAGGTGCGCAAGATCCTCGAGCAACACGACCATGAAATGAAGCAGGTCGGTGCATCCTACGAGGAGATGTTCAAGAAGGTGAAGAAGCAACTGGTGAAGGAGCGCAAAGTGGTGCTTTAGGCCGCCGCGCGTTCCGTGTGCGGCGGTGATGGGAAGCGCGACCGACGATGAAACTGAGCTACGAGAAGATCACCCAGCTTTCCCATCGCATCATCGACGCCGTCGAGGCGCTGGACGAGCTCGAGATTTTCGATGAGCCCAACGCCATCCGCCTGGAAGTGGTCAAGATTCTGAACGACCTGGTGGCCGAGGAGGAGAAAATGGAGGAGGCGGTGCGGCTCCACATCACCTCCCAGAAGCGGACCATTCCCGAGGGCAGCGCCGAGTGGGACATCCTGTTCCGGAAGTACTACGCCGACGAGCTCCGCAAGCTCGGCATCACCACCAACCAACCCCGAGGATAGGCTAGCTTACTGCGCTACGGCTGGCCCCAAGCCACCCCCGCCCCAAAACACAAGCAGCCCGCCCTGTGAGGAGTCAGGGACGGGCTGCCGGCATCTCGACCGCGTCACGCGAGGCGGGTGCTAGTCGCGACGCTTGAGCACGGGAGGTGTGTCGTCGTCTTTGCTCTGGTCCTGGCCTGGCGTTTGCGCCGTGGCGGTCGTGGTCTTGTCGGTGGTCTCGCGCTTTCTCAGCGTCGGTCCAGGACGCTCCGTCTTCTTGCGGTTGCTCATCACCATCTGCAAGCGCGACTTGACGTCGTCAAACTCCGAGGTTGACACCAGATACTGCTCCCGCTTGGGGAGAATCTGCTTGATCTCCTCCTCCGACTTCACAATGCGGTCGGGCGTCGGCGGATGATCGAGAAAGACCTTGGGAACGCTGCCCGGCATGCGCCGCTCTTCTTCCATCACCTTGCCGAAGAACGCCACGTAGGAGTTGGGATCGTAGCCCGCCTTGTACATGTACTGCAGACCATAAAAATCCGCCTCCGACTCGGCGGTGCGGCTGAACTTGAGAAAGGCGATGGGCACGCCAAAGTTCATCGCCTGCGCCACCCCCATGTAAACCGGATACGACATGGGAGTGAAGATCAGCGGGATCATGGCGTACTGCATCAGGGTCGCGCGCGTCATCTGCGAGGCCCAGTGGCGCAGTGCGGCGTGCGCGATCTCGTGCGCCATCACCCCGGCGAGCTGGTCTTCTTCGCTCGCCGCCAGGATCGTCCCGGTGTTGATGTACATGAACCCGCCGGGAAGGGTCATGGCGTTGATCGAGGGATCGTCGATGATCTTCACGGTCAAAGGAATGGTCAGATCGGAATTGCGCGCCACGTTCTGGGCCACCCGGTTGACGTACTCGTTGATCACCGGATCGGCCACCAGCTTCGCCGAGCGGTCAATCTCGGTGGCGTACTGTTTGCCGATGCCGATTTCTTTTTCCTGCGAGATGATGCTCTTGTGCGCAACCTTGCGGCTGCCGATGTCTTCCACATCGTCCTTCTGGCCGGCGCACCACAGCACTTGCGGGAGGACCAGGAGTGCCGCCAGGACTACCAAACCCACGCTGCGTGTTTTCTTCACGGTCTTGCTCCTTTGCCGCCGGTGAGTCCAAGTATACATCAGACGCTTACTAGGAGAGCAGGTTTCTAAGGGGTTGGTGGCAACGATCTCCGGCCCGGCCATCGCGCTTGACCCGCACCTGACCTGAACCTCCACGTCCTTAGAGGTCAAGTCGCAACGCGGGGTTGTACTGCCTGCGGGCACGCTCCAGGCGGTGTTCCCCTTGCCTTCCGTGCCTGGCCTTAACTGCTTGAGCTGGCATATCTTAGCGTCGAGCACCCCAGGCCTCAAGTTCCCTCCATTCCCCGGCCCGCTTGCCTGTATGATAGGCGGCGCATGGTGACCTCGGTGATTGAGCTGGTGGGGCGGTTGGTCATTGCCGTGATCTCTCAGGCGGGGTACCCCGGCATCGCGCTGTTGATGGCCATCGAGTCGGCCTGCATTCCCTTGCCTTCGGAGATCATCATGCCGTTCTCCGGTTACCTGGTTCACGCCGGACGTTTTAAACTCGCCTGGGTGGCGCTGGCCGGGGCGCTGGGTTGCAACGCCGGGTCGATGGTGGCCTACTACGCCGGAGCGTGGGGCGGACGGCCACTCGCCGAGCGCTACGGGCGGTACGTCCTGGTGAGCCGCCACGACCTCGAGCTCGCCGACCGCTGGTTTGTGCGCTATGGCGACTGGACGGTGTTCTTCGCCCGCCTGCTTCCGGTGGTGCGAACGTTTATCGCCCTGCCGGCCGGAATCGCCCGCATGAATCTGCTGCGGTTCAACATTTACACTTTCCTCGGGTCTTTGCCGTGGTGCCTGGCCCTCGCCTACGCCGGCGTCAAACTGGGCGAGCGCTGGACGATCCTCCGTCAGTACTTCCACCGCTTCGATACCGCCATCGCGCTGGTGATCGTCCTGGCCGCCGTCTGGTTCGTTCGCGATCGCTGGAAGAACCGCCTTCCGGTGGCGTGACCAGGACTGCCCGCCATGATCGTCGCCGCCACCATCTCGCTGCTGGTGATCATGTTTTTCAGCATCGTAGGCGGCATTGTCTATTGGGTCATCTTCAGCCAGAAGCGGGGCCGGGCGGAAAAACAGGAACTGACGCTCCACCTCGGCTTCCGTCCGGCCGAGGACGCGGACGGCGCGCTGGCCGCCCGCATCGTTGGCCTGCACGGGCGGGGGCTCCAGCAGAAGCTCGCCGTGCGAAACCTTGCGGTCCGGCAGGAAGCGCATGGCGATGTCTACCTGTTCGACCTCGAAGACAGCGCGCGCACCAGCACCGATCCGCTGGAGCAAAACGGCGTGGCCGTCGTCTCGAGCCGCCTCAGCCTGCCGCGCTTCTCCGTGTTTCCCAAGGCGCCGGGGACTGGAAGGCTGGCCGGCTTTGCCAATCGCGTGCTGCGCCGGTTCGCCCTCGGAGACCGGCAGTCGATCGCGGTGCCCGGCAACCCGCGGTTCGATCAGCAGTACGTCCTGGCGGGCGACCACCCGGAAGACGTCCTCCAGGTGATCACCGGAGACGTGCTGGACGCCATCGCCCAGAAGCTCTACCGGCAGATCGAAGCCGGAGGGAACATGTTCACCTACGAGCGCATCATTCTGGATCTCTCCGCCTCCGAGTCGAAGGAAATTGAAGCCCAGGAACGTGTGAGCGAGGCTCTGGAGCTCTTTCGCCTGCTGCGCCGGCCGTAGCGCACAGCCTCTCGCGCTCCTTGCCGAACATGCCCAGGCTCGCGCTAAATTCGGCAACCGCCCGCCGCCCCATTATCGGGGCCGGCACTGCGCGCTCCCGAAAATCGATTTGTTGATTCTAAATAACTTCCCCGGTTCGTTCCTCGAGTTTTTGACATTCAACCCGGCTCCGAGGCGCCGCCGCCCGGCGGAATGGCCAGGGAGGAGCCGTAGACCCTTCGCTCGCTCAGGGCAGGCCCTTACAAACCAAGTCTTCGTTAACCGTCCCGGTTCGACCAACGCGCTGCCGCCCCCACAGCCACAGTCGACGCAGCAAGCCGACAAATCGATTTGTTGATTCTAAGCAACTTCTTCGGTTCGTTCCTCGAGTTTTGACGTTCACCTGCGCCCTCGGTCTGCGGCCTACCCTTGACGCCAGTCGCTTGGGTCGAGAGCCCTGCGCTGAGCGAGGGGTCGGCGGCGTTCTCCGAAGGGCCTTCCGCCGGGCCGCCACCGGGGGCCGACGCCACCGCTGCGAGAAATCGATTTGTTGATTCTAAGCAACTTCTCCGGTTCGTTCCTCGAGTTTTTGACGTCACCTTCGCCGCCCCTAGCTCCGATCAACTCTCCGGCCGGGATGGGCCGCACGAAGGGGGGAACAGGGCCCTGGGGCACACTTGACCCGGCAGGCCAAGCTAAATCTAACTGCGCGCCGCCCGCAGAACGGCTCGCCCTGCCCAATTCCGGAGAGATATCTACAGGCTACTACACTGATTTATATTTGTCAAGTAAAATCGTTGCCGTGGCGGTTGCAAGACTACAACCGGTCTCATAAACCCAGACGAACCCATGGCTGCCTGTTCGCCTCCGGACATCACGGTCCGGCTTTGGACACCTTTGAACGAGAGCGATGTTCTCTTGTCTCCGTACTATCAGTGGTTTAGGCCATGAACTATAGTTGGTAAGAGCATTGCACGCAGCGGACGTGATGCTGTTCGGTGTTAAGCCGACCGACCCGATTACCTTCGGCTTGGTCGCGGTGGTTTTGTGCGGCATCGCCTTGTTGGCCGGTTATGCGCCTGCGCGGCGCGCAGCGAAGGTCGATCCCATGACGGCGCTGCGAAACGAGTAATCGCTCACCAATACTTCAGCATGATTCGCATGCAGCCGAGGCGGACCATGCCGAGATACGGAAGCTCAAGATCAAACCCGCTTTAACTGTGGGCGAGAACGACGCCGACCGCGGCCGCATAAAGCGCCAGGTTGGCGATTCCGTATTGACCGTGCAGCAGATGGACAAGGGCGGCCAGCGCGATCACGGCGAGCAAGCCATGGCCTCCGAGCTGCTTGGTGCGCGGGATCACAAACAGAACCGCGCCTGCCGCCTCCGCCACGGCGATGATTTCGAGCAGGACGAGGGGAAGCTGCGGCGCGCGGTGGTTTGAGATGCCGGCCAGGAGCTGAATCGCGCCCATGCCGCACACCGCTGCCGTCATTCACTTGCAGGATGTAAATGCTCGCTTTCTTCTTCACCGGCGCACCCGCTTCTGCGCCGCCGTCCCTCGCGCCGAGCCCTTCGGACCTGGCGTGGCCCGGCGGCCCTTGGCGCCCTCGAGCCGCGTCCGCGAGCCGGACTCGATGAGGCGATGGCTGGCGCTGGCGTCCAGCTTCAAGCCGTAGATTCGCTTCAGCTCCCGGATGAGCTCGGTCGACTCGGCCCGAAAAGGGGCCTTGCCCTCAAAGGCGTGGAGCACGATGCCCTCGAGCAAGTCACCCAAGGTCAGGTCGTGATAGTCGGCCAGCGCTTTCAAGACCTTCAAAATACGTTTTTCCATCCGGACTCCGGTTTGCACGCGCTCGACGACAATCGATGTAGGGGGTGGCATGGTTGTGTTACCTCGGTACCACTGTACCATCTGCCTTTCGACTTGTCAAGCCCTCGCCCACACTTTCGGCGTCCACGCCTGTAGCGGCGGTGTCCTCACCGCCGTCCGCCGTGCATGCACGAAGCCGGCTTGTGAATCTAATGTTGACGGTGTTGCATCGGAACTAAAGTTAGATGGACTTGACCGGCATCGTGACGATATCGTCGATCGCCGCCACCTCGCGGGTGACGAACGGCTCGCCGTAGCGCGCGCCGATCATCAGCCCCCAGTGGCGCGAGAGCGATCCCACGCGCTCGCGCAGGTCGGCGCGGCTGGGGAAGAGGTTTTGCGTGTCCTGGCGGCTCGAGAACTGCGAGGCATAGCAGAGGATGGCTTTCAGCTTCTTCTCGAACTGCGCCGTGATGTCGACCACGAAGGTGGGGCGCAGCGCGGGCACGTAAAAGCTGGCGTAGATGATCTTGTGCGGCCGGTGGCGCTCACCGGGAATCGGCGCTTTGGCAAGGCCGGCGAGGAAACAGGCCTCGTAGGCGATGCGGCCCGCTGTGTAATGGTCGGGATGGCGGCCTTCCCAATAAGGCAGGATCACCGTGCGCGGGCGGATCTCGCGAATCTTCTGCGCGATGGCCAGCTTGTAGTCGCGGCGGTCTTCGAGCGCGGCGTCGGGCAGTCCGAGGTTCTCGCGGTAGACGATGCCCATCACCTTGGAGGCGCGTGCCGACTCCTGGGCGCGCCGGGCGGGACTGCCGCGGGTGCCGGTCTCGCCTGCGGTGAGGTCGAGCAGGCCGACCTTGTATCCCGCCTCCGCCATCTTGATCACGGTGCCGCTGCAAGTCAGCTCGGAGTCGTCGGGATGAGCAGTGATAGACAGAACGTCGAGGCGCATGGTTGAATTGTCGATGGTTGAGCGCGGGGTTGTCAATCCGCTTGGTGGCCCGCCCGGTGGTCCGCCAGTTGTAGCCGGGCGCCGGGCGTGGCCCCTTGAACGAGGAGGTAGTTCATGGATATCCGGCCTTTGGACGAACAAGTGGCGCTCGTCACGGGCGCCGGCAAGCGCATTGGACGCGAGATTGCCCTCACTTTGGGACGCGCCGGTGCGGAGGTGGTCGTCCATTATAACCAGTCGAAAACCGAGGCCGATGAGGTCGCGACCGCCATCTGCGCCATGGGCAGGCGCGCGGTGGCGATGCGCGCCGACGTCTCGCGCCCCAAGCAGGTGGACGCGATGTTCCGCGGCGTGGCGCGGCGTTTCGGCCGCCTCGACCTTCTGGTGAACAACGCCGGCGCCTTCTTTCCCGGCGCTTGGGACACGCTGACCGAAGGCGATTGGGACCGCATCCTGGGCGCCGACCTGAAGGGTCCGTTCTTTTGCGCCCAGGCCGCCGCCCGGCTGATGCTAGGCAAGCCGGCGGAAAAGGCTGGCCCGGCCAAGCCGGCCGGCCGGGGCGCGCGCCCGCCCGGCGGCTGCATCATCAACATCTCTTCGGTCGGAGGACTGCAAGCGTGGCCCGGCTACATGCACTACTGCACGTCCAAGGCGGGACTGATCATGCTGACGCGCTGCCTGGCCAAAGCCCTCGCGCCGCGCATCCGGGTGAACAGCATTGCCCCGGGCACGATCCTTTTTCCGGGCGAGGAGCGCGACCCCGGCATGCAGGCGGTGGTTCGCGCCACGCCGCTGCAGGCCGGCGGCCGCGACGTGGACATCGCCCAAGCGGTCCTCTACCTCGCCACCGCCGAGTTCGTCACCGGTCACGTGCTGGTAGTCGACGGCGGTAAGTCCATCCCCTAAGGTGGAGTCGATGGGTGACGCCAGTCGCCGGTGAGCCAGTTCGCGCCAACCTGGCTCGCAGATTGAGTTCAGTGTCGAAATTGCGGCGCCGCTCGTTACTTGACCTCCCCATCTTCGACCGTGCCCGTGAAAACGGCAGGCGTATACTGAGGCGGGCAATGGTAATCCGTCCGTAGGCGTGAGCGGAGAGATGGGCGACAATGACCCCGTGAAGGGTGGACGGGTTTCGTTTCGAAAGTCGCTGCTCTACTTAGTTGCCGTGGTCGCTGCCGGTGCGACTTTGTACTACGAAAGCCGACTCGGGAACGAACCTGTAGTTCTCGCCTACCCGTCGCCGATGGTTTACCTGTCGAAGCCGAACCAGATCGGCATACCGGTGGCTTTCACGAACAGCGGCACGGCCGCCGCCGCCGTCGTGGCGGGCTCGCTCGAACTCGCTCGCGACGGCCAGCGCGTGGGTCAGGCCTTTGCGCTCTGTTGCGTCTCGCCAGTCGGGCAGGAATCGTCCCATGACAATGACAAACGGATCCGGGCGGCGCGGGTGGATTCACCGTTTACCGACGTGTCGCTGAAGGCCGGTCGCACCGGCGAGCAGGTTTTCTGGTTCGTTCCGCCGCCTGGCGGCATCAGCTTTCAACCGGGACAGCATACGGCGTGCGTGCGGTTGGTTTCGGAATGGAATGCACGTGCGCCGTCAGGAGCTGAGGCCCGCCACGCCAAGCTGCCGGCGGACTGCAGTTTTTCCCTCACCTTCAATCTTGACCGGGGAGCGCTCGACATCCTGAGCTCCGGCAGCCAGGATAGCGTGTCACTGTCCGCGAGAGAATAATCTGCGGTTACTTCGGCGCGGTAGCGGAGCAAGGGAAGGCGGTTTGACAAAGGGGTAACGAAAGGCGACAATAAACTCTACTGATAGCACCCCTTGATTGCATGGAGGAATCTGATGCTGGACGTTATTCGGCACGAGGACATGCTATGCATGTGCGGACATCCGCGACGAGCGCATCGCGCGGCCGGATGCAACGCAACAAAGGGTGAGGCGCAGGGCGCTGACCACGATCTCCGCGAAAAGCGATGTACGTGCGTGAGGTTCCAGCCTGCCGTCGTCCGGCCAAGTGCCGAGTGGGCTCGAGCCGTGGACGCCAGCCGGCACTGACCTACTCCGCCCCAAAAAAGTGACCTGAAATCCCCGGCCAGGATGTATAGTACAGGCCCCTCGGAGCCAGCAGGACGCTTTGGTCCGCTGCTGCACCAACGTTTCTGAGGGGGTGTTTCGGCAGGCGGCAACTCCTACCCGCACACCCACCTGACGATTCGACGTATCAATCTCGTCCAGGCGATCGAGTCGATCGATCTTGGCGGCTCCATCGATGGCGTCCCCGCGGGGCGCGGGCAAATTTCAATCAACCGGAGGCATGAGCATGACCAAAAGAAGTTTCAACATTCTGGGACTCGCGTGCGCGCTCGCCGTCATGGCGCTGGTCACGGCGGCTCCCGCCCTGGCCCAGGAGCCGACGCATTACACGTTCGTGTCATTTTGGTCGGTGCCGCGCGGCCAATGGAACGATTTTGAGAAGGCCGAGGCGGGGTCCAATGCGATTTTGGAGCATCTGGTGGCCGACGGCACCCTGGTATGCTGGGGAAGCGCCTACGCTCTGGTGCACACCGAAGAGGGTTATACGCACTCGGACTGGTTCGTGTCGACCACGCAGTCCGGCATCGTGAAAACACTGGACGCCCTGCACGACTTCGCGCGGTCGCAGTCGCTGATCAATACCACGAAACACCGGGACCTGTTCCTGCACAACATCGCGCACGGCGGCAAGACCTCGCACACCACGTCCGGCTACATCCGCGTGGCCCAGTGGGAGGCCAAGCCGGGCCGGGGCGAGCAGATCGAGCAGATTTTCAAGAGGTACATCCAGCCCGATCTGGACGCCGGCGTGGCGAATGGCTCGGTGCTGATGTACAACTTCGATGAGGAGCAAGTCCACACTGACGCGCCGGGGGGCTATAACCTGGCGGTGGTTTACGCCGACGGAGACGGCTTGGATAAGAGCGCCGCGGCTCTGGCGGCACGCACCAGGGACAATCCCGCCGCGGCGGAGGCGTTCAGCGCCATGATGGAGAACGCGGCTCATCGCGACACTCTGTCAAGGGTCCTCGCCTTCCAGCACAAATAGCTTGGCGATGGGCGGGCGCGCCTGCGGACAGTATCACCGCTGGCCGCAAGGTGCGCCCTCTCGCCCGAGGAACGATGCCGCTGTAAGATAACGCACGTTGGCGCCAGCGGTCGGCGGCTACCAACGCGAAGGGAGGTCTCCGTGCACGCGAACTGGGTTTTCGCTCTGGCCGTGGGCATCGGAATCGTGGCGGGCTTACGCTCCATCACGGCGCCGGCGCTCGTGAGCTGGGCCGCTCACCTGGGATGGCTGAACTTGCACGGCACCCCGCTCGCCTTCATGGCGTCGCTCGCGGCGGTTGTGATCTTCTCGCTGGGCGCGCTGTTTGAATACGTGAATGACAAACTCCCCAAGACCCCCAGCCGGACCACCGCCGGACCGTTGACCGCTCGCATGGTGTTGGGAGGCTTGTCCGGCGCGTGCTTGTGCGCGGCGGCCGGCCAGTCCTGGATTGCGGGAGCGGTCCTCGGCGCAATCGGCGGGGTGATCGGCGCTTTCTGCGGCTATCAGGCTCGGATGCGGCTGGTGACGGGCTTCAAGGTGAAAGATATTTTCGTCGCTATACCCGAAGACGTGGTGGCGATCATTTTGGCCTATTTGCTGGTGTCGCGGCGCTAGCGCCTCTTCTGTAGCGCCGGTGTCCCCACCGGCGTTTCCGGCGCTGAGGACAGCGCCGCTACAGCAGCAGTTTTCGGCGCTCAGGACAGCGGGTCTACAGCAGCAGCTTGCGGATCGACTTCAACTCCCGCCGGTGTTTCGGCGTGGTCCGGGGAAACTCCAAGCGAAGCTCCTGAAGCGCACCCACCACAATCTGCGAGACGATCAACCGCGCATTTTCCTTGTCATCGGCGGGGACGGCATACCACGGCGCGTGATGCGTGCTCGTGGCGCTCAGGCAAGCCTCGTACGCCTCGCGGTACTGCTTCCAGTACTTCCTCTCCTGAATGTCGGCCAGGCTGAATTTCCAGTTTTTGCGCGGATCGTCGATGCGCTCGAGAAATCGCCGGCGCTGTTCTTCCTGCGATAGGTGGAGAAATATTTTGATGGTGCGCGTTCCGTTGCGATAAAGGTGGCTTTCAAGGTCCACAATGGAGCGATAGCGCTCCTGCCACACGGTTTCGTCGTCGCGGGCATGTTCCGCCAGCCCTTCGCCGCGCAGAATCTCCGGGTGCACGCGCACGATCAGCACTTCCTCGTAATAAGAACGGTTGAAAATCCCGATCTGCCCGCGCTCGGGCAGGCGGAGCGTCGTGCGCCAAAGAAAATCGTGCTCCAACTCGCCGGCGCTCGGATGTTTGAAGCTCGAAACCTGGCAGCCTTGCGGATTCACCCCCGACATCACGTGCCGGATCGCGCCGTCCTTGCCCGCCGCGTCCATCGCCTGAAAAATCAGCAGCAGCGCATAGCGGTTGGAAGCGTAAAGAAGGCGCTGCTGTGCGCTCAATTGCTCGACGTGTTCCGCCAGCATGGCTTCGTAGCGTTTTTTCGACTTGAAATAGGGCTTGACGCGCGTCGGCCATTCCCGGAGTTTCACTTTCTCTCCGGGCCGTACGCGGAAATCCTTGGTGTGGATTTTCATCGTTGTTATCCCCTTGCGATAGCTTCGCCGCCAGGCTGGCGGGGAGCGCCCGATAGGCTGGTGCAGACCTTTCTTTTCAGGTCGGCGACCGTCCATGGGCACTGGCACGCTCCTTACACCGGGAGGAAATCTTCACAACACCACCACCCAGTGAGCGGGAATTGCGAGTTATGGTCTTTGTGGGCGCAGACCTGAAAAAGCAAGGTCTGCGCCCGCCTCTTGGTTCCTCGCTTTCCACGGCGCGAGCGCCGCTTTGAGCAGCGGCCTCGGGCCGGGACGCTTCAGCTCCTCACCGCTTCAACGCCAGCCGTAGTGCCGTTCCAGGTCTCGATCGAGCCATCGCCATATGGACACCAACGTCGGGTTGACGACATTCCGCGGCTTGGGAGGGTGTTGAATGGGGGCTTTGGCGTTCATCCGAATCACGCGCTCTTGGGGAAGCTCGCGCTTGCTGGCCTGGCAAATCATCAGGCGGTAGCAAGGCGGTCTCGGCGGCCCGGCCGGCGCGGGAGATTTCGCAAACACCAAGGGGATTTGCGCTCGCATCGGCAAGCGCTCGAAAATCTCCGGCGCAGGAAGCTCCGTGCCCTCCCAGTCGAAAATCTCGCAGTTCGGCGAAGTCCCGCCGGCATCATGGTGAAGGTCGATAACCTGAAGGATGATGAAAGAACCCGACCGCAAACGGTAGGCGATCAATTCGCCGGGTTCCCAATCGCAAGTGGAACGAAAGACCTTGGCGATCTTACGCGGGGAAGGCTGCGGCGACTCGAGTTGTTTCTCGGCCGCTTCCAAAACGGCCGCGCGTTTGCGCTCCAGCGGACCTCCCCGCCAGAGGCGCAGAGCCGACCCGTCCTCGATCACCCGGATCGCCTCCTGCTTGACGCGATCCTCCAGGCGTCCACACTTCCATTGGGTGACGGCCAAGGCCAGCCAGAATACTGTCGCCATATCGGGATCCTTCTCCGACGATGGCATCCACGTCTTGAGCAGGCGATCGGTTGCCTCCGGCCCGCTGAGGCCGTCGCCGATCAGGGTTCGATAATCGTCTCGCAGATCGGCGGCATTGTCGTCGGAAAAGATCGCTGTACCCCAAACTCCCATGTCGGCCAGTTTGCGCAGACTTACAACGAGAGTCAACAGATACGTGAGTGCGTTCTTAAGCGAGCTGATCGCTGCTGACAACAGTTTGTCGCACGTTTGGCCCGATAGGCTGGCGCAGACCGCCCGATGGGCTGGCGCAAACCTTGCTTTTCAGGTCTGCGTCCGTGGGCGGGATTGAGCGGTGCGTGCGCCAGTGAGCGGGAAATCCGCGGCGCCGTGTTCTGTCGCAGACCTGAAAGGCAAGGTCTGCGCCAGCCTTCGAGGCGACGGCCATCAGCGCGCCCGTCGACGGAGACTGACGCGCTTCAGAATTCCTACCGTCGACGCCAGGTTTCAATTGGTCTTGTTTCGCTTTCTGGCAGGGTTAAAACTCCGCCCCTCCGTTGCGGCGCAGGCGGCCAGCGCCAGCCGCAAGTCGGCGGCGGGGACCGGCGCGTTGCCGAAGCGCAGCGCGTTATAGAGCTCGGTAAAGCGGATTGCACCGGACCCGAGCGGCGACCCGGCGAGCCACAGTGCAAACTCGCGCGGCGTCTGGCCG
>Ga0070733_10002657_pt1 | contig 12523 bp, 8 predicted proteins | sample Coa_R1_9_FD_66450 | JGI IMG/M metagenome (GOLD analysis project Ga0070733, IMG submission 66450) | Surface soil microbial communities from Centralia Pennsylvania, which are recovering from an underground coalmine fire - Coalmine... | ecosystem: Environmental > Terrestrial > Soil > Unclassified ... | reverse complement strand
AGGAGTGTCTTTACGACTTCATCTGATCCTTTGGTGACAAGGAGATGGAGGACGTCTCCTTCTTGGCCGACGAGGTCCTTCGTGTCGAGGCGCGGCTCGCCGGCTCTCGTCACGGCGACGAGGCTGAACTCGCCGGGCGACGACAAAGGTGCGAGGGACCTGCCGGCCCAACTCGACGGGAGCACCCGCTCCAAGAGGGCGATCCCGCCGGTCGAATCGGTCCACTCGGCCTCTTCGAGGTCGGGGGTGAGACGCCGCATCACCCGATCGATCGTCCACGACACGGTGGCGACGGTCGGGATGCCGAGCCGCTGGTAGATCTCTGCCCGCCTCGGGTCGTAGATACGGGCGACGACGTTGGCGATCCCGTAGTGCTCGCGGGCGATGCGGGCGCTCAAGATGTTCGAGTTGTCCCCGCTCGTGACAGCGGCGAGTGCTCCGGCCGTCGGGGCGTCGGCGAGCTCGAGCGAGTCACGGTTGAAACCGGAGCCGACGATCGTCTTTCCCGGCCAGCCGGCAGGCAGACGTCGAAAGGCGCGCGGGAGCCTGTCGATTATGGCAACCGAGTGCCCCAAGTCGACGAGGCGCGTCGCCAGGCCGGATCCGACCCGCCCGCAACCGACGACGACGATATGCACGATCCACGATGCCACACGGCGGAGAGTCACCAGGCGATTCAAAACTTGTGATTACCTGATCATGTGGAACAAGAGCGCCGGCCGGTGACGACCGCGGTGACCGAGCCGCCGCCGACTGCGACCGCCGGGGTCGAGGCGCCACCGGGGGACCGCGTCGTCGCGCCGAGCGCCCTTCCGAGCTATGCCCGGCCCGAGCTGCCAGAGACCATCGGATACAAGCTGACGAAGGCGCTGCTCGGCCCTCCGCTTTCGAGCGATCGTCAGTCAAAAGAGCGCCTCGGCAAGCCGACGGCCCTCGCCGTCCTTTCTTCTGACGTCATCTCGTCGTCGGCCTACGCGACCGAACAGATACTGCTCCAGCTCGTTCGCGTCGTCGGCGTGGCGGCGTTCTCTCTCGTCGTCCCGATCACGATCGCCGTCGTCATCGTCCTTGCCTTCGTCACTCTTTCGTACCTCGAGGTCGTGAAGGTCTACACGAAGGCCGGCGGCGCCTACGTCGTCGCCCGGGAGAATTTCGGCCTCGGCGTCGCGCAGATCGCCGCCGTCGCCCTCCTCATCGACTACACGCTCACCGTCGCCGTCTCGGTGGCCGCCGGGGCGGCGGCTCTCACCTCTGTCTTCCCGAGCCTGACGAGTGCCACCGTGTGGATCGCCATCGGCTCTGTTCTCCTCATCGCATACGGCAATCTGCGCGGGGTGAGAGAGGCCGGGCGCACGTTCGCCATTCCCACCTATTTCTTCATCGTCAACATGGTGATCCTCATCATCGTCGGCACGATCAAGGCGATCCTCGGCGACCTCCGCACCCACTCGCTCCACCACGTCGGCGCGGTGAGCATCGGCTCGCCCGGCAAGGGCCTTTTGTACGGCGCAACCTTGTTCGTCGTCTTGAAGGCGTTCGCCTCGGGGGGGTCGGCGCTGACCGGCACCGAGGCGATCTCGAACGGGGTGAGCATCTTTCGACGCCCCGAGTCGCGCAACGCGCGCATCACGCTCGTCATCATGAGCCTCATCCTCGGGTCGCTGGTGCTCGGCACCGCCGCGCTCTCGGCGGTCGTCCACCCGGTGCCGTACGTGACTGGAACTCCTACCGTCCTTTCCCAAATCGCCAAGTACGTCTACGGCTCCGGGACAGGAGCCAAGGTCCTCTTCGACTGCCTGCAGGCGGGAACGCTCCTCATCTTGGTGCTCGCCGCCAACACGAGCTTCACCGGCTTCCCGTACCTCGCGAGCTTCGCCGCCGTCGACTCGTACCTGCCGCGTCAGCTCACGCGCCGCGGGCACCGGCTCGTCTTTTCGACCGGAATCTTCGTCCTCACCGCGGTATCCGTCGTCTTGTTGCTGGTGACGAGGGCACGCGTCGACAGCCTCATCCCTCTCTACGCGATCGGTGTCTTCACCGGTTTCACGATGGCCGGCGCCGGAATGGTGAAGTATCACTTCAGTCACCGTGAGGAGCACTGGCAGCGGCGCTCGATCGTCAATGGAACGGCGGCGGTCCTGTCGTTCGTCGTCGATCTCATCTTCGCCGTCACGAAGTTCACCGAGGGTGCCTGGGTCGTCGTCGTCTTGTTGCCGCTCGGGGTGTTCGCCTTGATGAGGCTCCATCGCCAGTACGTCCGCGAGGACAAAGAGCTCGAGGCCGGCGCGGCGGCGGCGTGCGAGGAGCCCGTGCTCCGCCGGCACGTCGTCTTGGTGCTCGTCAATCGCGTCGACCTCGCCACTGCGAAGGCTGTTCAATACGCCCGCACGTTGTCACCTGACGAACTGCGTGCCGTTCATCTCGCCATTGACCCGCTCGAGGCGCAAAAGCTCGAGCGGGACTGGGGTCGGCTCGCTCTTTCCCGCCTCCCGCTCGACATCATCGAGTGCCCCGACCGCCGCCTCGCTCGCGCCGTCGCCGAGCTCGCCACCCAGCTCACCGCCTCTGGGAACACCGAGCTCACCATTCTTTTGCCGCGGCGCGGCTATGCGGCCGGTTGGAGTCGACTGCTGCACGATCGCAGCGCCGACCGCATCGCGGCTGCCGTCTCGGGCCTGCCGCACGTCAACGCGACGATCGTCCCCTTCCAGCTCTCGCGCCGCGGATCGGCGAGCCCGGCGAAAGCAGAAAAGCCGCTCTTGGTCGGGGCGCGGCGCGGTGAATCTGCAGAACGCGAAGAGGAAAAAGAAGACGAGTTCGCAGGGCGCGCCATCGGGACGGCACCGATCGGCGAGGCACGCTGGCGACAACGCGTCCGCGTCGCCGGTCGCATCCGCTCGGTGCGCGTCCCGACCGGAGGAGCGACGGCTGTCTTGGAGGCGACGCTCGTCGACGAGACGGGGGCGATCCTCCTCGTCTTCCAAGGACGCCGCCGGATCCCGGGCCTGCAACAAGGCGCCCGTCTCGTCGCCCGCGGCATGGTCGGCGCCTGGCAGGGCCAGCTCGCCATCTTGAACCCCGACTACGAGCTCATCGCCGGACCCGATTCGTAAGGGCACTCATCCGCGCGAAGAGCGCGCAGGTCGCGTCGTCGCTCAGACGCGAGCCCGTAGCCAGTCCGCCACCAGCTGTGACGAGCTCTCGGGGTCTTGGACGAAGGGATTGTGACCCCAACCTTCGGCGACGTAGACGTCGACGAGCCTGGATGCCGCCGCGAACCGTTCCCAGGCCGACCGTTTGATCGTTGCCAGTTCGGCGGGCTCGCCACAGGCGATGAGAAGTGTCGGCACGGCGATCTTTGCGGCGCGCTCTGCGATGTTCACGCGCCACGTCGCGACGAGGTGATCGACGAGGATCTCTTCTCGCACCGCCGAGCGGATCTCTGAGTCGACTTCCTCGTACTCGTCGCGCACGAAGGCTTCGACGGCCGCGGTGACATCGGTCCCGAGGACCTCGGCGAGCTCGCGATATGCCGTCTCCCAGTCGGCAAAGCTCGTCGCGTTCTGCTGCACGAATTGAGCCACTGTCTCTCGCTCGGCAACCGACGGCATTCCGAGCTCACCACGGGTCTTTGCATCGACGTACCCGCCGTCGACGAGCACGACCGCGCCGAGCCCTGGAGGCGGGTCGGTGGCGACTCCGACCGCCAAGTCGGCGCCGAGCGAATGGCCGACCATCGCTTGACAGCCGAGGGCGCCGATCAGGCCGACTGCTGCCGAGACCATCTGTTCGAACGTGCAGTTCTCGATCGCCGGAGAGCTTCCGGTTCCCGGGGGATCGGCCGCCACTGTGCGAGGAGCGAGCCGCTCGGCGACGAGTGAGAAGTATCCACCGGTCGCGCCAAGCCCCGGCCACAACAGCACCCCGGGCGACGACGGATCACCTCGCTCGTCGATCGAGACGCCGCCGACGAGGGACCTTGTCACCGGAGCCTCAATTGGCCCCTGAGGACCGGCGAAGTCTTAGCTCGCGCCACCACGTTCGGAACACGACGCGCGAAAAGCGATAGCCGTAAACGAGGTTGTGGCCCTTTTTCGAATGACCCGAGGCGCGGGCTCGCATCGTCACCGGGCGCTCTGTGTAACGCGCTCCGCGGAACAAAGCGCCGATCAAGAGTTCTGATGACTGGTACTGCGGCTCGTCGAGCGTCAAGCGAGCCGGCAGATCGGCGCGCATCGCTCGAATCGGGTTGGCGGTGTCCGACACCGGAGTACCGGTGAGGCGCGAGATGACGACGGAAAAGAAGCGGATGCCGACGTTGCGGACAGTGTCAGTCGACTCGGTCGCGCCGAGGGTGCGCGAACCCGAGACGAAATCGGCCTCCCCGTCGACCACCGGTTGAAGGACGTGGGCGAGGTCGTCAGGATCCGATTGCCCATCGGCGTCGGCAGTGACGATGTACTGCGCGCCACCGGAGAGCGCGGTGCGGTAGCCGATGCGAAGCGCCGCGCCCTGGCCGCGATTGACCGGGCAGACGAGGGCGAAGGCCCCGAGCTTGCGGACGATCGCCGAGGTGCCGTCGTCCTCGCCGTCGACGACGACGAGGACCGAGACGCCGAGTCCGCAAAGTGTCGTTGGGATCGATTCGACGACTGCCCCGATGTTGTCGCGCTCGTGGTAGGCGGCAATGACGACGACGACCGGCGCGAACTCCACGTGGCCGTGGAATGAAAGGAACTCTTCGAGCGCCGACTGGTCGACGAGTTCGTCGACCTGGCGGCGTTGGCGCTCGTCGCGCGGCGTCATCATGGCCGCGCGTCGTAGTTCGCCGAATGCAGGAACACGTCGAGAAGTTAGGCGGTTGACGAAGAAGCGGCACCGGCGAGCATGCGTGCGGCCGGGACCAAGCGGTCTTCAGCCGCCGGCGGCTCGCCCGAAGGGGGCCGGCCGAGCGCGACCGAGGCGGCGGTCCAAACGGCGCGCAGCAGGTCGCGCAGCTCCGGCGGGGGAGGGAAGTACTCCTGTTCTTCGACGGCGCGAACGACTTCGACGCCGCCGCGCGGCTCGAGGCGCGAGATCACTTCGTCGACCAGCCACTCGGGAGCCGACGCGCCGGCAGTCACTCCGACGACTCCCGCCAGGTCCGAGGGGAGCTCGTCTGCCGAGTTGACCCGGATGACGCGCCCGCATCCCGCCGTCGAGGCGACGCGGGTCAATGAAACGGTGTTGGACGAGTTCTCTGAGCCGATGACGACCACGGCGTCGCATCTCGGGGCGATGGCGCGCAGCGCCGCCTGGCGGTTCGTCGTCGCGTAGCAAAGATCTGAGCGACCAGGCATCCAAACCTGTGGGAAGCGCTCCTTTGTGCGCTCGGCGATCCCTGTCCACTCGTCGTGGGGAAGAGTCGTCTGGGCTAACAAGGCGACCGGCCCCTCGACTGCTTCGAGGGCGTCGACGTCGGGCTCGCTTTCGACCAGCCGCACGGCCGAGGGGGCGACTGCCATCGTGCCGATCGCCTCTTCGTGGCCGGCGTGGCCGACGTAAACGACGGTGTACCCCTTGGCGGCGCGCACCTTGAGCTCGTGGTGGACCTTGGTGACGAGCGGGCAGACCGCGTTGACCGCAGGACGGCCACGCGCCTCGGCCGCCCGTTCCACCTCCGGCGCCGAACCGTGGGCGGAGAGCATCACCGGGGCGCCTTGTGGGACCTCGGAGAGGTCGTCGACGAAGATGACGCCCTGTCGGGAGAATTCCTCAACGACGAGGCGGTTGTGGACGATCTCGTGGTAGCAGTAGATGGGCGGCTCGAAGATCCGCACCATCCAGGCGAGCGCCTTGATCGCCATCTCGACGCCGGCGCAAAAGCCGCGCGGCTCGGCGAGCACCACTTTTTCCACGTCCACGCAGTTCAGGCTAATGGGGGTGGACGGTACGCTTGATCCATGTCGTTTCCGCAGGTCGTGGCTGTCGCGTCCGGATCGCCTGCGGAGGCAGCAGGAGTCCTCGTCGGCGACGAGATCCGATCGATGAACGGCGCCATGCCACGCGATGTCATCGAGTACCAGGTGGTCGCTGACGAAGCGGCATTGTTGCTCGAGCTCAACAGGGGCGGTTTGTCACTCGACGTCGCGGTCGACAAGTTCGAAGGCGAACCGCTCGGGATCGAGGTCTCGTCTCCACTCTTCGACCGCGTGCGCACGTGCGACAACCACTGCGCCTTTTGCTTCATCTACCAGCTTCCCAAAGGCATGAGAAAGAGCCTCTACGTAAAAGACGACGACTTCCGCCTCTCGTTCCTCTACGGCAACTTCACGACCCTCACCCGGTTCACCGAACTCGATTTCGCACGAGTCGTCGACGAGCGCCTTTCGCCGCTGTACGTCTCCATCCACGCCACCGATCCCGAGATTCGAACGGCGATGCTCCGCAATGGGCGGGGGGCGACGAGCCTTCGCTGGCTGGGCCTCATGTTGGAGCACGGCATCGAGGTGCACGGTCAAGTGGTCCTTTGCCCAGGGTTGAACGACGGCCGGGTGCTCGACGACACCTTGGCCGGTGTGCTCGAGCGTTTCTCAGCGCTCTCGTCTTTGGGCGTCGTTCCTTTGGGCGTCAGCCGTTACTCGAAAGAAGAGACGATGCGCCCGCACACGGCGGCCGAGGCGCGCTCGGTGATCGACTCCGTTTCGAGGTGGCAGGAGCGATTTCTTTTCCTCCTCGGGCGCCGTCTCGTCTTTGCGGCCGACGAGTTCTACGTCTTCGGCGGGCGCCCGCTTCCTCAGGCGATCGAGTACGACGGGTTTCCCCAGCTCGAAAACGGGATCGGGATGGCGCGCGCCTTTGTCGACTCCTTTCTCGGCGGAAAGGACAAGGCGAGGACGCGTCACGGCGGGTTCTTTGCCTCCGTCGACGGCGCACCGGCGTTCGGCTACAGAGCGCCGAGGACGGCATCGGTAGCGGTCAGCCCGCCCGCCGGGTCACGAGGACGGCCGACGATCCTCACCGGCTCGTACGGCCAGGCGGTGATAGGCCCGTTGCTCATCGAGGCGGGGTTCGACGACGTCGACGTCATCTCCGTCGAGAACCGATTCTTCGGCGGCAACATCGCGGTCGCCGGTCTTCTCACGTTCGACGACGTCTCGCGAGCCCTCGCCGACCTCGACGACGACCGTCGCTTTTTGCTCCCCGACGTCTGTCTTTCGAGCGGACGGTTCTTGGACGGCCGACTCGTCGAAGAGCTCCCACGTCCGGTCGAGGTGATCCAGGCTGATGGGGCGTCGTTGCGACGGGCGCTTTGCCGGGTCAACCGGCCGATCCGGGCGTTCGCCGGCGACGCGACGTGATGACCGCGGTGACCGGCGAAAGAGGGCCAAACGTTCGCGTCGGCACGCCGGCTGTCGCCGTCGTCGGTCGACCGAACGTCGGAAAGTCGACGCTTGTCAACCGGATCGTCGGCCGGCGTGTCGCCATCGTCGAGGAACGGCCCGGCGTCACGCGCGACCGGATCGAGCTTCGGACCTCTTGGGCGGGGTCCGACTTCGTTCTCGTCGATACGGGTGGCGTCGTCGAGCGCGGCGACGAGTTAGACACCGCGGTGACAGAACAGGCGCAGCGTGCGATCGCCCGCGCGGACCTCGTCTTGTTAGTCGTCGACGCCTCGGTAGGCGTGACGGACGAAGATGAGGCCGTTGCCGGTGTGATCAGACGCGCCAAGACGCCGACGATCGTCGTCGCCAACAAGGTCGACTCGAAAAACGACGAGCTCGGGATCTGGGACCTCGCGAGGCTCGGACTCGGCGAGCCTGCCGGCGTTTCCGCCTTGCACGGTCGGGGAGTCGGCGATCTCCTCGACCGGGTCGTCGCCGGCCTCGAGGATCTCTCGTTGGACGAGGACCGAGCGGTGGCGATCGACGAGCCGGACGTCTCCGCTTCGGTCGCCGTCGTCGGAAGGCCCAACGTCGGAAAGTCGACGCTTTTCAACCGGCTTGTCGGCGAGGAGCGCTCGATCGTCCACGACGTCGCCGGAACGACGAGAGACACGATCGACACGATCGTCGATACCGATGTCGGTCGCATCCGCTTCGTCGACACGGCGGGAGTCCGGCGCAAGTCACAGATCGATGAGTCGACCGAGTACTACTCGTTCGTCCGTTCGCTCGCCGCCATCGACAGAAGCGACGTCGCCTTGTTGGTGCTCGACGCGACCGAACCGGTCAGCCAGCAAGACCAGCGCCTCGCCGAGCGCGTCGATGCGGCGGGAAGCCCGATCGTCGTCGTCTTGAACAAGTGGGATCTGTGTTCGACCGAGCGCCGACTCGAAGTCGCAAGAGAAGTCGAAGACCGGCTCTCGTTCATCGCCTGGGCGCCGGTGCTGCGCGTCTCGGCGAAGACGGGGCTCGGCGCCAACCGTGTCTTTCCGGCATTGCGATCGGCGATCGACGCCTACCACCGCCGCATCTCGACTGCCGAGCTCAACTCCGCCATCCGCGCCATCCAGACCGCGCACGCAGCCCCCGGGGCGCGCATTCTCTACGCCGTGCAAGGTGCGATCGACCCACCGACGATCACGTTGTTCGTCAACCACCGTCTTGCACCGAGCTACCTGCGCTACATCGAGCGATCACTTCGCGAACGCTTCGAGCTCGGACCGACGGCGCTCAAACTGCGCGTCCGCCTACGCGGGTCGTGAGCTGATGGCGGTTCCCGAGCACGACCTCGACGGCCCCTCGAGCGAGGCTCGCTGTGGCGACTGCGGTCGGGTGATCACCGCCGAGGATCAATTGGCAAACGACGGGCGCTGTCCTTCATGCGGGGGAGTGGGGAGCGAGGATTTCGATGTCGAAGATCCCGACGCTCCGCCGCAGGCGCCCTGGCACTTCAAGCTCCTCCTCGTCGGCACCGCCGGTTACCTCGTCTACCGGTTGATCTGGTTCATCTTCTGGCTGACTGGGCATGGCTGGAACGGCTAGGAAAAAAGGCGCCTTTTAGGCGGTCGCCCTCGCGTCGAAAGACATTTCGTAGCCCCGTTCGACGGCGAGCTTCGCCTCGGCGGCGGGCATCGGATGGGCGAACAGGAAGCCCTGCGCCAAGCGGCAGCGATGCAGACGCAGCCAGTCGACGGCGAATTCGTCGTCCACGCCCTCTGCAACGACCGTCGCGTCGAGCGCACGGCCCATCTCGATCACCGCCGCGACGATGCTGCGGGCCGACTCGTCGATGGCGAGCGCCTTGGTGAAGGTGCGGTCCACTTTCAGCTCGTCGATGGCGAAGTGGCGGATCCGCCCGAGCGACGAATAACCGGTCCCGAAGTCATCGATTGAAAGGCGCACCCCGAGATTGTGCAGCTCGGACAGGATGCGAGTCGCTTCCTCGGCGTTGCCTTCGAGGCTCGACTCGACGAGCTCGACAGTCAGTCGCTCGGGCGCGAGACAGGACGCGCTGAGTGAGCGACAGACGATATCGACGAGGTCGTCCTTGTGGAACTGGACCGGCGAGATGTTGATCGAGACTCCGATCGGCGCGTGGCCGCTGCGTATCTTCCACTTGCCGATCTCTTCACAGGCGGTCTCGATGACCCAGCGGCCGATCGGGACGATCAAGCCGGACTCCTGGGCGACGCCGATGAACTCCTCGGGGAGAAGAAGGCCACGCTCGGGATGATTCCAACGCAAGAGGGCCTCGACGCCGACGAAGCGCCCGGTCTCGAGGTCGGCGATCGGCTGGTAGTGAAGTACGAGCTCGTCGCGGCGCAGCGCCTCGCGAAGGCCCGCTTCCGCACTCGTTCGTTGCTGTGCCCTCGTTCGAAGCTCCTTGTCGTAGGCGACCCAGTGCCCCCCACCGCTCTCTTTTGCCCGCATGAGGGCGAGCTGCGCGTCGCGGACGAGCCTTTCTGCTTTCTCCTTCGGCCGTCCGAGTGCGACCCCGACGCTCGCCGTCAGGTACATCGGCTTCTTGGCGAAGTTGAACGGCGCATCGAACGCGGCTACGAGCTCCTCGGCGAGCGCGACGATTTCGAGTGGGTCGCCGATGCCGCCGCGAACGATGACGAAGTTGTCGCCTTCGAGCCGCCCGATGGTGTCGGAGGTTCGAGTGCGCTCGACGAGTCGCCGTTTCACCTCAATCAGCGCGTCGTCGCCGATATCGTTGCCGAACTCGTCGTTCACCCGGACGAAGTGGTCGAGGTCGATCATCGCCACGCCGACGTGCTCGTCCCTGTTTCTCGCCAAGTCGATCTCGTGTTCGACGAGCCCGATGACGAGATCCCACTTCGGGAGCGAGGTGAGCGGGTCGTAAAGGCTCACATAGCGGAGTTGATCCTCGAGCTCGTGCGCGACCGATTCGTCGAGGAACTGGCCGACGACGTTGATGAGGTTGCCCTCGTCGTCGCGCAGCGCCGCCAGCCGCAGCCGTCCCGGAATGTAGGTCCCGTCGGCGCGCAAGTAGCGCTTGGAGAACTCGGCCGAATCACATTTGCCGGCACGGAGTTCGTTGAAGATCTCTTCGTCACGAGCGAGATCCTCGGGATGAGTCACCTCTTCGATCGTGCGACCGAGGTATTCCTCGCGCCTGTAGCCGAGCAGCCGGAGCATTGTGTCGTTGACGACGACGATGCGGCCGTCGGGATCGACGCTCTGCGCGCCGATCGGGCTCTCCTCGAAAAGCTGCTCGGCGAATTGTTGGGTGCGCCGGGCCTGCTCCAGTCGTTGATGTTGTTCGGTGACGTCCTCGACGAGGGCAAAAAAACGAGTCGGCTCTCCGTCGGCCATGGAGACGAATTCGCCGACCGCCCGCAACCACCTTTCTGAGCCGTCCGGCCGGATGATCCGGAACTCGTACGTGACGCTCGCCCCGGTCGAGAACGCCTCTTGTATCACCCGATGCGCGTCGGCGCGGTCATCTGGATGGATGTTCTCGAGAATCCTGCCGGGCAGAATCTGCTCGTCCTCACCGAAGCCGAAAAGGGCGCGCGCCTGGCGGTCGAGCCAGTATTCGCGCTCCGAGGTGGCCTCGATCGACCAGGTCCCGATCCCAGCCAGCGCTTCTATGTTGGGCGCGGACGAGAACCAGCGGAAGCCACCCTCCGTTCTCCTGGGCCCTGAAGAGGGGGCAAAACTGCAGGCAGCACCCAAGATGTGACCGTCCTCGTCGGGCACCGGATCGAGGCGAATCGAATGCTCGGCGAGGGAGTCGCCCGGATTCCGGTCCGACGAATTGACGAGTACGACCGACCTGCCAAGGGCCACTTCAGATAGCAGTGCCGCGAAGTCATCGCGGACCGACTCGGGAAGCAATCCGCCGAGCGCCCGGCCGATTGCGTTGGCCTTTTTGACGGCGAAGATTCGAGTCGCCTCCTCGCTCCAAGTAAGGATGCTTCCTTCGAGGTCACAGACGAGCGTCGGCGCCTTTTCGTCCTTCGCCTGCCGCCTGGGGATGGCCGCCGGCTCTTTGGGGGCAACCTTGTGGACTCGTACGGCGATGCCGATGACACGTTGTTCTTGATCCCGGATCGGAATCGCCTCTGAGATCGTCTCCACCTGCTCTCCACAACGCGTGCGGGAGAAGTGACCGAATCGAGCGACCGCATGGCCCGAGGCGATGATCCGCAGCATCTCGGCGAGGTCTTTCCAGTGATCCGGGAGAACGAGCAGTTCGATGTTCTTGCCACTTACTTCTGGATCGTCGTATCCGAAGACCTCCGTCGCGCTGTCATTCCACGTCGCGATCTCGGCGACGGTGACCCCTTTTGGCCCGCGCTTGTTCTGAGGCCTCAACAACGCGACGAAGGCGGCGCCGAAGTGCTCGGATGGCTTGCGGGTGTTGCGTCGTCGGAACGTGAGCGACGAACCGAGAAATTCCCCTCGTTCGTCGACGATCGGCGTCGCGAGGGCATCAGTTCGAAGACGACGCCCGGTTCCCGTCTTCATTGTGAGTGCCAGCTCCAAGGCCTTGCCTGTGCTGACGAGTTCGTTGAGCGCCTCGCCGATCACCTCGCGGCTCTCTCGAACGAAGAGTTCGCCGCTCGACTTGCCGAAGAGGTCTTTTCCACTGCGTTCAATGAGCTCTTGAGCGAGCCCGTTGGTCGCGCGGACGGTGCCGTCAGGCGAAAGGAGAATCGCCGGGCGCGTGGCAGCGCTGATGACGCTCTCGAACTGCGCCAACGTCAGCTTTGCCATTTGTGGCCGCCACCTGCCCTTGCCCACTCGACGCACCTCGGAATCCCTGTAGATGTCTACGGTCAGGAGCCGAGGCGGCCTTAGGCCAGTCCGTTTTAGCTGGTCAGGGCACTCCTGCCGCAGTGTCGCCCATGGCGTTCGTCACTCTCCGTGGTGAAGACGCGGCTCACCTTGCGGCGAAAGAGAAGGAGGTGTTTCTTGTGATGAAATTTGGCCTTGTCGTATCGAACGTATGTACGGCGTATCCGGTTGAGTGCACTACCCCCAGATGTAGCGGTCGAGTCCGGAGGTGACGATCTCGCTCACCGGCACGGGATCGGTGACGACCGCCTGCTCGAGCAGTCGCCGGAACA
>Ga0070733_10002655_pt1 | contig 12530 bp, 12 predicted proteins | sample Coa_R1_9_FD_66450 | JGI IMG/M metagenome (GOLD analysis project Ga0070733, IMG submission 66450) | Surface soil microbial communities from Centralia Pennsylvania, which are recovering from an underground coalmine fire - Coalmine... | ecosystem: Environmental > Terrestrial > Soil > Unclassified ... | reverse complement strand
CAGTGCCGGTTTTCTTCCTTATTTGCCCCGATGTGGCTTCAAGTTTTTCTTTATTTCTGCCATGGATTAAAATAGTTGCATCATGGAACCTGCTTGCGAGTTCTGTCGCCGCCAGTTTCCCAATACCTTCCGTGGCGCCTGTAATAAGTATCGTTTTCATGTTCTTAGATAAAGGACAAAGCTAATTATCATTCCGGATATGTAACCGTTATAACGAAAGCGAATTGTTATCGAATATTTATATTAAAAAATATTTGGGTAACTTAAAAGTTACTTATATATTTGAGTAACTTATTAGTTACCTATACCAAATCTTAAATAAAAAAAAATGAAAAAGATTATCCCAACTGATTATCATGCAGAAATTGAAGTTCACGGTTCAGTACATAATGCATTTGATGCCATCTGCCAGGTGCCGGCCTGGTGGACCGAAAACACAGAGGGTAATTCAGTAAATCTGAACGATGAATTTACCGTGCGTTTTGGAGAAACATTTTCTAGGTTTAAGATCATCGAATCTATCCCTGCGCAAAAACTGGTCTGGCATGTGCTTGACTGTAATTTGCACTGGATGAACGACAAAAAAGAATGGAAAGACACGAAAATTCTGTGGCAAGTCTCAGGTTCAGAAAAGTCCAGCAGGATCAGCATGACACATATTGGCCTTCATGCCGGAATTGAATGCTTTGAGGATTGTACCAAGGGGTGGAACCATTATGTTACCGTGAGTCTGTTCAGACTGATTGAACAGGGAAGGGGCGAGCCTGACCATAGAGAATATTCAGCATTGGAAAGACAATAATTAATAAAAATTCATATCATGACGAAAATGATAAAGTACAATTGGTTCTTTGAACAGTCTCCCGAGATGGTCTGGAAATATCTTACGACTTCTGAGTTGATGGCTCAATGGCTCATGAATAATGATTTTGAGTTGGCGCCGGGTCGTGAATTCATGTTTAAGTCGAATCCACAGCCGTCTATGGATTTTGATGGTAATGTTTATTGCAGGATCCTGGATATAGATCCGTTAAAAAAGCTTGTTTATTCCTGGAAAATCATGCAGGGGCAAGGAAAATTGATGCTTGATTCCATAGTGACATGGTTTTTAATACCCAAGAAAGGGGGTACTGAACTCATATTGGAACATACCGGCCTGGACGAGTGGAAAAACGAAATGTTATTGCAGGCAATGAACAAGGGCTGGGATCAAAACGTCAGGTTGAAAATGGGCAATTTATTCAACACAAAATAGCACAATGAAACAACAGGCAATTGATCCTTTTCAGGCCGTGGGTGATCCGAACAGAAGACAAATGCTGAAACTGCTATCGAAAGAGAGTCTGACCATAAATGCACTGGCTGAAAATTTTGATATGACCCGTCCCGCCGTATCCAAGCATATTAAAATACTCTATTCCGCGGGATTCATCAGTATCGAGGACATCGGCCGTGAAAGGCACTGTATACTGAAGCAAAGCGGATTTAAGCAAATACAGCAATGGATAGACTACTTCGATCAGTTCTGGGCGGTTAAACTGAAGAAATTGGAAGATATTTTAAACGAAAAGGCAAAAAATATAAAATGAATCAGAGACGGCATCTACATCAAACTGATTACCACAATACAGGCATCTGATATCTTTTTGTGCATGTGTTCTGTTAAAAAGAGGCAGGAGGTTTTTATTGACGAAGCTGACATTCGCAGTCTGGCACCGGTATTGCCCCATATTAAAAAACTAAGGTTATGAAAAAGATATTCATACCGACGATGATCACGGTGCTGTTGTTAATATCGCTATGCCGGGCACAGAATCCGGGTTTACAAAATATACTTAGCAGAAATATGAATGAATATGGACAGAATTTTTATCGGAACGTCTCCGTATTCCAGTTGGATTCCAATGAAAAATACAAAAACGTCAGGGACGGGTTTGTTATACAGGATGGACAGTTAAAACATGTCGTAAACGGAAATTTATATCGACAGGAAAGCCCGGTAATTTTAAAAAATGGTACAATAGTAATGACCGATGGACTCATAAATATGACAAATGGAAGTACACCATTATTAAGAAAAAATGATTTTATTGATTTGGATGGGAATATCAGACCGTTACAGAAACAGACGAATTATTATTAGAATCAATTATTATTTCCTCGTAAATTCAGATATTATTATGAAATCATTTTTTTTACTGTGCATATGTTCCGGCCTGTTGAATGTTAATCTTTCCTTGGCCCAGGCTACTTCGGGTTATAAACTTCCTGATAATTTTCAGTTTGACTATGGAGTGACACAGACGGTCCACCATGCAAAAAAAATCCCCGATAGCTCTGTCATGCATTTTTATTACACAAAATCCGGCGATTATGCGGGGGCGGAGATCAGCAAAGGGATCAACAACAGGGGAAACTTATTCATCGTACTCACCCGGGAAGGGAATACCGTCATCTTTGATGATCGTAATAAAACGGTAACAGTAATCAGCATTCGGAAACTGGCATCAGATCTTGCCGGACTAACCAAGTGGATCAGAATGGATAGCGTAATGGCAAATATTCGGAGGAAAGGGGAGGGTAAAGAAATAAAAACTGTAAAAACGGGAAATCATAAACAGTTGGGTGATTATACTGTAGAAGAATATCAGGTAACAGATAGCAGGGGTCATAAAGGATCTGTCTGGTACTCAAATGTGGATTTCGACACGCAGGGGGATTATATCAAAGAAGCAATAGGGGGTAACTTTGTAAAAATGCTGGGAAGCAATATGGCATCGCATCCATTGTTACAAACGCTGACTCAACCCAGGGTGCTCGTAACCGAAATAGAATTCAGTGATTCGACAGGCTCCCGCAGGATGGAAATGCAAACCCAGAGCATTGAAAGGCTTACAAAAACTATTTCAACAGGCGGTTATTCTCTGAACGACTATAGCAACATGACGCTTCCGGAAATATTTCAGGCAGAGATGAAAAAAAGAAACCGTTGATCTCTCCATGGCCGTTGTTAAGAATATAAAAAAAGATGAGCCATCTTCCTCAGCCAATCGCCCGATGGACCAGGAGAAAGGACCTTCTGGAAAAAAAATGAGAGTCTGATATTCAAAATATATTATGTTCTTATAATCTTTATTTTGTTTCAAGCAATTTAAAAAATTGATCGAGTTGTGGTAATATGACAATCCGTGTGCGGCGGTTCATAGCTCTTCCTTCATTGGTGTCGTTTGTGGTGACGGGTTGATATTCACTGCGGCCGGCAGCCGTAATATGAAAAGGCGGAAGTCCGTATTCATTCTGAAGTATACGAACAACAGCCGTTGCACGCTTTACACTAAGATCCCAGTTATCAAGCAGAGGCGGTCTTTTATACGGAATATTATCTGTATGTCCTTCTACCATGAATTCCAGATCAGGCTGGTTTTTCAGCACTGTGGCCACTTTGCCGAGCACTTCCTTGGCTCTTGGTGTAATATCATAGCTTCCGCTTTTAAATAATAACTTGTCGGATATATCAATAAACACAACGCCTTTATCCACTTTGATATTGATATCTTCATCAGCCATATTACCAATGGCTCCTTTCAAATTTATAACAAGTGCCATATTCAGGGAATCCTTTCTCTGCATTTCTCTTTGCAGGTCCATAATGTACGTGTCCTTTGCTCCTATATTCTCAAGAGACTTTTTTATACTTTCTGCCTGTGTGCTGGTGATCACTGAAAGATCCTGCAGCTGCCTGATAGCCTGGTTATTATTTTGTTTCAAAATGGCATTTTGTTCCTGCAGGAATGCAATCCGTTTGTCTTTAGCATTCGCGGAATCCTTACAGGTATTCAGATCACCCAGCAGATTTGAATTGACGCCCAGCAGTGAATCACGTGTCGACCGGGCCTGGGCTTGTGCGCGTTCAAATTTTTTGTTGCTTACGCAGGAAAAAAGAATCGTTGAAAAAAGTAATGAAATAACTATTCGCAGGAAGTTCATGGTTGATAATTTATGCGAAATTAATTTTTTTTAGATAAAACAAAGCCTTCGAAATCAAATGGTGACAGTTCAGAACGTATTACATCAATGGCATGGTGAATCGCTATTTTTTGTGCGGTTGACGACGGTTTCCGTATGAAGGAGATGGTAATATTTTAAAGAAGGTAAGGTTCGCCTGGAAAATATTTCCGATACGAAAATCCTAACTCTGCCCAGTACTTTTTCCATTCGAATGGATTCTGTATGATAGTTATTTATTTCGAAAATACCAGGATCTGAAAGGTGCCGGGGATCACAGGCGGCCTTTGACCCGCAATTTCTTTCCCGAATTCGGCCGCCGGCAGAAATACTTCATGCGTTGACGGATCATTTGCAATCGTTCTCGCTGATTTTTTTGTTTTAATATTATCAATGATTTTGCAGTGCCCGCGGGCATCTTCTTCCGCAACGGACAGCATACCTGTTCCGCAGGAGGCAAAGACATATTTATAAGTTTCATCAAAAGCCACTCCGTCGCATCCATCAGCGATCGGCAGACGGTTTACAATATCGCCGTTGGTGTAGTCTACTACAAGCAACTGTTTATCACAGCCGGCAAATAATCTTTTTGTTTTTAAATCAATGGCCAGACCGGTTGGGCCCTCGGCGGGAGCAAGGTTCCAGGTATCCAGCACTTTGCCTGCGGTGATATCCACCGCACTGATTGAATTCTTATCTTCAATATTTACAAAAATTTTACCTGCTTCATCACTGACAGCCGTTTCGGGCTTTCCGGAAAGGGCAATTGTTGAAACAACCGTATCGGACTGTGGATCCACGATACTCAGATTATTGCTGCGGCCGTTGCATGTTATGATTTTTTTTGAAAAAGGCTCATACATGATTGCATCCGGATTCTGACCAGCGGGTATTTGTTTTAGGATGGCATATGTTTTCAAATCGAATACTGTTATGGAATTTAATCTGCCACAGCTCACATATCCTTTGCCGAGAGCAGGAATGAATGCGATGCCATGAACTCCGGTGGTACCGGGTATATATCCAAGTGAATCGCCGTTGGAAGCATCGAGAATATTCACTTGTGTAGCATGGGAGACAAACAACTTATGATCGTACACGGCGATATAGTCCCATCCGCCGCCGCTGGCAATTTTAAAAGTTTTGGAGAGCTTGTACCCGCTTGAATTTTGAGCATACCCCGTGGCGTAATGACTGAAAAAAATGATTGTTACTATAAGCCTGCTCAAGCATTTCATGGTTTTCGTTTTGGTAAAAGTAAAAGCTAAATCTGTGGCAATTCTGTAGTTCCAGCAGAATGATTTCTGAATAATATACGCAGCATGGCCGGTAAAATGATCAGCAGGATCGGCAGGGCAAAAATGAATCCACCGATCACTGCAATAGCAAGTGGCTGATGAAGTTGCGCGCCGGTTCCGATGCCGAATGCCAACGGCGACAATGCAATGATGGCGCCGATTGCCGTCATTAATTTGGGTCTGAGTCTCGTGGATATGGCATACACCACAGAGTCATCCACCGATCTCTCTTTTAATGAATCCCGGAATTGCAAAAAAGTAAAAATGGCATTTTCCCCAATGATGCCCACTATCATGATTAAACCGGTATAACTGCCGACATTTAATGGTGTATCGGTTAAATACAAGGCCAGATAACTACCGGAAATTCCCAGCACTGCGAGCAGAATAATTAAAAAGGCGACTCTGAAGTCTTTAAATAAAAAAAGAATGACGGCAAATACAAGTAAACTGGATGCCAGCAGGATAAACAACAGCTCTCTGAACGACTGTTGTTGCTCGGCATATGCTCCTCCGTATTCGATATGATATCCCTGTGGCAACGATATACCCGCGGCGATTTTTTGTTTTAGTTCGGTCATCGTACTTCCCAGATCACGGTTTTCAAGTCTTGAGGTTACCTCGCCCATGGCCTGCAGATTTTCTCTCTTTATCTCTGCGTCTCCTTCATGTACCTGAATGGTAGCCAGCTCACTGATCGCTTTTAGTTTTCCGGATGGTAGAAAAATCTGTAACCGGTTCAGCTGGTCAACAGAATGATTTTTATATCCTGAGTCGATGATCCGGATGGAAGGTGTTTGCTCTTTTTCAAAAATAGTACCCACCACATTTCCTTCCTGATTGGTCTGAATCTGGTATTGAAGGGATGCGGGAGTAATACCGTATTGTGATAGTCTGTCAAATTTGGGAATTACATTTACCGAGGGTCCCGCAATCACCACGCCGTTAAAAACATCAGCGGTACCTGGCACTTTGTTAATGATTTCAGCAACCTGTGTGGAAAGACTATTCAGGGTACCGGCATCGTTTCCGAAAATCTTAATGGCAATAGGCTGAACAGAAGTCATCAGGTCACCGAGCATATCTCCGATCACCTGACCAAAATCAATGCGAAGAGCTGGCTGCGTAGCTTCGATTTGTTTCCGGATATCAGCAATCACTTCATCAGTTGTACGGCTGCGGTCTTTTTTAAGCTGAATCAGATAATCGCCCGTGTTCGGTTCTGTAATAAAAAATCCCATTTGCGTTCCGGTCCTTCTTGAATATCCGGAAACTTCAGGAACCTGAACGATCAGTTTCTCTGCCTGCCGCAGCATCCTGTCCGTTTCATCGAGCGAGGTTCCTGGTGGTGAAGTATAATCCAGCACAATACTTCCCTCATCCATTTCCGGAAGAAATCCCGTTTTTAACTTGGGAAGGACAATCACAATTGTCAAAATCATACCGGCAATAAGTAGGAGTGCCACCAGCGGTTTGTGGATCAGTACCGCAATCCATCGCTGATTCCTTACATGTACCGGAGCCGGCATCGTTTTACTTTTTCTTCTTTTTCGTGAAAGGAGCAAATAAATAACTGGCAAACCGATCCAGGTAACGAAGAAGGAACAGATCAGCGTGATGATCATCGTATTGGTCAGTACTTTAAAATAACTACCGGCGACTCCGCTCATCCATTCAAAAGGAATGAAGATCACAATGGTACTGATGGATGATCCGACCATGGCCGGAAATAAATACCGAATGGCTTTATGGATCAAACTGCCAGAGGATTCGTCGGGATGTTCTTCATGCGTTCTTTGTATTTGCTCTACAACAACAATGGCATCGTCGATAATAAGTCCGATGGATGCGGCGATAGCACCCAGCGTCATGATATTCATCGTGTAACCGATGTTGAACAAACAGATCAGCGTAAGACATATCGTGGTGGGAATCGTGAATAAAATAGTCGCGCTGGCTTTTGCGGACCGCAGAAAAAGGATTGAGACTACAATGGCCAGAATCAATCCGATCCATACGCTTTCTGTTACACTTTTCACAGCCTGATGTACAAAATCGGCCTGTACATAATAGGGTTTCAAAACAACACCTGCCGGCAGAATTTTCTGAAGTTCCGAGACCTTAGATGCCATTTGATCCGATAGATCTATCAGATTCGTGTTCGGTTGCTTGATGATCGCAACCAGGATGCTTTCACGGCCATTCGCATTGATCTTGGTATATTCAATGGCCTCCTTGACGGAAACTTCAGCAAAATCCTTCAGTTGGATGATACGTTTGCCATTGTTGCTGATCACAACCGATTGCAATTGATCGATCGAATGTACCGTGGCATCTGTAACCGATAAATAAAGCATATGGTAATCCGACAGGTATCCATTCGATTTTATAAAATTGGTTTGAGCTAACGCGGTCGTTACTACATCCGGTGTAATACCAAGCGTGCCCATCTTGGAAACATTTAGACGGATCCAGTACTCTTTCGTTTTACCGCCGGATATTCTGACTTCCGATACACCGGCTACCTGTGATAAAAAAGGTTTGACGGTAAACAAAGCGAGCATTTTCATGTCGATCGGAGACCTCTGAGTAGATGATTCAAGTGAGTAACCGATGACCTGTAAAATGGATGGGTTCATCTTTTCAACAGTAACCTGTACTCCGGTTGGAAGGGAATTATTGATTTCCGAAATTTTTGATTCTATCCTTTGTTTTGCCAGATCAATATTCGTATTCCAGTCCATAAAAGCCGAAATCTCACAAGTGCCCCTGCTGGTCGTACTGCGGATACTTAATAGATCAGGCACTTGTTTGATCGCGTTTTCAAGTGGCTTCGTAACGGTTACCATCATTTTGTCCACGGGCTGAAGACCGGCATCTGCAATGATTTTAATTTTTGGAAAAGTGATTTCCGGAAACAGCGAGGTCTTAAACTGCGTGAACACGAAAATCCCGCCAAGCAGGATGATAAGTAGACAGGCGGTAATTGGATTTTTGTATAAGACGAAATAATTTTTCATGTTATGGTTATTTCACGATACTGACTTTAGCTGTATCTGCCAGACCATAATTTCCTGAAACCAGAATCCGGTCCGATCTTTTAAATACAGGGTCAAGAATTTCAATCCGGTCCGGGAATTCCATCCCTTTTTCTACCGGTACTTTAACTGCCGTCGTGGAATCGATCAGTTTCATCACCCAGAAACTGGTTTGTGCATCGTTCGACAATACAGCCGGACGTGCAACGGTTTGTGTTTGTTTCTTTGAATTGCGCAGAATATGCACTTTTGCGATCAGGTTTTGGGGTATCGGGTGGGCCGGATTCACACGTATCGTTACACTTTGTGTTTGTGTTAACGAGTCCACATTGGGTAAAACGGTTTCTATGGTTCCGGTTAACCTCGTACCATCCGGCAGGCTGAGAAATACTGTCTTATTCGACAAAACAATATTCCGGTCTTCATAAGGCATATTCAATATAAAAACAAAGCTGTTCTGGTCGCTGATAACTGCCAGTTGTTCACCATCCTGGACATAGTCGCCGGGCTGGTGATTCAGTTGCGTAATATATCCATGGCCTTTCGCCTGAATCGTAATCAATCCTGAGAATTTAAATGATGAATCAAGGTTGCTGATGGTTTCTCCAATGGCTGCAGACTCTTTTGTTTCCAGCGTGAAAAGTGTTTTCCCGTTATTTACAAAATCACCTGGTTTTATCTGCACAGATTTTATATAACCGGCTGCGATGGACTTTACATAGCTGTTTTGAAGATAAGTTGAACTCGCATTGAGCTCAAGAGAGTCCGATATGGGTCCATATTTTACGGAGTCAATAGAAACAGGTGTAACCGCAACGGTTGTTTCTTCCGGTTCCGGTTTTTCAGCGGGATGGCAACTCAAAAACAGAACGCAAATACTAACGGTATAAAATATATATTTTTTCATAAGGCTTGCCAGTAATTGATTTGGTTAATGATCTGCATACGATTGACGTAGTTCTGGTTTAAAAGATTACGTGCATTTAAAAAAGTATTGATTGTGAGGATCAGATCCGTGATTCTGACTTCGCCCGTCTCCAGCAGTTTCTTGTTCACGTCTATCAGCGTGCGCGAATATTTTATTTGTCCGTTGATATCGTTTATCAATGATTCGGTGGAGTTGAGTTGCTGGGAAAGCTGCGCAATCTGCTGGTTATACTGACGCAGGAAATAATCCCTGTAATGCTGGCGGGTATCCTCTGCGATATTTATTTTCTGGTATTTCATTTTCCTTTGCTTGCCATCATAAATCGGCACAGAGAAGTTCAATCCGGCACTCAGTCCGAAATTTTTATAGGGTTGATACTGAAGTGAAGAATTGAAACCGGCATCCGCATACACATTGATTTTCGGTTTATATGTATAAAAAATATTCCTCTGTTGATTGGCCAGGTTTAGACTGTCCAGTGTGTATTGCCTGTAAAAAGGGGAATTAAAGATATCGGGCATATTGCCCATATGCAGATCAGGCGCTTCAAGTTCAACCAGACTGGTATCCACAATACCTGACATATAGTTCAATGTGGCACAATCATTACGAAACTGAATTTCTGATTGACGAACCAGTAGTAACTGCTGCTGAAATGATACATAAAATGTTAGGTAATCGGTCTGTTTATAAACACCAGCCTGGGTTAAACGTTTTAGAATGCTTTCTTCGCTCTGATAAAGGTTCAGGATTTCCCGGCTGAATACCCAGGCCTGAAAGTCGCCGTATACTGTGATGTATTGTGTCGTAATCGTTTTTCGAAGATCTTTTTCAGCCACTTGTGCTGTGTTTCCGATCGACTCTCTCAGAATCCGGTTGGTTTCGTATTGTGAAGCCAGGTTAGCCGATGAAATAATATTTTTGTTTGCCTGAACGAAAGCCGATACCTGGGCGCCGTTGGTGATAATATTGTCATACCCATAACCTGAGATGACGGGAGCATAGAAGTTGGTACTCACGCCGTTCACCTGTATTTTCTGCGCGGCCCTGATCATCTGACTGTCTACCTGGGCCGACTGGATTTGATTTCTGTAATCCGCCAGCAGAGGACTGTTATTTTTGGCATGGGAGAAATAATAATCGAGGCTATGCGGCTGACATTCGCCTGAGACAAATGAAAGCAGGGCCAATAAAATAAATAATAACTTCATGCGGGGCATTTTAAGCATCAGTATACAAAAGAAACAAAAAATTCTGGAGCAAATCTGTAGTTGATGTATTTCTGATCCGAACTACAGAATTGCTACAAATTTCAGGGACATCTTTGTTTTTGTAAATTATAAAACCGGAAATCCGTTATGAAGGTTTTAATTATCGAAGATGAAAAGGCGTTGTCTGCCAGCATTTTCGCTTACCTGAATTCTGAGCAGTATATATGTGAAATCGCGGCCGATTATCATTCAGCAATGAACAAGATCGGCCAATATGATTACGCCTGTATCATACTGGATATCAATCTGCCCGGTGGAAGCGGACTGGATGTATTAAAGGAATTGAAATCAAACAAAAAGGCAGAAGGTGTTTTGATTATTTCAGCCAGAAATTCACTCGACGACAAACTGAATGGTCTGAATGCAGGTGCGGATGACTATTTGAGCAAGCCATTTCATTTGTCTGAACTGGCTGCCCGGGTGGCCGCCATCATTCGGCGAAAGTCATTTGATGGAAATAACAATTTGAAATTTGAGGAACTGGAGCTGGATGTGTTATTTAAGACAGTCAAAGTGAATGAAAGGATCGTGGACCTGACAAGAAAGGAATACGATTTGTTATTGTATTTTATCAGTAATAAAAATAAAGTGATCAATAAGTCGGCGATCGCGGAACATTTATGGGGTGACAATATGGATATGGCAGATAGCTATGACTTCATATACACCCATATAAAAAATCTGCGAAAGAAGTTAATTCAGGCAGGATCCAGGGATTACGTAAAGTCAGTATATGGAATGGGTTACAAATTTACCAGGTCATGAATCTCTTCACCCGCTATTTTCGGATCAACCTTTTGGCCACCGTTATCATTTTCATATTGGCCAGCCTGGCATTTTATTTCCTGTTATGGTATGTCTCAATAGCACAGGTTGACGAAGATTTAAAAATAGAACAGCGGGAAATTGAAACCTTTGTGCAGAAATATAATCATCCTCCGGAACCCATTACTGTCAAGGACCAAAATACATCTTTTGCAGTATCTGATATCCGGAATAAATATAGAAAATTCAGCACGATACGATCTCCAAATGCCGGTCAAAGGGAAAATTTCAGACAAATCACTTTTACGCTGCCAGTGAATAATCAGTGGCTGATATTCAAGGTATCCAAATCGCTGGAAGGAACAGAAAATCTGAACCGTTCTATTATTATCATATCGCTGTTAACGATCGTTGCTATATTACTGGTAAGCCTGATCATCAACCGTTGGCAGCTCAGGCGCCTGTGGAAACCATTTTATCATACCTTGTCGCATGTGGAAAAATTCAGGCTGGGTGAAAAAACGACACCCCATTTTGAGAACAGTTCAATAACAGAATTTAACTTTTTGAATACAACGATCAGCCAGTTTATCCGGGACGCCGACAAAGAGTATTTTTTGCTGAAGGAATTTACAGAAAACGCTTCCCACGAGTTGCAAACACCACTGGCCATCGCACGCTCATCACTGGATGTGATGATGCAGGATGAAAAACTATCCGAATCCCAAAGCAATTCGTTACAGGCGGCCCATACGGCGATCCAGAAAATGTCAAAACTGAACCAGTCCTTACTATTGCTCAATAAGATTGAAAACAAACAGTTTTCGAATATTATTTCATTTGATTTCAAAACACTGGTTCAGGAAAAAATGTCCGATTGGCAGGAACTGTGGCAGGGCAGAAACCTGAACATCTCATCTTCTCTTGACTCCTCAACGGTATCGATGAATGAACAACTCGCCGAAATGATGATCACTAATCTTTTCAGTAATGCCGCCAGACACACCCCGGATGGCGGCCACATCCATATTAGGCTTTCCACAGAGGTCTTTGAGATTTCCAATACAGCTTCCGATGGTTCACTGGATAATGAAAAATTATTTAAAAGATTCGCAAAAGTTGGTCAAACGACCGATCATCACGGACTGGGATTATCCATCGTTAAACAAATCGCTGATGTTTCGGGAATGAATATATCCTACCGGTTTTCAATGGGGGATCATAT